>WNFJ01710715.1_pt4 | contig 18303 bp, 15 predicted proteins | sample 5400461 | NCBI WGS metagenome assembly WNFJ01 (sample SAMN13153349, study PRJNA577476) | soil metagenome | isolation source: 115 cm saprolite on Douglas fir-dominated hillslope | place: USA:California | collected 2013-09-17 | reverse complement strand
CCGCCGTTATCTTCTTCGTTCAGTGTTTACCGTCCGCAAGATCCAACTGCTTATTCCAGCAGCTATCGTCATCGTTCTAGGCGTCGTATTCGGTACCACTCACCTTTTTGATACGGGCTCTGCTGTTGATGGCGCCCCTGCCAAGGGTACGGCAATTTGCGGCCAACCTATTCTTGATTCGCCCTACCGTTATGCTGGAGCCGCGGGCAAATTTACGGTCAGCGGTACTCCGGCTGGACTGCCCACCTTCGGCTCGGCAGGTACAGATTTTCCGAAAGCCACTAGCATCGTGGTAATTCCTGCAGGCGACAATACTTCGGCAGCACATAACGGCAATTACGAAGCGGACAACACAATATTCTATTTCGAGCCAGGGAAGCATATAATCCAGGGCGGGATGTATACCGGAGATAACTCCGTGTATATCGGGGGCTACACTAGCGGCGCTGGGGAGGCGGTAATCGACGGCGTGAACGGCGGTGCACCTAATGGACCCCCCTGAGCGGAAGCACTCCTGGTGTCGTCAACGCTAATCAGGCGTGGGAATATCTCACCATTAAGAATTACGCCGCTAGCCAGAATAATGCAGTGCTGGGAGATGTAAACGGAGGCGCGTTTGGCAGCGGGAATACATACGAGTACAACACTATCGGTCCGAACGAGTACGGCTGGGCAGGAGATAATGTCCGACCGAACTATGGTAAAAGCAGCGGCGGCGGTTACGCGATCGGCATGGCCGACAATACCACCATCGAATATAACTGCTTGACGATGAATGCTCAAGGAGCCTTTAATGGAGGCGGAGTAAATGAGGTAATCAGTCACAACGAGATCAGCTGGAATGGTCTGGGCGAGTACCCCGACAGTGGAGGGCCCGGAGGCAGCCCTTATGCGTGCGGTTGCTCCGGTGGTGGCAAACTGTTTTTCTCCGTCAATCCCGTAGTTACGTACAACTATGTACATGACAACTACAATACTGGTATCTGGCTCGACTTCGATAACACTGGAGCGGACATTTCGCATAACTATGTCGCGTCGAACTGGGGCGGCGGGATTTCATATGAAGCGAGCTATAATGCCAGTATATCGGATAATACTCTCATTGGCAACGGATGGGCATCTGATGGCGCCTGGCCGCAAGGAGTCGGAGGGCGCAGCTGCTATAACGGTGTCAGCTGCGCTAACGGTCTTGGCCCCATCACAGGGTATGGTGGCGGATTCCCGTATGCCGCGATCGATTTGTCGAACTCGGGCGGCAATTACAATCTGAATTTGATTGCCCGCCCAAAATGCAGGTCGAATTGTATCATAAATTCTAATTACAGCGGTAAGCTGTTGGTCGAGCGCAATATATTGCGCAACAACTTCGGTGGCGTAATGGCGTATACAGATACCGACCGCTACCCTGGGAACATTGACAATGACTCAGCCTGTTCTGTCCCGTTCGGCTCGTGGAATCAGGCCAACAATGCTACTTACTACCAGCAAACAAAAGAGCTCGAAACGGGTTCGGATGCGGTCATCTCCGGGGTTTCAGTAACTTCTGCCGGCGGCACGAAGACGCTTTGTTCTGATTATGGCGCTACTCGAGCCAATCAAGAAGGCGGTGACCAGAATATTGTGACTCAGGCACCTTCCCCTGGAATGGCAGTGTTCAACGTCAATACTGGGCACCTAATAGGTATTGTTGCCAGCGTGACAAATGCTCATTCGTTTACCCTCAATAATCCTGCCGCGAGTGTATCGGGCGCTCGTCTGCTGCTGTCTGCATATGGTGGCTGCGGTCCGGCTGACTACTATAGCGGCCATCATGGGATGAAGTCCGGCATCCCGGCTGCATACTACTGGGACAACTGCATCTGGGGGTCTAAGAATATTACCGTACAGAACAATATCTTCGACATGCAATCAGATAATGTCGTCGGCTGTACTGCGGTGAATATGTGCGGGTATATGGAGACGATAGCCTTTAATGCGGGAGTGCCTATCCTCATGCAGTTTTTCGATTCGTACTCCCACCTGGTGGCCAACGCTTCTGGTGGCCTTGGTAACGTGTGGTCAAATAATACGTACAGGTGGTCAGGCTCAGGCGCCTCGGGCCGCTGGCAGTTCATGGCCGGGGATCAGGGCCACCAGGTGTCCTCCACTCAATGGCAGGCGTCTCCCTATAACCAGGATGCCAGTAGTACATTCAGCGGGTAATTCCCCTGTCGTCGTTTCCCGTTTTGCTCCCGCTGTAGACCGGCGCCGACCTGGCGATGGAGACCTCGGCGGCAGACCTCGAGGACCAGAGTGTCGCTGCGGGCTGCGCCTGCGGTGATCGGCTGGGTGCTGTGGTAAACCGGGCGAGGTGGGGCTGCCTTCGGGGCGATGCTAACGCTGGCGGAACCGGACGAGCCAACCCGGTAGGTAGGCGGTGGTCGGTGCCAGCCAGGCCACTCATGGACTTTTGGTATCACGGGCGCTCGCTCGATACTCCTATGCACATCGGCTCTCTGTACAAGACACCAGAACAGCCAAGCAGGCAGGGTCATACCATGAAGGATGCGGTCGTCAGGCCAAGGCTGTGTGATACCCCTCAGCGCGGTGCCCGAAGGAGGGGACGCCCTTGGGTCCGCGCGGAGCCCATGAACGGCAGATCCTCGGCCGTAATCGCCGCGGCTGTCGTCTTGCCAGTTCTAGGTGGAGAGGGGTTGACCTCCCGGTGAAGATGCTAGTTTCTGCCCTGGCATGTGGCCCGGGCCAAGGCAGCGAGCCCGGCACCGGGTGGCACTGGGTCAAGGCGCTTGCAAACCTCGGACACGAGATAACCGTCCTCACGATGGCGAGCTATCGTGAGTCAATACTCGCTGAAGATCCGGATGGCATTGATTTCCGCTTCATCGATATTCCATGGTCGCCGCTCCGCTTCGCGCCGCGCTTGTGGACTTATGACGTTTACCGCCGTTGGCAGGACGCGGCACTGGAAAACGTTAAGGTAACGCCGCAGGAATATGACGTGACTCACCATGTGACGTGGGCATCGTTGCATCTCGGTAGTGAACTTTGGCGACTTCCTGTGCCCTTGGTCTATGGCCCGATTGGTGGCGGCCAGACGGCTCCTGCCAACTACTGGCGCTACTTTGGGCGCAACTGGCCGGCCGAGTCATTGCGGACAGCATCCACTGGATCGTTGCTTATGCTGAACAAGCGGAGCCGCGAAACGATTCGGAACTCGGCTGTGACTCTTGTATGCAATTCAGCAACTGCCGCCGCATGCCGTCGTCTTGGTGCAGTTGACGTTCGGTTCATGATGGCCGACGGCCTGACTCCCGAGTGGCTCGTCGAAGGCCGTCAGCAGCCGACTGGCATTCCTGTGGTCCTGTGGCTGGGGAGACTAATTCCACGTAAGACGCCAACGCTCGCGATCGAGGCATTCGCAGAGCTCCGCCGGACGATGCCTGCGCGCATGATCGTGGCAGGTGACGGCCCACTCCGTGGGAAAGTACGCGCGACCGTCGACCGCCTTGGACTTGCCGGAGATGTCGAGCTGCCCGGTCGAGTTCCCTTTGACGAGATCAGGCACCTGTACGATTCAGCGAGCGTTTTTCTGTTTACTTCTCTACGTGACTCTTTTGGCGGGCAGGTCCTAGAAGCGCTAGGCAGGGGACTGCCGACCGTTGCCCTGGATCATCACGGAGTCGGCGACGCCGATGCCGGTCCAGCAATCGTAAAGGTTGCGCTGCCACACGAACCGCGAGATCTGCCTGGGCGTCTTGCTAGCTCACTGCAAACTGTCTTGTGCGACAACGAATGGGAGTCGCGTAGCACGGCGGCGGTTAAATGGGCAGGCCAGCATATCTGGTCTGCAAAGGCAGCCACCGCTACGCAGATATACCGAGAGATTACGAGGATCGACGCCTAATACTTGCGACGGCACTTGTGGAACTGTCGACACACTATGCACCGGAGGCCTCGCGGTGCCCACGGTACGAACCGTTGGACGGGGAACGCTTGACCGTTGCCGCACGACGCTCCTTGGCAGGTTCCCGTCATATGCGACGCAACCAGCACGACTGCCAGTGCCGCGGCGAGCGCGATCTGCCCTGGGCTCCACGCGCCCGGTGAGCCGACCGGGAGGTGTTCGGTCAGCAGGTTCCTGCCGCCGACGGCGATGCGGAAGTCGCCGTGGTGCGTGCAGTATCACGTCCACGCTGGTCCACCGCTGCGGCTGGAGAAGCCCGTCGATGACGAACGGCGGGGCACCGTTGGCGTCTGACCCGGGACGGCGCAGCCACACCATCAGGTTGGAGTGGTCCTGCCCGATGGCGAAGTCAGTGTGCCCGTAGTCGCTGGCCAGCATCATCATCGAGGCATTCTCCTGCGATGACTGCGGGCTGGGCACGCTTGATACGTCAAATGCCCTGCAGGCTTGATCACTGCCGACAACCGGATTTCCTTACTCTGAGCTGCTAGTCTTTCACGGAATGTCACCGACCTTGGTCCGCGAAAAGTCAGGCTGGATGTATCAGGAGTGGGGCGAACCAGATCCTCTGGTCAGGATGGTCGCCCGATCGTCCGGCCCATGCTCGCCTTGGACATCTAAGGGGCTGGCAATGAGTGTCCGCGTTGTGGATAATAGCACCACACTGGAGCCATTCTCGTCCCTTTCCTGCACGTAATCAGACCGGGAGGCCGGTAGAAGGTGAACGCAATACCCCGGCTAAGCATCGGACTTCCAGTTTACAACGGCGAAAAATACCTCGCTGAGTCGCTCGAGGCTCTACTCGGCCAGACCTATGAGGATTTTGAACTAATCATATCGGATAACGCTTCGACCGACAGCACCGCTGACATATGCCTTCGCTATGGTAAGCAGGATTCTCGGATCCGCTATATCAGGCAGCCACGTAACATCGGCTTGGTTCCGAACCACAACTTCGTGATCAAGCAAGCCAGGGGAGAGCTGTTCAAGATGGCTTCCCACGACGATCTTTACGCCCGTGACCTGCTAGAATGTTGCGTTGACGCACTCGATGAGCACCCGCAAGTCGTGGTCGCTCACTGCTGGGAGGCGATGATCGACGCTTCGGGCACCGTAACCAAAGTGCTTGAGTATTCCGTGACCACGGATTCCTTGCGGGCACCCGAACGGTTTCGGAGCATGCTATTCGACGGCTGGGACGACTACACGCCCGGCGTCGTGCGGACAGAGGTCCTGCGCCGGACGCACCTGCACGGTAGCCACCACTTCGCGGACCGGACCATAAACACCGAGCTTGCCCTGCATGGGCCCTTTTACATGATCCCTGAGTGGCTGTACTTCCGTCGTGACCACCCCGAACGGAAGCGCCCCTATACCGTGCGTACCCGGTGTGAATACCTGGACCCGCGCCGAGCGGATAGATTGCGGCACCCCCTTGTCCGTCTTTACGGTGAATACATATGGGGGTACGTAGCGGCGATCCGAAACGCGCCGCTTTCACCTAGAGACCGGAGAGAATGTTACCGCTACCTGGCACAGTGGATGGCTAGTCGGGTCGTCCCGGTAGCTGGCCGGGCCCTGCACGGGGGCACCCTGAAATATGGAGAGCGGATCTCTGTGACGGAACCTGTGGTCTCGGTCGATGCGGTCGTGGCCGGTCGGGAAAGGAAGCTCTCTTGACGATCAGTAAGCAGTCAGGGAGCCATCGGCTGGCCGTTGCAGCTCCTCGTGTGGGCCTGTTCGGTCATCTTGTACGGCATCGGGGCCGTCCCTATGCTCTGGTTTCAGCGGTGCCCATTGAAAGCCGACGTGATTGCGGCAATTGCGCACACATATCACTGGCCGATCCACAAAGGAGATGACAATGAACGGCCCAGCTGGCAATGATATGGTTTCTGCGGGCGAAGTCGGCAAAGCGGCGAAATACTACAAACGAGACTTCTGGAGCAAAGAGAATCTGAAATTTAGCGGGCCGTGGTATCGTATCGAAAAGTCTGCGCGACTGATAAGCGGGCTGGCTCGAGGTAAAGAGTGCACCCTCCTCGATGTAGGCTGCGGACCAACAACCCTGATGCGCCTGCTCCCGCCAAACATAAAATATCACGGCATTGACATAGCTATACATGAGCCGGCCCCCAACCTGATTGAGACGGACATTACCAAGAATCCGATCAGCTTCGGCGACAAGCGTTTCGATATCGTAATCGCGCAGGGCGTTTTCGAATACCTAGGAGAATTCCAGTCCCAGAAGTTTGCCGAGATAGCCGCGCTGCTGAATGAGGGCGGCACATTCATTGTGACATACACAAATTTCGGGCATCGCAAGCAGCAAATCTACCACGCCTTCAGTAATGTCATTTCGCTTGATGAGTTCCGAAACGACCTATCATCCTACTTCGACATTCGCAAATGCTTCCCGGCGTCACACAATTGGAAGCACGGCCAGCCCGGCCGGAGGCTTAACAAAGCCGTTAACATGTGCATTAACATGAATATTCCATATATTAGTCCAGTGTTGGCGGTTGAGTACTTCTTCATCTGCTCTGCGCGCGACTCAAGAGTCTGAAATACATCCTAGATGCAGAGGACATGATGATCCGATTGGCTTTTCTCGTTGATAGTCCGAGCAGGCGGGCTCACGGTAACGCGGCGAGTCGGCTTGCTCTGGGGCTGGCTGAAATCGGAGGGATGAAAGTAACACTAGTATGTTACGGGGATGATCCTGCGCCGGCGTGGCTTCCGTCGCAAGTACGCGTTCACCGACTGGGCACCAGCAGGGCGACGCGTTCACTGCCGGGCCTTGTCCGCTACCTTCGCCGCGAGGAGCCGGACGTGCTGGTCACCCGCCAGGTGCATGCCAATTTCGTCGGGCTGGCAGCGTCGTGGATAGCCCGGGTGCCGCCCGGCTGGCACGGGAAGCTGGTTCTCGTCCAGGATCATCCTGTAGAGCTGTCGCATGCGAGTAACTGGCGAGACAACAAGTGGCTTGCCCGGGCCAGCTACCGTTTCGCCGACGGGGTCATCTCTCCTTCCCCGGCGGTGCGTGAGAATGTTATCGACTGGTGCAAACTGGATCCGGCGTCGGCGGCGGTGGTCCCAAACCCGATCCCGGAATTCCCCGGAATCCAGGCTTCGCTTCCTCATCGGTGGCTTGAGGCCGACACACCCCCTGTGTTCGTAAACACCTCGAATATGACGGCATGGAAGCGGTTGGATCTGCTCATTGCCGCCTTCGCTGACGTGCGGCAGCGGCATGACGTGCGGCTACTCATCGTGGGCGAGGGGCCAGGACGGTCCAGCGCCAACGAGCAAATACGGCGACTCGGGCTTACCGCCTGCGCCGAAACGGTCGGATGGGTTGATGACCCGCTGCAGTTCGCAGCGCGCGCGTGGGCGTTTGTTCTTGCCTCAGACGAAGAGGGGTTCGGGCAGGTTCTGACGGAGGCAATGAGCGCAGGCTGCCCGGTCATCACGACGGATGCGCTGGGAGGCGGGCCGCGCTTCGTGACTGTCGATGGTAGCTACGGTCTGCTGGTTCCGCGGGGCGACCGAGCGAATCTTGCTCGCGCCATGGAGCACATGTTGGAGCCAGAAGTGCGGGCACGGTACCGCGAGCTGGGCCTGCAGCGCGCCAGAGCACTGTCGCCCGCAGCCTGCGGCAGCGCGCTGACCTGCTTCTTGTCCGCACACCTCGGCGTCGGCGTCGAGACCGGGCAGCACCTCGGCGCTAGCCGCTTGCGGATCTCCGATCGACAAAATGTTGTCGATGTGGCTGCGAAGGACGACGGACCGCTGCAGAGTGGTAGCAGCGCTGGGTAGCGGGCGCAGAGCCTCGTCCTACTGCGGACCATAGGGTGCCCGCGGCCCGGCGGTGCAGCCAGCGCGAATACAGACCGAATGTGCAACGTGTTGTGAACGGGATGCTGCAGTATGGGCGGCGGGCGCCCGCGCACTGTTGAGCACCGGGCTGCTGCGCGCCGCCGCGGTGGGCTACTGCACCAGCCGCCGACAGGCTAAGGCGCCGGGCAACTGGTTCGAGCAGGCCCTCCGCTATACCGTCGGCAAGCTACACGGCGCCGTCGCCGCCCTCAGCCCCGCCGGAGCCCGCATAGGCTAAGTCGCCGGCTACACCGTCGCGGACTACCTGATCAAACACGCCAGCCGGCAACGCCGCTACGCACGCATGCCCGCCAGCACCTGGGACGCCGTCATCAGCCACATCCACGCCAACGTGGCCATGACTGCGGCGGGCACTGGGCGCTGCCGACTTTGGATGAGGCTGATGTTGGTCGCCGAACCTTTCTCCGACACGTTCCCTGCTCACTCGGCCGAGAGGCGAGCGACGATCGGGGCGACCGCGTCCAGGTTGCCGCCCAGGTTCCAGTAAGAGATCCCAAGTTCTTCCTTCCACCGCTGCAGGTCATCCACGCACTTGTCTACACCGCCGCGCAGAGACGTAGGGGAGTCGGCGAAGCTGAGAGGATGGGCATCGATGTAGTCGGAGAATGATGGTCGGATCGGCGTGACTTGTATGCCTTCGATGTTCACGTCATAGCAGGTGAACTGGATCTCGGGCACCGGTCGGTTGGCGCGGGACGCGGCGGTGGCTACAAGGCCGATCTTCTTGTCGATGCTCGCCTTGGATAGCCCTTCAGCTGCCGCCTCATCGAATCCGCCCGGCCCGAGCTGGGGGTGCACGCCGACGATGTCTGCGTAACGTCCGGCCAAGGCGAGCATCTTCGCTCCTCCACCGCCGACGAGGATCGGCGGCCGCGGGGTTTGGACGGGGCGTGGAAGCGCTTCGAGGCTGTCCAGCTTGTAATGGGAGCCGTGGAAGGTCACCGGCGCCCCAGCGAAGAACGCGGTGATGATCTGGAGGGCCTCCTGTAGGCGGCCGATGCGGACCGGGGCAGAGTCGTAATCGGCACCAAGCGCCTTGTAGTCGTCTTCCAGCCAGCCGGCGCCGATCCCGACAGTTACCCGGCCGGCGGAGAGCACGTCAGCGGTGGCGATCGCCTTGGCGAGGACGGCTGGATGGTGCAGGTCGTTGTTCAGCACGAGCGACATCGCGCGAAGGCGGGTCGTGCTGGAAAGGGCAAAGTTCATGACGGTGAGGGCGTGCATCGCCCAGCCATGGCTGTAGTGCTCGGACACGGCGACCGAGTGGAATCCGAGGTCCTCGATGCGGCGCAGGTCCGCTGCCCACGTCCCGGCGTCGCTCCTGAGGCGGGGCATGGGCGTGAGGAACCGGAATCGCCGGTCGTTCATAGCGCGGACTTCAGCAGCAGCTGGGCGGTCGCCTTGTTCATTGATCGGTGCACCTATTTCCGGACGAGCCGTCCAGCGCTGACGGAGGGTCGCTGACTTGTTGCTCTAGGGTGAACTCCAGGCTCTCCGGTCCTCTGGAGCCGCACGCAGTTCATCTATTACGAGCTAGACGCCCGGACCGCGGGCCGGGATTACGGTCGGACCGAACTTTCTTGGGCATGGCCTGGGGTCCTCAGGGATATACCTTCACCCATAGAGGCCTCCATCCGCCAAATGCAGGCCTGCGCGGTCCTATACCGGTGGCCTGCGTGATGGCGATCACCGCACGAGCGGAGCAGTTACGATATCACGACCCCCGCAAGGATGGGCAGACTATCAAATTCCATCAACCAGCGGCCTGGCTACGGAAAGACACCCGATCCTGATGTATCAGGATCGGGTCGTAATGGATCCCGTGTTGCGGGGTGGTCGTGTGGCCGCCGGTCCAACTTGCCTCGAAGTCTGAAAGAGGCTAGCGATGAGGGTCCTTCATGCGGTGGCTGGCTAGCCGCGTTGTCCCGGTGGCTGGCCGGGCCCTCCACGGGGGCACCCTGAAACTTGGAGAGCGGATCCCCGTGACGGAACTTGTCGTCTCGGTCGATACGGTCGTGGCCGACCGGGAAAGGAAGCTTTTTTGACGATCAGCAAGCTGTCATGGAGCCGTCGGCGGACTGTTGCAGCTCCTCGTGTTGGCCTATTCGGTCATCTTGGCGCGTGCAATATCGGCAATGACGCCGCGATGGAAACCGTGCTCAGCTACCTCAGTGCCGAATATCCGGACGCCAAGATCGACGCCATGTGTGCTGGGCCGGAGCGGCTGAGATGCGACTACGGTATCGAGGCTATCCCCCTGTTCTGGTCCCAGCAGTTTGAGCAGCAGGCATCAGGGGTAACGACGATCGTGCTCAAGGGGCTGGGGAAGGGTATCGACGCGGTCCGGACGGCGTCCTGGGTCCGCCGCCACGATGTCGTAATCGTACCCGGTGGGGGGGTCCTTGAGACAAGCATGCCTATGCGGCCGTGGGGGTTTCCATACAAGATGTTCCTCCTGTGCGCATCCGGGAGACTCTTCGGGACGAGAGTCGCGCTAGTCAACGTGGGGGCAAACGTCATCAACCAGCGGCTGACGCGATGGCTGTCCACCTCGGCCGCCCGGTTCGCCTTCTACCGGTCCTACCGCGACACCATGTCGCGTGACGCAATGCGTCAGCGAGGTCTTGACACAACGAAGGACCATGTTTACCCCGACCTTGTATTCGGCATCCCGGTGCCGCCCTACGAGCCCGGTGACGCGCAGACCGTCGGCGTTGGCGTGATGGATTACTACGGCACCAACGACGAACGCAGACAGGCTGACGAGCTCCATGCCTCCTACGTCGAAAAGCTGAAGTTCTTCGTCCAGTGGCTGATCGACGACGGTCGCAGGATCCGGCTGTTCGTGGGGGACACGAACGGCTCTGACGACAGCGTGGTGCGGGAAATCCTAGCCGACGTGCGGACACGCAGGCCCGATCTCGACCCAACATGGGTCGTCGCGGAACCGGTGTCTTCGTTTGCCGACCTGATGCGGGCAATGGCGCCCACCGGCACCGTCGTCGCCACCCGCTATCACAACGTGGTATGTGCGCTCAAGCTTTCGAAGCCCACCATATCGATTGGCTACTCCCCGAAGAACACCGCACTAATGGCGGACATGGGGCTGTCCGAGTTCTGCCAGGAAGCCAGCACGCTGGACGTCGGTCGGCTGATCGAACAGTTCACGGAGTTGGAGAGCCGTTCAGAGCAGTTGCGGAGAACGATCGCGGAACGCAATGCAGCGAACGCGCGGCTTCTTGACGACCAGTTCGCCACGTTGTCCGCCGCGCTGTTCCCGGCAGCCGAGTCGACGTGTACCGCGGGCGAGCGCAAGCCCACTCGCGGGAGTGCCCGTTGAAAGGCGATAGCGTTTTCTAGCGATTGCCAGCATCTACCTGCGTGAGCCTCGGCCCCGTTACGAGGCCCGCAGGCTCCCCGCCTACCCGCTTAAAGTGACCGTGACCGCCAGCGGAGACCATGCTGGGCCGCTTCCTGTCACTGTGAGAGTTCATGATCGCTCCGCCGCTTGCGGCCGCACCCGGGGCGATTACTCAGCCCGTCGATACCGGCGGCGTTGAACCGGTGCAGCCACCGGCGCACCGCGTTCTCATGGCAGCCGACCCCGGCCGCGATCGCCCCGACACCCAGCCCGTCGCAGCTCAGCGCGATGATCCGGGCCCGCTCGATCCAGTCCGCCGGGGCGTGCCGGGCGCCTGCCAGCCTGCCGATCTTCCTGGCCTTGCTGTCATCTTGCGGCGCGCGCCCTTACGACTTCGGCATGGAACTCGCCTCCAGACAGTCAGCCGATGCTCCCGCACCTCAAATTAACTACCCAAAGAGGAACGTAGCACTTATGTAACCAAACTGGTTCGCATGCCACCTGCAACATTCTCCGGAATCCCGAGGTCGGCGCCGTGCAGGCACCGGGCTCTAATCCGGAGTTCAATTGCTCGCACCGGGCCGCGGTGGCGGAGACGGCTGCTCGCGGCCAGTATCCTGATTAGGCCGCGCAGGTCGGCGTATGCGTGAGAGGGCGGCAGATCTGCGATGACGTCCAGCCCGGCTGCATGTCCGGTTATGGTTCCGTGCGGGTATTTTGCCTGACTCACGTACGGCCGTACGGAACTGCCACCACAACAGCAGCGCAGCCATCCAAGTCGCAACTGCCGTGCCGATCACAGTCCCGAGCGCTCCCCCTGCAGCAGCGCCAATCAGCGAACATGCAAGAAATGCCAATGATGAGAGAATCGCTACGCGCAGGCTCCGCCGCGCTGCGCCCAGACCATGCAGGCCAGTGCTGGCTCCAGCGCCAACGGCTTGGCCCACGACGGAGAGCGCCTGCGGCAGTACCAGCGGATATGATGGCCGCCAGATAGGGCCCAGCAACCATTCCCCGAACCCTCTCGGGAGCGCCACTAGCAGCATGATCCCCCACGCGAACCCTGCCACACCCAATCCGGCGCTTACAAGCAGGCAGAATGGAGTAAGGTGCTGCGGCGAGAGACGTACAATTCGAGCGGCCTCCGGAATGGTAACCAGTGCCATTCCAAGGAACAGGATGGTAATGGGGCCCATCAGCGTGGTAGCAGCCCCAAGGTAGCCGACGGCGGCCAAGCCCAGGATGAGGCCCATGCCATAGCTTCGCAACTGGATCGAGGCGCTGCTGGAAGTGCCCTCTGCAAGATAACGAAACCCGAGATCACGATGCTGTGACAACCACTCCCATATGCCTGACAGCTTGGGTATGACCCGAGCCTGCAGCGGCCCGACGGCGGCCCCAATAGCCGCCGTCGCACCCCATGCGAATACGAACCAGAAGACATTTGCATGGCCGGTTTTTCGCAAGAGCACAAGGGTAGGAAGCAGCGTCACTGCCCAGATCATGTCATTGAGAAACGCCTGACTGCCGCGCCCGAGCGTGAAGAATGAGTATCGCCAGCTATCTTGCAGCATAAGTCCTGGTAGCGTCAGTCCAAGCGCGAGGAAGGCGGCCTTGGTTGTGCCGTTGAGTAGTCCGGTCGCAGCAAGCACGCAGCTACCAGCGACTAGGCCGACCACTGTGGCAGTCCCGGTGCAGTCCCTGACGGCGCCCCGCCAGGTCGGGATGTCCGCACCGCTGAACCTGACCATCAATGGGTCGGTGGAAAGGCCTCGTGACGCGTTAAGCGCGAAGGCGTATGTCACGTAAGCGAGACTGAAGGCGCCGAACTGGACGGCTCCCAGTGTGCGTGCCACATAGATGCTTACCGCCGCGTTAGTGAGGCTGGACACCGCCTGATCTGCGACACCCCAGCTAAGACGGCGGGCCCCCTTGCTCCGCAGCCGCCAAACGAACGTCGGCTTCCGCGTCCCGGCGGCAACCGATTGTCTACGACGTACCGTGCCGAATAGCATGGCGCGCCGCCGCGCTAACAGCTCGGCCGGGATGGTGCGACAGCCATCAACCAGCCTCTTGAGCGATTCCGTTGCCTGACATCGGGAGATGATCGCTTGTCTGCCGTCGCAGCATCTCGTCGACAATTCCGGCTGAGAGCAATTCCCGGATCCGCCGCAGTCTCACGAACCGCGACGATGTGAAGTCATCATAGGTCAAGCCGTACTTCGAGTAAGCGCCCGCGAGTTCGTCTATTCCCTCCCGCACGCCCCAGCGCAGGTTGAGGTCCGGGAAAGTCCCGGTTAGCTTGGAGAAGTCGACGCGGTAATTGCGCAGATCCGGCCCGGCGCCCTGGGCCAGCGACACCCTGGAGTCCGGCACCGCGTCACGGACCATCTCGGCGATGTCGCGCACCTGCACGTTGTCCTCCTGGCGCCCGACATTGAACGCCTCGTCGTGCACGAGCTCACGCGGGGCCTCGAGCATGGCCAGGAACGCCCGGCTGATGTCCTCTATGTGCACCAGCGGCCGCCACGGAGAGCCGTCGCTTTCCAGGCGCACCTGCCCGGTCGTCATCGCGACGGCAGTGAGGTTGTTCACCACGATATCGAGGCGAAGCCTTGGCGAGGCGCCGTACGCCGTAGCGTTGCGAAGGTACGTCGGGCTGAAGTTGTCATCGGCGAGAAGCGACAGGCGGCGCTCGGCGTCGACCTTGCTCTCACCGTAAGGCGTGACGGGAAACAGCTCAGCGTCCTCGGCCACCGCCCGGGAGCCGACCGCGCCATACAAGCTACACGACGAGGCGAACAGGAAGCGCTCGACGCCGACCTGCTTGGCGGCATGGGCCAAGTGCAGCGTGCCGTCGAGGTTCACCGAGTACGTTGCGGCAGGATTGAGATCGCCAAGCGGATCATTGGACAGCGCCGCGAGGCACAGGACCGCATCATAGCCGGCTAGCTGGCCGACCTCGACATCCCTCATGTCCTGGGCGGGCCGCGGGACTTCATCGAGGGCGGGGCCAAGGTCGCATCCCTCGTACAAGCCGAGGTCGAGGCCGTTAACCTCGTGCCCGGCAGCACGCAGGAAGGGCACCAGGACGGTGCCGATGTAGCCGCGGTCTCCTGCAACCAGGACCCTCATTCCTACCCCCCAGGTTCCACCTGTAGAGTCCGGCACCGCCGCGAGGCGGATGGCCTGCACTCAACAGGACCTTCGACGATCCGGCCCTGATACCTTTCTGGCACTTCTTCCTCTCCATAACATCACAACAGAGGGAAACTATAAAAGGGCGTGCGGCGTATCAGGCCCACCCGTTCGCGCTCTAATGAGGGTGAAGTCCCGCGTCCTGATCATCGTCCAGAACCTGCCGGTGCCCTTCGACCGGCGGGTGTGGCTCGAGTGCCAGGCCCTGGTCTCGGCGGGCTACCGGGTGGCTGTTGTGTGCCCTAAGGGCAGCGGAGATCCCTCGTCCCAGGTCATCGACACGGTGCAACTGTACAAGTACCGGCCGTACGCCCCGGGCGGCAGCAAGGCCAGCTTCGTCGCGGAGTACGCGTACTCGTTCCTCGCCACGGCCTGGTCGACGCTCAAGGCCAGGCGATCAGGCCGCTTCGCGGTAATCCAGGCCTGTAATCCGCCTGACATCTTCTGGCTCATCGCTGTTGTCTTTCGTGCCATCGAGGGCACCAAGTTCGTTTTCGATCACCACGACCTGTGTCCGGAGCTGTATGAATCTCGTTTTCCTGACGGTCCCAGGCTGCCGTACAAGGCGCTGCGTGCCCTTGAGCGCAGAACTCACCGGTCGGCGAATCACGTGATCTCCACTAACGACTCCTACCGCGAGATTGCCGTGAAGCGGAGCGGCAAGGCCAGCGGCGATGTCACGGTCGTCCGTACCGGCCCGGACCCGCAGCGCCTGAGGCGCGGACCCGCTGATCCTTCGCAGCGCCGGGGCCGCCGGTTCCTCGTCGCCTACATCGGCGTCATGGGACCGCAGGACGGGGTGGATATCGTTGTGCGGGCCGCCGATATCGTCGTCCGCGAACTCGGCCGCGATGACGTCGCATTCACGCTGATTGGCTCGGGAGACTGCTTCGACGACCTCGTGGCGCTCCGTGACGAGCTGGGCCTGGCTGGGGCGGTGGAATTCACCGGCCGGGCCCCGGACGAGCTGGTCACGCGCATCCTGTCCACCGCGGACATAGGTCTTTCGCCCGATCCCAAGAACCCGCTCAATGACCTGTCAACCATGAACAAGTCCATGGAGTACATGGCGTTCGAGCTGCCGGTGGTCGCCTTCGACCTGCGTGAAACCCGTGTTTCTACTGGTGACGCTGCGGTGTATGTTAGGCCGAACGACGTGCGCGACTACGCTGAGGCGATCGTCAGGCTTCTGGATGACGAGCAGGGGCGGGCCCGGCTGGGCAAGCTGGGGCGTGCCCGCGTCGAGCAGGAGCTGGCCTGGTGTCACCAGGAGCGTGCCTACCTGAGCGTCTACCAGCGCCTGGCTGGTGGTGCGAAGGTTCTCAAGCCGACTGCGGAGGCTTAGGTGTGCGAGATCGCCGGTTGCTACCAGCAGGCAGACGGACACAAGCTCGTGGATGTCATGACTGACCGCATCGCGCACAGAGGCCCTGACGCGAACGGGACACTGGAATCATGAGGACGACCAGGTCTCGGTACAGCTCGGCCACCGGCGGCTCTCGATCATCGACCTGTCCGCCGCGGCCGACCACGACTTGCGGCAGGTTGTCAATGACGTACTGGTCGGCGGCGAGCTGGCAGCGTCGGGGATGATCCGGTCCGGCGCGCTACGGCAGCTGATCGAAGATGACCAGGTCGGCCGCGAGGATCGCGCCAAGCAGATATGGCAGTTGCTGACGCTTGAGCTGTGGTACCGCAACATGCGGTCCATGGGCGTCGCTACATGACTTGCGAAGGACGAGATGAAGCAGATAGCCCAGAATTACAAGTCCGGGGAACTCGTCGTCGTGGATTCGCCGGCTCCGGCGTGTCGGCCGGGGGGCGTCCTCGTCCACTCGCTGTTCTCGCTCATCTCCACGGGCACGGAGATGATGAAGGTAGCCGAGGCCAAGATGTCGATGGTGGGCAAGGCGCGAGCGCGGCCGGATCAGGTGCGCAAGGTCCTGGACACCGTCGCTCAGCAGGGGGCGGTCGCCACCTACAAGAAGGTCATGAGCCGGCTCGACTCCTACACTCCGCTCGGCTACTCGCTGTGCGGCGTGGTCGTCGAGGTGGGGAAAGGCGCTGAAGAGTTCCAGGTCGGCCAGCTGGTCGCCGCGGCGGGTAACGAATACGCCCTGCACGCCGAGTACAACTGGATCCCCGTCAACCTGTGTGCACCGGTCCCGCAGGGAGTCTCACCCCAGCATGCCGCCTTCGCCACCGTGGGGTCGATCGCCATGCACGGCGTCCGGCGCGCCGAGGTTCAGCTCGGCGACACGGGGTGTGTCATCGGACTCGGTCTCGTCGGTCAGCTAGTCGTCCGTCTCCTCGTCGCCTCCGGGGTAAGGGTCATCGGGCTCGACGTGATCGAGGAGCGCTGTCGGCTGGCCGAGCAGGTCGGTGCGGTTGCGTGCGCGGCACCTACGGACGAGGGCATGGAGGCCGTCCAGCCCGCGCTGAACGAGATCTCGGGCGGGCGCGGGGCAGATCATATCTTCCTGGCCGCCGGCGGATCATCCAACGGGCCGGTCGAGACTGCGGCCCGGCTCGCCAGGGATCGCGCGCGACGCCTACTACGACAAGGAACTCGACCTCCGGTTCTCGAGGTCTTACGGGCCCGGGCGATATGACGAACGGTACGAACTCGACGGCATCGACTACCCGATCGGCTACGTCCGCTGGACCGAGCGCCGCAACCTGGAATGCTTCCTCGACCTCATCGCGCGGAAGGAGATCGAGGTCGAAACGCTCGTCTCGGGCGTATTCCCGCTGGAGAACGCGAGCACCGTCTATGCCGACCTGGCCTCCGGCTCGCTGAAGGCCGTGGGTGTCCTGCTTGAGTACCCGGCCGCTCCCGCGGACAGCCCGCCGCGGGCGGCAGCCAGCATCGTCCGGGCCAGCACGGCCGCGTCGCCGCGAGGAGCAAGCGACGGACGGCTGGCGATCGGATTCATCGGTGCCGGCAACTACGCGTCCTCGATGCTGCTGCCCAACCTCGCCCGGCTTGATAAGGCTTACCTCGCGCATGTCGCGACGACCCGGTCGCTGTCCGCGGTAAACGCGCAGCGGCGCTTCGGATTCACGACCGCGTCGACCAACGCCGACGCCGTGTTCGAGGACGCAACCTTGGACGCGATCTTCATCGTGACGCGCCACCATTCGCACGCCGACATGGTCTGCCGTGCCCTGGAGACGGGGAAGGCCGTCTTCGTGGAAAAGCCGCTGGCACTGACCCGCGAGGAGCTCGACCGGGTCGTCGAGGTCATCGCGAAGACAGGCAACGACCGGCTGATTGTCGGGTTCAACCGGCGCTTCGCTCCGCTGCTGACGCAGATGAAGTCACAGTTCGGCCCCGCGAGTTCGACTTCGGTTACGCGGTACCTGGTCAATGCAGGACCGCTGGGTGCCGATAGCTGGTACCGGAACGACGCGCTGGAAGGATCCCGGTTCATCGGGGAAGGCGGCCATTTCATCGACACGCTGAGCTGGTGGGCGGGAAGCCTGCCCGACGAGGTCTACGCCGTGGGGGGCCCGGAGAAAGACGACGTGCAGGTCACCGTGCGATTTCAGAACGGAGCGAGCGGCGCGGTCACCTACGTCACGGCCGGAAATTCGCGGTATCCGAAGGAGACGCTCGACGTCGCGGGCGGCGGCCGGAGCGCACGGCTTGACAATTTCAGGAAGGCCACGGTCTGGAGCGGACGGCGGCAGAACGCCATGCGGTCGCTGAGCGGCCAGGACAAGGGCCAGCGAGCGGAGCTGACGCGGTTCCTCGAGGCCATTCTGACTGGCGGGCCCATGCCCATCCCGGTTGAGTCCCTAGTTGCCACCACCAGGGCGACGATCGCGGTGAGCGAAAGCCTGACGAGCGGCCGCCCGGAGCGCGTGTGAACCCGGT
>WNFJ01425029.1_pt1 | contig 18304 bp, 17 predicted proteins | sample 5400461 | NCBI WGS metagenome assembly WNFJ01 (sample SAMN13153349, study PRJNA577476) | soil metagenome | isolation source: 115 cm saprolite on Douglas fir-dominated hillslope | place: USA:California | collected 2013-09-17 | reverse complement strand
CCCTCCGCAATGTTCTCTCTGGAGACATAAACTCCGGCAGGAATCTGAACCCGCACCGGTACCCAGGACGCCCTTCGCTGGCTGAATGCTGACTGCTGAGTGCTGACTGCTTCCTTCCCCGGTACAATTAAGCGATCTCTTGGCATTCTTGGTCATCTAAGTTTGCTTTGGGCGGCAAGGAGTGATCCATGCAAAAGCGCGATCTCGGCAGATCCGGCTTGAAAGTATCCCCTTTGTGCTTTGGCGGTAACGTCTTCGGATGGACTGCCGATGAGCCCACATCGTTCAAATTGCTGGACGCGTTTGTCGCCGCCGGGTTCAACTTCGTTGACACCGCCGACAGCTACTCCACCTGGGCGCCCGGACACAAGGGCGGCGAATGTCATTGGCAGCTGGCTGAAACAACGCGGCAACCGCGAGAAGGTGATTATCGCCACCAAAGTAGGTTCAGAAGTAGCGGGCCGGAAGGGTCTCTCCAAATCTTACATTCTGAGCGAAGCCGAGGAGTCCCTGAGGCGCCTCAAAACCGACTACATTGATCTCTATCAGTCACACCGCGATGATCCCGGCACGCCGGTCGAAGAAACCCTGGAAGCCTACGCACAGTTAGTCGGCCAAGGCAAAGTCCGCGCCATTGGCGCCTCCAACTTCACCGCGGAGCGGCTGGCGCAATCGCTCGAAGCCAGCCGGAAGTTCGGGTATCCCCGTTACGAGAGCCTGCAGCCCAATTACAACCTCTATGACCGCGCCGAATACGAGACGCAACTGGAGCCTCTGTGTGTGAAGGAAGAACTGGGAGTGATTCCCTACTTTTCGCTCGCTAGCGGCTTCCTCACCGGCAAGTACCGCCGGCAAGAGGACTTGGCGAAGAGCGCCCGCGGCCGGTTTGTGCAGAAATACCTGAATGAACGCGGCTTTCGCATCCTCGACGCGCTGGACCACGTGGCCAAGCGCCTGGGCGCCACCCCGGGACAAGTGGCTATTGCCTGGCTGCTGGCGCGTCCCAGCATCACGGCGCCCATCGCCAGCGCCACCAGCCTGGAACAATTGAACGAATTGATCGGCGCGGTGAACCTGCGACTGGATCAGGCTGCGATGGAAGAGTTGAACCAGGCGAGCGCGTACGAAGTAGCAATGAGCAAATAGCTGCAAATAGCCATTGGCAATTTAGAGCGGTTCCAGAGTTGCTGTGTCCCATCATGTGTGCCGAGGCAGGGAGAAAGTAAAGACCAACGCGACCCTATCCCGAGGCCGAACCGGAATGGAGGTTGGAAGTTTCGCATATCTGCGGTGTGAGGCCGAGGGATCTGCCCCGCCCCGGCGTCCTGGAGCCACCAAAAGAGATCGTCAGCATTTTCGGCTCACGCGTAGCGGCAGCGGAGCCGATCCCTCACCTCCGTCTCGCAAGCTCGACGTCGGGGGTTCGGGATGAGGGTGTTGCGGGAGAGAAAGCCAAACACGAACAAATCAGGGGCTACACCAACTCTGGAACCGCCTAGGCAGAGACTTTCGCGGCCGCTTTGCTTTCAGAGAGATATTGGGTCTTAACAAATTCAAACAGATCATGAGGGAATGAATCGCCGGCATAGTAGGCCGCAAGGTCATTTCTTGCAAGGCCGCCCTTACTGCTTCGTCGCCAGGCGCGCCATTCCTCGAATACATACAGCATGTCGGCGCCTGCTAGTCGCAATTCAAGCAGAAGCCGGCGAGCTGTCTTGATCCCGTTGAGCAGAAAATCGCGAAGCTCTTTCAGGAATTCGTAGTCGAGGAACGGTGTTGGAACAGAATAGAAGTTGGGGAAGATGTCTGGATGCTCCGCGATCATCTTCTTTTCTTCGGGCCCCTGGTTCCAGCCCCGATAGGACATGTCTGAATCCGCATCTTCCAGAAACAGGTTTTTTTTGTGCTGCTGGTGGATGGGCGTCCCCGCCAGCGGCGCCAAAATAACGAGTTGGGGATCGGCATGATCGCAGCGAAGTGAGTCCATGAAAAAGCCAACCGTGGAGCGAAGATCATCTGTGGTTTCTTCCGGGAACCCAACAATCAGTGATACGGCGGTCTTGATCTTTGACTTATCGCACGCGCGGACGCGGGCTGCGGAGTCCGCGAGGTCCAGGCGCTTGTCAATGATCTTTTGCATGCGTGCTGAGCCGGTCTCGATGCCGAAGAAAATCCCGCGACAGCCTGCACTCGCCATCAGCTCGATGAGTTCTTCGTCAATGCAGTCAGTACGAGCACTGCAGCCCCAGTAGAACTTGTCGGAAGACTCGAGCAACGCTTCACAGAAGGCAGCCACGCGCTTGCGGTCCACCGTGAACATGTCATGCACCAGTTCAAAAGTGTCGATTCCGTAGGTGGCTTTCACTCTGCGCATTTCCTCGAGCATCCGTGCCGGGCTCTTGAGCCGGAAGCGCCGGCGAAAGAAATCATTGGTGGAGCAAAACGTGCACGCAAAAGGACAGCCGCGTCCCAGTTCCAGCGGCATGAAGCGGCACGTTTCCATGTCCGGCAACAGATGAAAGGCGGGAAACGGCAGAGTATCGAGATCGGTGATGCCCCCGCCATCAGGATTGCGCACAATCTTCCCATCACGGCGGAATGTTATGCCGGGAATGTCGTCTAGTAGACGGCCCTGAGTCAGAGCTTCCAGAAGCTCAGGAAGCGTTTGCTCTGCCTCGCCGCGCACCACGAGATCAATCGGTGCATACGCATTCAACGTCGCGACATCCACTGCGGAAGCTTGCGGCCCGCCGAAAGCAACAACGGAATCCGGCTGCTGGCGTTTTACTTCGCAGGCAATTCGCAGCGTGACTGGATAGCTGCTGCAGACGCTGCCGAAGCCAACGAAATCAAATTGACGCTCGCGAAAATAAGACGCGGCGAAGCGGCTGAAATCGTTTTCGTTACTCTCATTTGTGTGTCGGAAGTTGTAATACAGGCGGTTGAGGTCCACCACTTCCGGACGCAACCCCCGCTCTTCCAGAACAGCGGCCAGACTGAGCACACCGAGCGGAGCATGCTCCGCAATGGTCCGAAGGGCATCGGCTTCGCCCATTGTGCGGTCGTCGAATTCGTGCGCTGTGGGAGCGCCAACCAGACACACGTTCATGGCACACGATTACCGGACATGACTGTACGACAGCGTAACTGCCGGACTTTGGCTGTTATTCGGGTTGTTCGTTCCGCGCGGCAGCCTGGTTGGGCGTTTCATCAGAGTCTTCGCCCATGGTTCGGATCAGGCGAACCTCAAAGGCCAGTTGCAGAGCAGCAATCTGATCGGCGTTGAGGGTCAGTCCTGGCACGCTCTGGACAGCTTGTGGAATGTCAGACGATATGTCCCGTGCAAGGGCGACGGCCCAAGCTTTTTCTGTTGCGTAAGGCATAACAGCCTCCTCCTCTTTGCGAGCAACACGCCCATGCTTTTCATTTTCTGAATGTTGCCGGGCGCAGGGGGTTGAATATCTCTACGTCGGTTGGACTGCCCAGACTCACAACTTGTTCAGGGTCCGGTCAGCCACTGACGTGGGCGTCTCGTCGGAGTCTTCGCCCATGCTTTCAATCAAGCGGTTTTCAAAAGCGACTCGCAGTTGGTTGATCTGCCGGCTGGTCAGTCCCAAGTCCGGAAGATCCCGCGCAGCCGCCGGCAATTCCGATGCAAGCCCGCGCGCAAACGCTACTGCCCATGCTTTCTCTCGTGCCATGATGGTGCCTCCAATTGCCGGAAAAGTTAAACGGTCAGTCTGTTGTTGTCAACCAGAATATTAAAGCAATCCGGGAGGGAGTCGCAAAGGTCGGGTTCCCTCCACTTCGCCGCCCTCAATGTCGGGACAAAGAACTACTTAGATGTCGTACTTCTTCAGCAGATGCCGGAACGACCGGTAGGAGACCTTCAGGAGTTCCGCGGCACGGGTCTGGACGCCCCCAGACTGCACCAAGGCCGATTCGATCAGCGACCGTTCAATATCGGCGATATATTTGTCAAAATCCAGCCCATCGGAAGGAACATCGCGGCTGCCGTTGGTGGACGCCGTGGCGGAGCGAGCGGGAAGATTCTCGGAATTCAAATCAACCTTCAGCTCCAGGCCGGCTTCGAGGGCCACGGCGCGCTCGATCGTGTTTTCCAGTTCGCGCACGTTGCCCGGCCAGCCGTACTGGCGCAGAGCCTCAAGGGAGTCCACACTGATGCGCAGGATGCTCTTTTGGGCTGCGGCAGCGTACTTCTTCAGGAAATGGACAGCCAGCATTTCCACGTCTTCGCGCCGCTCGCGCAGCGGCGGCACCTGGATGGGGATCACGCTGACGCGGTAATAAAGATCTTCCCGAAACGCGCCGGCACCCACCATCTGCTTCAAGTCTTTGTTGGTGGCGGCGATCACGCGTACATCCACTGCCGTCTCCTGGGTGCCGCCCACGGGACGGAGCGTGCGCTCCTGCAGCACGCGCAGCAATTTCACCTGCATGGAGACGCTCATTTCGCTGATCTCGTCCAGGAAGATGGTGCCGCCGCCGGCCACTTCGAAGAGTCCACGCTTGTTCTGGTTCGCGCCGGTGAATGCTCCCTTGACGTAGCCGAAAAGCTCGCTTTCCAGAAGCGTTTCCGGAAACGCGCCGCAGTTGATGGAGACAAACGGCTCCGCGGCGCGGGGTGAGCAGGCATGGATGGCGCGCGCCACCAGCTCTTTTCCAGTCCCGCTCTCGCCGTAGATGAGGACGGTGCTCGCTGTGGGCGCCACGGTGCGAATGGTGGACTTGAGTTTTTCGATCGCGGGGCCTTGCCCGATGATGTTGTTGAGAGAGTTGCGGCTGGCCGCGTCGCGCTTGAAGGCGAAGTTCTGCCGCTGCAGGCTCATGGTCTCCAGGGCGCGTCCCACGGAGAGCCTGAGCTCATCCATCAGGCCCGGCCCTTTGTGAATGTAATCAAAAGCGCCCACGCGGACCGCCTGCACCGCCGCCTCGTAATCCTCCACCGCGGTGATGAGGATGACCGAGGTCTCCGGCGACGACTGGCGGGCATAGCGAAGCACCTCAATGCCGTCCATGAGCGGCATCTTGATGTCAGTGATCAGCACCTCGTAGTTGGCGGAGCTGAGTTTTTTCTTGGCCGCGTCGCCGGCGTTCACAGTCTCCACCCGATGGCCCTCTTTGCGCAACGAGATGTCGAGCATCTCGCAGATGGAGCGCTGGTCGTCGCAGACAAGAATGCTAGCCATTCGCGGCCTCCGCGCCCGCGATCACGGACGCCGGCTCGACCGCGACCTTGGCGTTGAGGATTTCCACGACGAACTCCGCGCCGCCCCCGGCGGCCGACTGCACCCATATCTTTGCCCCGTGCGCCTGCACGATCTGGTACACGATGGCCAGCCCCAGCCCGGTCCCTCCTTCGAATTGCGACTGGAAGGGTTCAAAGATTTTGTCCATGAGTTTTGCCGGGACGCCGGGGCCGGTGTCGCCGATTCCGACCAGCCATGAATCGCCGACCGCCCGCACAAAGGCCGTGATCGTCCCCTGCTGGTTCATGGCACGCACCGCGTTTTCCAGCAGGTTCCAGAACACCTGTTTGATACGGTCGCCGTCCACGCCGGCAAAGGCCTGCGGCGCATCGTACTGGCGCACAATCTTCAATTGCGAACCAGGCAAGCGGTTTCCCAGCAGGACCAGCGCGTCTTCCAGCAACGGCAGCAGGTCCATGCGTACGAACTTGTAGCTTTTTTCCCGCGAATAGGCCAGGAAGTCGGTAATGATGTCGTTGAGCCGCGTGGACTCGCGGGTGATGATCTCCACCAGCGTCTTTTGCTCATCATTGAAAGGTGAAATCTGAGGGAGCATCTTGATGGAGCCGGCAATCGAGGCCAGCGGATTGCGAATTTCATGGGCAATGCCGGCGGCCAGGCGGCCGACCGCAGCCAAGCGGTCGCGCATGCGGATCTCCCGCTCCAGCCGGCGCAGTTCGGTGCGATCTTCGAAGGTATACAAGTAACCAATGGTCCCCTGCTCGGAAATGGCCAGCGCCGTAACCGTGACGCCGAAGGTCTTTTCCACTCCTGCAGGAGTCAGCCCGCGGACCTCGCCCTGGGCGGACGATGATTCCAGGCCGGGCAGCCGGTCCAGAAGCAGCTCCGAAATGTGCCGGCCATAGACGGAAGAAGGCGTCCTCTCCAGAAGCTTCTGCCCGGGCTTATTCACCAGCGTAATGCGGCCTTCCAGGTCGGTGGTCATCAAACCGCTGCGGATGGAATGCACCACGCTCTCATGCAGAGCTTGCAGGCTCAGCAGTTCCGCGCGCTTGTCCTGGAGCTCCCGGCCGGCCAGCCGCAGTTTGGCCGCCAAGGCGCTTGCCAGGTGCGCCACCGCCAGGTAGCCAAAGAAATTGCTCAGGACCACCACGGTCAGCGACTTCAGGTCGCCGCGCGGCGAAACTTGATAGGAGGGCAGCTTGTCGAAATAACATAGCTCCAGCAACCCGCCAAAAAGGATGGAAGAAACCGCGGCCGTCAGGTAGGCCCAGGCGCGCGGCAGCAGAATGCAGGCCACGATGATTACCAAGAAGTTGAAAATGGTATCAACGCCGCCGGTGACATACACCACCGCCGTAACAAAAGCCAGGTCCGTGAAGATTTGCGTAACCGCCTGGAGCTTGTACTCCTCCCAGACAGACACGAGAACGATGAAGAAGACGGAAACCGTATACCAGACCAGGATCACGGTAACGAACAGGCGGGTAGGAACATTGTTCGGAGTGAGGTTGACGATGAGAAGCTCAACCCCGAGCAGAAAAGAAATGACAATGACACGGACCTTTACAAGCCATGTCAGCCATGCCCTCTCGTTGAACCTCGTGTCGCCCATCTCCGCCCGTTCTTCTTATGCAGTCTCAAGTACACCCACCCGGAGACCTCCGGGCGGGGTTCGTCCACTGCCTTATCCGGCAAGCTTCGAGATCATCGAGAACAGCGGCAGGTACAATGAGATCACGATGCCTCCGACCACGACGCCCAAGAAGCCGATCAGCATGGGTTCCATCAGGGTCAACAGGTTCTTGGTGGCGGCATCCACTTCGTCTTCATAGAAGTCAGCGATCTTCTGCAGCATGGCATCCATGGCGCCGGTGGCCTCGCCCACTCCGATCATCTGTGTGACCATGTTGGGAAACACGCCGGATTCGCGCAAGGGATCGACAATCGTGCGCCCTTCCTCAACCGCCTTGCGTACCTTCATCAGCGCATCTTCAAGAACGGCGTTGCCCGAAGTTCTTGCGGTAATCGCCAGTCCTTCCAGGATAGGCACGCCGGAGCTAATCAAGGTTCCCAGGGTACGGGTGAAGCGTGCGACCGCGATCTTTCGCAGCACCGGGCCGAAGACCCACAGGCCCAGCAGGAGCTTGTCCGTGGCAAAGCGGCCGCGCGGGTCCTTGCGGATCTGCCGGATAGCGAGAACAATAATAATCATCAGCAACAGGAAAACCCACCACCAATTCTTCACCAGGTTGCTGACTCCAATCACGATCCTCGTGGGCAAGGGCAGATCCACCTGCATGCTGGCGAACATATTGGCGAAGATCGGGACCACATACTTGAGTAGCGCGCCTACTATCAGGGAAGCCATGCTGATCACCGAGACCGGATAAATAAGCGCCGATTTGATTGCGGACTTCAGCTTGACGTTTTTTTCCACGTAAGCCGCCAAGCGTTGCAGAATCGTGTCCAGGATGCCGCCCGTCTCGCCAGCCTCGATCATGTTGGTAGTCAAATCATCAAAGATCTTGGGATGCTGACGCATGGCGTTGGAGAGCGTGGAGCCACCTTCCACGGTGGTTCGCACGGCGGTCAGGCACTTCTGGAAGGCCTGGTTCTCCTGGTTGGCGGCAAGGATCTCCAGACACTGCACCAGCGGCAGACCGGCGTCGATCATGACGGAGAACTGGCGGAAGAACACGGCCAGGTCCTTGATTGGCACCTTGCCGGTGCCGAAAGTGGGCAGGACGAACTCTTTGCCTTTCTCTTTAATGGCCCCGGGGGTGATGCGCTCACGGCGCAATTGCATGGTCAGCTGGACCTTGTTATCGGCCAGCTTCTCCCCGGAGATCCGCTTCCCCTGGGCATCCTTTCCTGTAAACGTAAATACCGGCATACGGTTAGACTCCTTTCACTCTTGGGTCCTGCCACACGGGGGAGTGTGTTTGCTGCTACTGGCTACTTGCGTGGCGCAGACGCCGCCTTAGCGGCGATCACGCCCCGGTTGATAATGTCCTGCAACTCATCCGGCATGGACGAACGTAGCAACGCGATTTCCAGGGTGATTTGCTTCTGGAAGTAGAGGGTCGCCAGCGACTGGTTGAAGGTCTGCATGCCGAACTTGTCCTGTCCTGACTGCATGGCCGAATAAATCTGGTGAATTTTGTCTTCGCGGATCAGGTTACGCACCGCGGCGTTGGGAACCAGGATCTCCATGGCCATCACGCGGCCGTTCCCCCCCACCTTGGGCAGCAAGGATTGACACAGGATCCCTTCCAGCACCAAGGAAAGCTGCGCGCGAATCTGCGACTGCTGGTGCGAGGGGAAAACGTCAATGATACGGTTGATGGTAGAGGCCGCCGAGTTGGTGTGCAGCGTGCCGAAGGTCAGGTGTCCGGTCTCGGCAATACGCAGAGCCGATTCAATCGTCTCCAGGTCGCGCATTTCGCCGATCAAGACCACGTCCGGGTCTTCGCGCAGCGCGGCGCGCAGAGCGGCGCTGAACGATTGCGTGTCGGAGTGCACTTCACGCTGGTTGACCAGGCAACCCTTGTTCTGGTGCACGAATTCGATCGGGTCTTCGATGGTGATGATGTGATCGTGGCGCTCAGTGTTGATCTTGTCCAGCATGGCGGCGAGCGTGGTGGATTTGCCCGATCCCGTGGGGCCGGTCACCAGAATGAGCCCGCGCGGCTTTTCACACAGGCGGGAAACCACCTGCGGCAGGTTGAGCTGCTGAAAAGTCTTGATCTCAAAAGGAATCACGCGATACACCGCGCCGACCGCCCCGCGCTGGTTGAAACAGTTGCCGCGGAAGCGTGCCAGTCCCTTCAGGCCGAAGGAGAAATCCAGTTCCAGGGTCTCTTCAAAGCGGTGCTTCTGCGCGTCCGTGAGAACGCTATACGCCAGTTGTTTGGTTTCCGAAGGCGTGAGCGGCGGCATGTCCAGCGGCTGCAGGTGCCCGTGGACGCGCACCTGCGGCGGCGAGTTGGTGGTGATGTGGAGGTCGCTGCCGGACATGTCCAGCATCTTCTTCAACAGATCGCTTAGGCTTAGGTTCATGGTCCCGTCTTATTCCCCTTCTTAAAAGTCGACCGCTCCGCGAGATGAGGCTGGCAGACTCACTCCCGCCGAACGCCTCAAGCTAATGGATCGTCTCGCGTGCGACCTCTTCCAGAGTCGTGACGCCGTCCGCAATCTTGGTCAGGCCGCTGCGGCGCAGAGTGATCATGCCCCGCTCCATGGCCTTCTTCTTCAGTTCCACCGCCGAAGCGCCGATCAGGATGAGCTCGCGCATCTCATCGTCCACTTCCATGACTTCGTACAGGCCCGCCCGGCCCTTGTAGCCCGTGCTGTTGCACGTGGAACAGCCCCTGCCTTTGAAGATCTTGACCGTCCGGGCTTCCTCAGCGCTGAACCCGGCTTCGATTTTGGCCTGCGGCGGCAAGGGGACTTCTTCCCGGCACTCAACGCAGATCCGGCGCACCAGCCGCTGCGCGCAGATCAGATGGACGGCGGTGGCCACCAGAAACGGCTCAATGCCCATGTTCATCAGCCGGCTGATGGTTTCCGGGGCGCCGTTGGTGTGCAGCGTGGAAAGCACCAGGTGTCCGGTGAGCGCGGCTTTGATGGCGATTTCCGCGGTCTCAAAGTCGCGGATCTCGCCCACCAGGATGACATTGGGATCCTGGCGCAGGAAGGCGCGCAGGGCCGCGGCAAAATTCAGGCCGATGGACTCCTTCATCTGCACCTGGTTGACTCCGTGCAATTGAAACTCCACGGGATCTTCCGCGGTCAGAATGTTGGTGTCCGGCTTGTTCAGCAGCGAGACAGACGAATAAAGTGTGTTGGTCTTGCCCGATCCGGTGGGGCCGGTGACCAGCACCATGCCATAGGGCTTGAGCACCGCGCGTTGAAATTTTTCCAGCGAGTGGGGCTCGAAGCCCAGCTTGGTCATGTCCAGGCGCAGGTTTTCCTTGTCCAGCAGCCGCATGACCACTTTCTCGCCCCACAAAGTGGGCAGGCAGTTGACGCGGAAATCGAGCTGCTTCTTCTTGCCGCCGACCTGCATCCTCAGCATGATGCGTCCGTCCTGAGGCAGGCGCTTTTCGCTGATGTCCATCTTGGCCATGATTTTGATGCGGGAAGTGATGGCGTCTTTGAGCTTCATCGGCGGCGACATGATGGCCTGCAGCACGCCGTCAATACGGAAGCGCACCCGATACTCTCTTTCGTAGGGTTCAATATGGATGTCGCTGGCGCCGCGCTTCACCGCGTCGCTCATGATGATGTTCACCAGCTTGACGATGGGAGCTTCGTCGGCGGACTTCTCCAGTTCCGCCAGGTCCAGATCCGCCTGTTCGGCCTGGAGCTCGACGTCGGCTTCGTCCATCGAAGCCAGCAGCTCGTCCACGTTTTCTTCCTGGACTTGGTTGCCGGCGTAGGCCTTGTCAATGGCCTCAGCAACTGCCGGCCCGGACGCTACTACCGGCTCGATGTTGAAGCCAGTCATGAACTTGATATCGTCGATGGCGAACACATTGGTGGGGTCGACCATGGCAATGGTCAACGAAGCGCCCACGCGGCTCAAGGGTAGGATCTGGTAACGCTTCGCGGTCTCTTCGGGAATCAGCTTGATCACGGTCGGATCAATTTCGAAGTATTGCAGGTTGATGGCCGGCACGCCGTACTGGCTCGGTCACGTACCCCATTTGCACCAGGGTAGCCCCCAAACGCGTGGTGGAGCCGCCGTCTTTCTGCGCCTTCAACGCTCTCTCGAGTTGCTCTGGTGTGATGATCCTCTCTTTGACTAGAAGATCGCCAAGCCTCTGAGACATATCCCCGCTGATCCTGGATGTAGAATTAACTCAAGCGCGCTTCCGCAGGTGGCCGGGGGACAGCCTCATCGTAGGAAAGACGTGAGTAACGCGATTGTGTCCTCGGTGACAGAAATTGTCAATTCGAACTGTTGCTCGATTGGTGCCGTTTCGCGAACCAAGGTGCATGCACCGTTGGTAGACCCGTGTTCACGCCTTGGCAAACCCGGAACATCGGCCTGATTAGGCGGTCCCGGGTTGCACACTGGCGGACTCATTCTGGAAGAAGCCGAAGCCGTTCCCCCGGGTGAGAAAACCTTACCGCAGACGCCCCATCTTGCCGGCGTTGTAATCGCTGACCGCTTGCCGGATCTCTTCGCGCGTGTTCATCACAAAGGGGCCGTAGCTGGCCACTGGCTCGTGGATCGGTTCGCCGCTTAGGACCAGAAGGATCGAATCCTGTTTCGCGTACAAGCGCACTCCTTCGCCCGCCGCGCTCAGAAGCACGAGCTTGGCTTCGCCTGCGATGTTCTGGGTGGTGTTCACTTGAATGTCGCCACGTAGCAGCACGATGGCGGCATTGTGCCCCTGAGGCAGGCTTAGCTCGGCGAGACTCCGGGCCTTCAGGCGGACATCGAACACATTGACCGCGGTGAAGGTTTGCGCTGGACCTTTCACGGCGTTCAATTCGCCCGCGATCACCCTCGCGGTTGCGCCGTCACCTAGTTGCACCACCGGAATCTGCTCGCTGAGGATGGCCTGGTAGCGTGGCGTCGACATTTTTTGCGTCCGCGGCAGATTCACCCAGAGCTGGACCATCTCGAAGGTGCCGCCGCGCCTGGCGAACTCGCGTTCGTGCATCTCTTCGTGCACCACGCCGGAAGCGGCCGTCATCCACTGCACATCACCGGGGCGGATGGTGCCTGAATGTCCGCCGGAGTCCCGGTGCTCAACCGCCCCCTGATACGCGATGGTGACTGTCTCAAAGCCGCGATGTGGATGCTCGCCAACGCCGCGAGGATTGGCCGTGGGCTCGACCTTCGTGGGCCCAGCATAGTCCAGCATAAGAAATGGATTGATCTCCGCTTCAATTCCGTTGGAAGGGAACAGGTTACGGACGTGAAAACCGTCCCCAACCCAATGCGTGCCCAGCACTTTCTTCATTTCCGCCATTTTTGCCTCCAAATCAGGGCTCACGCACCCTCATCACCAAATAAGTATTTTGATATCGAACTATTTCTCCATATATAGAGATGCTTACGAGCGAGAAAAGTTGCAAAGCGCCAGGCTGCCCTGGATAAGTCCGGAAAGGGCGCTGACCGAGGCAGAAGCTCAGCCGCGGCGCGGTTTGCCGACCCTGGTTGGGCGGCGCGGCTTTTGTTTTTCTTTGATCAGCCGCCAGGCCTCGAGCAGGTGCGACGCCAATTCTTCATCGCTGATGCAAGCAAGCTCGATACCGACCCATCCACCCCCGCCTACGTATGGCGGCCGGAAGTACTTCTCCGGTTCACTCTTCACCAGCATGGCCTGGAGGCCCGGCGGTGCTGGGATCCATACTGCAATGTGACCGTCATTGTGGTGGTTATTGGCAAACATGCAATAGACCCTCTTGCGCACGAAGAATGTGGGTTCGCCGTGGGAGAGTTTCTCGGTCGTCCTCCGGCAGAGCGGCGCAGAAACCGGCGCACGCGCTGCAGATGTTCGTCGCCGGCTTCTTGCTTGCGTGGTAGCGTCATACTCACTCTACGCAAAAACCTTACCACGGAGACGCGGAGGCAAGGAGAGTTGGTTCAAGGCAAATTTGCGATTGCGCGCTACACGCCTTTTTCCGTCTGCCCGTGCCGGCCTTCGCCGTATAAAAGGGTAAGCATAGGTGTAAGAAATTACACATACGGGCAGCCGTGTTTCGGACGGCCTGTTCGTCTTCTCAACAGCTTAGCGCTTGGCACGGTTTGTGCTCTAGTTTCTTCGGGCGCCCTTCCAGAAATCAATATGTGATCTCGCCTGGAGGCGCGCATGCCCCACGTTAAAGCCTCGATCCTCTGCATTGGTGACGATGATTCGCGTCTGGAGGCCCGCAGGGTTTTGCTGGAAAAGCATGGCTACCAGGTACTGGCGGCCGCCGACGCGAGGAAGGGTTTGGATCTCTTCGCCCGGCATGCGATTGACCTGGTGCTTCTCGACTACGAAATGGCGGCGATGAACCGCGATCTCGTAGCCGCCAGAGTGAAAGCGGTCAAGCCGCAGATTCCTGTTCTGATGTTGTCGGCCCACCGCAGCTTGCCCCAGGATAAACTCGCCTTCGTGGATGCATTTCTATTCAAAGGAGAGCCGTGGACAAGCGTCCTCGCCCGCATGGACGAGTTGTTGGCGGCTGATCTGTCATTTTTTGCCCACTGGCTGGGAGATTGGAAACGCCGGCGAGCAACTGTCACTGAAAACGAGCCCGCGGAGGAGGCCCCAGCCAGCAAGATGGAGAAGCGAAGCGCGTGATCCGGCGCCGCGCGTCCGAGGAGAGCTCACCCGGTTGAGCGGCGTGCGCCGTCGGGACAAACTCACCTCTGATCCCCCAACTCTTGACATGACGGGCATCGGCTGGTCTTCTGCGGAACTTCCGGCTGCGGTAGAATACCTGGGCCAACGAAAGGACGAGCCGCACCATGTCCGCACCACAAATCACGCCCGATCAAGCCAAATTTCTGCTCGCGCAGGCGCTGCCCAGGCTCAACATGGAACACGCTACCACCAAGCGCGTGATTGAAGCGATTCCGCTGGACAAAGGCGATTATCGCCCGGACGCGATTTCCAAGACCGCGCTGGAACTGGCATGGCACATTGTGGCCGCTGAAAAGCGCTTCCTCAGCGGCATCTGCGCCGGGGCTTTTGATTTCACTCCCATCAACAGGCCTGAATCCATCCGCAACTCGGCGCAGATTGCTGCCTGGTTTGACGAGACCTTCACCGCCAATCTGCAGCAGATAGAGCGGCTGAGCGGCGAGCAGTTGGCCAAGAGTATTGATTTCCGTGGCATGTTCCAGCAGCCTGCCGTGCTCTATCTGCAACTGTTCCAAAACCATTCCATCCACCATCGCGGACAGCTTTCCATGTATCTGCGGCCCATGGGAGCCAAGGTGCCCTCGATTTACGGCGAGAGCTATGATGCCGCGCAGGCACGCTTGGCCAACGAGGCCAAGACCAGCTAGATGATCGCGGGGGAAGGAAACCCAAAATCCTACCGCGGATTTACGCGGATCAACGCGGATCAGGTACAGAGCGTGAATTTCTGATCGGCGATTTGTGATTGCGGCCGCTGTCCGTAGTCGAGTTCAGGACCCAGAAGAAAAAGGCTAGTTGCCAATTCCTAAAAGTTAATTGCCCATTGCTAATTGCTGACCGCCGCCTCTTCCACAGGCTCCGGAGTGGCCTTCACCGGCCACGTGCCGGCGGCGCAGGCAAGCAAGTAGATGGTTCCCACGATGGCGAAGGCCTGGGCCAAGCCTCGGCTGTGGGCCACAGTGCCAACCACAAAAGAGAGGACCAGCTGCAACAACGTGCCGGCAAAGAAGAAGGTGTTCTGTACGCGCCCCATGAAGTGTTTGGGGACCTGCTCCATCATCGTGCTGGTGATGGCCACACCGCCCACCGCACGGCCGCCACCCATCAGGCAATAGACCACCACCGCCACCAGCAGGGCCAGGCTGGCGGTGAAGCCGGCGGTCAGATGGATTTGTCCGTGCAAGCGTGCGCCGAGAAAAGGCAGAGCGATGAGCGAAGCTCCCATGATCGCCGTGGAGACACCTATGGCCAGGCGGTGCCCGTGGCTGCGAACCACCCTGGGCGTGTAGAAAGCGCCGGAACAGGCGCCAATGGCCCAGCCGCAGTTCAGCCAGCCGTAGCCAACAGCGCCGGCTTTCAGAATGCGATCACTCAGCGGGGCGGTGATGATTCCCTGCGAGAGCATCCCGCCCAGAAACAACGACCAGCAGCTTCCCACCAGCAGGAGCGCGGGGCGCTGCCGCATATAAGCGATGCCTTCGCGGAGCTCATGCAGGAAACGCGCCACTTCACTCTCGTGCTTGATGGTGGAAGCCACGGCCACGGTGTGGCGTCCCTTGCGCACGAAGAGGTAGCAAGTGAATGACAGCGCGTAGCTCAAAAAGTCAATGAACAGCACGCCGCTCAGTCCGATGTGGTTGTACACGAAGCCGACTACGGCTCCGGCGATCAGCCATCCGCCCTGAAAGCCGGCAAGCAGGAAGCTGTTCGACTGCACGAATTGGGATTCCGGCGTAAGCTCCTGGATCAGCGCGTTGATGGTGGGCCAGAACATCCAGAATCCCGCCGCCACCAGAATGCTCATCAAATAGACCTGCCAGAGCTGGGCCATCCCGCGATACGCGAGAATGGCCACCACCAGTATGACCAGGCCGCGTGCGGCGTCCAGGGTCATCACCAGACGGCGACGGTCTTCGCGATCAATCACCACGCCGGTGAACGGCAGCATGAGCAACGCGGGGATGGTTTGCAGCATGAGCAGGGTGCCCAGCGCCATCTCCGAGTGCGTGGCCTGAAGCACGTACCAGGTCACGCCGGCCGAGTTCATCCCGCTGCCTATCATGGAGATGACGTTGGCGGCGAAAATAAGCCTCAGCCCGCGATGCTGCAGGATGTTACGCATGTCTATTCACTTTAGCATCTCCGCGCGGCATTGTTTTCTTGCTGCGGGCGAGGGCAATTGACATAATTTGCCGGTGCTGAACCGCCACATTCGGACGCTATCCAAGCTGGGGCTCGTTGCTGCTGCGGTGGGCCTGAGCGGCTCGTCGCGCCCGGAAATCAAGCCCTTCCGGGTGTACCACGATGGCGCCAACATGCTGTTTACCCCGGAACGTACGGGCTCCCGCCGCCTGGCCAAGTTTGGTCCATGGGAGTTGGGCGAGCGCCTGAGCGTCAGGGACGACAAGCCCCGCGATAAAAGGCTGAACTTGTACGTGGTAGTTCCCGGCCGACAGTACCATTCGTTCCGTCATTCCGAGTACAATCACACCCTGGTGGTCAACAAGTACATCGTGGACGGCAGGCCGCGCGAGTGGGACATCTTCTGGTGCCTGGTGCTCGACCCCAGCTTGCGCGACGACCTGCGCAGCGAACGCGACTTGTTGATCGCGGCCCAACAGAGGTTCCGGCCAGACGCCAACTTCGACATTCGCCACGTTCCGGCCCACCGGTTCATGGGGGAAATGCTCAACGTGACCAGCGTTGACAGCCTCAAACGCTACCGCCGCAAAGGTTCACTGCCGCGCCTTTTGATTGTTCCCGCGCGTCTCGCGGTGCGCGCCACGGCAGAGCGGGAGCCGGCCAGTTCGTCCGCGGCCCGATGAGATTCTTGAGTTCCTCCATTTATACTGAGACTTAGATTTCTCCGGCTGAGGCAAAAACCTGCTTCCTTATATTCACATCTGGAAATTCGATATCCCCACGTTTGGCCTGCTGATGTGCCTGGCGTTTGTCGCCGCCTATTTCGTTCTGGAGGCGGAAATCAAGCGCCGCAAGCTCAATCTAGATGCTTACAGCGTGGTTGCCTACGTGGCCATTGCCGGAATCCTCGGCGCCAAGTTGTGGCACGTGATCGATACGCCGGGGGACCGGCTGACCTCGCAGATCCTTTCCAGCCCCGGCGACCTGCTCGCGTGGTTTCGTGGCGGCTTTGCCTGGTTCGGAGGCTTCGTCGCCGGCATCGCCACGCTGTTGTTCTTCGCTCGCCGACATCGCGTCAACTGGCTGACCATGCTGGATTTGGCCAGCCCCGCGGTGGCCGTCGGCTACGCCGTGGGCCGGATCGGATGCCTCATCTCCGGCGACGGCGATTATGGCAAGCCCACCAACCTGCCCTGGGGCATGGCCTTTCCCAACGGGCTCGTGCCCACCACGCAAACGTGCGTGCAGTGGGGCGCGCCGGCAGATTGCCGCGTGCATCCGACACCGATCTACGAGTTCATCGTGGGGATGTTGATCTTCTGGTTTATCTGGCGGCGCGGCGCACGGGCCATTCGCCATCCCCTGGCGCCGGGCGTGATTACCGGCGAGTTTCTGATTCTGAGCGGGCTGGCGCGCTTCCTGGTGGAGTTCATCAGAATCAACCCGCCGCTGTTCAACATACACATTGGTCAACACGTCTGGGCAATGAGCAATGCGCAGTTCTTTGCATTGCTGACTGTCCTCGCCGGCATCATTCTGCTGCTGATCGTGAGGCGCCGATTTCGCAAACTCGATCCCGTCCACAAAGTGCTCGACCACGTGACCCAGCACGGCAACCAGGAAACCAGGCCGGAGTATCACCGCGCCACTCCAGAGTGCGCCCATCCGGAACGCTGGAGGATGTTTGACACCATGACCGCCGAAGTTGAGGTACTGGAGTTTCTCAAATGCCTGATGACCACCGTCAAACCCGGACTGGTGGTTGAGACGGGAACTTTCCTCGGCGTGAGCACGCTCTATATCGCCGAAGGGCTCAAGCAGAACGGATCGGGCAGGATCATCACCTGCGAACCGGACAAGGAAGTGTTTGCCAAGGCCAAACAAAAGATTGATGGCTCCGGACTGGGCAAGTGGGTGGATTATCGCTGTGAGTCCAGCATGAACGTGCAGGTGCCGGGGACCATCGACGTCCTGTTCTGCGATTCCCTTCCCGAACTGCGCGAGCCCGAAGTTCGGCACTTCCTTCCCCAGGTCAATCCCAATGGCCTGATCCTGATGCACGACTCGAGCTCGCATCTGAAAACTGTCCGCGAAGCGGCCCTGCGCATGGAGCAGGAAGGCCTGATCTCGGTAGTGCTGTTGCCCACGCCGCGAGGGCTGGTGCTGGCGCAGAGACGGGACGGCAGGAAGTGAAGGGGGTTGGGTAAGTGGGTAATTTGGTAATTTGGTAATTGAAAGAGTGCAGGTCCCGAAAAAATCCTCGAAAATCAACAAATTTATCCAATTACCAAATTACTCAATTACCAAATCATCGATCACGTCGTTTCCCACTTTGACTTCCTGGACATCTCCCAGGCCTTCGCATATTTCCAGCTGACGTAGCTGGCATGCGTCATGAGCACTAGCAGGCCTTCCCGCCCGTCGAGAAAACCGAGCCGGAAAAAATAAGCGTAGAGGAAACGCACCAAAGGCCGTAGCACGATGTTGACGAAGCTAAACCCGACCGGGCCTTTCTCCGCTACCATCTGTGCGCCCAAAGAAGAGTACCGGTTGGCATGC
>WNFJ01310946.1_pt1 | contig 18311 bp, 13 predicted proteins | sample 5400461 | NCBI WGS metagenome assembly WNFJ01 (sample SAMN13153349, study PRJNA577476) | soil metagenome | isolation source: 115 cm saprolite on Douglas fir-dominated hillslope | place: USA:California | collected 2013-09-17 | reverse complement strand
CGGCACGATGCTCCGCGGCCGCTCGATCGAAGAAAAAGCCGAGGCTACGCGACTTTTCGCCTCTTCCGTTCTCCCGCTGGTATCACGCGGAGCGATCCGTCCGGTGATCGACCGAGTCTATCCAGTCGATGAAATTCGCGAGGCGCATGAGCGTATGGAATCCAACGCCGGCTTCGGCAAAATCGTCCTGACATTTTCGTGAAAGCTGGGAACTGGAAGGTCAAGGTTCGAAGCCAGAAGTTCGAAGTCGGAGTCGCTAACATCGGGTTGAGCCGCGTCGCCAACGCAAGGTTTCGAAGCACTCACCTCTTTTCCAGCCACTAAGATAATTTCAGCATTCAAGCGCCTCCGCGGCGAACAAGCCCGCGATCATCGATTGCAGATTGCCGGCTTTGGCAATTTTCCCAGCGCCGGCGTTCAGGATGACGACCATCCTAGTTAAATCGCATCTGCTCTTTGCGGTGATCGGCGATGCGTGCTGACGCAGACCGCAAGTCGGCAGCAGATGCTGAGTCAACAGGGTCGAGATCTACTTCCTCACATCAATAAAGATTTGCCAGCGCTTTACGCTCTCCAGTTTGAGAATGCCCTGCTGCATCCACGGATCATTTTTCAGTTTTTGCCTCACCTCATTTTCATCTTCCGCGTTGAAGACCAACAGAGCGCCGCCTTCATCCACCAATGGTCCGCCCATCAGAATGAAACCGTTGTCAACGAGCGCGTCGATGAAGGCCGCGTGTTCGCCCCAAAACGGCTGCTCTCGAGTGTCCATGGAAAAATCCCGATTGGGACCGGCTGAAGAAATTACGACGAAATTATTTTTCATTGCGGGACCCGATCAGATTTATTGTCCACAGATTTACGCAGATTTACACAGATTGTCTTTCCTGAGTTTCAGTCCACGGGCGCTTCTCGAAAGCGAATTGCAGGGAGCTGACCTCAGCGGAGAGTTGGGCGAGCAATGATGAGCGTCGCGGCCGCAGATCAGAATTCGAGCATAAGGAAAATCGTGTTCGTAGTTCTTGCGCTTGGCGTTGTTTCGATGCTGTCGCTGATCGTCGCGGGTGTGACGAGCTTGATCTCGTTGGCTGACCGAATCCATCCCGTCGCTGGCACGATCGTATTCTGGAGTGTTTGCGTTTGCGCTGGCTTGTTCGCGCTCTACTGCCTGCTTGCGTACGCGAAACTTCCCAGGGCGCTGGTGCCGCCAGTGCAGAATTCCGGCCCCGAGTACGACGCTTATTTGGAGGCCCTCCGCGTGCGGCTTGTCGCAAATCCCCGAACACGACACATGCCGCTGGCCACGAGAGAGGAAATCGAAAGTGCCGTTCAACATCTCTCAGTGGAAGCGGATTTAGTGGTGCGCAAAACGGCAAGCGCAGTGTTCCTTAGCACAGCCTTGATGCAAAATGGCCGGCTCGACGGGCTCATCGTTCTTTTCATCCAAATTCAAATGGTCGCACGGATCGCGCGCATTTATGTGCAACGGCCGTCTCCTCGCGAGCTGGTGCGGCTGTATGCGAATGTCGCCGGCACAGCATTTGTCGCGAGCGGACTGGAATCGCTTGATCTGGGAGAAATGGTCGCGCCACTCGCAGTATCCGTTGTCCCAGCGCTCAAAGGTGGAATTCCAGGGCTCGGTGGCATCTCAGCTCTTCTGGTGAAATGTGTTTCGAATGGCGCTGCGAACGCGTTTCTCACGCTGCGCGTGGGCGAAGTCGCTCGTCGCTACTGCGAACTCACGTCACGATCTTCGCCTGAACTTATCCGCAAGTCTGCCACGGCTGAGGCTGTCCACCATCTTGGCCGAATCGTGCGTGAAAACGGAGCGCTCGTTGTGAAGAAAATTTGGGCCAGCACTGGACGCGCTTTAATCGACGGCGGCGTATCAAAGGCCGAAGACATCGCAGGCGCGACGCGGGATCTTTTCGACAGGATTTCGCCGTGGCGGTTGAAAGAAGAAGATCAAGTCACTCGTCCGTGATTCGTCAAGCCGATCGCCGGCTACTGAGACGAATGAGTACCGTCTCAATTTTTGTTGCCCGTTTCAGCTGCGAGCGCCTGGCATTTTTTCAAATCGAGTTTGCCTGAGGCCAGTGCTGGAATCGCTTCAACGCGCTGTACGTGTTTCGGAATCCACAAGTTTGGAACACCTACTTCCTGCAATTTTTTGCGCAGTTCGACGAGATCGAGATCTACCGCGCTGAGCAGGGCGAGGGCTTCGCCTTTGGCTTCATCCCGTACCCCCACGATCGCGATGGGGCGCTCGTCTCTCCCGGACAGCTCCAGTAGATCGATAATTTTTTGTTCGATTGTTTCGTGCGGCACCATTTCACCGCCGATCTTTGAAAAGCGCGAGAGGCGGCCTTCGATGTAAAGGAATCCGTCCTCGTCGAACCGGCCGATGTCGCCAGTTTTCAACCAACCATGGCGCAGGATTTCGGCGGTTCGTTTGTGATCGTGCAGGTACCCTTCGAAGATATTTGCTCCGCGCAGCCAAAGCATTCCGGTTTCGTGCAGCGAAAGTTTTCGATCCGTTTCCGGTTCGCGAATTTCCGCTGCCATTCCGGGCGCAAGTCTGCCAACCGATCCCAAACGGCTGGATGATTGCACTTGTTCCCCGTTTTTTTTTGCTTCCGGATCGGGCAAATTGACGCTTACCACCGGCGCAGTCTCGGTAAGCCCGTAGCCTTCAAAAACTTTCTTGTCGAAGCGCTTCTCAAAGTGACTGGCAAGATCGAGAGGCAACTTTTCGGCGCCGGTGATAATGAGGCGCAAGCTGCGGAGTTGCTCCGGCTCGGCTTTGCGCAGGTACACGCGCAAAAAAGTGGGCGTTGCAAGGAGGAACGTCAGTTTATATCGTTCGATCAATGCTGCGTTCTTCGCGCCTTCGAGCGGATTTGGATACGTGACGATGCGCACGCCTTCAATGAGCGGATACCAGAGTGTGACGGTGGATCCGAACGTGTGAAAAAACGGCAGTGAAGCGAGGATGGCGTCGGTTTCTTTTGCGTCGAGTAGTTCCCGGAACTGCGAGACATTCCCGACGACGTTGCGGTGACTGATCACAACGCCCTTGGGTTCTCCGGTAGTTCCGCTGGTAAAAAGCAAGACCGCCTCGGCGTGACCGCCTTTTTTCGGAATTTGCAAGAGTCGCAAGAGCAAACGCGCTGGAACCAGAAAGGACATGATCCACCAGAAAATGATTTGGCGTTTCAGCCGCGGCATCAGTTCATCCAATTTCAAAACGTGTTCTGGCCACGGAAAATCCTTGAGTCGTTCCATGAATTGCGTGGCTGAAATCGCGACCCGCAAATTGGCGCGCTTGCAGCAGGATTCATTCGCCGCGCGTCCCATGGTGAAATTAAGATCGACGGGAACTTTGTTTGCCAGCGTCACAGCCAGATTCGCGAGCATCGAACCTTTGCTAGCGGGCAAAACGATGGCGATTCGTTCGTCAGAAAATTCCTTTCGGAGATGACGACTCAACGCTGCCGCCGCGCCGAGCAGTTTGGCGCGGCTTAGCCTGGAGTGATCGGTTCCATCGATCACTGCCGTCGTAAACGGTCTGCGCTTCAGTCCACGCACACATTCTTCCGCGAGATGCCGATCCAGTGAAGGCCGACGACTGAAACAGAATTCGCCAAGCTTCAGCAATTGCTCGCGCATGGTCGCGACATCCGCGGCAGGGTAGGGGATCCGCTTGGGAAACTTTGTGAAAAATCTTCCGCCTTGAAACGAGAAGATCGACCCCCAGAGTTGATCCAGCCAAACCGGAATGACCTGCGCATTCGCGTGCCGCGCGATCAATTCGTAACCTCGGTGCAAACGCAACAGAATGCCCCTGCGTTCCAGCTGGCCTTCAGGAAAAACGCAAACGATTTCGCCATCGGCAACTTTTTCCGCAGCGGCGCGGACTGCAGCGTGCGAATGGAGGCTGTTGATCGGGATACAACCAAGAGCACGCAAGATCGGATGTAAAATCGGTTTGTGATAATACTGCTGGTCGATGACGTAACGGATCGGACGCGGACAGGCGAGCTGCAGAACGAGAGCGTCTACCCAACTGATATGATTCGGCACAAGAAGAAACCCGCCGCTCGGAAGATTTTCCAACCCGATCGCATTGACGCGATAAAAGCAACGCACGAGCAGCCGGCCGAAAAAATAGAGCACGCGTTCAGTGCGGGACATCGAGGGCATCGTTTATCATTTACAATTAACGCGTTGCCATCTGCAATCGCCAACTGACGGTGGAAGGCGGCATCAAGAAATCAATCAGTGGCGCGCACAGTGCGTTGTTGCTTCTGCTCGGGATCAATCTGTTTAATTACATCGACCGACAACTTCTGGCCGCGCTCGAGCCTGACATTCGCGCGACCTTTTTCACAAGTAGCGACGTAAACGCTATGACGAAGACCGGTCTGCTTGGCGATGCGTTTTTCGTAACTTACATGATCAGCGCACCGATTCTCGGCTTGCTCGCCGATCGGATTTCGCGCTGGCTTATCGTCGGCGGAGCAGTGATTTTGTGGAGCCTGGCCAGCGGTGGCTCTGGTTTGGCAGCGACATTCGCCATTCTCTTTGCGACTCGCATTTGCATTGGAATTGGCGAAGGCGGCTACGGCCCGGCTGCACCAACCATCTTGTCCGATCTTTTCCCGATCGAAAGACGCGGTCGCATCATGGCGATTTTTTACACCGCTATTCCCGTTGGTAGTGCGCTCGGCTATGTCATCGGTGGGTTAATCGGTGCTCACCTCGGCTGGCGCTGGGCATTTTATCTCGTCACGCCGCCGGGTTTGCTGCTGGGCCTGCTGTGTTTTTGGCAGCGCGAACCGCGCGTCGCTGCACATCACCTGGTGCAAGAAGCACCGCGCCGCCGCTTGGCGGATTACCTACGGCTCTTTCGCACCCGGTCGTATCTCATCAACTGCATCGCGATAACATTGATGACTTTTGTAACAGGCGGCCTGGGGTTTTGGGTACCAGCTTATTTGCGCTATCGGAATCAAAGTCCTGACGTAGGTGTGACGATCTTTGGATTGATCACCGTCGTCGCGGGCTTGGTCTCGACACTTCTGGGCGGCGTTATCGCCGATAAGTTGCGTTCGCGTTTCGCCGGTTCCTACTTCTTGGTCTCGGGAATCGGGATGCTTATCGCTTGTCCGTTTTTTGTTGTGACTCTTTATATTCCGTTTCCTGCGGCGTGGATCTCAATGTTCTTCGCGATCTTTTTCTTGTTTTTGAACACAGGTCCATCGAACACGGCGCTGGCCAACGTCTCGCTGCCAGCCGTGCGCGCGACGGCGTTTGCTGCAAACATTTTCGTGATCCACGCGTTGGGCGACGTCCAGGCGTTCTGGCTGCTTGGTTACATCGGCGGTCACACAAACATGCATGTGGCGTTTCTGTTTGTGTCTGCAATAATTTTCGCCTCTGGTCTGGCTTGGCTCATTGGTGTGAAATATCTTCCCGCAGACACGGCTGCAGTAGAAACGGCCGAAACCAACTGAACGCACGTCCACTAGGAAGTGTTTATGTCGATCTTGCGCAGCCTCGCGATTTGTTTGCTCGTGCTGCTTACGGTCAATGCGGATGCCGAGGGCGTTCCCGACGACTGCACGCAGCTCATCTTCGGAATCGCGCCGACGTGGAACTCGATGCGCGGGGAGCTGCGATTATTTGAGCGGACGCGCGGTGGAGATTGGGTTTCCGTAGCTGGACCTTTCGCAGTGTTGTTTGGAAAAAACGGCGTCGCCTGGGGCACGGGGCTTGCCGGACAAAACGAGCCGGGTCTTCGAAAGCAAGAACGAGATGGCCGTGCGCCTGCCGGAGTTTTCGCGATCGGCCAGGTCTTCGGATACGATCCGCATCTGCCTGCGGGAGCTGACTATCCGTATCATCAAGTCACTGACGCAGACGTCTGGAGCGACGACCCGCGCTCACCGAATTACAATCGGCATGTCATAATTGATCCGAAGAATCCACCAGACAATTACACGCACGAAAAAATGCGCTCGGGTGATTTCGCTTATCACTGGCTCATTGAGATTCGTCACAATTCCGATCCGCCGGTGCCCGGCGCAGGGAGCGCGATTTTCTTTCATATTCGCCGCGGCGTGAATCGGCCAACCACCGGCTGCACGACGATGGCGAAGGAAAATCTGGTGAAGCTGATCACGTGGTTGCGAGCGAAAGGCCATCCGTGTTACGCATTGTTGCCAGCCGTCGAATACGATAAGAAATGGAAATCCTGGAACCTGCCTCCGCCAAAAGCATCAGGCGCCGCGTCCTCGGCCAGGCATTGATGCTGTAGAGTCCGCTGTCCTCAGCGGATTAAGAATGGCATGCGCTGAGACAGCGCACGCTACAGCCGCTGAAGGTTTAATCAGACGGTTCTGCGCCGTTGGCACCGGAGAAAATTTGCGGTTTGCTACCGGCAGGCGCCTTCCGGCGGTACGCGTTCCAGCACTCCAAAAATGCCGGCGCGAAATCTTCCGGTCGTGCTGATGTCCAGCCGTCGACAATGCCCGGAGGTAAGAATGCGCCTTGCTCGATTTCAGATTTGCTCGGTACGAGATCGCCAGAAGCCAAGCCTCGATACAGCCAGATAAACTCTTGATCGGTGTGTTGGGAGGCTGGAAGTTTTGCAACCTTCTGAAGAACGACACTCACGCCTAATTCCTCCTTCAGTTCGCGTCGTGCTGTATCATCATAACTTTCCCCGGCAGCCACGTGGCCCGCAGCGCTTGAGTCCCACTTCAAAGAATGCCGGTCCTTCCAACGCGAGCGTTGCTGCAAATAAAGGTCACCGGTTTGATCAAATATCAGGATGTGAACGGCGCGATGGCGCAAGTTATTCCCATGCACCTCGGGACGGTTCGCGTATCGCAGGATTCGATCGTTTTTATCGACGATTGGGAAGCGCTCATCCTTCGTTACGGCTGTGTCAGGGTGCGGAGGGGGCGCAATGGAATTCGCAAGCGCAATCCATTGCAGCAACGATAGCTCTTCCGCGCGAGCGTTGGCAGCGATGTTCAGACGGCGCGAGACTGTGTCCCAATCGTTGATGTGTTCGCGAACCAGTTTTCTCAACTGTTTTCTTCTCTGTGAAAACCCGGCTCGGATCAATTTTAGAAGCAACCGGTCATCGCGCTGAGGCAACTCAAGTGGGTCACGTGGCAAGATTCGCAGCACCGCTGAATCGACTTCAGGTTGTGGGAAGAAAACCGTTGCAGGAACAGTGCGCAAATATTTTACGTAATGGTGCAGTTGCACGCGCAACGTCAAGGCTCCGTAATCATGCGTAGATGGCGATGCCGAAAGGCGTGCGGCCATCTCCTTTTGTAACATCAACAACCACAAAGAGATGGGATTTGGTTGTCCAAGGAATTTCAACAGCAACGCGCTCGAAATGTTGTACGGAAGATTGCCTACCAGTTTCACTCTGCGATGCGCAAAGAGAGAGAGCCGATCGAAGTTCAGCGCATCCATGTTGAGTATTTCAAGTCGTTCATGACGGAAGTGCGCGCGCAAAAAATCTGCGAGGCGCGTATCTTTCTCGATTGCAAGAACGTGCGCGCCTCTCTGAAGAATCAAGCGAGTCAGCGCGCCTAACCCAGGCCCAATCTCCACCACGTAATCGTCGGGCGTGATGTGCGCCTGATCGACAATCCAACGGACAAGATTTTGGTCGTGCAGAAAATTTTGACCCAGTGTTTTGACCGGTGACACACCTATTTCCCGAAGTGCGGTTCGCAAGTCTGAAAGCTTCACAGCGAACCTTGGCAGCGCGCCCTATGGCGCTCGACAAGCATATATCTGTTCACAAGATTCTGTGAACAAAATGCTCAGGAGCCGAGGACTTATTCACAAGTTATTCAATAGAGCTGGAGGCTCTCATCGAGTCGTCCGACCAGCGCACCTTATTCGAGGCCTTCTTCCGGTCCGAAAGATATTTTCGTCGGGCCTCCTTCAGTGAGACGCCGCCGATAAAAAATGCGCTCGCGGCGCGACCGATCGCGTACGTGCCGGCGCCTGCGATCATGCCGCAGACCACATTGCCCCATCCGGGAAAAAACTTCAGGACCGCTCGGGCACCTTCACGCAGAAGCATTCCTGCGCCGACATTTACGCCGAGCGCGGTGATAAATTCCGTCGCAGCGCGCAAGCTTCGTTCTCGCCCGCTGATGTACATGATGCCCGAGACCATGACCACCTGAAGCGAGGTGAGAATCGGCAGGTCTGCCAGCGGGATCGGTTGCGCTCCGATTGCCGTGCAAATTGCAGTCGTCGATTTTATCAGCAATTTTGCGACATGATGCTGCGCTTCGCGATCGTGCGAAATTCGGATCATTTCGATTTTCGCCTGGTTTGGGAGCTCCTCTGCCAGAACTGACAACAACCCGCGCGCTTCAGCGGAATGAATGTCGGTGAATTGAATGACCTTCAGCAAACGATCGGGAATCGCTGGCTGCGTTTTCAGAACTTCTCGCAGCTGCACAGCGCGACTGCCTGATCCAAAGGAAACACCGATAACTTTGGCGTCGCCCAGCGCTCCGCCAAAGGCATGTTGGAAATGCGACAGAAAATCCGTGGATTTGCCTGCGGTTGGTTTCTCAGCACTCGATTCCCTCTCGTCAAAAAGGAATACGATGTCGGGCGGTTGGCGTTTAAGATCTTCTTCGACTTGAGCTGCAGCCGAATCATCGGCGTCCCGAGCATCCAGGATGGAAATCGTTCCATGGCCAGATACGTTCCAGTCGACCCATCGATGCACGGGCATCAGAGCAACATTCATTTGCTCTGGCGCGCCGGGCGTAAAAAGCGTGTCGATGATTCTGTGGGTCGGCGTTTTGCTCGATCCGATGAAGAGGAACCGAGGCGGGCGTTGTTGTAGGAACAATTCTTTTAGCGGCGTCAGCTCACGCAAGACCGGCCGGCGAATCTTCTCGGGCAGCCGGGTCACGAGGCGTTCGAGCCGCTCAACGATGCGCAAAATGGCTGTCTGATTCATCTCAAAGGTAGGCGGGTACAGGGTCGCTTCAGAAACAAAATTCTCGATGCGAAGCGAGAAAAGCGAAAGTGGGAAATCATTTTCCCTTCACTTCATCCCTGCTTATAGAACAACCATGAGTTTGAACATTGAAATTCTTTCAAAAGCTGCAAATCAGGCGCGCGGTTTGTGTATGGATGCCGTGCAGGCCTCGCAATCGGGGCATCTTGGGCTGCCGCTTGGCTGCGCGGAAATCGGAGCAGTGCTCTATGGCTACGCACTTAAATACGACCCGGACCAGCCGCGCTGGATCAATCGCGATATCTTTGTCCTCTCGGCCGGGCACGGCAGCATGTTCCTTTACGCCTGGCTACACTTGAGCGGTTTCGACTTGCCCATGTCGGAGATCAAACGCTTTCGGCAATTGCATTCGAAGACGCCGGGCCACCCTGAATTTGGCCATACTCCGGGAGTGGAGTGCACGACGGGGCCGCTCGGGCAAGGCATTGGCAATTCCGTCGGCATTTCAGTGGCGACAAAAATGGCGGCGGCGCGTTTCAACACCGATGAGCACAAGATTTTCGATCAACATGTGATCTGTTTGTGCGGCGATGGTGACATGCAGGAGGGCGTCGCCTCCGAGGCGTGTGCGCTCGCCGCCCATTGGGGCCTCGATAATTTGGTCTTCATCTACGATTCGAACGCCGTCACGCTCGACGCCGCGGCGAAAGAGACGCAGAGCGAAGACACCGGCAAACGCATGGAGGCATACGGATTTGACGTCCAGGAAATCGACGGCCACGATATGCAAGAGTTTCTCGACGCCTTCAACGTGGCGAAGAGGCGCAACAACGGAAAACCGCAGTTCATCATCGCGCACACGCTCGTCGGCAAAGGCATTCCCGAAGTCGAAGGGACATACAAGGCGCACGGCGAAGCGGGCGCAAAATTTGTTGATGCCGCGCGTAAGGCACTCGGGTTACCGGAAGAGCATTACTACGTGTCCCCTGACGTGTATGCATACTTTGCCGAGCACAAAAAGAAGCTGCTCGCCGAGTACCACCGCTGGGAAGAAACTTACAGCGCGTGGCGCGAGAAGAATCCCGATCAAGCGAAGCTGCTAGACGACGGACTCGAGCGAAAAATTCCCGCTGACCTCTTACCCAACATTCCGGAGTTTCCGAAGGATGCGAAGCTGGCCACGCGCAAAGCCGGTGGGGAAGTGTTGCAGCCGATCGCGCAAGCGATGCCGTTACTGATGAGCGGCAGCGCCGATCTCTATGGATCGACGATGAATTACATCAAGGACGGCGGCGATTTCACGCGGGACACTCCCGCCGGCCGCAACATCCGGTTCGGCATTCGCGAACATGGAATGTGCGCGATCCTGAACGGCATCTCGTATCACGGACTCTTTCGCGCATCGGGCGCAACGTTCATGGTGTTTACCGATTATTGCCGTGCCGCCATTCGACTGGCCGCGCTGTCGAAGCTTCCCACTGTTTACATTTTTACTCACGACTCGATCGGCGTTGGCGAGGACGGCCCGACCCATCAACCTGTGGAGACGGTCAGCTCTGTGCGTTTAATTCCGAATATTGACGTGATTCGCCCGGCCGATCCCGAAGAGACCGCAGGCGCATTTGTCGCGGCGATGCAGCGAATAGATGGGCCGACGTTGCTCGCGCTCACGCGTCAGGCAGTTCCAATGTTGAACGAGATTGATCCAGAGTTGCGTCGCGACGGAGTAATCCGCGGCGGTTACATCGCTAAAAAAGAGAGCGGAAAACTTGATCTGATCATTCTCTCGTGTGGGAGCGAACTGCAGCACGCGCTTGCGGCGGCAAAAGAACTAGGCGACGGCGTGCGCGTCGTTTCGCTGCCGTGTTTCGAGCGGTTTAATCGCCAGCCGTCAGAATACCGCGAAGAAGTCTTACCTGATGAATGTCGGAAACGCGTCGCAATTGAAGCCGGCGTGACTGAGATTTGGTATCAATACGTCGGCCTTGATGGCAAAGTGGTCGGACTCCACGAATTTGGACTAAGTGCGCCGGGCCCTGAAGTGATGAAAGAGCGTGGGATCGACGCAGAGCACGTGATCGAAGCGGCGAAAAGTCTTGGGTAGCACACGCGTCTCGCGTGCTGGCGAGCGCGTCCTCGCGATCGCGAACTTTCCCTCTCAGTTCTAGGCCCCTAGGCCAAACGAGTTTTAAGGAAGCCTGTTTCGGCGCGACGCCGAAACTAGCACGCGAGACGCGTGCGCTACCCTAGCTAAAACGCTTGTTCCGGTTCGCTCACGTTTCGTGCACGAGTTTCGAACCGGGTGAATTCCTTGAGGAACGTGAGCCGAATTTCGCCGACCGGTCCGTTGCGTTGCTTGGCGATGATCAATTCGGCCTCGCCGGCTTTTTCGACACGCGCCTCTTCGTCTTCCTCATAGAGTTCCGGCCGGACAAGTAAAGCGACCAGATCGGCGTCCTGTTCAATCGAACCGGATTCGCGCAGATCGCTCAAGCGCGGTTTCCCACCCGAGCGCTGCTCCGGTTGCCGGTTCAATTGCGCCACCACGATGATTGGAATCTTCAATTCCTTCGCCAAACCTTTTAACCCCGCGGAAATTTCGGATATTTCCAGCTGCCGATTGTCCTGCGCACGGCGAGATGTCGATCTTAGCAGTTGCAAATAATCGACAATCAGCAGTCGCACATCATGCTGGGCTTTGAGCCGGCGCGCTTTCGCCCGCAACTCGAGAATGCTAAGACTTGCGCTGTCGTCGATGAAAATCTTCGCTTCGGCCAATTTCGACGCTGCGGCAGTCAGACTTGGGAAATCGCGCTCACCCAAAAATCCATCACGCACTTTTTGCAAGTTCACCCTTGCCCGCGAGCAAAGCAGGCGTTGCACAAGCTGTTGGCTGCTCATTTCCAGACTGAACACGCCGAGCGCAAGTTTTTCATTTATCGCCACGTGTTCGGCGATATTCATGGCCATCGCCGTCTTTCCCATACTTGGTCGCGCCGCAATTACGATCATTTCCGACGCATGTAGGCCGCTGGTCATCCGATCGAACTCGATAAATCCAGTCGAGATTCCAGTGATCCCGCCTTTACGCTCGTAAAGCTTCTCAATCGACTCGATCGCTCCCATCACCTGGTCTTTCATGGAAACCATCTGGCCTTTGAAACGGTCTTCACCGACCGCAAAGATTCTCTGTTCTACTTCGTCGAGCAGATTATTGACTTCATCTTGCTCCTCGTAAGCACGCCGCACGCTCTCCGTGCTGGCGGAAATGATTTCGCGCAGGATGTATTTGTCGCGAACGATCTCGAGGTAGTAGCCAACGTTTGCAGCGGTTGGAACGAAGGTGAAAAGGCTGGTGACGAACGCCGCGCCCCCTACGCTGTCAAGCAGGTGACGATCACGCAGTACTTGAGTGAACGTGATCAGGTCGATCGCCTGTCCTGCATTCCAAAGATCGACGAGAACGTTGTAAATCGTCCGGTGCGCAGGAATGTAAAAGTAATCTTCGTTAATTTTCTCGACGCATTCCGCAATGGTTTCTCGCGGCGAAATAAGCATCGAGCCCAGGACGCCCTGCTCCGCATCAATGCTGTGCGGCGGGGTCCGGTGAATATCCTGCGCAGAACCTGTGGGCGAAATGGGAACAACTTTTTCGCCACTTCGCGCTGCCGAACCTCGGCCAGCGCCATTTCCCGCTTTACGAGGCTTCTCTCCTGTCCATGCGGACGGTTGAGTCGCCATTTATTTCGTTTCTTTTTTCTCTTCTTTTTGTCTGCGGAAAAACCGGCGTTTTTTCGGTTCCTCGGCTGCAGCGTTCACTGGCTCCGGCTTCGGTTCTTCTGCGGATTTCACCTGAAAAACAAGCTGCGCGCTCACATCATGGTGCAACCTGATCGCGAGCTCGTGCTCACCGGTGTCCTTGATTGGGCGCTCGAGAACAATTTTGTGCCGATCAATTTCCGTGCCGAGCTCGTTTTTGATGCGATTGACGATGTCCTGCGCTGTGACTGATCCAAACGCCTTACCCGTCTCACCGGTCTCCAACGTGAAGACAAACCGCGCCTTGCCGATTCGACGCGCCACTTCTTCCGCCTCGTTCAGCTCGCGTGCTTCGCGCTCGGCGCGCTTTTGCTTGAGAGCATCGAGCTTGCGCAATGCGCCCGGTGTGACTTCGTATGCTTTTCCGCGCGGCAGAAGATAATTCCGCGCATAGCCGCGGCGCACTTTGACCACGTCGGCCTCAGCACCGAGTCCGGGCACATTTTCGGTCAAGATCAGTTCAGTCAAAGGCATATCGTTTTCTAAAGCGAGCTCAGAATTTTTCAAGTCTGAGGGGCCTTGAGGGTGTTGAGTATAGAATTCAGTGAAGTCGTGTCAACGCGAGAATAAAAAATTTCACAAAAATTTCGTGGTGCGGAGTGATTCGAGCGACGATCACGCTCTTTCCGCTGTCATGTTGAGCGCAACGAAACATTTCTGGTAATACCCTTATCGCGCTGACCGTCTAGATGATCAGAGATTCTTCGCTTCGCTCAGAATGACAGGCAAGACCGTGCGTGGCGTCAAACCATTCCCAGCTTCATCCGACCCGCTTCGCTGATCATGTTTTGGTTCATGGCGGATCCCAGACGGCGATCTAGCGCATCGCAACTAGACGAACGCTAAGTTGCGATGCGCAGATCAGGCGCACAATGTCTACCGCCTCGTCGAGCCGACACTTGAGATCACCCCTTGCCATGGGAGAACAAAGGAGGGCGGGTTCGTGGTGAAGTCCAGTTGCCCGACCAACTCAAAATGGCCGGTGGCGTTGGCGAAGCGACCCGTGCCGCCTGTCACCTCCGCGGTTTCATGGTTGTCGTACACTCCCGGCGTTTCTGTCGGGCGGAGATTTCGTCGCCGTTGGCCGCAAACCAGTCAAAGGTGCCAGTGTAGGGAATATTATTTTCACAAAGATCCGGATCGGGGTCGCAAGGGCGCGTGACGAATTCCGCCGTCCCGGTGAAGGCTCCCAATTGGTTCGCGTGTCCGAAGTTGATAACGTGTGCGGAAGGCTCGCATTCCGTGCCGGACTGAGACTCAACGTACCCCGAGACAGTGCCATTGAAGGGCACCATGTCGCGGGCTGCTGCCGGAGTGGGTGCCGAGATAAACACTGCCGCAAAGCAGGCGAGGAACAGCGGGATCAGAAGTCCTGCTGTTGGTTTGAACTGAATGTTTCGATTTTTCATAATTTGATTTCCTTTTCTTGTTTTGGTTTTTGGCCGTCGTTCCTGTTAATCCGGAAACGCAGACCGTTTCTCATTCCTTCCCGAAACTTTGCGCCGCATTGCAAAGAAAGTTTGGAACCGATGCTACGTGTCGCGCAGGGCGCCGCTATGTGTTCGGGTTAATCAGATAGTGTCGGACTCGCCATCGACACCAGAGTTACCAATATCGATATTGTTATCGCCCGTGGTAAGGCTGCTGCCGGCGCCAACGCCCACTGCCGTGTTATTGCTGCCGGTGTTGCTAAAGAGCGCATTAAGCCCATTGGCCGTGTTGTTGCTGCCGGTGGTGTTGTTCAAGAGCGCTTGATAACCGTTGGCCGTGTTGCGGATCCCTTGATTTGGTTTTCTGAGTCTGGTTTCATCTGTGTCTATCCGTGGCCATGATTCTTTCCTGGATTGAAACCAATTAATCAGCCACAGATAGACACAGATTTCTGGTCGCTACCCGCCGCGTCAGGGCGTGTACACATAATAGATGACGTCTGTCAGCGATGCGGGGCCGGTGAACACAAACGTCCCCTGCCCGTGGATTCCCGCCAGCGGGCCGGTGCCGTCGCCCACCGTCACCACGTGGCTCTGCCAATTGTCCCCGGTGAGGATGCCCTGGCCACGATACCCGAGCGTGCCGCCGTTATAGCTCAGGACCTCGTCGAAGGTAAGGCTAAAGTCACCATTGGCCGAAGTGCGCTGGACTAGATGGCCTGCGACGATGCCGGTCACGACCGAGCGGTCTGCCAGGCAGATGTCGTGCAGGCCGGTGAAGTCGAACTGGACGAACGTTTGCGAGCCGGCTTGACGCACTTGAAAGTTCGATTGGCTGGTGAGCTGGACCGTCCCGTCGCAGGGCTCGGGCGCCGCGCCAGTCGTCGTCACAGCGAATGCCATTACAGCAATCGATGTATAGAGGAATATTTGCTTCATAGGTGTTGTCCTTTGTATTTTGGTTTTTGCATTCTGCTGATCATTTTTGTTTTCATGTTATTTAATTTCCTTTCATTGTGAGGCTGTTTCCCATTCCTTCCCGAAAGTTTGCGCGCCGTTGCAAAGAAAGTGACGGGAGCCACAGCGCTCTGCGTTTCGCAGTGCGATGCAACGCCCCAACTGAGCGAAGCGGCTAGAGCCGGGGGAACTATTTCGGTGCTAGTGAGGCGACGATTTTTTCGAAGCGCGGATCACCGCGCGGTTTTCGATGGAGAAGACGCGAGCATTTTTTCAAAGCGCGCGTCGCTTCGAAGTAGATCCCAATGCGGGTGCAGACGCAGCTCGTAATACCAGTACTCTCGCTCTGTAGCAGGAACCTGCTCGAGGGAGCGCAATGCGGCGTCGCGCTCGCCGGCAATGGCGAAAAGCGCCGCCATCCCAAGTTCGTCCGGCTTCTCTTTCGCGCGCGCGATTTCCGCCAGCGCGGCATCCTTCCAGCCCATCGCCGCGTAAGCGAGAGCCACGTGCTCATGGGCCGCCAGATCGCCGGGGTTTTCCTTCGCTTCCACCTCCAAGATCCACCGCACCGAGTCGAGCGCGGTATAGGCACGCTCCTTGTTCCCCGCATAGCAATGAATCATACCTTCAACGAATCCCTTCGGGACCATCTCACCAAATCCGCCGTAGAGAAATGGCAATCGCTCAGAAGGACAAGCCGCGAGCAGGCGTAGAGCTTCGGGAAAGTTTCGCTCGTAGACGGCAGCCGTACAGTGCGCCGCTGTTACTCGACCATCGGGATCCTTGCCCGCGGGAATCTCAGCGAGAAATTTCTTGGTTCGCGCCACCTCTCCTGTCCAGCGGAATTCCTGAATCGCGCGGAAGAGCCGAAAGAAAACGGATTCCGGCGCGAGTTCCAGGGAGCGATCCGAAGCCCAGCGCGCTTTGGACACGTCTCCCTTCTTGGTCAGCAGAAAAGCGTAGTTGTAAAAGACTTTTGGTTCGCGCGGATTGATTTCGATGGCGCGCTGGAACGTCGCCTCCGCTTCTGCGAGCCAGTCCCTGTCCGTTTGGAAGAGGGCCGCTAGCATTACCAGGTAGCCGTCGTTTGGGAGCAGGCGAAGCGCGCTGTCCACCTCCTGTTTCATCGCTTTGTCTCTCTCGATTGACTTAACGGACCACGACAGGATCTGCGCCATCACCAAGTGTGCCTGTCCACAATGCGGATCGAGCCGCAGGGCTTCCTCCGCATGACTGCGCGCTTCGGCGAGCACCGCGGGCCGGTGATCAAAGTTGTCGTAGAGACCGGAGAGTATTTCGGCGAGTCGGGCGCGAGCCAGGGCAAATCGCGGGTCCAGCGCAACTGCGTGTCTGTAGCATTGTTCGGCCGCGACGTGGTTGTCGCGCGAAACCTCGGGCCGCATTTGAAACTCACGGCCGCGGAGATAGACGACGTAGGCATCCGGATTGTTGGTCAGCTTCGCTTCCACCTGCGCCTATTCCTCCGGGCTGAGCTTAGCCGCCAGAGCAGTGGCGATTTCCGCCGCCAGCTCGCCTTGGAGAGCGATCGAATCCTCCAGTGTGCGATCGTAACGGTCCGACCAGATTTGCCGTTCGGTCGTTGCGTCGGTCAACTGCACATTAACCAGGACGCGATTTGCGGTGCGACGAACACTACCCTCGAGAACGGCTCCAACGCCAAGCTCCTGTGCGATCGCGCAGAGCCTGCGACCGGAAAGGTCCCGATATGACGCTACCGAACCCCGGCTAACAACCTTGAGATCCTTGATCCGGGCCAGGCTGGTGACGAGATCGTCCTGAATGCCGTCGGCGAAAAACGCATTCTCTTTCTCTTCGGAGAGGTTGCGAAACGGTAGAACCGCAATGCTCTTCGGCGGGAGGCTGGAAGTATTCGCCGCGCCGGAGAGCGGCTGGTTGCGCTTCTGTGGAAAAAGCAAAACGGCCGCAACAATTACGAGCGTGACCAAAGCGGCCGCGAGTGCGAACCGCTTCACTATTTCCCAACGGTCGAGGATCTGTGAGCTACATTCCTGTAATTGCGTTTTGAGTTGTCGAATGCCCGGACGCGCCGCTGGGGCGAGGGCAAGCATCGACACCAGCAGTGACACGAGCTTGCTTGGAACGCGGGCTGCCTTCAGCTGTTCAATCGGCAGAGTTTGCGAATGCTGGCTCGCGCGAATCTGTTCGATGGTCGTACCTTCGAAAGGCCTGTAGCCGGTGAGCAGATACCAGAGAGTTGCGCCTAACGAATAGATGTCCGAGCGAACGCCCACCGACGCATCGGTGAATTGCTCCGGACTCGCGAAAGCCGGCGTGCCGACAAATCCTCCGTGCGTCAAGCCCATCGCATCCGGCTTTTCGACAAGTGCTTTCGCCACACCGAAATCGATTACCTTTACGACGGTGTCGGCTTTTTCGGCTTTGCCGGGACTCGAATCGTTCGCATTCGGCGCGGCGGCGATCAACATCAAATTCGCCGGCTTCAAATCCCGGTGCACGAGGCCTTGTTTTTCCGCTACGGCCAGTGCGCTGCTGACCTGCAAGGCGATGTCGATGGTCGTGAGCGCGTCAAGCGGCCCGCTGCGGCGAACACGCATCTCCAGCGTTTCGCCTTCCACCAGTTCCATCGCGCAGAAGCACTGCCCGTTCTCTTCGCGGATACCGAAATGGTAAACGGTCGCGACATTTGGATGCCGCAAAGATGCGGCTGTCCGCGCTTCGCGCATGAACCGTTCGCGTGCTTCCGCTCCGCGTTTCACCCATTCCGAATCGATGAGCTTGAGTGCGACCGCACGCCGCAGCGAGGTATCAAGCGCGCGATACGTCACTCCCATGGCGCCGCGGCCGAGCTCCCACAGCGATCCATCGTCGCGTCGCTCAATCCGATAATTTCCGAGTCGATCCGCTACGGAAGAAAGTGGGGCTTCGTTAGGCTCTTCCGCGTCGTCGAATCCGACGCGCAGCAGGCAAATCATGCAGCGCCCAAGCCCGCGGGAGAATCCTCCCTCCAGCCGCGTCCCGCACTCAGGACACACCGCTGCGCTAGTCGCCTGTGCCTGCATTAATCCGCCGCCAGCACTTCGCAA
>WNFJ01523420.1_pt1 | contig 18313 bp, 20 predicted proteins | sample 5400461 | NCBI WGS metagenome assembly WNFJ01 (sample SAMN13153349, study PRJNA577476) | soil metagenome | isolation source: 115 cm saprolite on Douglas fir-dominated hillslope | place: USA:California | collected 2013-09-17 | reverse complement strand
GCGCAATTCGGCCAGGCTCTTCAGCACCGGGCGACCCTCGATCGTGCCGCCCTTGATGTTGACCAGATGGATGTCGCCCTGGAAGCCGCCGGCCAGCAGGTTGCGCGTGACCGCCGCACCGACCGAGCCCGGCCGCGCGCTGGCGCCGATCGCGACGACCGACCGCGGGACCATCATCTTGTCGAGGTTGCGGGTGGACATGGCCCTAGAACCCCATCCGCATATCGCTGTCGTCCTGAGCGCAGCGAAGGACCTCATCGCCGCTTGTCACGGGCATGAGATCCTTCGCTGCGCTCAGGACGACATAAGGGTTGGCTGCCATGGCGCTAGAAGAGCGCCGGACCGTTCATCAGCACAAGACCCGAAACGATCACGAATGCCGCAGCCACGCGGCGGCCGCCGAAGGGCTCGCCCAGCAGCAAAGTGCCGATCAAGGCGCCAAACAACACCGATGTTTCACGGAGCGCCGCGATGTGTGCCATCGGCCCCAGCACAAGCGCGTAAATCGCAATGCCGTAACCGACATTGGCGATGACGCCGCCGATCACGCCGCGCCACCAGGTGCGCCGCAGATGCGTCCACACCGGGACGGGCCGCAAGACGATGGCCAGCACCAGCAGCCACGGCCCTTCCACCACACAGAGCCAGGCGATGTAGGACAAGCGATGCTGGAACGTCGGCCCCGCGCTACGTACGCCCAGCCCGTCGGCGATGATGTAGGCGGCGATCGTGAAGCCGGTTAGCACGGCGAACAGCGTGGCGCACGACATTGCGCAACGGCATGGCAAGCGCGATCAGGCCAAAGCTCAGCAACAGCACGCCTACGATGTCCTGCGCCCGCAGGTGTTCGCCGATGAAGCGGCCCGACACCAGCGCTACCAGGAGCGGTCCCAGCCCGCGCGCGATCGGATAGGTGTGGCTCAAGTCGCCGTAGGAATAGGCTTTCAGCAGGAACGTGTAGTAGAGGACGTGGATCAGCACCGAGGACGCGAGGTATTTCCATGCCGCCGGCTCGATCCAGGGCAGGAACGGCACGGCGCAGAGGCCCATCACGGTGCCGGTGGTCATGATCACGCCGAAGGTCGCGAGGCGGTCCGACTGGTCGGACTTCAGGATGGCGTTCCACGACGCATGCATCAGGGCTGCCATCAACAGCAGCCCGACAATTAGGGGTTCGACGACCATTCAGCCGGCTTTCAGCGCCTAAGCGCAGAGGGGTCCGGCCGATGTAACTTTTGCGTCTTCATTGCGCAACAAAAACGCAATGGCGTGTTCGCTGCCGCCCGAGACGCTTAGAGAGGCATGAAAACCGCTGGACCGTTCATAAGGACAAGGCCCGCGACGATCGCGACTGCCGCGGCCACGCGTTGGGCGCCGAATCGCTCATGCAACAGCAGCGTGCCTATCACGGCACCAAACAGCACCGATGTTTCACGCAGCGCCGCGACATACGCCATCGGCCCCAATGCCAGGGCGTAAATCGCAATTGCGTAGCTGACATTGGAGGTCACTCCGCCGACCGCGCCGCGCCACCAATTTTTGCGTAGATGCGACCATACCATGGCGGGCCGCTTCCATATCGTCAGCAACAGCAGCCACGGCCCGTCCAGCACATAGAGCCAGGCGATGTAGGCCAGCCGATGCTGCAACGTCGGGCCGGCGCTGCGCACGCCCAGCCCGTCGACGATGATGTAGGCGGCGATGGTGAGGCCCGTCAGCATCGCGAACAGCGTGGCAAGGCCATGACGGCCGGCGGGGGCCGGCGCGACCGATCGCTGCGACAAAGCGAGCGCGATCACCCCGCCACTCAACAGCAGGATGCCGACGACGTCCTACACCCGCAAACGCTCGCCGATGAAGCTGCCCGACACCAGCATCACCAGGAGCGGGCTGAGGCCGCGCGCGATGGGATAGATGTGGCTGAGATCGCCGTACGAATAGGCCCCTAGCAGGAACGTAAAATAGAGGATGTGGATCGGAACCGAAACGATGACGTACTTCCACGCTGCCGGCTCGATCGATGGCAGGAAGGGCATGGCACAGAGTCCCAACACCACACCCATGGCCGTGATGACCCCGAAGGTCACCAGCCGATCCGACCGATCGGACTTCAGCACGGCGTTCCACGAGGCGTGCATCAGCGCTGCCAGGAGCAGCAGCCCGATAATCAGCGGGTCAAGGACCATTCAGCCGGCTTTCGGCGCAGGAGCGCAGAGTGGTCCGACCGGTATAACTTTCGCGTCACGTTGTGCAACGAAAACGCAGCATGAAGCTGGGCAGATCGCGCAACTGGAGCTGCGCGCGCCCAGCGCTTGAATCTAGTCCGCTGCGGTCTTGGAGACGGCCGCCGCACCCTCCTGCAGGCGACCCAGACGGCCGCTCACCGGCGCGTCGATGCGATAGCGCAGGCCTTCCGGCGCGTGCGTCAGCCGCGACTGGCCCTCGACGTCGGCAAAGGCGCGCTTCATCAGGATCGTGCCGAAGCCGCTGCGCCGCGGCGGCGCCACGCTGGGGCCGCCGCTCTCTTCCCATTTGAACTTGAAGCGCCGCTCGCCGCTTTCCGCGCGATAGTACTTCCACGAGATGCGCGTCCTGCCTTGGGCGTTCGACAGCGCGCCGTACTTCGCCGCGTTGGTCGCGAGCTCGTGCAGCACCAGACTGAACGGCACCACCGAGGAAGGCGCCACCTTGAAGGGCTTGCCGGCGATCTCGATGGCGCCGACGGCGGCGGTGAAAGGACCAACGATGCGACGCGCCAGCTCCGCGAGGTCCGCCGACTCGTCTTGCGACAGCAGATCATGGGCGGCGGCGAGCGCCAGCACCCGGCCTTCGAAGGCCTTCATGAACTCCGCCGAGGTTTGGCTGCTTTGCGACGTCTGCGCGGCGATCGAAAGCACCGACGCGAACAGGTTTTTAAGCCGATGCTGCATCTCGCCCACGATCAGGCGGTTGCGCTCCGCTGCCCGATGGCGCTCGAGGGCAAAGCCTGCGAGCCGTGCGCAGGTCGTCTCGATTTCCTCGGGCCACGGCGAGGGCGCTTCGGTCGTGAAGGCGATGAAGAAGCTTCCCAAGGCGCGGCCGTCCGCCGACTTCACCGGACACGACTTGATGCGCCGCACGCCATGCTCGGCATTGAGCCGGCGCCACAGCGGATCGAAGCGCTCGTCCGTCGCCACGTCGGTGCTGCTCACGGGCGTGCCGCTATAGACGGCGGCGGCGCAGGTGCCGGCGTGTGGCGGCCCGGCTTCGATGCCGGCGATGGCCGCGGCGTAGGTCGGCGCCGACGGCATCACGCATCCCTCGAACGCGGCGCCGGCGCGGTCGAGGATCGTCACGCCGGCCAGACTGCCGGGCACGAACTCCTCCGCCATCCGGCAGATTTTTTCGAGGACCGTATCGAGGGTCGAGTCGCGCGCGATCAACTCAAGCGCTTCGACCTGCCGCGCCAGCAGCCTGGACCCTTCCGACATATCCGGGTGGCTCACGATATTCCCCCAGTACAATCCGCAGAATAAGCCTCCTCAAGGGCGCATGCACGCGATTGGCCTCCGACTTCTGTTGATCGATGGCGACGACAGCTTCGCATACAATCTCGTCTACCGGCTTCGTCCGGTTTCGGACGCTCAGTGACGCCGCGCTCGAGGGCCTTCTGCCGCAGCCCATCGGGGACAACGTCCAATGGAGGACTGCATGATGCGCTGCGACGTTCTGATCGTCGGCGCTGGACCGACCGGTCTGGTTCTGGCGCTCTGGCTGACCAAGCTCGGGATCAAGGTGCGGATCGTCGACAAAACCGCCGCGCCCGGCACGACCTCCCGCGCCCTCGCCGTTCATGCGCGGACCCTCGAACTCTATCGCCAGCTCGATCTCGCCGATTTCGTGCTCGCGCACGGCCACAAGGTTCCCGCCGTCCGCTTTTGGATCAAGGGCGAGCCGCGGGCGCGCATCTCGTTCGAGGAGGTTGGCGCCGATCTGACGCCTTACTCTTTCCTGCAAATCTTTCCCCAGGACGAGCATGAGCGGCTGTTGATTGCGAGATTGGAAGCGATGGGCGTCTCGGTCGAGCGGCGAACGGAACTCCTCGGTTACGGCGATGAGGGCGAACGCGTCGTCGCTCGTTTGCGTGCACCCGATGGCCAAGACGAGCATTGCGAAGCCGCCTACATCGCCGGCTGCGACGGCGCGCACTCCATCGTGCGACAGACGATGGGCGCGGGCTTTCCGGGCGCCGCCTATCGCCAGCTTTTCTATGTGGCGGATGTCGAGGCATCCGGCCCTGCGATAGACGGCGAACTGCATGCCGATCTCGACGAGGCCGACTTCCTCGCCGTGTTTCCGCTTGCCGGCAAGGGGTGCGCTCGCTTGATCGGGACGGTGCGAGACGAACGCGCCGATCACGGCGATACGCTCAAATTCGAGGATGTCAGCAGCCGGATCATCGAAAACCTCAAGGTCAAGATCGAAAAGGTAAACTGGTTCTCGACCTACCGTGTCCATCACCGCGTGGCGGAGCATTTCCGCAAGGGACGCGCCTTCCTGCTGGGCGACTCGGCGCATATCCATAGCCCTGCCGGCGGCCAGGGCATGAACACCGGCATCGGCGACGCGATCAATCTCGCCTGGAAGCTGAAGGCCGTCCTTGCCGACGGTGCGCCAGACAAGCTGCTCGACAGCTATGAGGCCGAGCGCATTGCCTTCGCGCGTCGCCTGGTCAAGACAACCGATCGGGTATTCACGCTGGCGACTGCCGAGGGAAGGATCGCCGACATCATTCGCATGCGCATCGTGCCGGTGGTGATCCCGGTCTTGGCGAAATTCGATGCTTGGCGTGAGTGGATGTTCCGGACGGTGTCGCAGGTCATGCTGAACTATCGCCATGGTCCCTTGGGCGAAGGCGAAGCGGGCGACGTCCAGGGCGGCGACCGCCTGCCATGGGTCGCGGTCGAGGGAGTGGATAATTACGCTCCGCTGATGGCGATGACCTGGCAGGTCCATGTCTACGGCACCGCGTCGCCGCAGTTGTCGGCGTGGTCCCGGGAACATGATATGTCCCTTCATGTTTTCGAATGGCGACCGCAGCATGGCGAGGCGGGCCTCGCCAGGAACGCGCTCTATCTGCTGCGGCCGGATACCTATGTCGCCCTCGCCGACAAATCGGGCGCGGCCGATGCCGTGCGGCGCTATTTCGACGAGCGTGGAATCTGCCTTGAAAAGGCCGGCACAAAAAGTTGATATGCGACGGCGTTGCTAACCGAACAGTAGGACGAGCGTGAAATGCTGCTCCTGATCGATAACTACGACAGCTTCACCTACAACCTCGTCCACTTCCTGGGCGACCTGAGTGCGCGGTGCGTCGTGCATCGCAACGACCAGATCACGGTCGACGAGGCGATGGCGCTCAGGCCTGCCGGCATCGTGCTGTCGCCGGGACCCTGTACGCCCAACGAGGCCGGCATCTGCATGGATCTCGTCAGAGCGGCGGCCCAGGCACAGCTGCCGCTGCTCGGCGTCTGCCTCGGCCACCAGGCGATCGGCCAGGTATTCGGCGGCAAGGTCGTGCGCGCCCCCGCCCCGATGCACGGCAAGCTCTCGGGCGTGGCGCACAAGGGCCAGAGCGTGTTCGAGGACGTGCCCTCGCCCTTCCAGGCGACGCGCTATCATTCGCTGATCGTCGATCGTGCGGGCTTCCCCAAGGATCTCGAAATCACCGCCGAGACCGGCGACATCATCATGGGCCTGCGCCACAAGTCGCTGCCCATCCACGGCGTGCAGTTTCATCCCGAGAGCATCGCCTCCGAGCACGGCCACAGGATCCTGGAGAACTTCCTCAAGATCGCCGGCGAGCATCCCTCGCAGCAGAACAGGAAGGCAGCGGCGTAAGGCCGGCGGAGGAACGGCCATAACCAACAGCTACATCACGCCGCGTTTTCTCATCCCTCCTCCTTCAGAGACTACCGCTCCGTCGTGAACGGCACCGGGACGACGGTGATCTTCGAGCGCTCTTCACCAAAGACTCGGAGACGACTGCACGCTCTACTCGCTCGATCTGAAGACGGGCGCGGTGACGCAATTCCTGACCGGAACGTCGGCGCCGCTCTAGGTGGATGGCCCCGAAGGCAATTGCGCGATATCGACCCGAAAGGCAGTCCCATTCACATCAAAATTCGACGTGGCCCAATCTTGCAAGGCCCGGGCGGTGGCTAGGGATGTTGCTGTGCAGAGCCCCGATCGGCGGCGTCTTGTCCACTCTCCCCTGGCTCTCGCCCCCCGTCTCAGTGCCGGGGCTTTTCTTTGCCGCTTCGGCCTCGGCAGGGGCGCTCAGGTGGTGTCAACAACGTGACCGGCGGCGTCGATCGGTCATGTCACGATATGCACCCGCGCGGTTGGGGATGTCTGCCGATAAGTTAGGGCAACCACCCGCGCGCCCAACGCCTACATACCCAATCGTAGCAACTGGAAGGTCGTACCAGAATGGCTCAGAGGATCGTGTCGTGGTTCATTTGCGACGGCAGGTTCCGCGTGCACGCCATCAACGCTGTGGGTCGGCGCAAGGGTCGTATCCTCGAGGTCGAGGAGGTCGATTCAGGCGAGCGCGTCCATGGCTCCCCTCTAAGGCTGGAGCGATTGGTGCAGAGGCTCCGTCAGTCCAGCGGCGAGTTGGACCAGGTGCCAGCCTGGACACCTGACACGACCTCGTAGCGCTCGCTTTCTCTGCCGGCGAATGCTGCCCTGACGGCATTCAAATTCGACACTTGCCCGGCCACTCCGTCTGACTGCCAGCCCGACTGAACCTCCACCTACTGGCTTACGATGGCTCCACCCTACTGCCCGGCAAACGCCTCGGCCGCCGCTTACTGTTATCAGATTGCGGCTCAAGCGCGGGCTCCGCGTAGAAGCTCACCTCTGGCAGCTGGGCGAGGCGTGTGATTCGACCAATAGCGATGCGCTTGTCCTTGTCGTCCCAACAGGCAACCGCACGGAACACGACTGAACCTTCGGCGTCTTTGATTTCGATCGAATAGCGTCGGGCGCGGGTCTGGGGCATGGGCATTCAACCAACTTCCATGCGTTACAGCGACTTCAAGACCCGCAGCACGATCCATCCGAAACCTGCCCACATCACGAGATTGAACAGGAGCAAAGCGAGCAACCACAACCCGTCCAACTTCTTCTTTTGTTTGCCTGTTCCAGGCTCGTTCATTTCGACACTCTGCTCCATTATCCACTCGCTGAGCATCTTGCCCTTCTCAACCAGCGCCTCGGCCTGTTCGGGGGTGATCAGATCCAGTTGGATCGCGGCTTCGATCATGGCGTGTTCTGACGGCCTTGGAGGCGCGGCGCTGGTTGCCCGTTCAACCAAGCTCAAGCCGGGCTTCCGCTTGTTGGGTACCGTTCCGATCGCGGACTGCTCGCGACCAGTCACCCCGTCCAAGAGCGCCAAGCTCTTTCGGCCCACTCGTCGGGAATTAGCAAGGTGGACAGTTTGCAATAGGCAACAGACTTGTGGTCTGCCTACGCAAAGCCGCGACGTATTTGACATTTCAACGACGGTCATGCTCGGGACCCCAACCACATCGTGTCTTGTATCTGCGGCGGTCTGCTGCCTAGGCGTCGGGATTGAGTTCGCGGTACATGCGCTCCAGCATCTCGCCATCGATATCTGGCTGCGGATCGCATTCGATGTCGTCTTCGCATCCAGCCTCTCGCTCGCATCCGGAAAACGGCTGCAAGATGATGCGGGCTCTTTCTATGCCAGTATGTGTTTGCCCCGCGATAATTGGCGTGAGGTTTTCGGTGGTCCGAGCGAACTGTTCCAGTTCGTCCAGTAGCTTTGCAATGCGAGCTATTTGAAGCTTCAAAATTCGCGTGTTCCGGCCGGCAGGGCCGAAGTCCGGTTGGCTGCGGATTGATTCCGAAGGGTGATTGAAGTGGAGTCCCACCCGGCGCGGCGAGGCCTGTTCGCAGTTGCGATAGCTCTGGAAAGGAATGATGCGCCCGGTCACGTCCGGGCTCCCTTAGAGTCAGTCGAAGAACCAGTCCACGAATCAGAAGGGTGCATTATTCTTTCCCCCGTTGACAGATCAGCGCAATCTACGGCTAAGAATCAATTTTAATGAGCAGGAAATTGTTATCAGCGTTTGCAGAGACGCCCCTTCTCTCACGCTCAGATTTTTTCTTCCCCTGTGATCATCCGGTGGCCAATGCCGGGTTTCCAATACCGCGGCGCAACCGCGATTGATGTGATCTGCGTCACACCTCAACGCATTTTGCACCCCGCGATCCATAACGCGCATCTACGGGGGCTCGCCAAGCACCAATCCAATTAGTGGAAAGGAACGGCGCCCGACCGTCCCTGCGCCGCCATCAATCTCGACACCCGCACTGGCTGCCATGTCGAGCGGCTGGCTGGGTTAAAGCGGGGCTAAAGCCCTTTCCCAATTTGTGGCAAGGACGATCCGTCTAGCTGACGATTCTCCAAACTGCGAATTGTTGGATGTCGTCTGAGTGGATCTGGTCCGTGTTTTTCGGCCGGCCTTGTAGTCTTGGGCCGTTAAGTTCTCCGGCCATCAACTCACAGAGGAGCGCCAAGCTCTTTCTGCCAATGCCCGGTATGGTTGCCAGCTCCAGTTCGTGCGCCCTGTGCAGGTCGTCAAGTGTCAGGATGCCGTTGTCGACCAAGGCATCAGCCACGCGGAGGGTGAGGCCGCGGCGCTCCCACGCTTTGGACATCAACCAATATTCTTCGAACGACGAAGCCTTGCGCCTAATTGTGTTGGACAAACTGCCCTCCCCCGATACTGACGCCAGCCTTGAGCTTGGCGCGATCGCCGCCAAGTCGATCGAAGCCATTCAGCCTGCCATAGACCTCACGGCCGAATGGCCCATAAGAGACATCGCCCGAGCGCATGAAGCTGTAATCAATGTGGCCCCAGGCGTTGCCGTCCCAGCGGCACGTTCGCTGACCGGTCACTGCATTCTCAAAGTAGGTGTAGCCGTCGTGCTGGCGCACGACTTTCCACGCGAAAGGCGCGCGGATCCACGCGAGTAGTTTCATCGGAACTCTCCCAAGTCCACCCTGACGCTGGTCGAACGGTACCGCTACCGTCCGGGCATCAGGGCCTTCGCACACGAAGGTAATAGCATTGCGACTGCGCAAAGCTGTGATGTCGATCACATCATCCGACGCTTATTTTTTGATTGGCCAACATGTGGCGCCGGTTCAGTCGGATGTGAGCGCCCCACAGTCAACGGCGTTGCACCTGAAAGTTCGGCAAGTCACGCCCGCCACCCCCAAGATCGGATGCGGCCACTCATCAATAAGATCAAGCTTGCCCCGCCTACAGCTTTGGCAGATCGGGCGGTGTTCATCTAGCGACGGTGTGGCTGCAGTTCGGTGCGTTTCGTCGATCATATTGATCTCCTGTTACGCATCAGCACGCGTTGAACGCATCGCAGGAAATCAAGCGGAACTCGCGACGGCCAGTGGGAAGGTTGTGATCTAAATCGGCCTTAAGCCGCTCGTCCCCGATCAAACGCGGCGACCGTCCGCTTTCGGACGATACGATTCGTCTGCCACGTCGTGGAGCGTGCGAGCGCGGGCCAGCGGTTCACTTGAAGTGAGCACGGGATGATCTACCGCTATTCTTCAGCCCATCCATAGATCAGGGTGACACTGTGCGGCGGGTTTCCCTGACACTTGAGACGATGGCCTGCAGAAGTGCGGCACCGGGTCGGTCGCAATCAGCCATTTGAGGTCCTATAGAAGCAGCACGCTCAGGAACATCAGTACAATCGCGATGCCTTCCAAGACCCAGCGCGCTGGCGTCGATGTTACTTCGCCAAGTCGTCGCCTCTTTGCCGATCTATAAATAAGCGCCCCTAGGATCAGGACGAGACCGGCTTTTAACGCTCCCGGGGCTGCGGGGTCACCGTTGCCGATCCGGCTGGCCGCGCCAAGGAACACCAAGCCACCGAGAAGAAGGGCGACGGTTGATCCGAGATGCATAACTTCTCGCCGCCATCGCCAGGGTTGTTGCTCACCCTGTGGCGAAGCATCGCTTAGCGTTTGCGCAATTCCGCTGGGCTCCTCCCGCAAAACTGGCGGCGCTCTCAATACAGGCAATAGGGGCGGCGAGGCGCGGCTCCCTGGCTTGATCCAGACGGTTTCGCTTTCAGAAGAGAGCGACGACAGGGCTAGTGCCGGTAGAGGCGGCGGTGTAGCTCGAAGCAAATCAGTGAACGCTGGCACCGTGTTTGCGTCTGCCCACCGAGCCATGCCATCCGTCCATACCAAGTGCTTTTCGTTTCGCGCTCGGTTGATCCTACCGGCCACGTCCTCAATTGACATTGGGCCTACGATCTTGCCCCTATCCCCGTAGTACCACTCAATGCTCCTGGCCATTTGGTCCCCCTAGCGCCCGACACTGGAGCTTATGTCAGCCGGTTAGAGCGCACCAAGTCCCTGCGCTCGACCGCGCGCTATCAGCAGACGCAGACGTAGCTAATCTGCCATATGCCGGGGTGCGCCGCGTCGCCGCCGAGCGCAGCAGATACCGCGCGGGCTATCTGCCACTTGGCCGCTAGATCAAGAGCGCCGGGTGCGCTGGCGGCGGCCACCGCGCTCAGTGCGTCCTGAAAGTCGGCGGGCACGGCGCTGCGCCACAAAAAGAGAGACTATCCTTCGTCAGTGTATCGAATTTGAGGAGGTGGCGACCATCGCCGAGCAGGGTGTCGAGGGCGTGGTCGCGGTGGGCTGGATCGGCCTCTCGGCGCCGGCGCGCACGCCCGAGCCCATCCTCGACCGGCTGAGCGGCGAGGTGATGAAGATCCTCAACGAGCCCGAGGTGCTGGAGAAGCTCAAAAGCCTCGCCTTCGTGCCGGCCAAGGAATCGCGCCAGGAGTTCGAGGCCTATATCGCGATCGAGAACACCAAGTGGCGCAAGATCGTCCAGGACGCCGGCGTCAAGATCGAGTGACGCTAAGGATCGACAATGACCTCATCCTGAGGAGCACGCCGAAGGCGTGCGTCTCGAAGGATGGGACCCATCCTTCGAGACGCGGCCTGCGGCCGCTCCTCAGGATGAGGTTGTTGTTGATTCGCGCGGCCTCACCCCGCCATGGCGCGGCGATAGGCGTTGAGCAGCCAGACATTGAACTGCTGCAGCGTGGTCTCCAGCGGACCATAGATGCCGCCGGGTAGGAAGCGCGAATGCTTGGCCGCCTGCATGCCGCGGTTGATCGGCACGTCCTGCGCCCAGATCTTCGACCCGCCCTCGCTCACGGCAGCGCAGCGCGCCCCCAGGTCCGGCAGGTCGAGCGTGCTTTGCGGCAGCAGCCAGCCGCCGTAGGTCACGCGATCGCTTCCGGCCAGCGTCGCCTCGGCACCGATAGGGCGGATGAGGGTGTAGGCGACCGTGCCCGGCGCGAACATCAACGTCAGGCTGGGCGGCAGCATGGCAAAGGTCAGCCGCGAGCGCTGCTCGGCCGGCAGTGTCGCAATCGCCGGGAACGCCGCCTCCTCGCCCCAACCGTTCTTCATCATGCCGCCGTCCGGCCGGCGCATCGGCACGCTGCGCACGATGGCATTGTCGTCCGGCCTCATCGCGGTGAAGCGCACGCCGTCGCCGGCCATGACGCTGGGCGCAAAGTCGTGCGTGCCGATATGGACATACTCCGGATGGTAGGCGTCGGTGAAGTTCTCGACCTGCACCTTCCAGTTCCACGGCAGGGGCGTGTCGCTCATCACCGGCGGCAAGGCTTTCAGCCCGGTCGCTTCGTAGCCTACCCACAGCGGCTCGAGCTTGGCGAGGGTCGGCGCCAGTGCGGCCGCCTGAGGGTCGAGGTTGACGAAGATGAAGCCATGCCACAGCTCCAGGCGCAGCGCCGGCAGCCGCACCGTCTGGCGCAGCTGCTGCATCGTCTCGGCGTCGCCCATGCGCGGCGCGCCGGCGAGGCGGCCCTCGAAATCGTAGGTCCAGAAGTGGAGGGGGCAGCGCAGCGCCTTGCCCTTTTCCGGACACGGGATGATCTCGCCGCGGTGCCGGCAGATGGCGCTGAGCGCCCGGATCGTGCCGTCCTCGCCGCGCACCACCAGCACCGGCTCGCCGGCAACCTCCGTCGCCAGGCAATCGCCCGGCTCGGCCACCTGCTCGATCCTGCCGACGCAGATCCAGGTGCGGCTGAACACTTCGGCCTGCTCGAAGGCGAAAAACTCCGGTGTTGTGTAGCAGCCGGCCGGCAGCATCCTCTCCTGCACCGCCGCCGTGTCCAGCTCGGCCACCTCTGCGAGCAAGGCTTCGACCACAGGCGGGCGGGGCTCGGCGGCCCCGCTGCGCTTCGCGGTGACTGTGTCCATCGTTCGCCTCCACGCCGAAAGTTCCACACCCTAACCCGTCGCCATCCGGCTCCAGTCCAGCTCGACCTGCTTGACGTCGTAGGCCTGCAGCGACTGCCAGTGCCGCTGCAGGTCGCCGGCGAACAGGCCGCGCGTCACGCCCGCCGCCACCTTGGGCACGGCCACCGTCATGGCATTGATGCTGCTGCCCGACGGCCCGAAGCTCAGGGTCGAGCCGATGCCGAACAGATGGATGTCGGCCAGCCACGGCGCCTCGCCTGCGTTGCGTTCGAGGAAGGCGTAGTCCGGACCGAGATAGGGAAAGGCCGCGAGCAGCGGATCCTCCTCGCCCGGCGGCGGCGTATAGCGATGGCACCACAGCGCGATCTTGTCGGCGAACGACGCCAGCTCGGGGCGCAGCCGCACGTCCTGGCGGATGCCGGTGCCGCAGATCGCGTAGTCAGCATGGAACGGCCCGCGCGGCGTCTCTATCCGGATGCGGTCCTCCTCCATGCGCGCGTCGGTCCAGGGGCGGCCGAGCTGCATGGTGAAGTCGGGAAAGGCCAGCACGCGCTTATAGGTGTCGGCCGGAAAGCCCTCGCGGGCGCGCATGATGTTGCCCATCACCCGCCAGCGCCATTCATCCGGCATCTCGCCGATGTGCTTCAGGAATCCGGCGAAGGTCAGCCAGCGGTAGCGCTGCACCACTGACGGCTCGGCGCGGCGGCAGAAGAGATGCACCTCGGCGCCGTGCTCGAGCGCCACGGCGGCATTGTCCATGGCCGAGGCGCCGACGCCCAGCACGGCCACGGTCCGCCCGCGCAGCCGCTCGAAGTCGATGATCTCGCAAGTGTGAGCGCGGCGGTCCGCCGGCAGGGCGCGCACGAAGTCGGGCATCCACCATTGGCCCGTGCCGTCCTGGCCGGTGGCCAGCACCAGCTTGCGCGCCGCCAGCACTTCGCCGGTCGACAGCGTCACCAGCAGGCAGCGTCCGCCATCGTCGAGTGCTGCCGGCGCGATCGCCGTGGCGGCAACGCCGTTGCGCACCGGCAGCGCCAGCACGCGGCGGTACCATTGCAAATAGTCGTGCCATGCGCCGGTCGGGATCAGGCCGAGACCGGCGAAGCTCCCGGCGCCGTACACCGCGTCGTGCCACGCCTCGAAGGTGAGGCTTGGGATGCCGAGGTCGGGGCCGGTCTGGTCCTTGGGGCTGCGCAAGGTCGGCATGCGGGCGAAACCGACCCAGATCCCTTCCCGGCCCTCAGGCGCACGGTCGATCACCAGGATGTTGCGCACGCGATCGCGGATCAGCGCGAAGGCGATGGCGAGGCCCGATTGGCCGGCGCCGACGATCAGCGCGTCGAGCGCCGGCCGGCCCTGGTACAGCCGCGGTTCCATCCAGTCCGTGCGCGGATGCGCCGTCATCTCGATGTCCCGCCGGGCGCGGGCCTCGAGGGCTGCGATATCACCTGAACCCATAGGCTCGGACGTCAGCAAGTCGTGTGCCATTGGCATGCATGTTGCGTCGCATAATTCACAGAATCCAGGGGTGGAGATCACATGCGCAAACGACTGAACGGGATTGGCGCCAGCGGCCGTTCCAGTGTCCGGGGCAGCCTGTCCCGCCGGCATTTCGTCGCCGCGGCCGGCGCGGGCGCACTCGCCACCGGAACCGCTTTCGTGCCGAAGAGGGTCTTCGCGCAGAAGAAGGTGACGGTGAAATATACGCTGGGCTGGCTGCCGGAGGGCGCCAACATCTGGCATCGACGTCGTCATCGAGAAGGGCACCGGCTCGGCCGCCGCGACCCAGGCGATCGCCCAGGGCAAGTACGAGTTCGGCATCCCCGCCGCGCCCAATTCGATCCAGCAGGCGGTCAAGGGCCTGCCGCTGCTGTCACTCGGCTGCTTCAACTACGACACCACGATGGGCGTCGCGGTACGGCCGGAATCGGCGATCAAGGAGCCGGCCGACCTTAAGGGCAAGAAGGTCGGCTCGACCCTGACCTCGGGCGAATATCCCTTCCTGCCGGCCTTCCTGAAGAATGTCGGCCTCACCATGGTCGACATCCAGTCGGTCTCGCTCGACAACAAGGTGCGCGAAGTGGCGCTGATCGACAAGCAGTGCGACGCCATCACCTGCTTCGTCGCCAGTGCGCTGCCCAAGATCATCGCGGCCGGCATCAACCCGCGCGTCTTCCTCTACAGCAAGTACGGCCTGCCGTTCTACGCCCACTCGCTCACCACCACGAACGAGTACTTCGCCAAGGAGAAGGCGTTGTGCGAGGCGATGACCATGGGCCTGTCCGAAGGCGTGAAGTTCGCCCTGCTCAACCCGGCGGAGACGATCGAGATCCTGTTCAAGGAGCTGCCCGAGCTGAAGCTCGCCTCGACCGCCAGGGAGCAGCTCGAGGTCGGCATGGGCGTGTGGGCGGCGAACTACGTTTCGAAGGAAGCGATCGACAAGGGCGTGGGCTACGCCGATCCGGCAGTGTACGCCAAGATGACCGACCTGATCTTCGAGAATGCCGGCGCGGCGGGCGACAAGAAGCCCGATCCCGCCGCGCTCTACACCAACGAGTTCGTCGGCAAGCTGAAGCTGAGCGACGCCGAATGGGCGAAGGCGAAGTCAGCCTCGGCCAAGTACGCGCTGGGATGAGCGCACTCGGATGAGCAACCCGGCCGCGGCACTGCGCGTGGCACGACCGGTCGTCGCGCCCCCTGCTGGCGTTGAGGCAGCCGGCACGGACTACGTCGTCGTCGACCGGGTGAGCAAGTTCTACAACGAGGGCAGCCGCCAGCAGGTCGAGGCCGTGGCGCCCAGCTCGTTCGCCATCAAGGCCGGCGAGTTCGTCGCCCTGCTGGGCCCATCCGGTTGCGGCAAGAGCACGCTCCTGATGATGATCGCCGGCCTCGACGCGCCGAGCCGGGGCACGATCGGCGTCGCCGGCCAAGCGCTCGTCGCGCCGCGCGCCGAGACCGGCATCATGTTCCAGGATCCGACCTTGCTGCCGTGGAAGAGCGCGCTCGACAACGTGCTGTTTCCCTTCCAGGCGGCGAAGCGTTCGGCGGGCCCGAACGATGCGCCGACGCGCGCGCGGGCCGCCACGCTGCTCGACCAGGTCGGCCTCGGTGGCTTCCACCATCACAAGCCGCGCCAGCTTTCCGGCGGCATGCGCCAGCGGGTCGCCATCTGCCGCGCCCTTGTCTACGAGCCCGACCTGCTGCTGATGGACGAGCCGTTCAGCGCCCTCGATGCCATCACGCGCGACGAGATGAACCTGGTGCTGATGAAGATGTGGGAAGAGCATCACCGCACCGCGCTGTTCGTCACCCACTCCATCCGCGAGGCCGTCTATCTCGCCGACCGCGTGCTGGTGATGAGCCGGCGGCCCGGCCGCATCATCGAGGACATCCGCATCCCCTTCGCCCGGCCGCGCGGGCTGGAGATCGGCGAGACCGTCGAATTCAACGAGATCTGCGGCCATCTCCGCGGCAAGATCCAGCACGCGCCGCAGTGATGTCGACGCACACGCCCCTTCATCCTCTTGCCGGAGCGCGGACCTCCAGGTCCGCTCATGTCATCGTATCGACAATGAAGATGCGGGCCTGGAGGCCCGCGCTCCGGCAAGACGGGTCCGCAAGACCATGACTCTCGATCGGCTGCGCCCGCTGGTGTTGCCGACGGCCTTCGCCGCCGGCCTGCTGCTGCTGTGGCAGGCGCTGGTCGTGGTCTTCGGCTATCCCAAGGTGATCCTGCCCGCACCGTCGGACATCTTCGTCGCGCTTACGGACAATTTCGCCATGATCTGGCAGCAGACGGTGCCCACTGTGCGTGACACGCTGGCGGGCTTTGCGCTGGCCGCCTTGTTCGGTGTGGGCCTTGCCTCGCTGCTGAGCTTCAGCCGGCTGCTGCGCGATGCGATCTATCCCCTAATCGTCGTCATCCAGCTTGTCCCGAAGATCGCCTGGACACCCTTGTTCATCGTCTGGGTCGGCATCGGCTGGCCATCGCGGCTCACCATCGCTGCCTTCATCGGCTTCTTCCCGATCTTCATCGCCATGATGGCCGGCCTCGAATCGACCGATCGCTCGCTGGTCCGCCTGTGCCGCGGGCTCATAGCAACGCCGTGGCGGACCTTCTGGCTGGTCCGACTGCCGGCCTCGACACCCTATCTGTTCGCCGGCCTAAAAATCGCCATCACGCTGGCCGTGATCGGCGTCATCGTGGCGGAGTTCATCTCCTCGTCCGAAGGGCTGGGCTTCCTGATCCTGCAAAGCGCTGCCCTGCTGCGCACTGATATCATCCTGGCCGCCATCACCGTTCTCTGCCTCGTGGGCCTCGTCTGCTACGGCGCGGTGCATGCGGGCGAGGTGGCCGTGCGCAGGTGGCACGGCGAATGACCGACATCGGCCTGCCGCTGGCGCGGCCTCCCTGGCGCGACCTTGCCGCTATCGGCCGCGACGCCCTGCGGCTGATCGCACCGCCCGCGGTATTGGCCATCCTGCTGGTCGGCGGCTGGGAAGCGCTCAGCCGCGGCGGCACGCTGAGCGCGCGGCTCCTGCCGGCGCCCAGCAAGGTGTTCGACACGTTGGTCCGCTCGCTCGCTGTCCTGCTGGAACAGGCGCAGCCGACCTTCTGGGGCGCCGTCGCCGGCATTTTCCTGGCCGCCGCGCTCGGCATCGCGCTGGGCGCCGCCGTCTCCTACTCGCGCACGCTGATGCAGGCGGTCTATCCCACCATCGTCTTCTTCCAGCTCATCCCCAAGGTGGCGCTGGCGCCGGTGTTCCTGCTGTGGTTCGGCACCGGCTTCAGCGCCAACGTGATCTTCTCGGTCTTCATCGCCTTCTTTCCCGTCGTGGTCGCGACCATCACCGGCCTGCAGGCCGCACCCCCCAGCTACGAGAGGCTCTGCCTTAGCCTGATGATGTCGCGGCTGCAGACCTTCGCTGCGGTGAAATTCCCCTTCGCCCTGCCGCACATCTTCAGCGGCCTGCGCATCGGCGTCACCTTCGCGGTGATCGGCGTGGTGCTGGGCGAGTTCATTACCGCCCAGACCGGCCTCGGCTACATCATCCTGTTCTCGGCCAACAACTTCGAGACCGCGCTCTTGCTCGCCGCCATCCTGCTGCTGTGCGGCGTCGGCATCGTGCTGTTCGCCTTCTTTCTGGCGCTGGAGGCGATCGTCATGCGGCTGTACGACAGCCGTTAGAAGACGTTTCTGCGCTCGTTTGCCAGCCCTGATCAGCCTCTGCTTCCATCGGCCGACGAGAACATCTTCTGCAGCGGACCGATCCCTGCCATCCGGCGCATCCAGGCGAATGAGCCGTCCTCCTTCATCGCCCGGGCGGCGTCGAGGAAGGCGGCCAGCGCCAGACGGTTCAGCGCGCCGCCGACGCTGATCCGCTTCGCGCCGGCCGCGGCGACCTCGGCCGCGGTGATGTCGGGATCGAGCCATCCGGTCACGACGTTGAGTGGCCGATCGACCGCATCGACCACGGCCCGGATCTCGGCTGTCGTCTTCAGCCCCGGCGCATAGAGCACGTCGGCCCCTGCCGCGGCATAGGCTTGCAAGCGGCGGATGGTATCGGCCATGTCGCTGCGGCCGCGAATCAGGTTCTCCGCCCGCGCCGTCAGCACGAAGGGCCCAGGCAGACTTTGCGCCACCGCGGCTGCGGCGCGGACCCGCGCCACCGCCAGATCGAAGTCGTAGATCGGCGCCTTGCGATCGCCGGAGAAATCCTCGATCGAGCCGCCGGCCAGGCCGGCCTCGAAGGCGAGGCGGATCGACTCCGCCGCTTCTGCCGGTTCATGCGCGAAGCCGTTCTCCAGATCGGCGTTCACCGGCAGGTCGGTCGCCGCGGCGATCTCGCGCGCGTTGGCGATCACCTCGGCGCGGCTGACCGTGCTGTCGGCGCGTCCGATGCTGTTGGCGACGCCGAGGCTGGTGGTCGCCAGCGCCTCGAAGCCGAGCGCCGCCA
>WNFJ01247733.1_pt1 | contig 18313 bp, 18 predicted proteins | sample 5400461 | NCBI WGS metagenome assembly WNFJ01 (sample SAMN13153349, study PRJNA577476) | soil metagenome | isolation source: 115 cm saprolite on Douglas fir-dominated hillslope | place: USA:California | collected 2013-09-17 | reverse complement strand
ATCAGTTTCTCGATGTAAACAGAGGGGTTGCCGAACGCTTTGTCTGCCTCGAGACGCGCACTGTGAAATCCGGCAATTAAACTGGTTTCGTTGTGGGCCGCGCGCATTCCGCGGCCGCCGCCGCCCGCAACGGCCTTGATCATCACGGGATAGCCGATCTTTTTCGCGACCTTCACCGCATCTTTGTCGGTCTCGACCACGCCGTCACTTCCCGGCGTGACCGGCACGCCGGACCTCCGAGCGCAGGCGCGCGCCAAATCTTTGTCGCCCATTTTTTGAATCACGCGCGAAGGCGGCCCGATGAACTTGATCTTGCAGCTCTCAACCACTTCGGCGAAGTGCGCGTTCTCGGCCAGAAAACCGTAGCCGGGATGAATGGCGTCGACGTCGCCCACTTCCGCCGCGCTCATGATCCGATCGATCTTTAGATAACTTTCCGAGCTCGGCGCCGCGCCGATGCAAATTGCTTCGTCGGCAAGCTGCACGTGCAACGAATCGACGTCCGCGTCCGAATAAACCGCAAGCGTGCGAATGCCGAGCTCCTTGCACGCGCGAATGACGCGCAGCGCAATCTCACCGCGATTGGCAATCAGAACCTTTTCGAACATCCGTTGCTCCCGCGAAATCGGCGAGCCGCACTCAATTAGCGCACGCGGAAGAGGACCTGGCCGAATTGGACTGGTTTGCTTTTCCGCCTTGATTTCGTTCATCACTTTCATCGCCTCGATAATGCAAACCACCGTGTCCTCGTTCACTTTTGTTCCAACATCGACAAACGGCGAAGCATCAGGCGACGCTGCCCGAAAAAAAGTGCCGACCATCGGGGAAACAATATCTGTGAGCGACGCGCTTTCGGCTGGAGTTGCTGGACCATTGGCAATCGCCGGCGCCATCAGTGTCGGCGCAGCTGTCGACGATATAATCGGTTGATCGCCCAAACCTTTTTGCAGTTTGATACGGAAGCCGTCCTTCTCCATCTCGAAAACAGAGAGATCGTTTTTCTTCATCAAATCGATAAGTGCTTTGATGTCTTTTAGGTCCACAGCGCAGCTCTCTTGGGAGATGAAAAGTGAGGCGCTTACGTAAAGCGGTTTTCCCAGCAAGGTCAAGTCAACGAATTGTAGTGGCGGTCTATTTATCGCGCCGTAGTCATCGTGTAGGTGGATGACCGTCGCGCTTTTTCAGCGATGCGACATCGCCGCTCCAACGGCTTAACAGTTAGGCTAGTTTCAGGATCGAAATTTGTATGCTCCAACGTGTCGTTCGCGATTTTCGAATCATCGACGAAACCGACGATTACATCGTGGTCGACAAGCCTCCGTTCCTCTTGACGCATCCAACCAAACCCGACCAACGCACCACACTTTGGAAAGAACTGCGCGAACTGCTCGCGTTCGAGATCGCGAACGGCGGGCAGGTCTCAATCGTCAATCGTCTCGACCGCGAAACAAGCGGACTTGTCCTCGTCGCGAAAACGGCCGTGGCCGCGCGGCGGTTCGGATTGCTCATGCAGGAGCATCGTTTGCACAAAGAATATCTCGCGATCGTTTGGGGCTGGCCGGAATGGGAAACAGAAATTGTCGATGCGTCTCTGGATCGACAGGGCAAGCATCAAGCGTCAGCGATCTGGTTGAAGCAAATGATTCATCCTGACGGCGCGCCCGCGCTGACCGAGTTTCGAGTGGAAAAGCGTTTCAAAAAACATGGCGCCGTTAGTCACTCCTCACCTGGCGCTTCGCGCCTTCCTCTCCCCTCGAGGGGAGAGGAAGGCAGTGAGGGCAAAGCAAAATTCCATGGGGATAAGTTTGCTTTGATCCGCGCGATTCCCCGGACGGGGCGCACGCACCAGATTCGGGTGCATCTCGCCTCGCTCGGCTACCCAATCGTCGGTGACAAAATCTACGGACCCGATGAAAAGCTCTATCTCGAATTTATCGAGACCGGTTGGACCGTCGAGCTTGAACGTGAACTACTCCTCCCGCGTCACGCGCTTCATTCGTCCAAGCTCGCGATCGAAAATGGGCAGCAATGGAACAGTCAATTGCCGCAAGATTTGATCCCCTTTGTTGACAATTTCTAAAGCAATGTGCGCCCTTCGCTGTCATCCCGAACAAAGTGAGGGATCTCTCATTAACGCAGTTGAGCACGCTAAGTACATTGTGTGATCCATGCTTCGATTGTGAGATCCCTCGCGTCCGCTCGGGATGACACGCGGGATCTAGATCAGACGTATCGCCAGTTCTGGACTTTGCCCTGACTCAGCCACTCAATCGTAGTTTGCAAGCGCCGCTTCCGCGTTTCATCCCGCTTCGCGTGAGTTATCCAGTCCACGTATTCTTTTTTGTGGCTGTAACTGAAATTTTCAAATGTCTTTCGCGCTTTCACATTTTTTTTCAGCGCCGCTTTCAAACTTGGCGGGACGTTTACCCTTTGTTTCGCACGCGATCGCGGATGCGATTTCCTAACGCCGGCTTCATTTAGTTCCGCAGCCTTCCGAACGTAGCCGGCCAAAGTTTTCGCATCCGGCAAATCGCTGATCGAGGTGACCCGGCCGAAATGGCCCATCGCGCCTTTATGTTTCGCGCCAAAGATCAACGCGCCTTTCCAAAAACCAAAAACGCAATGCTCCTTGAATGCGGCCATAAAACAAATGATTCCCTTGTGGTCGAAGAACGGTGAATTCCACTTGATCGTTTCTTCGACATCCGAACAGCCGGTGTGCACGACTTTGCGCAAATGTTTTAGAATCGGCCGGGCAAACGGCGCGGCGCGTTCAATGTAAGCGTCAACGCGTCGATCTTTACCAGCCATTCGATCTCTAGCTGTTTTCGCGCGGCGTTTGCGACGAGCTGGCTGCGGTATAGGCAAGCCGGCGTTTACGAATCAGCATCAGATTGCGGATGTAAATAACGGAATTCGGAAGATACGCAAGAATTCCCACCGGATCGCGCCGGAAAAGAAAATAGACGAACATGATGAGGCTGCCGGCGATGCTCCAGTACCAGAACGAAACCGGGATGACGCTTTCGCCCTGACGTTCGGACGCCCACCATTGGACCAGAAAACGCATCGAGAATGTAGCGGTCCCGATCAAGCCGAGGATTACCAGATAATTCCAGTCCAGGCCGAGAATGCGATGTTCCCGGCCGAACCATGTTACGGCGATAAAGATTGAAGTATTCATGGGTAATTAAGCGATTCGGCAATTTCGTAACGTAATTTTCTCGATTTCATCCAGCGGACTGCGAGCAAATCGCGGAAGGATTTGAAGAGACGATTCCAGACACCGTAATGACTTTTTCCAGCGTGTCGCGGATTGTTCGACACCGGAACTTCGGTAACGGTGAAACCTTCCATCTTGATCAACGTTGGCAGAAAACGGTGCGCGCCATTGAAGAATTTAACGTTCGCAATACATTCCCGCTTAAACACACGGTAAGTGCACCCGGCATCGGTAATGTTCTCAACCGATAGTTTGTTGCGCACCCAGTTGGCAATCTGCGACGAAGCGATTCGAATCCAATTGTCGCCTTTGCCTCGACTCGACACTCTGGTTCCACAGACACAATCGGCCTGTTTGAGAGCATCCATCATGACCGGCAAATCTTTCGGATCGTTTTGCAGGTCGGCGTCGAGCGTTGCGATGTAGCGGCCGCGGACGATTTGCATTCCGGCCCAGCTCGCGGCCGATTCTCCGCAATTGAATTTGAAGCGTTGCGCCCGCAAGCGCGGATCGTTTCGGCTGAGCTCCTGCAACACCCGCCACGAATCGTCGCTGCTGCAATCGTCGGTGATTACCACTTCAAAATCCAAACCGAGTGGATCAAGCGCGGCATGGATCGCCGCTAGTAACGGCCGCAGATTTTCTGCTTCGTTATGACATGGAATGACAACGCTCAGTTCCGGCGTCGTCATTTCTTCCCGAAAAATTCCAGGATCGCGTCGCAAACAAGATCGACATCTTCCAGCGGCATGTCGCCGTAGATTGGGAGCGAAAGAATTTCGTTCACCGCCGCTTCCGTCTTCGGCAAGCGCGGCAAATCCGAATACATCTTCATCATCGCCGGCTGTCGATGATTTGGCACCGGATAATGAATCCCGGTGCCGATGCCTTTGGTCTTGAGGAATTCGGCGAGCGCGTCGCGCCGCTGGGTACGGATGACGTACATATGATAAACATGCTTGGCCCACGGACGCTCCGGTGGAATTCGAACAACTCCTTCCAGGCAATCGTTGTAGCGCGCAGCAACTTCACGTCGGCGGTCGTTCAAGTTGTCGATGTTGCGCAGCTCCACTCGTCCGATCGCTGCCTGGAGTTCGTTGAATCGAAAATTGTAACCGACGAAGTCGTGGATGTATTTCGAACTGCGGCCGTGGTCGCGCAGCATTCGCAGTTTACCAGCGAGCACCGCATCGTTTGTCGTGATGCAGCCGCCGTCGCCCATCACCGTGAGATTTTTCGAGGGGAAAAATGAAAACGCGCCCGCACCGGCAATCGAACCGACGCGTTGGCCGCGATACTCGGCACCGAACGCCTGCGCGCAATCTTCTACTACCCACAGTCCGTGCTTTTTCGCGGCTAGGAAAATTCCATCCATGTTCGCGGGATGCCCGTAAAGGTGGACCGGGAGAATTCCGACGGTGCGCGAACTGATTGCCGCTTCCAATTGATCGACGTCGATGCAGTAGGTTTCGTCGATGTCGATGAAGACCGGCCGCGCGCCGCGATGGATCATCGGTTCGATCGACGGAAACGCGGTGTGCGAGGGAACTAGAATTTCGTCGCCGGGACAAACGCCCATCGCGTGATGGAGCATCAAAGCACCGGTCGTCCACGACGAACAGAGCACGGCTTCCTTGGTTCCGACATAAGCCGCGAGCTCGGCCTCGAATGCTTCGCATTCTTTTGCGAGGATGTACCAGCCGGAATTCATCGCTCGAATTCCGGCCTCGAGGACTTCGTCGTTCACAAAAACGCGAGAAAGCGGGATTTTCTTCATTTCGCTCACGGGCGCCTCACTTGCCGATGTCGATCCATTTTCCGGTGCGGGCGGATTCCAAAGCCGCCTCGACGATTCGAACGGCTTCCGCGCCTTCGGCGCCGTCAACCAGCGGCGGCTTGCGCGTTTCAATTGAATCCAGGAATGCGACCAATTCTGCGCGCAACGGTTCTTCCGGCGGAAACTCGAGTTGATGAACAGCGCCTTCCAGCGCCTTGATCCTCCCAGCAGCGCTGACGTGCCGGTTTTCGAACGTCTTGATTTTGTATTGGGCGACGTTGTAATCGCAGACCGCGGAAGAGTCCTTTCCGACAATCGTGAGCTCACGCATTTTCCCAGGCCGATGATAGCCGGCTTCGATCGTCGCCAGGATCGGCGCGCCAGCACCGCTATCGTAGTCCAAAACGATTAACGATTCGTCATCCATTTCGCCCTCGCGCCCGAGAAAATCCCGCATCACGGCGTGCACGCGGCCTGGCGGCCTGCCGAGCAAAAACTGGAACAAGTCGATGAAATGAATGCCGTCGGCGAAGGTGACCCCGGTATCCTGGCGCGGCCGCTTGAAGCCGCTGAAATTGGCGCGCAACATTTTGATTTCACCGAACCGTCCCTGGGCAATCGTGTCCCGCATCCAAACCGACGCCGGATCGAATCGCAAAATGTGGCCGACCTGCAAGATTAATCCGTTGCGCTTGGCCAACTCATTCAGCTCTCCGGCGTCCGCCGATTTTAACGTGATCGGCTTTTCGACAAAGACGTCCTTTCCGGCCTCGAGCAAATCTCGACAAAGCTCAAAGTGCGAATGCGCGGGCGTGACCACTACCGCGGCGTCGATCATCGGAAACAGTGCCTGCGCGTCGGCGGCGCGATGATTTTGCGGAACTCCGGAGGAATTCAATCGTTCCGGGTCGCGCTCGGCCACAAAAAGGTCGACTGGCATCGACTGCAAAAGGCGCAGGTGATTGGCACCCCAGCGCCCGAGGCCAACGAGAAGAATTCGTTTCACTTGTTGCATCTGTTACCGCTGATCAGCAAAGTCGTCATTTAGTGCGCAGCATTAGTTGGCCGCAATGAAATTGTCACGCAAGCTCCAGAAGTTACTTTCGACCGATTTCTTCGCCAGCGCGTTTGAACATCTCAGTCGCGGAACGCATCCCGTCAACAAACAGCGCATTTTGGAAACGCTCGACCGCGCGCAGTTCGAGAAGCTGCGGGGGCAATATCCCTATCGGCCAGGCTCGCCGCGGATCAACCGTTTCGAAGATGTTGTTTACTGGATCGAGATCAATATCGAGCGCGCCCAAGACCTTTGGCTCGATCGCGCACCGCCAATGCGGATTGTCGATCTTGGCTGCGGCGCCGGCTACTTTCTCTACGTTTGCAAATATTTCGGCCACGACGTTCTCGGCTTCGACACTGACAACGAGGCGCTTTTCCGCGCCACCACTGCGCTCCTCGATGTTGCGCGCGTCATCGGCCGGATCGAACAGCAAACTCCCCTGCCCGATCTCGGGCAGAAATTCGATCTCGTGACTGCGCACCGCATTTGTTTTCACCGGATCGGCCGCGTCCGCGACGGCGTTGAATGGTCGCCTGCCGATTGGGAATTTTTCATCAACGACATTCGGACGCGTTTCCTAAACGAAAACGGCCGATTGCTTCTCGACTTTAATCCGCGCCCGGATGGCTCCTCCTTTTTTACTCCGGAGCTCCGTGAATTCTTTTTATCGCAAGGCGCACGGATTTTTCGGTCGAAAGCATCGTTCGCGGCCGACCCAAGAGTTAGGCCACGGTTTAACAGGTAGGAACATCGCGCTGCGATGTCCGGACGCCGCAGCGCGGCGTCCCTACCAATTACAACTTCCAGTCCGAGCAATCCCAGCCGAGCATTTGCTCGAGCTTCGTTATCTCGGCTGAGAAAACTTCGGAAAGATATTTTCGCTCTTTCGGCGTCATCGTGCGCTCGTACGGAACAATGTTTCGATCTTTGTCACGAATGCGACGCAATGGCTTCACGCCAAGGAATTCAAAAATCCGGTCCAGCGTTTCCTGCTTTCGATCTCGAAAATCTTCGAACTTCACGAAGCGCACTTGTTCTCGCGGAAAAAATTTGAAGACCCGTTCGAGTTGCCCGGAATAAAAACCGCGATCGACATAGGCAAAGCGCCGCGATTCAATCGTCAACGGCTGCGCGATCCGTCTCGGTTCTTCTTTGAGCGCGTCCAGGAAACCGAGCGGCTCGCGGTGCTTGAAGCGCTGCATGTTCCAGTGCGCGAACGCGCGATCAATCGGATTTCGCAGCAGGATGACGAGTTTGATTCGCCGGTTGTAATTCCAAATCCGCTCCATTGCCGGTTTCCAATACAAATAACTCGGCGTGACTTCACCGGCTATTGCCTGTCGCGCCGTCGCGAAGCGGAGGAGGGTCGATCCTGCGACCGGCCGAAACTGTCGATGCAACAGGTCGTAATCGACCGGTCGGGAAAACATCTCGTCGTCGTCGAAGAAATGCAGCTCTTGTCGCTCTGGCAGCGCAATCTGTGGATGCTTTCTCAAAAAATAATGGAGCGCGGTCGTGCCCGACTTCTGCGCGCCCGCGACGATGAAATCGAGCCGTTCAACCTTTCGACCTTTAATGCCAAGCATGTGTCCAATCGTGATACCGCTCTCGCTCGATGTCCACGGTTGAGTGCCCTCCAGCTCACGCGACAACTTTTTGTAACCAGTAAGGGCCACCTGCGGTCTTAGATATTAATGGTGCACGTTTTGGCAAGGTTGACCTCAGTGGCGTTCGCGGTCGTCGAGTATGCGATTATTTTGATGGTCCTGCTTGTTCTGGGCGCTACTGCTATTCCTGGCCTCGTTCGTATCCGCAAGCGCGACTCGGGATTGCGGACCTGACTGGCTTGTCGACAATCGCATCGCGATTATCGTGGCGGATGCGAAATGTCGTCTCGCTTCTCTTTCTGTGCGTGTTGCTGACCAGCCTGAGCGATCGCGCATTTGGCGATGAGGGAATGTGGCTCTACACCGCGCCGCCGACAAAGCAGCTCAAAGAAAAATATAATTTCGAGCCGAGCAAGCAGTGGCTCGATCATCTGCAAAAATCGAGCGTACGATTCAGTTCCGGCGGGAGCGGTTCGTTTGTATCCGCCGACGGTTTGGTCATCACCAATCATCACGTTGGAGCTGACGCCCTTCAAAAATTCTCGAACGAACAGCACAATTATCTGCGCGACGGTTTTTACGCGCGGACGCGGGTCGAGGAAAAGAAATGTGTCGATCTCGAGCTCAACGTCCTGATGTCGATCGAAGACGTGACTGCCCGCGTGAATTCCGCGGTGAACTCAGACATGACGAGCGAGCAAGCTTCCGATGCCCGTCGGGGTGCGATTGCGACGATCGAGAAAGAAAGCAAAGACAAGATCGGACTGCGTTCGAACGTCATTACGCTTTATCAAGGTGGCGCTTATCATCTTTACCGGTACAAGCGTTACGATGACGTGCGCCTCGTTTTTGCGCCCGAACAACAGATCGCGTTTTATGGCGGCGATCCGGACAACTTCGAATATCCGCGATTCAATCTCGATATCTGCATCTTTCGCGCCTACGAAAACGGCCAGCCGGCAAAGATCGACAATTATCTGAAATTCAGTGCGCACGGGCCTGCCGACGGCGAACTCACTTTCGTCAGCGGTCATCCGGCCAAGACCGACCGGCAACTCACTCTCGATGAACTGGCCGACATGCGCGACCGCGAGCTGCCGCGGTTTCAATCCTTTTTCAAGCGCCGCGAAGTCTTGTTACACAGCTTTGGCGAACGCTCTTTCGAAAATTCGCGCCGGATTCGTGAAGATTACTTCAGCACCACTAACAATCGGAAGCGTTACGATGGTTATCTCGCCGGGTTGCTCGACCCAGAAGTTTGGAAGGCGCTGCAAGCGCGCGAGCAGAAGTTGCGTGACGCGATTTCCGCCGACTCAAAACTAAGATCGACAGTTTCAGCCTACGACCGAATCAGGACTGCGCAGCAGGAGATCGCGAAGACCGCGCTGATCTACAGTTACTTCGAACAAGAGCGTCCAAACTTTGGGATTTATCGTCAGCCGCGCGCATTTTACAGCACCCTTTTCAAGTACGCGCGATTACTCCTGCGCGCCGCCGATGAACGCGCCAAGCCGAACAGCGAGCGTTTCCAGGAATTTCGTGACGGCAACCGGGAATCGCTCGAGCTCGAACTTTTTTCCGCCGAACCGATTTACGATGACGTCGAGCTGCTCACCCTCACCGATTCCTTGACCGATCTTTGCAACGCGTTCGGCGCGGAACACCCCCTCGTCAAAACTGTGCTCGGCAATAAATCGCCGCACGACCGCGCGTTTGAACTGATCAAAGCAACTCAGCTCCGGGATGTCGCGACTCGGAAAAAACTTTACGCCGGCGGCAAAGCCGCAGTCGATGCCGCGCACGATCCGATGATCGATCTGGCGCGGGCGATCGATTCGACTGCGCGCACGGCGAAGAAAACCTTTGAGACGCAGGAAGAAATCAAACATCAAGCTTATGCCGAGATCGCGAAGGCGCGCTTTGCGATGGAAGGCACGAGCAATTACCCGGATGCGACGTTCACGCTGCGTCTTTCCTATGGAACGGTCCGGGGTTACGAAGAAAACGGAAAACAAGTTCCGGCGTTTACGAATTTTCAGGGAATGTTCGAGCGCGCGGCCGAGCACAAAAACAAGGAGCCGTTCGATTTGCCACAGCGATGGATCGACAAGAAAGAGAAGCTGGCGCTGACTACGCCGTTCAACTTCGTTTCCGACGCCGACATCATCGGCGGGAGCAGCGGCAGCCCGGTCGTGAACAAAGCCGGCGAATTCGTCGGGATCATTTTCGACGGCAACATTCAATCGCTCGTGCTCGATTGCATTTTTACCGACAAACAGGCGCGCGCCGTCTCGGTCGATTCTGCCGCGACCATCGAAGCGCTGCGCAACGTTTACGATGCCCAGCCGTTGCTGGATGAATTACTGAGCGCAAAATGAGACAAGATTAAAGAGATTTTGTTGCCCGAGATCGCTGACACAATCCGTCAAATCCTGTCTAGGACTTCGACGCGAGCTCTTTCAGCAACTTCTTCCAGCGCGCCCAGGCTTGGTCGCGGGCTTTTTTGTCGCCTTCGCGAACGTTCGGGTTGTTCGGCTCGCCCGAGCGCATGAATCCGTGACCGGCGCCTTTGTAAATTACCGGCTCATATTTTTTGCCGGCAGCTTTCATTAGCTCTTCGGCTTTTGGAATGGTCGCGTCTACGCGCTCGTCGTTCTCGGCGTAGAATCCGTAAACTGGACAGGCGACCTTCTTCGCGTCTTCGGCGTTATCGACCGCGACTCCATAGAATGAATACGACGCTTTCAGTTTCGGATTGATGCTCGCGAACTGAAAGGCCCATCCCCCGCCCCAGCAAAATCCGCACACTGCCAGTGTCCCATTGCACGCCGGAATCTTTAGAGCGTAATCTGCCGCCGCGTTTAGGTCGCTTATCACCTGTTCATTGGATAGCGCGTGGGTTGCCTTGCCGGCTGCGTCACCATCTTCGTACTTTTGGCCACTCAGCAGATCCGGCGCGATCGCGATGACGCCGCTCTCAGCCAGTTCGTCGCATAAACTGCGGACCCAATCGGTCAGCCCGAAGATTTCCTGAATCACCAGAACGGCCGGCGTTTCAGTTTTCGATTCGGGATAAACGACGAACGCTTTGATCGTGCGATCACCTGATTTGAGGTCGACCCACTCGCCGTGACGCGGCGAACTGTTCAAACGGTCTTTGCCAAAATCTTTGAACTCCTCGGCCGGCAACGATTGCGCAACCGCGATTAGCGCGAGGATGGAAATGACGCGTGCCATGTCCAGAAACATAGAGAGATTTCTCGACTTCGCTCGGAATGGCAAAAGATTACGTCGCTGCCGACGTCGCAGTGGCTGTTTTTCCTCTTCCCATCATCGCGTCGATGCTCAAGCTGCCTGATCCGCGCAGGAAGATGTAGAAAAAGACGAAACAGTAAACCACCGCCAACTCACCCTTGTTTAGGTAGGGAATCAAACCCTTCGGCGCGTGCACCATAAAAAATGCGACCGCCATTTCGCCGGAAGCAACGAACGCGGCCAGTCGCGTCAACAAACCAAAGGCAACCAGAAATCCGCAAACGATCTCCACCCAGCCCCCGAACGCCATCAAAGGCGGAAGCGCTTCGGCCTTCGGGCTGAAGGTGCCGAATATCTTATCGAGCCCATGGCAGGCAAACATCAGCCCGACGACCAAACGCATTATGCAATAAAACGGGTCCGCAAAGCGATTCAGAGAGTTCATGGCTGGTCAGGCTGCACGATCTCGATCTTCGGTGTCAAGGCTGCAGGTAGGGATCGCTCTCCGAGGCGTCCGTCGAATCTTTAGTGAAAATAATCGGACGTTTCCGGAGAAACGCCCCGACCTGATGCGACCTTAGGCGGCGAGCTCGAGTTGCTGGCGTGGGATTCCGCGCAACTCGAACAGTCGGATCAAAGTTTCCTCGATCAAGTTGTTCGGACAAGACGCGCCGGCAGTGATGCCAACGACGGCCGGTCCGGGTGGAAGCCAAAAATGCGAAACGACTTCGCGTTTTTCGTGAAGATTGTAATGCTTGATTTCGCTGCGCGAGACCAGCCGCGAAGCGTTCAAGACAAAATAGGTCGGCAATTTTTTCGCTGCGCGAGACCAGCCGCGAAGCGTTCAAGACAAAATAGGTCGGCAATTTTTCCTCGCCCATTTCCGCGAGGTGCGAAGTGTTCGAGCTGTTGTAACCGCCAACGACAAGGAGCAAGTCCATTTTGACGTCGAGCAATTCGCGTAACGCATCCTGACGTTCCTGGGTCGCGCCGCAGATCGTGTCGAAGAACCGAAAATTCCCGGCGGCAGCGTCGGCGCCGTCACGATCGACAATTGCCTGACGCACGCGCCGCTGCACTTCCTCGGTCTCGCCCCGCAACATCGTGGTTTGATTCGCGACGCCGACCGTTTGGAGATGCACGTCCGGATCGAATCCCGGCGAATATGCGCCGCGGAATTTTTCGAGAAACGCCTGCTTGTCGCCGCCGTGGCGAATGTAATTACAAACGTAATCGGTGTCGGCCAGCGTGAGCACGACCAGATAATGACCTTTGCCGTCCCCAAGCGCGCGCGAACTGGTCGCCTTCGTTTCTTCGTGCTCGGCTTTCCCGTGAATGATGGAGGTGGCCGATTCGCTGGCGTATTTGCGAACGCGTTTCCAAACGCTCATCACGTCGCCACAAGTCGTGTCCACGATCTGGCAGCCGCGTTCCTTGATTTGTTGTTGAATCGACAGTTCGGTGCCGAACGCCGGTACAATAACAACGTCGTCCGGTCCGAGTTCAGCAATGTCTGCCTGCTTGTTTGGGCCGGTCAGGTTTTTGATCCCGAGCGACGCTATCTGCTGGTTGACCTCGGGGTTATGAATGATTTCGCCGACAATAAACAGGCGACGGTCCTTGAAAACTTTCCGGGCGGCGTACGCCAGATCGATCGCCCGCTCGACCCCGTAGCAAAAGCCGAATTCCTTCGCGAGGCGGACAGTCGTGTCGCCAACGCGAACGATTCCGCCGGCGCGACGAACTTTATCGACAATGTCACTGCGATAATGCTGCTCGACCTGTTCCTGCACCGCGGCCATCACGTCGGGCGTCCGCAAGTTTACTTTCTCGCGCGCCGTCGTTCCGCTGGAGATGAGGTTCGTACTCATGACTTGGAACACTTTAACATGTCCCGGCCTCTTTTCAGCCGGCAATCAAACCGTCCCTTGCAGACGACGGCCTATTGATCAACCAGTAGTGGACCTGGTGGATCCTTGAACCAGCTAGGAGACATCATCAAAGAGCGTGGCGGATCTGGGTCGCGGCTTTGATCGATTCGCATTACGTCCTTCGCGTATTTTTGATCTTCGGGAACGGAACTCGCGATGTCCACCGGAGTTCCGATCCGCACCAGGGCGTAAAGGCGGGCTGCCGCTTCGCGATGAAGCCGAACACAGCCGTGCGTCCGCGGCGTTGACCAGACAAAGCCTTCATGAAATCCGTAGGCCGGCGCGAATTCGCACCAATAAGCCATCGGATAACCGGCATCAGGTTCGCTGACGCGGCGTTTGGTCTTATCTTTATTGATAATGGTGAAGTGCCCGGTCGGTGTCGAGGCCCCGCCCCGGCCAACGTTCGCCTGCGCGGCCATAAGCAGTCGTTCGCCTTCCATCACGTAGACTGTTTGCGTGCCGGTGGAAAGCTTCACTCGCACGCTCGAAGGATCGTGCGGTTTGTAGGCAACCACGTGATAAGCCCTTCCTCTGGAGGTTAATCCGCCTCCGGTTTGGCAACCGGTAAGCATTGAAAGAGCGACTGGAATAGCAACAAAAGCCAGGCGGGAAATGATGCGCATGGCGGTACTTGAGAAGGAGCACGGACTTTGTCAACCATTTGGATCGCGTTACGTCTTCGCCGAAACCAATTTGTTTCCATCGGCAGCGCTGATTTGTTTATCGAAACGGCCATGCGGTCGCGCGTAAAATGGATAGGGCCGATCAGCCTTGACCGGTTTGTATCGCCAATGTTTATACATCCAAAGCCACGGCGCGGGGCTTTTGCGAACGTATGGTTTTTGCGAACGTATGGTTCGAACGAATTCCAGCAGGCCTGCGCGATCTGCTGATGACTGCGCCCGGCCGTTTCGATTTTCGGATGAAACACCAATCGATAGCGGCCGTTCGCGAGCGGCTCGGTGTGCGCCGGAATGATGGGCGCGCCGGTTTGCTCATTGAGCCACGCGTGCGCCGAAGTCACACTCGTCTTCAGCCCAAAACAATCGATCGCCACCGAAGGCATCTTTGGATGCAATGTGAGATCGACCAGCAACGCGGTGCGCCCTTTTCGACGCAGGACTTTATAAAGACGAACGATCCCGCCCTGTCGCGGAATCAATTCGTGGCCCGATTGCTCCCGTAATTTTTTGAAAATCGGATCGAGCAACGAGTTCTTAAATTCTTGGGAGATGATCGTGCCTTTCAAATCGAGAAAACCGGAGGCCAGACTCAGCCACTCGAAATTGCTGTGGTGATAGCACGCGATCATGATGCTGCGCTCGGGACCGTAGCGCGCCGTTTCTTCCAAATTCTCCAGCTCAATGTATTTGGAAAAATTTTCAGCCGTTAAGCGAGGACTCCACAAAAGATCAAGCATGGTCCGCGCAAAATGCTGAAACGATTCACGCGCGATTTGTTCGCGGTCGCGTTGCGAAAATCGATCCCCAAAAGTGATCTCGAGATTACTCAGGGCAACTTTGCGGCCGTGGCGATCGAGGACCGACATCAACGCGCCGAGCGCGAGCGCGAGACGATAACAACTCTGACGCGACAGCAACGGCACGAATTTGGCGGCCATGAGCAGGCCCGCCCACTCCAGCCGGTATCGGATTTCTTTCCAACTCGAGCGCACTCGCGGATTGTAACGCCTTTCACGCCGCCTGCGAATCGCGGTTCGCCAAACGCCTCATTCGATTGACCTTGCTCGCGTTCAAACCTAGGTTATTTGCGCGTTCGCAGGCGCGGTCGCCACATCGTGAAAAGCGTCCTTTTTGTTTGCACGGGCAATATCTGTCGCAGTCCAATCGCCGAAGGATTGTTTCGCCGCCTGATCGGAAATCGCAAAGACATCGAAGTCGCGTCAGCCGGAGTGCACGCGGTTCGCGGACAGCCGCCGAGTCTTTAGGACGGGGTCGATATCAGCGATTTGCGCAGCCAACCGCTCACGGCCGATTTGGTCGACCGCGCAACGCACATTTTCGCCATGACCGGCGCGCATCTCGAAACGATTCACATGCTCTTTCCGCACGGCGCGGAGAAAACTTTTCTGATCCGCGAATTTGAAGAACCCGGCGCGACCCTGTGGCGCGATGTGCCGGACCCGATCGGTCTTGGGCGCGAAGTTTATAAGGATTGCGCGCGCACGATCAAAAATGCGCTGCCGAGCGTGCTTAGTTTCGTCGAGCAAAGCGAACTGGTTCCGCCTGGTGCGACCAGAAATCGCGGAATATCTTCGTACCCAATGAGCGACGTTCCTCGCCCGACTCAAACCAGCGCTGGATCGACAACCTACGGCGGCAGCTCCCTTGAGGCGCTGCGCAAAGTCGATCCGGAAATTTACGATGCGATTCGCGCGGAAGAAAAACGGCAGCGGGAAAATATCGAGCTGATCGCGTCCGAGAATTTCACCAGCCGGGCGGTGATGGAAGCGCAGGGTTCCTGTTTGACTAACAAGTACGCGGAAGGTTATCCAAAGAAACGTTGGTATGGCGGCTGTGAAAATGTGGACACGGCCGAGCAACTCGCGATCGATCGTGCGCTGAGATTGTTCGGCAGCGGCGCGCAAGCCAACATGGCGGTCTATTTCTCGGTCCTGAAGCCGGGTGACAAGATTTTGGCGATGAATCTCGCGCATGGCGGCCATCTCACTCATGGTCATCCGGCAAATTTCTCCGGCAAGTTTTATACGGTCGCGCAATATGGCGTGAGCGAGAAGACGGAGCAGATCGATTATGACGCATTGCAAAAGCAAGCAGAAGAAGTTCGGCCGGTGATGATCACGGCCGGCGCGTCGGCTTATCCGCGGATCATCGATTTCCCGCGGCTGCGCCAAATCGCCGACTCAGTCGGTGCGCTCCTCTTCATCGACATGGCGCACATCTCCGGTCTCGTTGCCGGTGGGCAACACCCGAGTCCAATTCCGCATGCGCAATTTGTCACCACGACGACGCACAAAAGTTTACGCGGCCCGCGCGGCGGGATTGTCCTGTGCCAGCAGGAATTTGCGAAACAGATCGACGCGACTGTTTTTCCCGGAGTCCAGGGCGGACCGCTCATGCATGTTATCGCGGCGAAAGCGGTTTGTTTTCATGAAGCGTTGCAACCGTCGTTCCGCGATTATCAACGCCAGGTTGTGATCAATGCCAAGGCACTCGCAGCCGGTTTGGCGAACCACGGTTATCGCATCGTTTCCGGCGGCACCGACAATCATCTCATGCTGGTCGATCTTCGCCCGAAGGAAATTAACGGCAAAGAAGCGCAGGAAGTTCTCGACCGCGCTGGCATCACCGTGAACAAAAACGGAATTCCGTTCGACACCTATCCGATCTTCAAACCAGGCGGAATTCGCGTCGGAACTCCGGCGGTGACCACACGCGGAATGAAAGAAGAAGAGATGCTCGAGATCGCCGATCTGGTCGCGGAAGCGTTGGCCAACCGCACCGACGAAGCCGCGCTCGGCCGCGTGCGCGAAAAAGTGCGCGAGATGACGCGGCGTTTCCCGCTGCCGGCGTAGCAGCATCTCGCTAGCGTACCGCCTACGGAAAGATGCGTACGGCATGTTGTTCGCGCACGAACTGGAGTTGCTCCTCTTCATCAGGCGTGAGCAAAAGAACGTGCAGCGGAATTAAGGCACCAAACTCCTCGAGAGCGACCCGCAATTCACTAGCGTCCGATAGCACTGTGTACACAATCAACAGATCGACATCGCCCGGTAGCTCAACGCCTCGCGTGACGGAGCCAAAGAGATACCACTGCGTCGCGGCCAAGCGAGCCGCTAAGGTTCGTGCACGTTCTCTCAATAGGAGAGTTATTTTTTCCATTTCCATTTGCGGTTGAGTTCTCCCATGAGTTCCTTCCAGCTCAATATTCCTATTCCGGCTTCTTGCGCGGCCATTAAAGCTTCACTCGTAACTCTACTGTTTGGGTTTGACCGAACGATTGCTTGAAACTGCCCATACTTGTCGATGCCCGCTCTTACATTCTCCGCCGCGATTTCGTAGTCGTTCAATACCAACACCACGACAGATTCAATACTGTGCCGGTCAATTAAAAGGCGGCGATCGTCGAGCCGCGTGACATTCTGCACTTTTGTGTGTTGACGTAGGCTTCTGAGTACAAAAGCGAATTCGCTACTGATGTACCCGCGCGGTGATGGAAGGTTTAGAGCGCTCAATAAATCTCCAAAACCTCCAAAACCGAAGTTGTTGTCGGATGCTAGCTGATACGTATCACCTAAAATGTATGCATCCTTCGGTATGTTCGTCACGAAGTCGACGCCGCCGACTTCCTTCAGCAACGCTTCAACAGTGCGGGCGTCAACGCGGCGCTCCGACATCGCCGCAACAATTATATCTTCTCCTTTTTCACGGCAGACGTGGATCTTTCCGTCGACTATGTTCACCGACTTCACGTTGTCGTGCTTGGCTATCTTATTCGCGACCCACTGAGTTATTGAAGTCGCATTCATAATAAGATCGTTGAGAGCTCCTTCGGGAATCGCGTTCCTGAAGCTGAGACACCCTCTACGTGCTTCGCTTCGAAATCATCCACGTGCTGACGAAACGCCTCGAGTGTACTGCGCTCGGCCTCGTTAAGGTGCCGCCGGTTGCGGTCTAGAATCCGCAGTATCTGACGATTGTTGGGCAGCAGTTTGGTCGCGATTTTTCGGTTCCACAGCACCGGCATTTCGCTCTCCGGATTAAACCTTTCCTCCGTTTCAGGTCCATAGGTTTCGAAGATAAAAAGATTTTCTTTCAGAAGCGGTTCGATAGCCGTTCTCGTATTGTTACGGTCGGCGTATTCGCCGATTCCAAATGCTTCATCAAGCCGCTTTCGATGCGCACCTTTCCATTCGAGCATTAGCTTATCTGGAAATTCGTTTTCGGCTTTGTCAACGATCGTGTGGCAAGTTGGGCAGAATATAATCAAGTTTTTGTAATCACCGCGTTGTGCGTCTGAAAGCGTTGAATCCGCACGCGGCCCAGTATTACTGGCACTGAACACATGCGCCATTTCTCCGACATGTATTTGTTCTTCACCGATCACCATGAAAAGGTTCCGGAGACAGTCCGGCTTTTGACAAAATCCTCCTGAATCGGCGAACAATCTCAGCCTCGTTACTTGGTCAGGTGCCGCTTTACCTCTAGGACAGCCCATCAGGACATATTCTCGCGCATGGCCGCGATCCGCAACGAGCAGTGCTAGAACAGCCGAACTTTCATCTTACCCAATCGTCGGAAATCTGCGTAAGGTGTTTGACACATGAATCGAGCGGCAGATCAATCGGAGGCGAACCCATTGCGCGAAGGTTTATCTACTCGCGCGGTGCCGCAGCCGTGCAGCGTCGTCATCTTTGGCGCCACCGGCGATCTGACCCATCGCAAACTCTTGCCGGCGCTTTACAATCTTGCCGCT
>WNFJ01125638.1_pt1 | contig 18323 bp, 20 predicted proteins | sample 5400461 | NCBI WGS metagenome assembly WNFJ01 (sample SAMN13153349, study PRJNA577476) | soil metagenome | isolation source: 115 cm saprolite on Douglas fir-dominated hillslope | place: USA:California | collected 2013-09-17 | reverse complement strand
GTCGCGGAGGTGATTGGCTGCATCGGTTGCCTCCATGCTGGTGTGGAAGCTCAGCCTACCAAGTCGGGCCGCCGTCCACCCGCATAGGATCTGTTATGGGCGGGAAGTCCCTGCTACCAGGGGAGCAGCCGGCGGTCTCCGGATCGATTTCGTAGGAAAATCCATTTGAATAACAAGATGTTGGGCAAAAATTGGCTGTGCCCGCTCCGCCACGGCCGCCCGCGAAAGCCAAACCCGACGCGCTTGTTACGTCACGAACCCGTCCCGCCGCCCGGCTCCTCCATGAGGCTATAGAGCGTCCGCGCTTCGGCCGCCGGACCGCGCCGAGCGCCAAGCGCGTCCACCCTGATCGCCAGCCATCGGCGTCCTTGAGCGAAAGTGAGAACGTCGCCGCAGTGTACGGGGCGGCTCGGTTTGTCCATGCAAGCCCTGGCGCCGCCGCACGCCAGGCGGACGCCGCCCTCATCGACAATGCGCGCGGCAAGGCTTCGCGTCTTGAAGAACCGCGCCCGCCACAACCAGACGTCGATGCGGCAAGTCTGGGAAGCCTGAAGAGCCTCGGGCGCCTCGCTCAACCCGCGGTCCCCCCCGCCGCCGCGCGGCGCGCGCTCGGCGAGCCTGGACGGTCGAAGGCGCCGCGCGCGGCTCCGCCGCGACCGGGGGCGCAGCCGGAGCGCGGGGCTGCGCCCTCATCGACATCGAACGGCGACGCCACAGGCTCGTCTCGGGCGCTTCGGACTTGCGCGCGCGCACAAAACCGAGCGCGCGCAGGATTTGTTCGGCTTGCCTCAGCGTCCAGCCGAGACCCGACGCGAGTTCCGGCGTCAGTTCGACGGCGCCTGCGTACTCGCGCCCAGCGCGGGAGAGCGCGTCGAGCCGCTCCAGCGCCAGGACCGGCAAGGCCACGCCGGCGACGGCGCGAAGGCCGCGCAGGCTCATGGCCTCGGGCGGCGGGGCGGGATGTGGCAGAACGGTCAGGCCGTCGGCGGCGGGCCGCCAGCGCGGCGCCGCCAGCTCCGCGAACACGACCCCGATCGCCTGCGCCTCGGGCGTCAGCAGGGCTGGCAGGTAGAGAGAAAAGGCGCCGAAGCGCACGCCGAGACTCTTCAACGCTCGCCGCTCCTGCCGGCTCAGCGCACGAATGTGCTCGTCCGCCAGCCTTCGGTCCAGGACTCCGAACTGTTCGACGAGTTGATAGGCGACGCCGCGCGCGAGCCCCATCAGCCGTCCGTCCGAGATCGCCTCGCTCAGCCGTTTGAGGACATTGAGCCGGCGGGTCGCCTCGCCGGCGACGAAGGCCTCCAGCCGCCGGGCGGCGCGCTCGCGCGCCGCTTCGGCGCCGAATTCGCCGAGAAGACCCACACGCGAGGAAAACGGCCCGCCGCCGGTGATCTCGCCTGTCGCCTGCCCGCGCCAGTCGACAACGCCGCCGGGCTTGAGCGCGAACGCCTCGTCCGGCTCGCTCGCGAGTTCGCCCAGCCGGCGGGCGATTTCGGGCGCGACCGCCCGTTCGACCGCGCCGCGCAAGGCGCGATTCTCCAGCGCCGAGACGCCGCGCTCAGGCTCGAAATGGACGCCGGAGAGCCTGCCGACGACATGACCCTCGACCGTCACCGCGCCGTCGGCGCCGATGCCGCCGAGGGTGGGCCCGGCGCGTTGGCTCAACGTCCTGAGCAGGGCGCTCGTGCGCCGGTCGACGAACCGCTGCATCAGCGATTGGTGCAAAGTGTCGGAGAGCCGGTCCTCCAGATCGCGCGCGCGGCCCTGCCAACTTAACGGATCGGCGAGCCAATCGGCGCGGTTGGCGATATAGGCCAAGGTTCGGACCCGGGCGAGCCGCGCCGACAGCGCGCCGATGTCGCCGTCGACGTGGTCGAGCATGGAGAACTGGCCCTGCATCCAGTCCTCCGGCACGCGCCGGTTCCCCTGGGTGAGATGCTCGAACAAGACCCCGATGAGATGGGCGTGCTCATCCTGCGTGGTCTTGCGGAAGTCGGGCGTTTGGCAGGCCTCCCAGAGGCGCATCAGATTGGCGCGGTCCCGACAGCGCCTGATGACGGTTTCGTCGTTTGAGAGCTGGCGCAGCGTGGTCTCGTCCTGGCTCTCCTCGGACAATCTCAGTCCCGACGCCGGCGGCGGAGCAGAGAGCGAGCGCATCAACCCCTGCAGCGACTGGAAATCGAGCCGCGCGTTGCGCCACTCGGCGCAAAGGACTGGCGGGAAGTCGTGACCCTCGACCGCGGCGACGACGTCGGGGTCGAGGTCGGGAGCGTCGCCAGTTACTCCGAACGCGCCGTCCTTGCGAAATCGCCCCGCCCGCCCGGCGATCTGGCCGATTTCCTGGGAAAAGAGCCCGCGCGTGCGCCGGCCGTCGAATTTGCGCAAGCCGGCGAAGGCGACATGGTCGACGTCCATGTTGAGACCCATGCCGATCGCGTCGGTGGCGACCAGAAAATCGACCTCGCCGGACTGGAACAGCTCCACCTGGGCGTTGCGGGTACGCGGGCTGAGCGACCCCATCACCACCGCCGCTCCGCCGCGCTGCCGGCGGATGAGCTCGGCGATGGCGTAGACCGCGTCGGCGGAAAAGGCGACGATCGCGCTGCGCCGCGGCAGGCGGGCGAGTTTCCTGGGGCCGGCGTAGGTCAGCTCGGAAAAGCGTTCGCGGAACTGGATCTCGGCTTCGGGACATAGCCGGCGGATCAACGGAGCGACGGTCGCCGCCCCCAGCAGCATCGTTTCGGCGCGCCCGCGCGCGTTGAGCAGCCGGTGGGTGAAGACATGGCCGCGCTCTGGGTCGGCGCAGAGCTGGACTTCGTCGACCGCCAGAAATTCGACTTTCCGGTCGAGCGGCATCGCCTCGACCGTGCAGACGAAATACTGCGGCTCACGCGGGACGATCTTTTCTTCGCCGGTGACCAGCGCGACGCGGGCCGCCCCCCGCGCCTTGACCACCCGATCGTAGATTTCGCGCGCCAACAGCCTCAGCGGCAGGCCGATCATGCCCGAGGTGTGGCCAAGCATGCGCTCGACCGCCAGATTGGTCTTGCCGGTGTTGGTCGGCCCGAGGACGGCGACGAGACGCGAAGAACCGCCCCGCCGGAGCGAGTCGTTCATGGACCGGAATGTGGAGGATGCGGGCGCTGACCGCAAGCTTCCGCGCTTCCATGCCCTTCTTACTTGTTACTTGCCACGCCAAGCCGCGCGGCTATCTCTTTGGCAGGGAAGCGCGACAAAGCTGTTCAACCCTGCGGGCGGCAAATGGCGATATCCACCGAGTCGACGGCGCCGCGGCCACCTGTCCCTGAATCGCTCGCCATCGTGGTGATGGGCGTCACGGGCGCCGGCAAGACGACTGTAGGACGGCGACTGGCCGAAGCCCTCGGCGCGGAATTCGTCGAAGGCGACGACCTGCATTCCGACGAGGCGCGCGCCAAGATGACCGCCGGCCGCGCGCTCGACGACGCCGACCGTTGGCCCTGGCTCGACCGCATCGCGGCGGCGCTGAAAGAAGGCCGGACCCGGCGCGGCGCGGTCGCCGCCTGCTCGGCGCTCCGGCGGGCCTATCGCGATCGCCTGCGCGCCGGCGTCGGCGCCGGCCTCCAGTTCGTCTATCTGGAGGCTGAGCCCGAACTGATGGGCGCGCGGGTCGCCGCGCGCCGCGGCCACTACATGCCCGCCTCGCTCGTCGACAGCCAGTTCGCGGCGCTGGAGCCGCCGGACGGCGAGGCGGACGTCGTTGCGATTCCCGCCGACGCGGACCTCGACAGCGCGATACCCGGAATCGTGGCGCAATTGGCGGGCGCGCGGCCCGGCTCGTAAGGCAAGGCGGCCGGCGCGCTCGAGGCCGCGCGCCCCCTAGCCTGGGCGATCGCCCTGATCCCGGCGCCCCCGTGTCTCTTGCCGTTTCGCGCCGAATGCGCCAACCTTGCCGCAAATTCGGCGGCGACAAAGGGGGGAACAGGCCATGTTCTACGGCCAAATCGAGGGGACGGACCTTGTCGTCCTCGACAAACGCTTCAAGGCGTGTTTCGCGGGTTATATGCGGGTCGAGCGTCTGTGGACCGGCGCGCGCTGGTCGGAGGGTCCCGCCTGGTTCGCCGCCGGCCGCTATCTCGTCTGGTCGGACATCCCGAACAACCGCATGCTGCGTTTTGTCGAGCCGTCGGGCGAAGTCTCGGTGTTTCGCGAGCCCTCCAACAATTCGAACGGCAACACCGTCGACAACCAGGGACGGCTCGTCACCTGCGAGCACCTGACGCGCCGCGTGACCCGCACCGAGTTCGACGGTTCGATCGCCGTCCTCGCCGACAAGTGGAAGGGCAAGCGGCTGAACTCTCCCAACGACGTCGACGTCAAATCGGACGACTCGGTCTGGTTTACCGATCCGGCCTACGGCATCGACACCGACAACGAGGGCGAGCGGGCCCCGCAGGAAATCGACGGCTGCCATGTCTATCGCATCGACCCGAAGAGCGGTGAAGTCGAGCGGGTGATCGACGACATGGTTCGCCCGAACGGCCTGGCGTTTTCGCCTGACGAGAAACTCCTCTACGTCGTCGACACCGGCGCGACCCACCATGACAGCGGACCGAAGCACATCCGCCGGTTCGCCGCGTCTGAGAACGGCAAGAGCCTCAAAGGCGGCGAAGTCTTCGCCGAGTCGACCGCGGGCCTGTTCGACGGCTTTCGCGTCGACCGGCTGGGGCGGGTGTGGACGAGCACGAACGAAGGGGTTCACTGCTACGATGCCGACGGAACGCTGACCGGCAAGATTCTCATTCCCGAGATCGTCGCCAACGTGACCTTCGGCGGCGCCAAGCGGAACCGCCTGTTCATTTGCGGGACGACGTCGCTCTATTCGATCATTTTGATGACCAACGGATCGAAGCTCGGCTGACGATGCGGCGCCGCTTTGCCTGCCGCGCGAAACCGTGGGCTCGCATCGGGGCCTTGAAGCTCGGGAGGCGCGAACGTAACCTGCATTGATAGGTTCTTGCACGACCGCAATGACCGGAGGAAAAAATGGGCGCCGAAATCACCTTCAAACGTCCGGACGGCGGCGACGCCAAGGGATATCTGTCGAACGCCGCGCGCGGCGACGCGCCGGGACTTGTCGTCATCCAGGAATGGTGGGGTCTGCAGGAGCAGATCAAGGCGATGTGCGACCGCTTCGCGCTCGCCGGGTTCGACGCGCTGGCGCCCGACCTCTTCAAGGGCGTCGTCGTGCCCTATCACGACTCGGAGCGCGCCGCGAAGGAATTGTCGTCGCTGAACTTCATCGACGCGGTGGATGAGACCGTGCGGGGCGCCGCCCAGTATCTCAAGCGCAACGGCGCCAAGGTCGGTCTGACCGGCTTTTGCATGGGCGGGGCGGTGGCGGTCATCGGCGCGGCGCGAATCCCTGAGCTCACCGCAGCGGTCTCTTTCTATGGCATTCCGCCCGAACAGGCGGTCAAGCCCGCGGACGTCAAAATCCCGCTGCAGGGCCATTTCGCCAACCACGACGACCACGTCACGCCCAAGGTCGTCGACGATTTCGAGAAGGCGCTCAAGGCGGCCGGAAAAGACTTTGAGTTCTTTCGCTACGACGCCCATCACGCCTTCGTCAACGAGCAGAGGATGGCCGTCCACGATCGCCATGCGGCGGAACTGGCCTGGAGCCGGGCCACGGCATTCTTGAAGAAGCACCTGGGTTAGGAGGGGGGTGGGCGGCGACGGCGCTCTGTCGCGGCGTTCTGAGAAACGCCTCAGATCAGGAGGCGGCTTTACGGCGAGCGGAGAATGGCGCCATGCGCCTGAGCCGCGCGACGCCGGCCTGTTTGGGAAGCTTCTCCGCAATACCATAGAGGCGTTCGCGCCGATCGATCTCGCCCATCACGTCGGCCGGCGAAACGCCGCATTCGGCCCAGACGACGGCGAGATGGTAGAGCATGTCGGCGCTCTCGAGGATAACCGATTCGCGGTTCATCTGGACGGCATCAAGGCCGACCTCGATCGCCTCCTCGACCAGCTTCTTGGCCATCTTTTGCACGCCGTCCCGAAACAGCTTGGAGGTGCGCGAATCTGAATGCTTGCGATCGCGCGCGTCGAGAACCGCTGTAAAGAGCCTGGCGAGCGAATCACTCATAGAGTCGCATTATCCTTTAACGTCACGATAATAGCGGACTTCCCTTCCCGAACTATGACAAAAACCCGACGACGGCGGAATTTTTTGCCGAATTCTGAGGATTGCTGTGGACGCCGGGAGCGCTTACGCCGCGGCAAGCGACTCGAACAGCGCGCGGCCGTCGACGCCGCCGACGAGCGGATCGATCAGGTTCTCCGGATGCGGCATGATCCCGAGCACGTTGAACCGCTCGTTGAAGACGCCGGCGATGCCGTTCTCCGAGCCGTTCGGGTTCGAGCTTTCGTCGACCCGGCCGTGGGCGTCGCAATACCGAAGCGCGACCTGGCCCCGCTCCTCGATCGCATGCAGCGTCTCGTCATCGGCGATAAAATTGCCTTCGCCATGGGCGACGGCGAACTTGACCACCTGCCCTCGCGCATAGGCGCGGGTGAAGCGGGTTTCGGCGTTCTCGATCCGCAGATGCTGCATCTTGCAGACGAAGCGCAGGCTCGCGTTGCGCATCAGCACGCCCGGCAGCAGGCCGGCCTCGCACAGGATCTGGAAGCCGTTGCAGATGCCGAGCGTCAGCCCGCCGCGCGCCGCATGGTCGCGAACCGCCCGCATGATCGGCGCTCGGGCGGCGATCGCGCCGCAGCGCAGATAGTCGCCATACGAGAATCCTCCGGGCAGCAGGACAAGGTCCGTTCCCGGCGGCAGGTCATAGTCGGCGTGCCAGACGATAGCGGGCGCGACGCCGCTCGCCTGCCGCAAGGCTCGCGCGGCGTCCCCTTCGCGATTGCATCCGGGAAAGAGAATGACCGCGGCGCGCATCGGCTTCAGACGAACTCGATGGCGTAGTTCTCGACGATGGTGTTGGCGAGCAGCCGCTCGCAGGCCTCGCCCAGCCTCCGGCGCGCGCCGTCGCGATCCTCGCCGTCGATCTCGATGTCGAAGATCTTGCCCTGGCGCACGTTCTTGAGGCCGTCGATGGAAAGCGACCGGAGCGCGCCCTCGATCGCCTTGCCCTGCGGGTCGAGCACTCCCGATTTGAGGGTGACGGTGACGCGCGCTTTCACGAACTTCAAATCTCCGGCTTTTTCAGGCCGCGTTCGACCTCGGCGCCATGGTCAGAAGCGCATAGAGCGCCGTCGGATCGCGCGTCGCGCGCAGTTGGGCGGCGATTGCGCCATTGCGCAGCAGGCGCGCGCTCATCGCCAGCGCCTTGAGATGATCGGCGCCGGCCGCCTCGGGGGCGACCAACATGAAAATGAGATCGACCGGCAGGCCGTCCGGCGCCTCGAAATCGATTGGGCGATCGAGGCGGGCGAAGACGCCGAAGATCTGCTCGCATTTGGCGAGCTTGCCATGCGGGATAGCGACGCCGTCGCCGACGCCGGTGGAGCCCAGCCGCTCGCGCTGCAACAGCGAATCGAAGATCTCACGTGCGGGGAGGCCGGAGACCAGGGCCGCGCGCTCGCTCATCTCCTGCAGCGCCTGCTTCTTGCCGTTCACCCGTAGGGCTGCGAGCACGCCGTCCGGCTTGATCAGTTGGGATAAAGACATTTCCGTCTCTAATGTTCGGTAACCGCTGTTCGCCCCGCGACCTAAACCCTAGTGCGGATCGAGCCAGCCGATCGCCCCGTCGCGGCGGCGATAGACGACGTTCACCCGGCCGCTGCCGGCGTGCTCGAAAACGATGACGGGAGCGCCCGTCAGATCGAGCTCGGCGACCGCAGAGGCGACCGAAAGGGTTTTCAACGCTTGCGTCCCCTCCGCGACAACGACAGGATTGAAGCCCTCCGCAGGTTCTTCTTCCTCCTCGCGCGGCGTCTCGACCACATAATTGGCCACGCTGGCGAGACCGCCGCCGGCCGGTGCGGCCGCGTGGCCCTTGAGACGCCTCTTGTATCGGCGCAGGCGCCCCTCGATCTTTGCGGCTGCCTGTTCGAAACAGGGATAGGGCTCGTGCGCCCGGCCTTCGGCGTGCAGGCTGACGCCCGAGCTGAGCCTCAATGTGCAGTCCGAGCGGAAGCCCGAGCCTTCTCGCGCGATCACCACATGACCGCCCACCGAGCCGTTGAAATAATGGGCGACGATCGTCTGCACTTTTTCCAAGACATGCTGCCGCAAAGATTCCCCGATATCGAGGTTCTTTCCGGATACTCTCAAAGTCATCGAATGTTGGCCTTGTCTTCCAGGCGCTGCGGGCGATGTTCGCCGTCCCTCGCAACCAGCGCTGCCCCCTTGCGCGCACTCGCCTGTCCCATCCCGCTCCCGAGCGGCCACTTTGGGTTAGGGTTAGGAGCCTGTCGCGGGGATGTCAATCGTTGTGATAAGCCATTCTGTTTACAGTCGAAACCGAGCTTAGGCTTCAACCGTCAGCGAATCGTCGCGCACCCGAGGGACGCGGAGGGGCGACAACTTCAACTTACGCCTTTCGACTGAAGAGGGAATTCTCAGGCTGTCGCGATATTTGGCGACGGTCCGTCGCGCGACGACGACATCCGCCTTGCGCAGCCGCTCGACGATCTCGTCGTCCGACAGCACCTCGGCCGGGTCCTCCTCGTCGATCATCTGGCGAATGCGTTGGCGGACGGCTTCGGCCGAGTGCGCCTGGCCCGAGCTTCTGGAGGCGATCGCGGCGGTGAAGAAATATTTCATCTCGAACAGGCCGCGCGGGGTCTGAATGAACTTGTGCGCGGTGGCGCGCGAGACGGTCGATTCGTGCACGCCGATCGCCTCGCCGACCATCTTCAGATTGAGAGGCTTCAGGCCCGAGACGCCCGCGACGAGGAAGGCGTCCTGTCGCCGAACGATCTCGCTCGCCACGTTCAGAATGGTGCGCGCGCGCTGCTCCAGGCTCTTGGTCAGCCAATTGGCCGACTGGAGCTGGGTGGAGATATATTGCTTGTCAGCGTCCCTCCTCGCGCCTCGCCGGATCTCGGCCGCATAGACGTCGTTGACGAGCACGCGCGGCAGCGCCTGACTGTTGAGCTCCACGCGCCAGGCGCCAGCGGGCGCCGAAGTGACGTAGACGTCCGGAATCGCGGGCGCGCCGGGCGGATCGCCAAAGGCGCGGCCCGGTTTTGGCTCGAGGCGCCTGATTTCGGCAATCATGTCGCTCAGATCATCATCGTCGACGCCGCATGCGCGGCGCAACAGGGGGTAGTCCCGCTTGGCGAGCGCCGGCAGGTTCTCGATCAAGGCCTGCATCGCCGGATCGAAGCGGTCGCGTTCGCGCAGCTGCAGGGTCAGGCATTCCGCGAGACTGCGGGCGAAGACGCCTGTCGGCTCCAGCGCCTGCATGCGGACCAGCACCTGTTCGACGATCTCGGCGCCGGTCCCAAGGCGCTCGCCGATCTCCCGCGGCGAGCCGACGAAATAGCCGGCCTCGTCCAATCCGTCGATGAGCGCTGCGCCGATGATCCGCTCGGCCCGGTCGGCAAGGAGGATCGCGGCTTGGCGTTCGAGATGATCATGGAGCGACAAAGTCTCGCCGACATAGGCTTCGAGGTCCGTCGCTTCGCCGGGGTTGAAGCCGCCGCCGACGCCCGACCAGGAAGTCGCCGACAGGCCGTCGGCCGGCGCGAGTGCGGCGCCGGCCGGCGCACGATCGGAGTCGAAGGCGTTCTCGACCTCGGTGCCCAGACCGGCGGCGAGCCCGGCGGCGTCGACCTCGAGCGCGTCCGACGCCCAGTCGCCGGNNNCCAGCCGATCGAGATTCGCGCGCTCGCGGTCCTCCGCCCGCTCCAACATCGGATTGCTCGCCAGTTCGTTCTCGATGAAGGCGCTCAGCTCGACGTTCGGCATCTGCAGCAGCTTGATCGCCTGCAACAGCTGCGGCGTCAGAACCATCGACTGGCCCTGCCGCATGGTCAATCTTGCCGAAAGCGCCATTCCTAGTCACTGCCCCTTCGCCGCCCGTCGATCGTCTTCGACGGCGCGGCTCGCTTTTTGCATCTTCCCCGCCCTCGTAGCATAGGGGGAACTTGCTTCCGCGTGAACCATCATGTGAAGGCTCCCGCGCCCGGCCGCGACCTGCGCTTCGAACAGGGGTGATTATCTATGAATATCAGATGGTTATTTTCGTTAACGAGGCGGTGGAAAGCCCGAGTCGGCGGAGAAAAATGATATAAAGAGTTGCTTATATGTTTATTGCGTCATGCGTGCGTCGCTGATAAGGGACGCCCGAACCATCCGGGAAAACGTGACGCCATGACCAAAGCCGCCGACCACGCCGTCGCTGACATCAGCCTTGCCGCCTTCGGGCGCAAGGAGATCGCCATCGCCGAGACTGAAATGCCCGGCCTCATGGCGACTCGCGCCGAATATGCCGCCCGGCAGCCGCTCAAGGGCGCCCGCATCGCCGGTTCGCTCCACATGACGATCCAGACGGCGGTCCTGATCGAGACGCTGAAGGCGCTCGGCGCCGACGTGCGCTGGGCCTCCTGCAACATCTATTCGACCCAGGATCACGCCGCCGCCGCGATCGCCGCCGCGGGAACCCCGGTCTTCGCGATCAAGGGCGAGAGCCTGAAGGACTACTGGGCCTATACCCACCGCATCTTCGAATGGGCTGACGACGGCTCGCCCAACATGATCCTCGACGACGGCGGCGACGCGACGCTGCTGATCCATCTGGGCTTCCGCGCCGAAGAGGGCGACGCGAAGTTCCTCGAGACGGCGACCAACGAAGAAGAGGAAGTGCTCTACGCGGCGATCAAGTCGCGGCTGAAGAGCCATCCGGGCTGGTACGGCCGCAACGCGGCCTCGATCCGCGGCGTCACCGAGGAGACGACGACGGGCGTGCACCGGCTGTACGTGATGGCCAAGGAAGGCAAGCTCTTGTGGCCGGCGATCAACGTCAACGACAGCGTCACCAAGTCGAAGTTCGACAACCTCTATGGCTGCCGCGAGTCGCTGGTCGACGGCATCCGTCGCGGCACCGACGTGATGATGGCGGGCAAGGTGGCGATGGTCGCGGGCTTCGGCGACGTCGGCAAGGGTTCCGCCGCCTCATTGCGCAACGCCGGCTGCCGGGTGATGGTCTCCGAGATCGACCCGATCTGCGCGCTTCAGGCGGCGATGGAGGGCTACGAGGTGGCGACGATGGACGACGCCGCGCCGCGCGCGGATATTTTCGTCACCGCCACCGGCAACGTTGACGTCATCACCATCGACCACATGCGAAAAATGCACGACCGTGCGATCGTCTGCAACATCGGCCATTTCGACTCGGAGATCCAGGTTTCGGCGCTGCGCAATCTCAAGTGGAACAACGTCAAACCGCAGGTCGACGAGATCGAGTTTCCCGACGGCAAGAAGATCCTGCTCTTATCCGAAGGCCGTCTCGTCAACCTCGGCAACGCCACGGGCCACCCGTCCTTCGTGATGTCGGCCTCGTTCACCAACCAGATCCTCGCCCAGATCGAACTCTGGACCAAGCCGGGCCATTACAAGAAACAGGTCTACACCCTGCCCAAGCATCTCGACGAGAAGGTCGCCTCGCTGCATCTGGCGAAGATCGGCGTCAAGCTGACCAAGCTGACCCGCGAGCAGTCCGCCTATCTCGGCGTGCCGCAAAACGGGCCGTTCAAGGCCGAGCACTATCGGTACTGAGGACTTCATCCTCCCCGCGAGAACGCGGGGGAGCAAAGGCGCCTACAGGCCGTAGAACGCCAAAGTCATCCCGAATACTGGAATGGCCACAAGGCAAATCCCGAAGCTGAGCCTTAAATATAAGGTTTTCCAGTATAATATACGGGCTAACAGCGCAGCTCGATTCTTGATCTCTTCCAGTTCAAAGTCATCCTCGTGCTCAAACGAAAAGTGGTCAGCGCTGACAGTTCGCGACAGATGAAAATTGTCTCTTTCCGAACGAAAATATCTTGGAAATATTGTAAGAATCAACAGAAAATACGCGGCGAGAAACGGGGCCAGAATCAGCCAGAGTGGAATATGGCCTAGGTTATTCTGGTGAGCATTGACGATTGGCGCCATCAGCAGCGGCAAGAAAAGCAAGGCGATATTCGCTTTGAAATCGCTGGATCGAATCGCGTCGGAGTAAATCTTGGAGTATTCGTGAAAATATCTGATTTCCCGCTGCGTGCGATCTTCGCTCATCGTACCCACGCTGCCCCGCATGGCGAACGCATTCGCCCGGCCTTCCAAACCGCGCTTAGACTGTGAGATAGGCTCCGGGCTGTCAAGGCGGCACGACGCGAGCTTGCGAGAGCCGATCAGCTCTCGGCGGCCAGAGCCGGGCCGGAATCCTTGCCCTTAGCCTCGACGTCGCGGTCGACGAATTCGATCACCGCCATCGCGGCGTTGTCGCCGGGGCGGAATCCCGCCTTCATGATGCGGGTGTAACCGCCGTTGCGGTTCTTGTAGCGGGGTCCGAGGACGTCGATCAGCTTCTTGACCAGATCGGCGTCGCGCAGGCGGGAAATGGCGATGCGCCTCGCGTGCAGATCGCCGCGCTTGCCGAGCGTGACCAGCTTCTCCACCACCGGACGAAGGTCCTTGGCCTTGGGCAGCGTGGTCGTGATCTGCTCGTGCTTGATTAGCGCCTGGGCCATGTTGGCGAACATCGCCTGACGGTGTTCGTGGGTGCGGTTGAAGCGCCGCTTGGCGCGTCCGTGATACATTTGGCTCTCCTGATTGTTGACGGCCGCCGCGCCACGGGCCGGCCGTTCGTTTTATTGACGCCCCCTCTTCCGCGTTGCGGGAGAGGGTTGGGGTGGAGGCGATGCGTCAACACCCTCATCCGGCCTTTCAGGCCACGTCTCCCGCGCAGCGGGAAGGGATCTCAGTAATGCTCCTCGAACCGCTTGGCCAGGTCTTCGATGTTCTCCGGCGGCCAGCCCGTGACCTCCATGCCCAGGTGCAGGCCCATCTGCGCCAGCACTTCCTTGATCTCGTTGAGCGACTTGCGGCCGAAATTCGGCGTGCGCAGCATCTCGCCCTCGGTCTTCTGGATGAGGTCGCCGATATAGGTGATGTTGTCGTTCTTGAGGCAGTTGGCGGAGCGGACGGAGAGTTCCAGCTCGTCGACCTTCTTCAACAGCGCGGGGTTGAAGGCGAGCTCGGGGATCGCGTGCGCGGCCTCCTCGCGGCGCGGCTCCTCGAAGTTGACGAACACGGCGAGCTGGTCCTGCAGGATGCGGGCCGCATAGGCGATCGCGTCCTCGGGCGACATGGCGCCGTTGGTCTCGATCGTCAGTGTCAGCTTGTCCTTGTCGAGGTCCTGGCCCTCGCGGGTGGCCTCGACCCGGTAGGAGACCTTTCTCACAGGCGAGAACATGCTGTCGATCGGCAAGAGGCCGATCGGCGAATCCTCGGCGCGGTTGCGATCGGCCGGAACATACCCCTTGCCGGTGGTGACGGTGAATTCGATGCGCAGGTCCGCGCCCTCGTCGAGGGTGCAGATGACCAGGTGAGGGTTGAGGATCTGGATGTCGCCGGTGGTCTGAATGTCGCCGGCGGTGACGGCCCCCGGACCGCGGCGCTTGAGCACCAGGCGCTTGACGCCCTCGCCCTGCATCTTGACCGCGATATCCTTCACGTTGAGCACGATGTCGACCACGTCCTCGCGCACGCCGGGGATCGAGGAGAATTCGTGCAGCACGCCGTCGATGTGAATCGAGGTGATCGCCGCGCCCTGCAGCGACGACAGCAGCACGCGCCGCAGCGAGTTGCCGAGCGTTTGGCCGAAGCCGCGCTCGAGCGGCTCGGCGACGACCGTCGCCGTACGGCGCGAGTCTTCGCTCAGAACGACTTCGAGCTTCTTCGGCTTGATGAGTTCTTGCCAGTTCTTCTGGATCACGGCGTGGCCTTCCATTCGACGGATGCTCGGTTTGGGGCGGTCAGACGCGCCGACGCTTGCGCGGACGGCAGCCGTTGTGCGGGATCGGCGTCACGTCGCGGATCGAGGTGACGTTGAAACCCGCCGCCTGGATAGCGCGCAGCGCCGACTCGCGGCCCGAGCCCGGACCCGAAACTTCGACCTCCAAGGTGCGCATTCCGTGCTCGGAAGCCTTGCGCACCGCGTCCTCGGCGGCGATCTGCGCGGCGAAGGGGGTGGACTTGCGGGAGCCCTTGAATCCCATCGTGCCGGCGGAAGACCACGAGATGGTGTTGCCTTGCGCGTCGGTGATGGTGATCATCGTGTTGTTGAACGTCGAATTCACATGCGCGACGCCCGAAACGATGTTCTTACGTTCGCGGCGGCGGACGTGGGTCGCTTCTTTTGCCATGGGTCAAATCCTTCAATCGCGCTTCGGTCGAGCGCGTCCCTTAGGAGAATGCGTCAAACGAAACGGCGATCACTTCTTCTTGCCGGCGATCGGCTTGGCCTTGCCCTTGCGAGTGCGCGCGTTGGTGTGGGTGCGCTGGCCGCGCACCGGCAATTGCCGGCGATGCCTCAAGCCCCGATAGGCGCCGAGGTCCATCAGGCGCTTGATGTTGATCGCCACCTCGCGGCGAAGGTCGCCCTCCACCAGATAGTCGCGGTCGATCGTCTCGCGGATCTGCATCACCTCCGAGTCCGTCAACTGGGCGACCCGGCGTTCGGAGGGGATATGCACCTTTTCGCAAATCTCTTCGGCCTTCGTCGGCCCGATCCCGTGAATGTACTGAAGCGCGATGACGACGCGCTTGTTTGTGGGTATATTGACCCCTGCTATGCGAGCCATTCGCTCTTGCTCCATTTCGGCGGCGCCTTGGCGTGTCGCCTTTAAGCGCCGCAGGGCTGATCGTCTCGGCGTCCGGTGGAGGCCGGCCCTTGCCGAGAATCCCTTGAACGCAAAAAGTCCCATGCGCTCACGCAGCGCCGGGACCCAGAACACGTTCGGGATGGGGCGCATTTAGTCAGTTCTCGGCGCTTGTCAAGACAAATCGCCGCTCAACCGGAAAAGAACGACCGCCGGTCGTCCCTTGGCCGAACGCGCCGCTTCGGCCGATCGCATGACGCTGCTCGCCTCACGCCCCTCGCAAATTCGCCGAAATCCCTCTATAGCGCCTCGGCCGAAATCGCCGGCGATCGGCGAACTGACCCCCAAGGAGCCCCATGCCCCGTTTGTTCCCCGCGCATTTGCGCTCGACCGCCGCTGCCTTCGCGCTCGGGCTCGGCGCAACCTTAGGCTTCGCGGGCGCGGCCCCGGCCGATCCCAAGGTGCTGGCCACGGTCGACGGCGCGCCGATCACCGCGGACGACGTCGCCGACGCGATGGCCGACATCGGCCCCGGCCTGCCGCAAAAGCTCGAAGGCGCGGCGCGGCAGAAATATGTGCTCGACTATCTCATCGACCTCAAGCTCGCCGCCAAGAAGGCCGGGACCGACAAGCTCGACCAGACCCCCGAATTCGCCCGCAAGATGGCCTATTTTCGCGACAAGCTGGCGATGGAGGAGCTGCTCGGGAGCGTCGGCAAGGCGGCGGCGACCGAAGAGGCGGAGCGCAAGGCCTATGACGAGGCCGCCAAGGGGGAGCCGCCGCAGCAGGAGATCCACGCCCGCCACATCCTGCTGCCGACCGAGGACGAGGCCAAGAAGGCGCTGGCGCGGGTCAAGGGCGGCGAAGACTTCGCCAAGGTCGCGACCGAACTCTCCAAGGACCCGGCCGGCGACGGCGGCGATCTGGGCTGGTTCACCAAGGACCGCATGGTGGCGGAATTCTCCGACGCCGCCTTCAAGCTGAAGGAGGGCGAGATTTCCGATCCGGTCAAGACGCAGTTCGGCTGGCACATCATCAAGATCGAGGGCGTGCGGACCAAGACCTTCCCGCCGTTCGAGCAACTGAAGGATCAGGCCGCGCGCTACGTCGCCCAGAAGGCGCAGAGCGAGACGATCTCCGAGCTGCACAAGGCCGCCAAGATCGAATTGTTCGACGCCGAGGGCAAGCCGCTGGCGCCCGCGCCGGCGACCGATCCCGCCAAGGGGGCCCCGCCCGGCGCGGAGAAGCCGAAGACGCCCTGACCACGCCCCGCCGCGGAAAGAGCGGGCCGACCCGCGCCCGCCCTCGCCCCCTTTCGGAACGATCCATGGCCGCTCCCGCCCCGCTCTCGCCGCTCGCGCCGAAAAAATATCCCGCCCTCCCGGCGATACGAGGCGTCCGCTTCGCGACCATCGCCGCCGGCGTGCGCTACGCCGGGCGAACCGACGTGATGATGGCGCTGTTCGACCGGCCGGCCGCGGTCTCGGGCGTCTTCACCCGCTCCAGGTGCCCCTCGGCGCCGGTCGACTGGTGCCGCGCGCAGCTGAAAGGCGGCAAGGCGCGGGCGCTCATCGTCAATTCCGGCAACGCCAACGCCTTCACCGGCGCCGTCGGCGCGAGCGCGGTCGCCCATGTCGCCGAGGCCGCGGCCAGGACGATCGGAGCGAGCGTGAGCGAAATCTTCATGGCCTCGACCGGAGTCATCGGCGAGCCGCTCGACGGGACGCGCATCGCCCGCGTTCTCGAAACGCTCGTCGCCGAGGCCAGGGCCGACGGGCTGATGGAGGCCGCCAAGGCGATCATGACCACCGACACCTATCCGAAGATCGCCACCGCGCGCGTCAAGCTCGGCGACGCGGAGGTGATCATCAACGGCGTCGCCAAGGGTGCCGGCATGATCGCGCCCGACATGGCGACCATGCTCGCCTACGTCTTCACCGACGCGCCGATCGCATCGGGCGCGTTGCAGCCGATGCTGGCGAAATCGGTCGAGCGCTCGTTCAATGCGATCACCGTCGACAGCGACACTTCGACCTCGGACACCTTGATGATCTTCGCCACCGGCGCCGCCGCGGGCGCGCCGGCCATCGCGGACGCCGGCGATCCGCGCGCCGCGGCGTTCAGGCGCGCGCTCGACAAGCTCCTGCGCAATCTCGCCCATCAGGTGGTGCGCGACGGCGAAGGCGCGCGCAAGTTCATCGAGGTCAATGTCCATGGCGCGGCGACCCGCAAGGCCGCCAGGCGCATCGCGTTCTCGATCGCCAATTCGCCGCTGGTCAAGACCGCCTGCGCGGGCGAGGACGCCAATTGGGGCCGGGTCGTCATGGCGGTCGGCAAGGCTGGCGAGAAGGCCGAGCGCGACAGGCTCGCCATCTTCTTCGGCAGGATCCGCGTCGCCCACCAGGGCCAGCGCGACCCGACCTACGACGAGGCGGCGACTTCGGCCTATATGAAGCGCGACGCAATCGAAATCGCGGTCGATCTCGGCCTCGGCCGCGGGCGCGCGACGGTATGGACCTGCGACCTCACCAAGGAATACGTCGCCATCAACGGCGACTATCGCTCGTGAGGCTCATGCTCGTCGTCGCGGCCGCGCTGGTCGACGTCGACGGCCGCGTGCTTCTCGCCCAAAGGCCCAAGGGCAAGCCGCTCGAGGGCCTGTGGGAGTTTCCCGGCGGCAAGATCGACGCGAGCGAGCGGCCGGAGGATGCGCTCATCCGCGAACTCGGCGAAGAGCTCGGCATTGCGGTCAAGGCGGCCTGCCTCGCGCCGCTTACCTTCGCGAGCCATTCCTACGACGACTTCCACCTCTTGATGCCGCTCTACGTCTGCCGCAAATGGGAAGGCTTCGTGCGGCCGCTCGACGGTCAGGCGCTCAAGTGGGTCCGCCCGAAGGACATGCGCGCCTATCCGATGCCGCCGGCCGACGCGCCGCTGATCGCGCACCTCATCGACCTGCTGGGGTGACGGGCGACGCAGGAGCGCAGCGCCCTCAGCAATCGCCGCCTGATCCGGCGAGCCGAATTCCCTGCCAACGGGGAAAAGACCAGGGATTCTAATGTTTTCCGAGGTTCTTGCCGCCGAAAAACCTCAAAAAGCAGCCCGATTCCAGCATCTTGGGTAAAAATTCCCTACGCGGGCGAACGCGTCGATGACGAAGGCCATCAGGAGGCGCCGATCAATACTTCAGGCCCTCGCGTCGGGTCGCCAAGACCTCCTCCAGCGGCGCTTTGCCAAACTGGCTTGTCAAAGCGCGCATTCGAGCGATCGCGTCCGCAACCTCAGCCGCTCGCGCTTCCGGCTCAGGCACGAGACGGGCGACAGGGCGGCCGTGGCGGGTGATGCGGATCGTCCGGCCGCGTTCGACCTCGCTCAACAATTCGCCGAGCCGCGCCTTGGCGTCGGAGACCTGGACATCAAGAGTGTCGTTCATGAGTTCTGACCAGTCAATTTGACCAGTCGAAATAGGGCACGCATCCCGGCGGCGCAAGGGCCGTGCTTTC
>WNFJ01752887.1_pt1 | contig 18324 bp, 16 predicted proteins | sample 5400461 | NCBI WGS metagenome assembly WNFJ01 (sample SAMN13153349, study PRJNA577476) | soil metagenome | isolation source: 115 cm saprolite on Douglas fir-dominated hillslope | place: USA:California | collected 2013-09-17 | reverse complement strand
TCCCACTACGTGCGTTGGGATCTCACGCTCGAGGCCGTGGGCGCCGAGCTTGCCGTGCGTGAGGTGGCGCTGCTCGATCTCCCGCTCGCGGGCGCGAGTGTCGCGGGGACGGTGGCGGGCTCGCCCATCGTAGCGGGGAATCTTTTCTTGGCGGTCGAGCACCCTCTCGCCACCGCCGCCGTGGTGGATGGCCGCGTGCGCGCCGTGCTCCCGCGGCACCTGCCCTTGCGCCCCGGCGTCCCACTCACGGTCTCAGCCGTCATTGGGACCACGGCGCCGGGCCAGCTGCGGCGCGGCGTGCTCGAATATCTGGAGCGTGAGCGGGCTCACCCCTATCGACCGTTCCTGCACTACAACTCGTGGTACGACCTAGGTTACTTCACCAAATACGACGCCGCTCAGGCGCTAGCGGTGATCGCCGCATTCGGCGAAGAGTTGCACGTCAAGCGCGCCGTTACGCTCGACTCGTTTTTGTTCGATGACGGGTGGGACGACACGTCGCGCCTATGGCACTTCCACAAGGGTTTTCCGCACGGCTTTGCGCCACTCAAGGACGCCGCAGCGCGCTACGGCGCGGCGCCCGGCGTGTGGCTCTCGCCCTGGGGCGGCTACGGCCCGCCGCGCAAGGAGCGGCTCGCCGCTGCGGTAGCCGCGGGCGCCGAGACGGACGCGGAGGGGTTGGCGCTATCGGGCCCGAAGTACTACGCCCTCGTGCGTCGCGTCTGCCGCGACTTCTTGCGCAAAGGCGGCGTGAACCACTTCAAGCTCGACGGGACGGGGAGCGCCGACACGGCGTTTCCCGGCAGCGCCTTCGGTTCGGACTTTGAGGCGGCGATCCACTTGATTACCGGGCTGCGCGCGGCGCGTCCCGACCTCTACATCAATCTCACGACCGGGACGTACCCGTCGCCCTTCTGGCTGCTGCACGCCGACTCGATCTGGCGCGGTGGCGAAGACCACGACTTTGCCGGCGTCGGCTCCGACCGCCAGCGTTGGATCACCTATCGCGACGCCGACACGTTCTCGGGGATCGTCCGCCAGGGTCCCCTGTTCCCGCTGAATTCGCTCATGCTGCACGGCTTGATCTACGCGCAGCACGCACACAACCTGACCGCCGACCCGCAGGACGACTTCCGCTCCGAGGTGCGAGCCTATTTCGGCAGCGGCACGCAGCTCCAGGAGATGTACGTCACCGCATCGCTGCTGACGCCGGGCAACTGGGACGACATCGCGGAAGCCGCGCGCTGGGCCCGGAGCCGCGCGGCCATCCTGGTCGACAGCCACTGGATCGGTGGCGATCCGGCGAAGCTCGAGCCCTATGGCCACGCCGCGTGGGCGCCCGAGGGCGGCGTGTTGTGCCTGCGTAATCCCAAAGACGCCCCGCAGACTCTCGAGCTCGACATCGGCACGGCGCTGGAGTTGCCGGACGGCGCGGCGCGCACGTTCAGCGCGCGCAGCCCGTGGGCGGAGGACCGTGGCAAGGGAATGGCACTGCGCCTGGCGGCCGGCGCCGCACAGCCGTTCGCGCTGCAGCCGTTCGAGGTATTGACGCTCGACCTCGAGCCGCTGGCGTAATCGCTAGAACAGATTCCGCAGCACGAACCAGATGTTGGCCGGGCGCTCGGCGAGGCGGCGCATGTACCACGCGAACCAGGCGTGGCCATAGCTCACCAGCACCGACACCTTGGCGCCGTCGCTCTTCAACGCCCGCTGCTCGCGGGCCTTGATGCCATAGAGCATGTGGATCTCGAAGCGGTCCGAGGTGACGCGGAGATCCACGGCGCGGGTCCGGATGCGCTGGATCAGCGGCAAGTCGTGCGTGCCGAACACGGCGCGCGTGCCCGTCTTGGCCGCCTCGAGCAACTTCTCGGCAAGCATGAAGTACTGCGCGTCGGTGTCGGCTTTGCGTGGAAACGCGACGTCCGCGGGCTCATTGTACGCGCCCTTCACGAGACGGATCGCAGGCTTGAGCGGCAGCAGCGCCGCGACGTCCGCGGGGGTACGGCGCAGATACGCTTGCATCGCCACGCCGACGTTGGCTCGCTCGGCGCGCACCTGACGGTACAACGCCAGCGTGCGATCGACGTACCACGACTCTTCCATGTCCACCCACAGGAACCCGCCGCGCTCCGCCGCCCGCGCCGCGAGCACCCGTACGTTGGCGAGACACCACGCCGGATCGATGTCGAGTCCCAGATGGCTGAGCTTAACGGAGACTTCGGCCGGCAGGCTGCGCTCGCGGATCTGGTCGAGCACGCCGAGGTAGTGCGCGCGCACCGCCTCCGCCTCGGCGCGGTTGGTCACCTGCTCACCCAGCTCGGTCAGCACGGTCCGGCCGCGGCGCGTAGCGCGTCCTCCAGCTCCTCGCCGGGCATGAAGCGCCGCACGGCGCCACGGAAAAAGCGGCGATCGCGCAGCTGGCGCGCGAGGAAGGCGCTGCGCGACGCGCGTAACAGGACCCGCCGGGCGATTCCCATGGCTTACGGCTTCCAGGTGCCTTTCGCCACCGCCGGCACGAATTGATCCAGCCCCGCGGGCGGGAAATCAAGCGTCTTCCCCTGCTCCGCGCTCTGATAGGCGGTCATCAGGACGCGCACCACATCGAGCCCGTCATCCCAGGTGAGGCGCGGCTTTTCCTTGCCGAGGAAGACCCGCACAAAATGCCGGTCCTCCGCCTCGTAGCCGTAGGCCGCCGCCTCGTTCGCCACGACCGGCATCAGGCCGATCTCGGCATTTTGCTTTTCCACGAGGTCTTCGCCGGTCTTGCCCTGGACTTCGCGCGAGAAGAAAAGTTTCAGCCCCGCGTCGAGCGAGTTCCACGACAGCGAGTATTCGGGTCCCAGCAGCTCGGCCGATAGTCGCAGCCCCGCGCCCACGAAACTCCACGACGTGGTGGCTTCGCCGAGCACGCGGTGGCCGTCGTCGGTCTGGAATTCGATCATCAGGCTCGCGAAATCCTCGGCGGGGCGCTTGGTGTAGTCCACCTCTTTGCCCATCGCCTTGGACAAGCGTTGCGCGTACTCGGGGCGGCTCCATTTGAGACTGGCGATGTGCGCCGTGATGCGCGCCGGCTTCACACTGGCGGCTGCCGCGCCGGGTTTGGTGAGCAGGTGCCGCACGACCAGCGCCGAGTGGCACATCATGTCGTTCAAGACACCGCCGCCTTGCAGGTCGCCGCGCCAGAACCACGGCATGTGCGGCCCGCTGTGCTCCTCGGCGGCGCGGGCGAGATACGGCCGGCCGGTGAGCGCCGCGCCCCGGGCCCACAGCAGCGTCCGGCCGTAGTCCACCTGGGGCGCGAACACCTGATTCTCGAGATAGCCGTGCTGCAAGCCGGCGCGCTTGACCAGCTCGGTCACCTGCTTCGCTTCGGCGACGTTGCGGGCCAGCGGCTTCTCGCAGGCGATGCCGGTGAGCTTGCCCTTGCCGCGCGTCACCGCGTCGCAGATTTCCTGGACGTTCTCGATGCGCGCGAAATTGGGCCCGCACAGCCACAGTGCGTCGATCGCGGGATCGGCCACCATGTCGGCGATGGAGCGGAAGGGCTTCGCCTGCCCCACGTCGAGGCTGCGCGACAACGCGGCCATCGATTCGGCGTGTTGGGTGTTGGGACTCCACACGCCGAGGACATCGGCGTCGCGCACCGCCTGAAAGCCTTGGAGGTGGAACCGGGCGTTGAAGCCGGAGCCGACGAAGCCAATCCCCAGGCGCGCAGCGGCCATCAGTAGCTCACGCCCAGCTTTTGCAGCTGCTCCGGCGGGCAGCCGTTCCACTGGCCCACGAACTGGTTGCCAAGGTAGCCGATATCGGCGACACCCAACTTGGACGACCAGAAGCCCGACGCAGTGAGATCGCGGAAGTCGTTGAAGAACGCCACGCCCTGGCTCATCGCTTTGCGCGCCTTGGCGGGATAGGCGATGTCGTCGAGGATCACAGTGCGCTCGGCGTCGCCGCACGCCACGAACGTCTTGCCGGAGCGCCGGTGGGCCTCCGCATCGAGCCACGCCAGGCCGCCACGCGTGCCGGTCTGCAAATCGGGATCGTCGGTCATCATGAAGTCCATGAACTCAGGCACGCCCGCGTCGGTGGCGCCGCCGGAGCGTTCGTCGCGCGGAATGATCAGGTCCACCAGCACGTTCACCGTCTCGTATTCGTGCGCCGTGAAGAAGCGCGGCGCGTACGGCTCGCCCGCCCCACGGCGCACCAGCGACGCTTGCGCCCACTCCGACGCGAGTCCCACGCGGGTGAGCGGCCAGCGCGCAATAGCGGCGAGCGGCGCGCCGGCCAGAAGGGCGAGTGCTTCGCGGCGGTCCATTAGATCTCCCCTCGCTTGCTCAGGTCCAGGATGTGCCGGCTGGTGCGCATCGAGAGGGCCAGAATGGTCCAGGTCGGATTCTTGTCGGCCTGCGACACGAACGGCGACCCGTCGGCTACGAACAGGTTCTTCACGTCGTGGGCCTGGCACGAGGCATTGACCACGGACGTCTTGGGGTCCGCGCCCATGCGGGCGCCGCCCAGCTCGTGGATGATCGAGCCGCCGGTCGAGATGCCGTAGTCGTCCTCCGCCTTCCCCGGCTGCCACAGTAGGGTGCCGCCCATCTCGTCGATCAGCGCCTTGAACGTCTCCTGCATGTGCTTCACCTGCTTGATCTCGTGGTCGGACCACTTCCAGTGGAAGCGCAGCACCGGAATGCCCCAGCGGTCCACGACATCGGGGTCGATCTCGCAATAGCTGTCGTCGTTGGGAATCATTTCGCCCCGCCCCGAGAACCCCACTACCGTGCCGTAGTACTTGCGGTACTCGTCCTTCAAAGCCCGGCCGTACCCACCGCCGCCTGGGAAGCTCTGGATGCCGCCCATGAAACCGTAACTCGGCATACCCCGGCCGCCCCACACTTCAATGTGATAGCCGCGCGGGAAATCGAGCTTGGTATCGTTGAGCCACCACGGCATGTACAGATGCATGCCGCCCACGCCGTCGTCGTTGTGCGACACGCCGTCGGCGAGCTTGGGGATGATCCCCGCCAGATCGCTCCCGGTCGTATCGGTGAGGTACTTGCCCACGGTCCCCGACGAGTTGGCGAGTCCCTGCGGAAAACGCGTGGACTTGGAATTGAGCAACAGGCGCGACGTCTCGCACGCGCTCGCCGCGAGCACCACCACGCGCGCGCGCACCTCGCGCTCTTCACCTGAGGCTTTGTCGATGTAGGCGACGCCCGACGCCCGCCCCCGCGCGTCGGTCAGCACCTCGCGCACCATTGCGTTCGGCTCGATCGTGAGCCGGCCCGTGGTGAGCGCCGGGCCCAGCAGCACGCCCGGTGAGGAGAAGTTCGAGTTGGTCTTGCAGCCGCGAGAACATTGGCCGCAGTAGTGGCACGCCGGCCGCCCGTTGATCGAGCGCGTGATGATCGACAGGCGCGACGGAATGCACGTGACCTTCAAGCGGTCGGCCGCCTGCTTCACGAGCAGCTCGTAGCACCGCGGCTTGGGCGGCGGCAGAAACAGGCCGTCGGGCTCGTTGGGGAGATTCTCGTGGCTCCCGAACACGCCGATCAGCTGGTCGACGCGGTCGTAATAGGGACTGACGTCTTCGTAGGCGATCGGCCAGTCGTCCCCCAGGCCGTCGCGGCTTTTGTGCTTGAAGTCGTAGGGCCCGAAGCGCAGCGAGATGCGCCCCCAGTGGTTGGTGCGGCCGCCGAGCATGCGCGCCCGCCACCAGCGGAACTTCGTGCCGGGCGCCGTGGTGTAAGGCTCGCCGTCGAGGTTCCACCCACCCAGACAGGCGTCGAACTCGCCGAACGGCCGCTCGTGCGTGGACGCACCGCGCCGCGGCGAATCGTACGCCCACTGCAGCATCGCGGAATCTTCGGTGGAGTACCACAGCGGTCCCGCCTCGAGGACCAGCACCTGCGCGCCCCCGTGCGCGAGCGTGTGGGCGGCCATGCCGCCGCCGGCACCCGAGCCGACGATGACGGCGTCCCAGACTTTTTCCTGCCGGCGGATGTGCATGCGGTGCGTCGTCAGTGGTGAGGGGTGGGTGGCGCCCGGTGCGACGCAATACTGTCACCGGACGGCCGCTCCCGCCAGCGCTGCAGCCGCGCAACGAAAAGCCCCGTCCGACTTCCGGAAGGGGCTTCTCGCGTCATTACGCGCGTCGCGCTACGGATACCGGTTGAGGCAGCCGCCCGATCCGGCGTTGACCCAGTTGCGCTGCACCAGGAAGTCCTTGCCGGCCAGGTTCATGTTCGCGACCGAGCCGTTGCCGGTGGTGTAGGTCGTCCCGAACGTCCAGGCGCACTTGTCGGCGTTTTCTTGCCCGCGCCGGTCGAACCAGGCGTTCAGGTCCTCGTCCGTCGTCGTCTCTTCGGTCTCGTGCGCCAAGGTGTTCACTTCCGCGTCGGCGGCGAAGTCGTTGTTGGGCGACCCGGAGAGCGCCGCGCAGGCGGTCGGGAAGTCGTAGTCGTGCGGCATCGCTGAATACTTCACGTCGTTGCCGTTCCACGAGAAATGACCGTGATAGGCGCAATACTGCGTGCCGAAGCCGCCGCCCAAATTCACGCCCGGACCCGAGAACACCTCGTAGAGCGTGTTCTGATCGAACGTGATCGCGCCAGATACGAAGCCGGAGATGAGCTCCGCCTGGATCTGCGCGTCGGAGACGCTGGCGCCGGACGCCGGGACGTTCGTATTGGCGGCCCAGAAGCCCGTGTAGTTGACAACGTTCTGCACGTGGGCGCCGGTGCCGTCGAAGTAGGTGGTGTTGATGTTGAAATAGGGCGAGCCACCCAGGTGGCTCAGGAAATAGCCGATCAGCGACTTGTCGGCCGAGCCGAGGCCTGCCGTGCCCGCCCCGGGGCCGCCGTTATAGATCGGGCTGTTGGCCCAATAGACGGCGACGACTTTGGTCTGGTAGAAGATCGGCCCGCCATGATAGAAGATGCCGGGGCCGCCCTTGCTTCCGCCGCCACCAGGCTTCGCGGCGCCGAGCCCGAAGGCTTGGGCCTTGAGGGGCATCACGTGCACATGGGACTGGCCCTGGGCGACATCGAGGAATGACGGACCGCCGGGTTGTGTCGGCGCGGGACGGTCACTGCATGCCGCCGCGAATGCGGCGACGACGGCCAAAGCAAACCACCGTTTCATGCGAGCGCTCCTTTTACGCAGGAGGTGAGACGACGTCTATACAGTGCACACGTTTACGGCCTGTCGCAATGCCGCGAGCGGCTCGCCGGTGGGCACGAACTCGTGCGCGACGTACCCGGCAAACCCCAAGTCGGCGACGGCGCCGGCGATGCCGCGCCAGTTCAACTCCTGCCGGTCGTCCAACTCGTGGCGGCCCGGCACGCCGCCGGTATGGAAGTGCCCAATCCATTGCGCGTTGTCGCGGATCGTGCGGATCACATCGCCTTCCATGATCTGCATGTGATAAATGTCGTACAACAACTTCACCCGTGGCGAGTTCACCCCGCGCATCACCGCGACGCCGAAGGCCGTGCGATCGCCCTGATAGCCCGCGTGATCGACCTTGCTGTTCAACAGCTCCACGCACACGGTCACGCCCTGCTCTTCCGCCAGCGCCTTGATCCGGTTGAGGCCGGTGACGCAGTTCGTGATCGCCTCCGCGTCCGCGGCGGCGCCGCGATTGCCGAACATGGTGATCACGTTGGGCACGCCCCGGCGCGCCGCGAGGGGGATGGCGGTTTCCAGCTCGCCCAGCAGCTGGGCGTGATGGGCCGGGTCGTTGAACCCCAGCGCGATGAAATCCTTGCGGTCGGCGGGATAGCCCAGGGAGCAGACCAGTCCGAATTCGCGCACGCGCTCCCAGTCCGCGGGCTGCAGCAGGTCGATCGCGGCGAGTCCCATCGCCGCCCCGGCTTTGCACAGGTCGGGCAGGGCGACGGCGCCGAACGCCCAGCGGCACACCGACTGCTTGAGCCGTCCCGCGACGGGCCGCGCCGTGACACCGGCCGGCGCGACAGCCCCGAGCGCCGTCCCGAGGGCGGCGGCGCCGCCCGCCTTCAACCAGTCGCGTCGGTCCATGGGCCCAACATGGCGCGCCGCGCCGGAGCGCGCCAGCGCGCGGTTCGCGCGTTGCGTATTAGGTTATTCCGCTCACCCGATCCCTGTGCCGGAGACGTCATGCCGAACCTCGCGTTCTATCATCCCGCCATCGTGCACTTCGTCGTGGCCCTCCTGTCGGTGGGTGTTTTCTTGCGCTGGGTGTCGCTGTTGGGGCGCTGGGACTGGACCCGCAACGCCGCGGCGTTCTTGCTGATCGCCGGGACGGTGGGCGCCGTTTTCGCCGTGCAGTCCGGCACCAACGCGCACGGGCCGGTCGAGCGCGTGCCGGGAGCACGGACGGCAGTACAGGATCACGAGGACTGGGGTCGCAAAACCCGCAACGTGTTCCTGGTGGTGGGCGCGCTCGAACTGCTGGCGCTGGGGTTGGGGCAGAAGCCCGTGCGGCGCTGGGTCTACGTGGGTTCCGCCCTGGTGGGGTTGGCCGGCAGCTACTGCTTGTTCGAAGCGGGTGAGCACGGCGGCGACCTGGTCTACAACTATGCCGGGGGCGTGGGCATTCGCTCGGGAGACGCGGCGGACGTCGACCGGCTGCTGGTGGCAGGCCTGTACCAGAAAGCGATGGCGGACCGCAAGGCGGGCGATAGCGCCAGCGCGGCCGTGCTGATCGCCGAGTTGGTGACGCGCTATCCCGCCGACACCGACATCCGGCTGCTCGGCGTCGAATCGCTGCTCACCGACAAGAAGGACCCCAAGGCCGCGCTGGTCGCGCTACAGAAGCTGCCGCCGTTCCCCGACTCGAGCCGGGCGCGCACGCGGCGCGACCTGCTGGCGGCCGACGCCTACGCCGGCACGGGCCGTCTCGACTCGGCGCGCGCCATCCTCACGCGCCTAGCCGCGCAGTTCCCGCAGAACCAGCGCGTGAAAGACAAACTGGCACACCTGCCGGCACATTAGAGCGCGCCATCACGGCGACTGATCCGCGAGCTCCCGGATCCAGACGTTGCGGAAGCGAACCGGATTGCCGTGGTTCTGCAGCAGCAGCGGCAGTTTGTCGGGATGCGCCGCGTAGGGCGGGCGCCGCTGGTGGGCCGTGGGCCCGCTCAACACGACGTCGTCCTGCACCAGCACGCCGTTGTGGAACACGATGACCCGCGCCGGGCGCAACAGCTTGCCGCCGGCGTCGAAGCGCGGTCCGTGAAACACGATGTCGTAGGTCTGCCACTCGCCCGGCGGCCGGCTGGCATTGACCAGCGGCGGGTACTGCCCGTACGCCGCGGCCGCCTGGCCGTCGGCATACGTCTTGTTCTGATAGGAGTCGAGAACCTGAATCTCATACTTGCTCATCAGGTAGACACCGCTGTTGCCGCGCTCCTGGCTTTCACCAGTGGGCGGCGTGGGCGCCGCCCACTCGACGTGCAGCTGGCAGTCACCGAACGCCCGCTTGGTGCGGATGTGGCCAGTACCGGGAACCACCTCGACGTAACCGGGTCCGAGCTTCCAGCCGGGGGCCGCGCCGGAGTCATTCTCCCATTGCGACAAGTCGGTGCCGTCGAACAGCACGACGGCGTCGGCGGGCGGCGCGCCCGGCTTGTCGGCGGGTGCGGGCAGCACCACCGGCGGCTGCGGCCGGTCGAGCGCGTGTTGCGGCCAGGGACCAAGGTTCTGCGCGGCGGCGGGTGCCGCGAGTACGACTGCGAGCACGGCGGCCGGCAAGCGGGCCTTCACGGGTCTCCTCCTGATGGCGGGAGTGGCGGTGTGACGAGTGCCGCAGGAAATTGCCGGGCACGGGGGGTATGAAGCAAGGATGACAGGTTTGCAGATCGCGACGGCGCTTTCGGCCCTCGGCAGCCTTCCGGGAGTGGCCGGCGTGATTGCGGTGGCCCTCCTTGTGTTGCGCCGCCGGAATGCAGCCATCGTGGCCATCGGCGTACCGCTGGCGGCATTCGTCGCCGACGCCCTCCTGAAGCTCCTGTTCCATCGCGCCCGTCCCGCCGGCGCGCTGATTCCCCTACCCCAGTCGTACTCGTTCCCGAGCGGCCATGCGACGGTCGCGGCCGCGACGTATCTCACGATCGGCCTGTTGCTGTCGGACCGGCTATCCAGCACCCGGGCGAAGGCGCTCTGTATGGCCCTTTGCGCCCTCATCGCCATCGCGATCGGGGGCAGCCGCGTGTACCTCGGCGTGCATTACTTGTCGGACGTGGTCGGGGGTCTGGTCCTGGGAACCGCCTGGGCGCTGGCGGGGCGGCGCTTCTACCGGACGCGCTTGCGGCCGCAGTAGGTCACCACCTCGGCCGGGAGCTGCGGGCAATAGAAGTCGTCGAGCCGGCGGTTGTGACACAGCAGCGCCGCCCAGGCCCCTGCCTTCATGAATTGCGCCGGGGGCGGCACGCTGTCGCAGAAGCCCGCGACCGGCCTGCTCGTCCTGAGGCAGTTCTCGAGCAGGATACGCTCGGCCACGACGCCCATGAGCGAGCGGCCCTGGCCGCGCGCGTGGTGCGCGAACGCCGTATCCACGCACGCCCGCGCGTCGATCAGCGCGCCGAGACGCCTTCCCTCCGCGTCGGCGTTCACCGCCTCCTGCATCACCCCCGAACCGCCGCGACCGACCGCGATCGCCACGGCCACGATCGCCAGAACGAACAACGTGCCGAGCCCTCCCACGATCCACAGGAAGAGTTTGGTCGAGTGTTTCATGTCACATCAAATAGCCGTGAATAGATGCGAGCGCCAGATCACGCCAGCGAACCGGCATCTCCCGAAAGGGACGCCTGCGCCAGCCGATCGAGCCAGGCGGTCGCTTCACCCGGGTCCGTAAACGCGCCGAGCTGCACGCCGATGAACCCAAACATGACCGACATCATGCGTGCCACACCGTAGGGCGCGGTGCCGCTGACCACCACGGCGAGGCCGCCCGTATAAGTCGCGCGCAGCCCCGCGAACAAACGCTGATACGCTTGCGCGTCGGCCCAGGACGGGATGTAGGACATGTCGCGCACGTCGAGCAGCACGCCGTAGCCCGGGCGGAAGCCGGGATCCCGCGCGAGGTGCAATACCGCCGCCTCGGTCTCGATGATGGTGGGTGCGCCCGTGCCGACGACGGTCGCACGGCCACGGCGGGCATCGATGGTCCACGTGTAGGACATGACGGCCGCAATCATAATCGGGTGGCGCGCGCCACCCAAGGGGGTGTGCCGCGCTACGCCGCGACCGGGAAGCTCACGCGGACGCGCGTCCCCGTCCCCGGCTCCGACTGCAGCTCGATGCGCGCGCCGTGGGCGTCAGCGATCCAGCGGGCGATGGCGAGGCCGAGCCCCGCTCCGTCCGCCTGGCGGCGCGCCGCGTCGCCGCGATAAAACCGCTCGAACACATGGGGCAGCTGCTCGGCGGGGATGCCGATGCCGCTATCCGATACCATGACCTCGGCGCGGCCATCCCGCGTCGCAATCTCGAGGCGAACCGCTCCGCCCGCCGCCGTGAACTTGATGGCATTGTCGAGCACGATGAGCAGCAGTTGACGTACCAGCGCCGGGTCGCCCACGATCTGCGCCTCTTCGAATCGCGCCACGTCCAACCGCACGCCCTTGCTGTCGGCCAGCGCGCGGACCGTGTCCACCGCGCCCGCCACCGCATCGTCCAGAAACAACGGCTCGCGGGCGACCGGCCGCTCGCCCGCGTCGGCGCGCGCCAGCGTCAGCAGATCGCCCGCGATGTCGCCCAGCCGCGCCGCTTCGCGGGCCACGGCCTCGAGCGTCTTCGCGTCACGCGCGGGGTCGCGATCGGCGGCCACCGCCACCTCCGCCCGCGTGCGCAGCGTCGTGATCGGCGTGCGAAGCTCGTGGGCGGCGTCGGCCATGAAGCGGCGCATCTGCTCCATCGACCGCTCGATCGGCGCGGTCGACTGGCGCACGAGCAAATAGCCGCCGCCCCCCACCAGCAGCAGGGCCGCCAGCGCCGCCAGCGCGAACGCCCGGATCAAGGAAGCGTACTGATCCTCCAGCTCGACCCGATCGGCGGCGACGGCGGCAACGAGCACGGCACCGCGCCTGTCGCCGAAGCGCTCGGCGTGCAGCCGTACCTCGCCCTCGCTGGCGGTCTCGAAGTCGCGGTCGGCGCGGCCGTTTTGCGCGGCCACGCGCGCGGCTACCGATACCCACGCGGGCGCTGTGGCAGGCTTGATGGGCCGGCCGTTCGCGTCGAGCAGGTAGAGCGAACGGTCAGGGATGTGGAGCTCGTCGATGGCATCGACCACCGCGCCATGCGCGTTGGCCTGCTCCGCCTCGCGGATCAGCGCCGCTTCCATCAGCGCCGCGGTGGCAGCGTGCAACGACACGTCGAGCTGGCGCGCCATCTGGCGGCGGATCGCGACGAACAGTCCGCCGCCCAGCACCACCAGAATCAGCGTGAAGACGCCGGCGTAGAGCAGCGTGAGCCGGAGGCGCAAGCGCACGTCAGCCTCCGAAGCGGTAGCCGGCGCCGCGCAGCGTCGTGATCAACTTGGGCTCGAAGTCGTCGTCGATCTTCTTGCGCAGCCGGCGCACCAGCACCTCCAGCACGTTGGCGAAGGGATCGTGGTTGTCGTCCCACACGTGGCCGGTGATCGTGGCGCGGTCGAGAACTTGTCCTTGATGCAGCACGAACAGCTCGAGCAGGGCGAATTCCTTGGCCGTCAGTGTGATCGGCCGGCCGCCGCGGCGCACGTGCCGCGCGGCGAGATCGATCTCCAGATCGGCGACGCGATGCGACGACGGCATCAGCGCCGGCCGGCGGCGCGTCAGGGCCTGGAGCCGGGCGAGCAGCTCGCGGAATGCGAACGGCTTGGTGAGGTAGTCGTCAGCGCCGACCTCGAGCCCGCGCACGCGGTCGTCCACGGCATCGAGGGCCGTCAGCATCAGCACGGGAGTCGTGATCCCGCGGCGTCGCAGGTCGGCGCACAGCTCGAAGCCGGTGCCGCCGGGGAGGCGCACGTCCAGAATGATGGTGTCGTAGCGGCCCGTAGTGGCGCGTTCCACTCCCTCGCTAAACGACGTGGCCAGGGTAGGATCGATGCGCTGCGCGCGCAACCCTTCCCGCAACAGGTCGGCCAGCGCCGCGTCGTCCTCCACAATCAGAATGCGCACGCGGATAACCTACCCTTCCTTCTTTCCCTAGGCACCTGTGCCAGGCACCTGCGCCGTGTGTAAGCTCGCTGACAGGTTGCCGGGCTATCATTGGACTCCATGCTCAGACGCCTGTGTTTCCTCTGCCTGCTGTGCGGCCGGTCGCTGGCGGCCCAGCAGCCCGTCACCCGCGCCGATGCCATCGCCGCGGCTTTGAGCCGCGGCGCCCGCGCCGCGGTCGGCCGCGCCGACACCGCGGCGGCGGCCGCCACGTTGCACGCGGCGCGACTCTATCCCAATCCGTCGGTCGCCGCGACCTACACCAAGGACACGCCGCACTATCACGTCATCGCCGACGTGCCGCTCGATCTGCCCTGGCTGCGCGGCGCGCGCATCGGCGCGGCGGCGGCGTCGCGCGACGCGGCCCGCTACTCCTTTGCCTTCGAGCGGGCGGCCATCCGCTTCGACATCGACACCGCGTACACCCACGCCGTCGCCGCGCGCGCCCACGCGCGCCTGTCGCGGCGCACGGCGCTCGATGCCGACAGCCTGCTGCGCATGGCCCAGCTGCGACGCCAGGTGGGCGACGTCAGCGAGCTGGACGTGCGGCTCGCCGAGGTGAACGCCGGCGCCCTGGAGAACGTGGCGGCGGACGACTCGCTGGCGGCGCTCGACGCGCTCGTGCAGGTGCAGCTCGCGATGGGCCTGCCCGGGGCCGCCCCCACGATCGCGCTCGCCGATTCCCTCCTGCTCGCCCCCGACGACTCCGAGCCCGCCCCCATCGCCGAGCCGCTGTCCGTGGTCGCCGCGGCAGCGGACCTGCGCGCCCAGGAGCGCACGCTCACGCTGGCGCATCGCTCTCTGCTGCCCGCGCCGAGCTTCCAGGTCGGCATCGAGCAGGGTGATCCGGCGGGGCCGTCACAGGCCTTGCCCACCTTCGGCGTCGCGCTCGCGATCCCGCTGTTCAATTGGAACGGCGGCGAGGTGCGGCTGGCCGCTGCCGCGCGGGCCCGCGCGCAAGCGAATCTTGATCTGGTGCAGCGCGAGTCGCAGTCGGCACTGGCGCGGGCGCAGCGGGCGTACCACGCCGCGCGCGTGCGCCTGGCGCGCGACGAGCGGCTGCTGGCGGGGGCCGACACGGTGGCCGCGATGTCGCTGCGGGCGTACGCCGAGGGCGCCGTGGCCCTGCCCAACGTGCTTGAAGCGCACCGCAACGCGCGCGACGCCCTAGCGCGCTACATCGACGATTTGGCGGCTACGAACGACACGTACGCGGCGCTGCTGCTCCTCGCGGCCACGGATTCGCCTACGGAGAAGCAATGAAACGACGGCTGTTGTACCTGACGCTCGCGGGTTGCCTTGCGTCCTGTCACCGCGAAGGCGCATCCGACGAAGGCGCTGCCGCTGACTCGGCGCTGGTGACGGCCGCCACCGCGGTGGCGAGCCTGCAGGAATTCCCGCAGCTGGTCCGCGCCATCGGCACGGTGACGCCGCGGCCTGGCCGGTTTGCCGCACTCGCCGCACCCGCGCCTACGCGCGTCGCGCGGATCTTCGTCGCGGCGGGCCAGCGCGTGGCGGAAGGCGATTCGTTGATCGAGTTTGAGCGCGCGCCGTTCGACGCCGCCGCCCTGAGCAGCGAGGCCGCGCTGACGAGCGCGCGGCGCGCCTACGCGCGTGCGGTGCGGCTGGTGCAGGCCGGGATCCTCGCGCAGAAAGACTCCGACCAGGCCGCGGCGGACCTGGCGCAGGCTCAGGCGACCGCCGTGACCGCGCGTCGGGCGCAACAGCTCGCCACGCTGCGCGCGCCGCTCGCGGGCGTGGTGACAACCATGACGGCCGTGATGGGCGCGTCGGCCGACCCCAGTCAACCGCTGGTCGAGGTCGCCGATCCCCAAGCCTTGGACATCGTGTTCAACGTCACCCCCGCCGAGGCGGGGCGGATCCACGGCGGTGACGCCGTGACGGTCGCGGCCGGCGAGGGGACCACCGGCGAAGCGCTCGGCGCGGCCGTGGTCGCGACGGTGGGCGCCGCTGTCGATTCCGCCTCGCGCGCGGTCGCCGTGCGCGCGCACCTCGCCCGGCCCACCCGGCCGCTGCGCATCGGTGAGTCGGTCTTCGGGCAGATCGCCACCGCCGTGCACGCCCGCGCCGTGACCGTGCCGGTCGAGGCGATCGTGCCCGCGGGGGACGGTTATCAGGTCTTCGTGGTCGACAGCGCCGGCCGGGCGCACGCGCGGCCTGTGACCCTCGGCGCGCGCACCGAGACGCTGGTCGAGGTCGCCACCGGGCTCGCCGCCGGCGAGACCGTCGTGACCAGCGGCGCCTACGGCGTGTCGGATGGTGTCCGGATCAAGGCAGCCGCACCGGCCGGGCCCGCCCGGCCGTGAAGCTCTTCGACTGGTTGTCGCGGCAACGGCGGTTCGTCTATCTCGTCGTGTCGCTCGCGAGCGCCGCGGGGTTGTGGGCGGCGTTCACGCTGCCCTCGGCGATCTACCCCGAGCTGAATTTCTCCCGCATCATAGTCGTGGCGGAGGGGTCCACGCTCGGCGCCCGCCAGGTGGTCTTCAGCATCACGCGGCCGATCGAGGAGGCCGTGAGCATCGTCCCCGGCGTGACGCGCGTGCACTCCCACTCGATCCGCGGCGGCGCCGAGATCCAGATCACATTCGCGCCGCGCACCGACATGGCGTACACCCTGCAGCTGGTGCGGGCCCGCGTCAATCAGGTGACGCCTGAGCTGCCCGCGGGCCTCGACATTCAGGTCGAGCGCCTCGCGCCGTCGCTCTTTCCCATTCTCTCCTACAACGTCGAAGGCGGCGACCCGGCCACCCTGTACGACATCGCGCGCTACGAGATCAAGCCGCTGATCTCGCGCGTGCCGGGCGTGGGCCGCGTCGACGTGCAGGGCTCCGACGTGCGCGAGATCGAGGTGATGGCGGACCCGGCGCGCCTCGCCGCCCAGGGTATGACCTACAGCGACCTGGCCGCGGCCATCCAACGCGCCGTGACCGTGCAGGCCGTGGGCCGCGTGGCACAGGACTACCGCCAGTACCTGATCGTGACGGATCAGGAGGCGCGCTCCGCGGACGACATCGGCGCCGTCGTAGTAGGCAACGGACTACGCGTGCGCGACCTCGCCGCCGTGCAGATCGGCACCGAGGATCACGTCCGCGTCATCGCGGGCGACGGCAAGCCCGCGGCGCTGATCAACATCACTCGCCAGACCGGCGGCAACACGCCGGCCATCGCCGACAGCGTGGCACGCCTCGCGGCGGCGCTCGGGCCGGCCCTGCCCCCGGGCGTGCATCTCAAGCCGGTCTACGATCAGGCCGCGCTGGTGCGCGACGCCGTGCGCGCCGTGCGCGATGCGATGCTGATCGGCGCGGTGCTGGCCGTGGTGATCTTGCTCCTGTTCCTGCGGCACGCCCGCATCACCATCATCAGTGCGACGTCGATCCCGCTGACGATGGTCATCACCGTATTCGTGATGGGCCAGCTGGGGCAGTCGTTCAATCTGATGACGCTGGGCGCGATGGCGATCGCTATCGGCCTGGTGATCGACGACGCCGTCGTGATCACCGAGAACATCGCACGCCAACTGGCCCTGCATCCCGACCGCCGCGTCGCCATTCGCGATGCGGTCCAGGAGCTGATCTGGCCCGTCACCACCTCCACGATCACGACCGTCGTCGTCTTCTTGCCGCTCGGCTTGTTGCAGGGCGTGGTGGGTCAGTTCTTCGCGGCGCTCGCCACGACGCTGACCGTGGCGGTGCTGGTGTCGCTCGGACTCGCGCTCAGCATCATCCCGCTCCTGGCCGAGCAGTTCGTCACGCCGCACGACGTTGCGGCCACGGACACGGGACTCTTGGCGCGTGTGCAGCACGCGCTCGACGCGCTGGGACCGCGCTACGAGCGGCTGCTCAACGCCGTGCTCGATCATCCCCGCCGCATCCTGATCGCCGCAGGCGGGCTCGTCCTCGCGGGCCTCGTCCTGTGGCAGTTCGTCGGCACCGGGTTCCTCCCGGAAATGGATGAAGGCGCGTTCGTGCTCGACTACTTCACACCCGGCGGGACGGCGCTGGCGGAGACCAACCGCCAGGTGGGCATCGCGGAGGCCATCCTCGCGAAGACCCCGGAGATCACGGGCACGTCGCGCCGCACCGGCGCGGAGTTGGGGCTCTTCGCGACGACGCAGAACTCAGGCGACATCGCGGCGCGCCTCAAGCCGCACGGCGAACGTTCGCGCGACATCTTCGCCGTGATGGACGAGGTGCGCGGCGAGGTCACTGCCGCCGCGCCGCGGCTGCACATCGAGTTCGTGCAGATCCTGTCGGACGTGATCAACGACCTCGCGGGCGCCGCGCGCCCCGTCGAGATCAAGCTCTTCGGTGAGCGGCTCGACACGGTGGAGGCCTACGCGCGGCGCCTCGCCCCCGACCTCGAAAAAGTGGGTGGCCTGCAGGATCTCTTCGACGGCGTGAGCGAGCCCTCGGCCGAGATGCTGATGCGGATCGATCAAGCCGAGGCCGCCCGCTTGGGCATGACGCCCGCGGACGTGGGCGATGCGGTGAGCGCGGCGCTGCTGGGCGTAAACGCCGGCGAAGTGCGCGTCGGCGACCGACCGGTGGCGGTGCGCGTGCGCGCACCCGACGCGGTGCGGCTTGATCCGCTGCGCCTCAAGGCGCTGCCCATTCTGGGGGCGCGCGCGCGCCGCGTCACGCCACTCGGCAGTCTCGCGGCGTTCGAGCCCGCCCAATCGCGCCTCGGGCTCGACCGCGAGAACCAGCAGCAAATGATCACGATGACGGGCGACGTCAGCGGCCGCTCCTTGGGCGGCGTCATGAACGACGTGCGCCGGGTGCTCGCGGCCCACCCCGCCCCGCCCGGCGTGCGCGTGGTGCTGGGCGGCCAGTACGCGGGCCAGCAGGACGCCTTCCGGTCGCTGCTGCTCGTCTTGGGCCTCGCGGTGGTGAGCGTGTGCGCGGTGATGGTGGTGCAGTTCGAGTCGTTCGTCGAGCCGCTCGTCGTGCTGCTCGTGGCGCCGGTGTCGTTCGTGGGCGCCCTGGCTCTGTTGCTCATATCCGGTCAGGCCCTAAATGTCTCGTCCTTCATGGGGCTGATTCTGCTGGTGGGCTTGATCGTGAAGAACGGCATCATCCTGCTCGACTTCACGCGCCTGCGGATGGAGGCGGAGGGTGTGCCG
>WNFJ01294883.1_pt2 | contig 18327 bp, 18 predicted proteins | sample 5400461 | NCBI WGS metagenome assembly WNFJ01 (sample SAMN13153349, study PRJNA577476) | soil metagenome | isolation source: 115 cm saprolite on Douglas fir-dominated hillslope | place: USA:California | collected 2013-09-17 | reverse complement strand
CGCTTCGCGCAGCCGACCTCCCCACTGCGTGGGGAGGCAAGCCTCGGCATCACTTTGCGGTCCGCTTCCTGATTCCGAGAATGGCGACGGCCCCGGCCACGACCAGGAGTGGGATTCCCGCCGGCACGAACGGCAGCACGAGCAAGGCAACCGCCGCCGACGCAAGCGCGATCGCGATCGGCTCACGTGCCCTCAGCCGAGGCGCCATCAAGGCGAGGAAGGCCGCGGGCGGCGCCGCGTCCAGGCCCAGCACCTTCGGGTCGGGCAGCGCGTGGGTGGCGAGCGCGCCGGCGAGCGTGCCCAGGTTCCACAGGGTGAACACGGCGATGCCCGTCGCCCAGAAAGCGAACCGGGAGCCGGCATCCGAGTCGCGCGCGATCGCCATGGCGGTCGTCTCATCGAGCACGAAGTGCGAGGCGAGCGCGCGCCGCGGGCCGCGGACCCCGAGCAGCGACGAAAGCCGCACACCGTAGAGAGCGTTGCGCGTGCCCAGCAGCGCCGCCGTCGCCGCTCCCGCCCACACGCTCCCTCCCGCCCCGATCACGCCGACCATGGCGAACTGCGATGCCCCGGTGAACATCAGGAGCGAGAGGGCGACCGTCTGGAGCAGCGACAGGCCCGCGGTGGTCGAGATGGCGCCGAAGGAAACCGCATATGCGCCGGAAGCGATCCCGATGCCCATCGCATCGCGGACTATCGCCGAGCGCGTCTGAGCCGTCGGTCGAGCCGAGCCCATCCGCAGAAGTTAACCGCGCGCGTGAGCTCGGTCCGGGTTTACTTCGTCGTAATTGCCGCGCCCGCTCGGGAGAGGACCCACCAGAGGGCGCCGAAGTTGCTGACTCCCTGCCCGCTCGTATCGCCCGCCTTGTGGTCGGTAACCACGTAGTACAGCGGGTGGCCTGCGTACGTGACCTGCTTGGTACCGTCCTTTCGCTGGGTCGTCCCCAGGAGCGATGCGTTGACGCCCGTGCCGGCATGTGGCGCGCCGGCCGTGAGCACCGGCGGCCAGTACGAAGCACAGTCACCGTAGCAAGTCGGAACGGTGCTCTTGTCGGCTTCGAACAGGTACAGGGTTTTCCCGCTGCCATCGACCAGGATCTTGCCCAGCTTTGGGTTGTCGGCGACGCTGATCGTGGCCATCGAACCGGCCGGCGAGGCGGAGCCGGTGGACGGAGTCGTCCCACCGCATGCCGCCGCGGCCAACGAAACGACCGCCAGGCCGCAGGTGAGGATGAGTCGCTTCTGCATCTGATGACTCCTGAACTTGTTCTCCAACAGGTCGGACGCATTCAGATACCGGCAGCGGTTACTGGCTACTCCGGGGTGACGTAGGCCGCGCTGAGGCCCCCGTCGACCAGGAACGTGGCGCCGTTGACGTAGCTCGACTCATCGCTGGCCAGGAACAGCGCCGCATTGGCGATCTCACGTGCTTTGGCCAGGCGTCCCATCGGCAGGTGCACGCGACGGCGCTCGTAAGCGCCCGGCGTCTCGGAGAACAGCCGCATCAGCAGCGGCGTCTCCACGGGACCGGGGCAGAGCGCGTTGACCCGGATACCCTGCCGAGCGAACTGGACCGCGAGCTCGCGGCTCATCGAGAGGACCGCGCCCTTCGATGCCGTCTAGGCGATCTGCGAGGTCGCCGCTCCCATCAGGGCCACGAACGACGCGACGTTGATGACCGAGCCCCCGCCCGCCTGCAGCAGATGTGGGATGCCGTACTTGCAGCACAGGTACACGCCTTTCGCGTTGACCGCCTGGACCCGATCCCATGCGTCCGGCTCGGTGACGAGGATGGAGTCGTCGTCGGGCGGCATGATGCCGGCGTTGTTGTAGAGCACGTCTATGCGGCCATATCGCTTCTCGGTTTCCGCGTACATGGACTGGACGCTTTTCGGGTCGCTGACATCGGCCTTGAAGAAAAACGAATCTTTGCACTCAGCCGCGGTCTTCTCGCCCGCCTCGACGCCCATGTCGGCGATGCACACGCGAGCGCCCTCGCTGGAAAAGAGGATCGCCGCCTCGCGCCCGATGCCGCCGGCGGCGCCCGTGATCACCGCGACCTTGCCGTCGAGCCTTCCCACTTCAGGGGTCCATGGAGATGAACACGTTCTTCACCTCCGAGTAGCCATCCATCCCGTGCATGCCCAGCTCGCGGCCGAACCCCGATTGCTTCATGCCGCCGAACGGTGTGGCCACGCGCACCGAGCTGTTCGAGTTGACCGAGAGCACGCCCGTCTCGATCGCGCGCGCCACGCGCAGGGCGCGTGCGCCGTCGCGAGTCCAAACCGATCCCGACAGCCCATAAGGGGTGTCGTTGGCAAGCCGCACGGCCTCCTCCTCGTCGGCGAACGGGATGACCGCCGCGACCGGCCCGAACACCTCCTCGCGGGCGACTCGGTCGCTGTTCGAGGCTTCGACCAGGGTCGGCGCGAACCAGAATCCGGGGCCGCTGGGCGCCGCACCGCGAAAGAGCGGCGCGCCCTCTATGAATGACGCGACCCTGGCCCGGTGATCGGCGGAGATGAGCGGTCCCATCTCCGTGCTCGCGTCCTCAGGGTTGCCGACGCGAAGCCGCGATGTGGCCTCGACGAGCAGGCCGACGAACGAGTCGTACACCGAGCGCTCCACGAATATGCGCGACCGCGCGCAGCAGTCCTGCCCCGCGTTGCCGAACACCGCGGAAGGAGCCGCGGCAGCCGCTTTCTCGAGGTCGGCGTCCGCGAAGATCACGTTGGCCGACTTGCCGCCCAGCTCGAGCGTGACGCGCTTGACGGTTTTCGCGGCGCCCTCCATGACCCGGCTGCCGACCTCGGTGGAACCGGTGAAGCCGACCTTGGCCACGTCCGGATGCGCGATCAGCCGCTCGCCCACGACCGAGCCTGGGCCGACGACCACGTTGAGAACCCCTTCGGGCAGGCCCGCCTCGAGCGCGAGCTCGGCGAAGCGCAGCGCGGTGAGCGGGGTCAGCTCGGCGGGCTTCAGGACGATGGTGTTGCCGCAAGCGAGCGCCGGGCCGAGCTTCCAGCTCGCGAGCATGAGCGGGAAGTTCCACGGCACGATGAGGCCCACGACCCCGATCGGCTCGCGGAACGTCATGTCCACGCCGCCGGCGACGGGGATCGTCTCGCCGTAGTGCTTCTCGACCGCGCCCGAGTAGAAATGAAAGACATCGGCGACCATGCCCATCTCCCAGCGGGAGTCGCCGATGGGCTTGCCGACGTTGGCGGTTTCCAGTCGCGCCAGCTCCTCCGCGTGCTCCTCGACGCGCAGCGCGATGCGCCGCAGCAGGCGCGCGCGGTCGGCCGGTTTGACCGCCCGCCACGCCGGGAACGCGGCCTTCGCCCTGGCCACGGCGTGGTTCGTCTCGTCGACGCCGGCCCGATCGAGCGTCGCGATCGGCTTCTCGGTGGCCGGGTTCAAAACCTCCAGGGACTGGGCGGCCACGGTCATCCCCGCTCGAACAGCCTCTCGCGCTCATAGCCGGTGACGACCTTGTCGAACTGCGCCTGCTCGGTCCGCGCGTAGTTGAGGTAGTGGTCGACCACGTCGTCGCCGAAAGCCTTGCGCGCCATCTTTCCCTTCTCCAGCTCCGCGATGGCGTCGCGCAGCGTGTGCGGGAACCTCTGCACGTCCGACTCGTAAGCGTTGCCGGTGAACGCGGGCGGCAGCTCGAGACGCTGCTCGATTCCGTAGAGGCCCGCCGCGAGCAACGCGGCGAAGGCGAGGTAGGGATTGACGTCTGCGCCCGGGATGCGGGTCTCGGTGCGCAGGTGCTGGCCGTGGCCCACGATCCGGAACCCGCATGTGCGGTTGTCATGCCCCCACGCCAGCGTGGTCGGCGCCCAGGTGCCGGCGGCGTAGCGCTTGTAGGAGTTGATGTTCGGGGCCAGGAAGATCGCCAGCTCCGAGGCGCATGCGATGTGGCCGGCGAGGTACTGACGGAACGTCTCCGACTCACCGTCGAAGGTGTTGCGGCCGTCCTTCCACAGGCTGGAGTGCACGTGGCAGGAGCTGCCGATCCAGCGGTGGTCGGGCTTGGCCATGAACGTCACCGAGCAGCCTTGCTGCTGAGCCATCTCCTTGATGCCGTTCTTGTAGATGACGTGGTTGTCGGCCATCGTGAGTGCGTCGGAGAAGTGGAAGTTGATCTCTTGCTGCCCCGGCCACGCTTCGCCTTTCGAGCTCTCGACTCGGATGCCGGCGGCCTTCATGCCATTTCGCACCGCGCGGATGAAAGGCTCGTCGTAGCTTGTGGCGAGGACGTGGTAGTCGAGGTTGTACGGCACGGACGGCGTCAGTCCGTTGTAGCCCTTGGCGTGCGCCTCGGCGAACGTCTCCTTGAGCAGGTAGAACTCGAGCTCTGAGCCGAACATGGGCTCGAATCCGAGCTTGCGCGCGCGGTCGATCTGCGCCCGCAGGACCTGCCGCGGCGACGGCGCCACCGGCGAGCGGTCGTGCCAGGCGACGTCGCTGAGGACCAGCGCGGTGGCCTCGAGCCAGAGGATGCGGCGCAGGGTCGTGAAGTCCGGCAGCAGGTCGAAGTCGCCGTAGCCGCGCTCCCAGCTGGCCATGGTGTAGCCGGCCACCGGGTCCATCTCCATATCGACGGTGAGGAGGTAGTTGCAGCCCTCCGTCGGCTCGCCGTCGGCGGACGACTCGACGAAGTACTCGCCGTCCACCCGCTTGCCCATGAGCCTTCCCTGCATGTCGGTGAAGGCGACTATGACCGTGTCGATCTTGCGGTCCTTGACCTCGGCGGCCAGCTGCTCCCTGGTCAGCAAAATATCACCGCGAGGTCTTGCTGTTGCGGCCTCGAGCCCGAGCGACGAAGCGCTCGAAGAGCGCCCGCGCCCAGGGCAGGTCGGTGGTCAGCTCCTCCGGGTGACACTGCACCGCCACGATAAGGCCGTCGTCGGACTCGACCCCTTCGACGGTGCCGTCGTCGCCCTTCGCCGTCTGCAGCAAGCCCGGGGCGAGGGTCTTCACCGCCTGGTGGTGCAGGCTGTTGACCCGGATCCTGTGCTCGCCGGCCGCGCGGCCCAGCTCGGATGACGGGTCGACCTCGATGGTGTGGGCCAGATGGCTTCGGCCGATGGCACGCGCGTCGTGGTCCTCGAGGTGCTGCACCAGCGAGCCGCCCATCGCCACGTTGATCACCTGCTGGCCGCGGCAGATGCCGAGCACGGGCAGCTCACGCTCACGCGCCTGGCGGAACAGGAGCAGCTCCGTCTCATCGAGCTCGGGGTCGGTCTCGCCCACCTTTTCGTCCCTTCGTTCGCCGTAGAAGGACGGGTCGACGTCCCAGCCTCCAGGCAGGAGGAGCCCATCGACGTCGGGCAGCGCTCTGGTCCCAGGGATCAGGTCCACAGGCTCGGCGCCCGCGGCCTCGACCGCCCGGCGGTACGGCGCGAAATACTCGAGGCCGCGCCGCGGGTGGACCGTGATCCCTATCCGGGGCCTGTTAGCTGACCGCCTCAAGCTCGGCCTCGATCTTGGCCAGCTCTTCCTTCGTCCCCTGCACCTTCGGACCCTTGAACCAATTCTTTGCTGATAGGAGCCAGTAGCCTCCCGAATAGATCAACACTACGGCGACCGCGACGATCGCGTAGTTGAAGTTCGTCTGCAGGCTGATCGGGAAGGCCGCCGGCAGCACGAAGAGTATCGAGATGAAGCCGATCCAGACCACAGCGATCCAGCCGATCACATAGCTGTAGCGTCCCAGATGCCACGGGCCGCGTTGGAATCGTTCCCCCTGGAGCAACCGCAGCAGGATCGGGATCCCATACGCGACGTAAAGCCCGATGGTCGCGATCGAAGTCACTGCGGCGTAAGCCTCCGAGTTCCATAGGTAGGGCAGCCCCAAGAGGAACGCCCCCACGACGGCGAGCCATATCGAGTTGGTCGGCGTGCGGGTGCGCGGATTGACCCTGTGCCAGAACTCGGAGCCGGGCACGGCACCGTCGCGTGAGAAGGCGTAGATCATGCGCGAATTCGAGGTCACCGAAGACATGCCGCAATAGAACTGCGCCCCGACGACGATGAACATGAGGAACACCGCCCAGTTGTGGCCTAGCGCGTCGACGAAGATCTGAGCCGGTGGAACTACGGCGGCGACCTCATTCGCATAGTTCTGGATCCCGGCCGTGACCCCGATCAACAGCAGCCAGCCGGCAAACAATGAAACGACGATCGACAGAACAATGCCTCTTGGTCCTGCGACCGCCGGGTTCTTCGTCTCTTCCGTCAGGTGGGCCGAGGCGTCATAGCCGGTGAACGTGTACTGCGCCAGCAGAAGGCCGATAAAAAACACATAGATCGGAGCGCCCCCAAAGGCTGCCCCGGTGTTGTTGACGAAACCAGTGAAGACGTAGGAAAGCGACTGGTGATGCACGGGTATAAGGAAAAGGGCGCCGACGATGATCACGACCCCGACCAGATGCCACCACACGGAGATGTCGTTCAGCAGCGCCACCAGGCTGATACCGAAGGTGTTGAGGAGGCCATGCGCTGCCAGGATCACCGCGTAGATCGCAATGATGTGGACCGGGTCCAACGGATAGCCGAACACAAGGTTGAAGAGGGCGGACATGAAGAACGCGCCACCGAAGTCGATGCCTGCAGTGATGCCGATCTGACCCAGCAGGTTGAACCAGCCGGTGAACCAACTCCAGCCGGCGCCGTTCTTCCCACCGAGCTTGGCCGCCCAGTAGTAGAGGCCACCCGCTGTCGGAAAGCTGGAGGTCACCTCTGCCATGGCGAGACCGACCAGGGTGACGAAGATCCCGACGAGGGGCCAGCCGATGTTCATGATGATCGGGCCGCCCGTGTTCATCCCATAGCCGTAAAGGGTCAGACAGCCGGACAGGATCGAGATGATCGTGAACGAGATGGCGAAGTTTGAGAAGCCGCCCATGCGGCGTCTCAGCTCCTGGGCGTAGCCCAGCTGATGGAGCTTTTCGACGTCGGGATCCTGGGCTGTGACGCTCATGCGTTAGTCCTCCCTTTTTCGCGCTTCCCCAAGCGCACGCCATCGGCCCAGGTTTGGGCTTGCGCGGACGCTAGCAGCCGATAGGATTCTTGTCAAGGATGTGCCGGGAGGCCGACGAATGGGCTCGGATGTAACAAACGACACACCGCGCGCCTCGAGGGTCGGCGAGCTCGTTCGCGGTCGCCTCGCGAGTCTCAGCCCGGCCGAGAGGAAGCTGGCCCGCGTGCTCCTGGCTTCCTATCCGATCGCCGGCCTCGAAAGCGTGGCCCGGTTCGCGGAACGCGCCCGCGTGAGCCCGCCCACGGTCACCCGGTTCATCACCAAGCTCGGCTTTCGGGGCTATCCAGAGTTCCAGGAGGTGCTCAGGCACGAGGTGCAGGCCCGGATGTCGTCCCCGCTGGAGCGCTACCGGGACGAGCCCCAGGAGCGAGGCGCCGGCTCGCTGCTCGCGGACGCGCTGGACGTCTCCCGCCGCAACCTGCAGGCCACGGTCGAGCAGCTTTCCCACCACGACTTCGAGGAGGCGGTCGGGCTGCTGTGCGACGTCAGGCGGCGCGTGCTCGTGCTGGGCGGCCGCGTGAGCGGGCAGCTGGCGCGCTACCTGGCCGGGCAGCTCCACCTCCTCAGGCCTGGCATCGCTCTGGTGGACACCGAGCGCAGCACGCCGGCGCAGCAGCTGATCGATCTCCGCAAGGGCGACGTGTTGATGGTGTTCGACTACCGCCGCTACCAGGCCGATACGATCGAGAGCGCGAGGATCGCCTCCGCGCAGGGCTGCAACGTGGTGCTGTTCACCGATCCGTGGCTCTCACCTGCATCCGCGTTCGCCCGCCAGGTGCTGGTGACGAGCGTCGAGACGGTGGGACCGTTCGATTCGCTGGTGGGCGCGACCGCCGTGGTGGAGGCGATGGTGACCGCGGTGCTCAGCCGCCTGGGGCCGCGCGCCCAATCGCGGATGCAAAACCTGGAACGGCTCCGCGCCAGCGACGTGATCGGAGACAGCGAGCCGCCGGGCGGCTAGAGCCGGGGCGCCTCGAACCGCGCCGCGGCCCGCAGCGCCCGCAGCTGCATCACCTTGATCGCGCCGACCGTCTTGCCCATCGCGCCGGCGGTCTCGCGCAGCGAATAGCCGCGCAGGAACCTGAGGCTGAGCACCGTCCGGTAGGGGGCCGGCAGCGCGCTCAGGGTGCGCTCCACCCACAGGGCAGCGTGCGCAGGGGCGGCGAGCTCGTCACCGCGGCCTTCGACCCACGCTGCCTCGCCCAGCTCGGCCTCGGGCACGCGCGCCCGGTTCGACCAGAACGACGCCATCACGGTGCGCGCGGTCGCGTACAGGTAGCCGCGGACGGCCGGACCCGGGTACGAGTCGCGAAGCCGTGGCAGCGCTTTCAGCGCGACCTGCTGGGTCAGGTCCTCGGCGTCGGCCCGGTTGCCGACGCGGGAGTAGATGTATGAGTAGACGCTCTCGAGCTCGTTCAGGGCGACCTCCGTCGCCGGCCTGGCGACCTCGGGTGGCACCACGGCCGGCGAAGCGCCCAGGCCCACCTCGAATCTCTCGACAGCGAGATTCACGGAAGCGAGAATCTCGCTCCTGTGGAACTTATTCCGTATCCTGGGGCGCGTGGCTCGATCGAAGGACTGGACGGACTCGCTACTGGAGCGGATCGGCGCCGTGCGCCCCAGCGAGGACCTCGAGCCCTACGAGGTGACGGCGCGGATCTCGCGCGTCGCCCTCCACGTGGCCCGGGTGCAGGAGGAGTCGTTCGGGCGCTTCGGCCTCAACCGTGGCGAGGTCGGCGTCCTGGCCGCCCTCCGTTTCGCCGGGCCCAAGCAGCAGCTCTCCCCCACCCGGCTGTTCAAGGGGCTCATGCTCTCGTCCGCCGGCATCACCAGCCGCCTCGACCGCCTGGAGGGCCGGGGCTACGTCAAGCGCATCCGCCACCCCCACGATCGCCGGGGGGTGTTGGTCGAGCTCACCGATGCCGGCCGCGAGGCGCTCGACCAGGCCGTCGAAGCCGACACCTCACGCGAAAAGGACCTCGTCGCCGGACTCAGCGCGGCCGAGCGGCGCTCGCTCGCGGCCCTGCTCAAGAAAATGCTGTCGGGCCTGGAGCCGAACGGGGTCGACGGCGAGACCTGAGCTTTCAGGCCTCGACGTGTTTCAGGTAGCGCGTAGGGTCCGCCGCGAAGGCCGACTGGCAGCCATCGGAGCAGAACCAATACGTGCGGCCGTCGTGCACGAGCTTGCGCGCGGCGGTCAGCGGATCGACCGTCATGCCGCACACAGGGTCGGTGGCGAAGATGACCCCGGGCTGCTCGACCGCCGGCTTTCGCACGCGCGAGCGGCGCGCGGCGACGACCTCGGCTAGGGCCAGGACGGCGATCTCCTCCTGGTTCCCGCCCCAGGTCTTGCCCACCGGCGTGCGCATGCGGTTGAGCATGGCCTCGTCCAGACCGCGCGCGCGCAGTGCGGCCCGCACCGCGGCGGCGCGCCGCTTGCTGGCTATGAGGCCCACGTCGATGTCGGGATGGCTCAGCGCCGCCTCGAGCGCATCCTCGTCGAAGTGGCCCATGGTGGCGACCACGGCATAAGCCTCCCCTGGCGGGATCCGCAGCGTCGCGATTTCGGCCCCACCGATCGCCTTGGTCCGGAAGCCCGCCAGCGAGCCCATTTGCACCAGCGTCCGCGCCGCCGGGCTGTCGCCGAAGACCAGCAGCAGCGGGCGCGGCAGCCGCGGCTCGATGAAGATGTCCAGCGAGCCGCCGCTGGGGCAGGTCGTGGCCATGGTCAGCTCGCCTTTCTTTCTCGTCTCGCCGACCTCGTCGCCGCCCACGATCCTGACCAGCTGCGGCGTGCCCTCGGCCAGCGCGCGCAGCGCCTCACGCCGGACGACCGGCTCGGAGCAGCTGCCGCCGATCCAGCCGCGAAGACGGCCGTCGGCGGTGATGATCGCCTTGTCGCCCGGGCGCGCCGAAGTTGGCGCCTCGACGCGCACCACGGTCGCCAGCGCGCACGGGGTGCCGTCGGCCGCATATTCACGAAGCAGGTCTAGGACGTCGTCTGCTATTCGGTCACCCCTTTCGATCGTAGAGCCGCCCACACCTTGTCGGAGGTGACGGGCATGTCGATGTTGGTGATGCCGTAAGGCGACAGCGCGTCGATCACGGCGTTGACGTACGCGGCCGGCGAGCCGACTGTCGCGGACTCGCCGACGCCCTTCGCGCCGAGCGGGTGATGCGGCGACGGGGTGACGGTCTCGCCCATCTCGAACTTCGGCGTCTCCCATGCGGTCGGCAGCAGGTAGTCCATGAAGTTGGAGCCGATGCAGTTGCCTTCGGAGTCGAATGTGATGAGCTCCATGAATGCGATGCCGAAGCCCTCGGTCCCTCGACGATCATCGGGTTGATGCGGACGCCGCAGTCGTCGACCGCCACCATCCTTTTGACCTTGACCTGCCCGGTGCCTTTGTCGACGTCGACCACCACCGCATAGGTTCCGAACGGATAGGTCATGTTGGGCGGGTCGTAGTAATGGACGCCCTCGAGCCCGGCCTCCATGCCCTCCGGCAGGTTTGTGTACGCGGCGAACGCGATCTCCTGGATGGTCTTCGCGCGGTCGGGCGACCCCTTGACATAGAACTTGCCTCGCTCCCAGACGAGGTCTTCCTCGGCCGCCTCGAGCAGGTGGCCGGCCAGCTTGCGTGCTTTGTCCCTGAGCTTGCGGCTGACCATCGCGGTCGCCGCGCCCGCGACGGGCGTGCTGCGTGACGCGTAGGTGCCGAGTCCGTAAGGCGCCGTGTCGGTGTCCCCTTCCTCCACCGCCACGTCGGAGGCGGGGATGCCGGGCTCCTCGGCCACGATCTGCGCAAACGTCGTCTCGTGGCCCTGGCCCTGCGACTTGGTGCCCATGCGGAGAAGAGCCTTGCCGGTCGGGTGCACGCGCAGCTCCGCGCTGTCGAACATTCGCAACCCGAGGATGTCGAAGTCGGCGCCATGGCCAGCTCCGACCACCTCGGTGAAGCTCGCGATGCCGATGCCGGTCACCTCGCCCTTCTTCCTTCGCGCCTCGACGTCCTTGCGCAGCTCGTCGTAGCCGAGCTTCTCGAGGGCGACGTTCATCGCCTTCGGGTAGTCGCCGCTGTCGTAGACCCAGCCGGTCGCCGACGTGTACGGGAACTGCTCCGGTTTGATGAAGTTGCTCATGCGGAACTCGGCCTGGTCGATGCCCAGCTCGAGGGCCGCGTTCGTAACCAGCCGCTCGATGAGATAGCTCGCCTCGGTGACCCGGAACGAGCAGCGATACGCGACGCCGCCGGGCGCCTTGTTGGTGTAGTAGCCGTCGGCGGTGACGTGAGCGGTGGGGATGTCATAGGAACCGGTGACGATGTGGAAGAGGCCGGCCTTGAACTTCGAGGGCTGCGCGTCCGAGAAAAACGCGCCGTTGTCGCTGTCGAGGTCGACGCGCAGGGCGGTCATCTTGCCGTTCTCGTCCACGGCGAGGTCCCCGGTCATGTGGAAGTCGCGCGCAAACCCGGTCGAGATGAGGTTCTCGGTGCGGTCCTCGACCCACTTGACCGGCCGGCCGATCAACAGGCTTGCGGCCGTCGCCACCACGTAGCCGGGGTACACGGGCACCTTGTTGCCGAAGCCGCCGCCGATGTCGGGCGAGACGACGCGGATGTTCTGCTCGGGCAGACCGGTCACCAGCGCGAAAACGGTGCGGATCGCGTGCGGGGCCTGGCTCGTCATGTAGATCGTGGCCTTGCCGGTCGCCGGGTTGACGTCCGCGACACATCCACACGTTTCCAACGGCGCCGGGTGGCAGCGCGGGTAGAAGGTGTGCAGCCTCACCACCTTGGCCGCCTTGGCGAATGCCGCCTGGGTTGCGGCCTGGTCGCCGGATTCCCAGTGGTAGATGTGGTTGTCCTTCTGGCCTTCCTTCTCGTCGCGGATGACCGGAGCGCCCTCGGCCTTCGCGCCGTCCGGGCTGGTGACCGCCGGCAGGATCTCGTAGTCGACCACGATCGCGTCGCGCGCGTCCTCGGCCTGGTACTTCGTCTCGGCGATGACCGCGGCCACCTCCTGGCCCTGGAACCGCACTTTGTCCGTGGCGAGCACGGCCTGAGTGTCGTAGCTCAGCGTCGGCATCCAGGCCAGCTTGTGCTGCGCCATCAGCTCGCCCGTGACCACGGCGACCACGCCTGGCATGGCGCCCGCGGCGGCGGTGTCGACGGACCTGATCCGCGCGTGCGCGTGCGGGCTGCGCAGGATCGCCATGTGCAGCATCCCGGGCAGCGTCATGTCGTCGAGGTAGTTGCCCTTGCCGCGCAGGAACCGCCCGTCCTCCTTGCGCTTGATGGATTCTCCGATCCCACCGTGCATGTGCATGGTGCTGCTCACTCGCCACCTCCAGCCGCCACGGCCGCCGGTTCCGGCGCCACCGCGGCGCCCTGCCTGGCCTTCGCGGCATGCTGGATCGCCTTGACGATGTTCATGTAGCCGGTGCAGCGGCAGATATTGCCGCTGATGGCCCACCGGATCTCCTCTTCCGAGGGATCGGGATTGCGTTCGAGCAGGGCAGTGCCGACCATCATCATCCCCGGGGTGCAGAAGCCGCACTGGAGGCCGTGCTCCTCGTGGAAGCCGATCTGCACCGCCGAAAGGGTGGCGCCCTGCGCCAGGCCTTCCACCGTTTTGATGTCGCGCCCGTCGACCTGCACGGCCAGGACCGTGCACGACTTGACCGGGTCGCCATCGAGCAGGACGGTGCACGCCCCGCAGCTCGACGTGTCGCAGCCGACATGCGTGCCGGTGAGCAAGAGATTGGTTCTCAGGAAGTCGACCAGCAGGACGCGCGGCTCGACGTCTCCGCTTCGCTCCACACCGTTGACTCGCATCGACACCTTCATGCCCTCACCTCCTGAGCCCGCCCGATTGCCGTGTGAAGGCCGCGCTGCACGAAGACGCGAACTACGTCCTTCTTATATGCAGCGGTGCCGCGCATGTCGTCCTTGGGTTCGGCAGCGGCCGCCGCGAGGCGCGCTGCTTCGCGAATGACCTCGTCGGTCGGCTCGTGTCCCGCGAGCGCCTTCTCCGCTTCGGTCGCCTTGATGTTGGTGGCGCCGACCGACGTCAGGCCGATGCCCGCCTTCGCCACCTTCTCTCCCCTCAGCTCGACCTGGACCGCCACCGCGACGGTGGCGAAATCTCCCACCTTGCGCTCGAGCTTGTTGTAAGCGCCGCCGGCGGAGCCGGCAGGGATCGGAATCCGGATCTCGGTGACGACCTCGTCGGCCTTCAAGGCGGTCGTGAACGGCCCCTGGAAGAACTCGGCGACGGGAATCGTCCGCTCGCCTTTCTTGGAGCGCGCCACCACCTCGGCGCCCAGGGCAAGCATCACCGAGCCCCAGTCACCGGATGGGTCGGCATGGCAGACCGACCCCGCCACCGTGCCCCGGTTGCGCACCAGGGGGTCGGCGATCCAGTGCGCCGCCTCGGCCAGGAGCGGGAGCGTCTTGGCCAGGTTGCCGTCGCGCTCGACGTCGACATGCCTGACCAGGGCGCCGATGCTCAGACGGCCGTCCTGGCGAGTGACCACGTTCAGCTTGGGTAGGCGCCCGATGTCGAGCACGAGGGCCGGCTGGGCAAACCTCAGCTTCAGAAGTGGGATGAGGCTCTGGCCGCCGGCCATCACCTTGGCGTCGTCGCCGCGCTCGGCCAGGACTGCCAGGGCTTCATCCAATGTCGTTGGGGCGCGATAGTCGAAAGCGGCTGGAAACATCTGCTTCCCTCCATTGAAACCACGCCTTGACGCCGTGCGCTGGTTGCGCCGCCCTGAGATCTATATGAACACCGGATGGTTGCGTTGTCAAACAGTCGGTACGCCGAGAGTTAGGATCACCCGAGATGGCGACCGAGACGGTCAAGGCCCTCAGCGCCCAGGAGATCACCGATCTGTGCCGGCGCCACACCCTCTACGACTGGTCGGCGCAGGCCTCGCTGGACCCCTTGCCGGTGGCGTCGGCCAAGGGTGTGTACTTTCACACCGCCGACGGCCGGCGGTTCATCGACTTCAACAGCCAGCTGATGTGCGTCAACGCGGGATACGGCGACAGCCGGATCATCGACGCCATCAAGCGCCAGGCCGACGCCCTCGCATACATCGGCCCATTCATGGCACACGAGCCTCGCGCGCGGCTCGGGCGCAAGCTGGCCGAGCTGCTCCCCGGCGACATCGACAAGGTGTTCTTCACGCTGGGCGGCGCGGATGCCAACGAGAACGCAATCAAGATCGCGCGGGCGGTCACGGGCCGCGACAAGATACTGGCCCGCTACCGCTCGTACCACGGATCGACCGGCACCGCGGTGCAGGCGACCGGCGACCCGCGGCGCTGGCCGAACGAGTACGCGACCGGCGTCGTGCACGTGACGGATCCGTATCACGGCATCCAGCGGGCCACCGATTCAGGAGAGGTCGCGCTGCGGCACCTGGAGGAGGTGGTGCAGCTGGAAGGGCCGCAGACGATCGCCGCTTTCATCCTGGAGCCGGTCACGGGCACCAACGGCATCCTGATCCCGCCCGACGGTTACCTACAGGGCGTGCGCGAGCTGTGCGACCGCCACGGCATCCTGCTCATCTGCGACGAGGTCATGACCGGGTTCGGGCGCACGGGACGGTGGTTTGCGGTCGAGCACTGGGGCGTGGTTCCCGACCTGATCACCATGGCCAAGGGCCTGACCAGCAGCTACGTGCCGCTCGGCGCCGTGGGCATGCGGCACCACGTGGCCGCCTACTTCGACGACCACGTGTTTTTCGGCGGCCTCACCTACAACAGCCACCCGCTCGGCTGTGCGGCGGCCCTCGGCGCGATCGAGGCGTATGAAGAGGACGACATGGTGGGCAACTCCGCCCGCATGGGCGCGGTGCTGGCTCGGCACCACCAGCGGTTACTCGACCGCCATCCGTGTGTCGGCGCCGCGCGGTCGATCGGGCTGTTTGGCGCTCTGGAACTGGTGCGCGATCGCGAGACCCTCGGGCCGCTGGCGCCGTTCAACGGCACGTCGCCGGAGATGAAGGCGATCTCAAAGGCGCTTTTGGACGCGGGCATGTACACCCTGGTGCGCTGGAACGTCGTCATGACCAACCCGCCGCTGTGCATCACCGAGGCGGAGCTCGACGAGGGTTTCGAGATCCTGGATTCGGTGCTAGAGATCGGCGACCGGGCCGTTACCGGCTAACTACGCCTCTGTTTTCGTTCTTTACATGCTGGGTTGTCGACCAAACATACGTTTGATAACCTCGTTCTCATGGTCTCACCTCTCTCGAAACTGCAGGCGGCGATCCGTGAGTTTCAAGCTCGTGAAGACCGCCGTGTAGACATCAAGGGTTTGCGCGAGGCCATCGACGCGCTGGAAGGCGAGTTCGCCGCTGAAACTCGGAGGTCCGGAGCTCGGGCGATCACCTGGTCGGCGGCAACATCAGCGCCGGCGCCTGGATCGGTCGCACCTGTGGAATGTCGAAAAACTCAGCTGATGATCGACTCTGTGTCGGCGAGCAGCTGCAGTCCCTGCCCAAGATGGCCGCGGCTTTCAGCTCAGGTGAGATCAGCTACCAATCGACCTCCGTGCTCTGTCACCTGCGCGAGCAGGTCGGTGAGATGCGGGACCTTTTCAACGAAGACGAGATGCTCGACTTCGCCCGACAGCTCGCGGTTTTCGACCTCATCAAGCTCTGCCGCGTGGCCTGGCATGTGGCCAACCCCGACGGCTTCTTCAACGAGGCCGAGGCGGACTTCTCGAGGCGCCGGCTGCACATCAGCCAGACGCCCGAAGGTATGTATCTCATCGATGGCGTGCTGGACCCGGTCTGCGGGGCCGCCCTGCGCAAGGCGCTGGAGCCGCTGGCCAAACGCCTGGGTCCGGATGACCATCGCACTCATTCGCAGCGGATGGCGGACTCGGTCGGCGAGGTGGTGCATCACGCCTTGGACGAGGGCACGCTGCCCCGGCGCAACGGGGTCAAGCCTCACGTCACGGTGACGACGACACTCGAAGGCTTGAAAGGCGAGTTGGGTGTACCGCCGGCGGAGGTCGAGCTCTCGCTGCCGCTCTCGACCCGAACTCTGGAGCGCATCGCCTGTGACTCCACGATCTCGCGGGTACTGCTCGCGGACTCGATGGTGGTCGATGTCGGCCGGGCGACTCGGGTGGTATCGGCGCCGACCCGGAGGGCGCTGGGGCATAGGGACAAAGGCTGCCGCTGGCCCGGCTGTGACCGCCAGGTCAACTGGTCGACGCCGCATCACATTGTCGCCTGGGCGAGAGGCGGGCCGACTCGCCTTTCCATCGGCTCGTGCACGAGGGTGGGTATCAAGTCGTGAAAGTGGGACGCGAGTTTCGATTCGTGCCGCCAGAGCGGATAGTCATGCAACGGGCGCGAGGGCCCGGGTTGCGCTGGGCGGCCTAGCGGCCGATCAGCCCGTTTCCTGCTTACGGTGGAACAGCAGCCACGCGGCGGCGAAGAACGCCACCGTCCAGACCGCCAGGGTGGTGATCTGGGTGCCGAACTCGTTCATGCCGGTCCCGGCCACGGCGGGCGCATTTCCGAAAACCGGGGCGATCGATGAGACGGGCGCGAGCACGTTGACGAACAGGTAGGTCAGGAAGTGCGCGTTATCTGAGCTGCCGCTGATCACCGTGATGATCCCGGTCACGACGGCGCTCACGAGCGGGGCGCCAAAGAGGACCGCCAGCGTGATCCCGATCGCGGCCCACCTTCCGGTGACCACAGAGATCAGCAGGCTCATTCCCTGCACGCAGAGAACCCCGAGCATCGCCCCGCCGAGGCACATGAGGACGAAGAGCATGATCGGCATCACCACCAGGTTGCCCGCGCCGACCGGCTTGCTCCCATCAACGGCGATCGCGACCTGCCCGGTCAGCGGCCCGGCCGAGCCTTGGATGAAGGACACCATCGCGTAGACGATCAGAAACGTCACCAGCACCACGACCAGGCTGACGAGGAACGACGCGACCGCCTTCGCGAGGAGGAGCTGGTCGCGGCTCATGGGGCGGCTGAGAAGGATTGCGATCGTGCGGTCGGAGCGCTCGCCGGCAACTTGCTCGGAGGCTAGCCAGCCGAAGATGCGGATGAGGAGGAACATGACGATTCCGCCGAGGCCGAAAAGTGCGGTGATCGTGATCGCGGACGATTGCAGGGGCGCGATATTGTTGTCCAGCAGGTACTGGTCATCCGCTACCGCCTTCTGCGCCCGAGCTATGGCGGCGTCGATGCTGAGGTCTCCGCGGAACGGGCCGCCGGCGACCCCGCCTTGCTGCTTCAGGCTCTGTAGATCGGTGACGTTCCTTTGATTGACGGTGATCTGGTCGCGCAGCGCCGTCTGCCACGCAACGGCCGGGGGCGGGCTCCAGCGGTGCTGGCTGATGACGTAATAGGTGTACAGGCCGCCGGCGATGAGCAGGAAGATGCCGCCCATCACCGCGAACACGACCCACCGGCTGCGCCAGGTCTTCTGCAGCTCGGTCCGAACGAGGCTGATGAACATCGTCAACTTTTGGCCCCGACGGGTGCGGCGGGCGGAGGCGGCGGCGGGGGCGGTGCGCTCAGGGGGCTCCCGGGCGAGACCCCGGTGAGCTCGATGTATACGTCCTCCAGACCTCGTTGCGTGTGCACCAGCTGATCGACCCCGACTCCCGCTGTCACCAGCGCGTGGTTGACGATCCTGGCGATGTCCTGGTCTGAGCTCACCGTAATCGAGTCTTTGATGGTGCCCTGCTCAACTGTGGCGGCGTCGATGGAACGCACGACCTCGATCGCCCGCTCGACGTCGGAGACGTCGATGCGGTACTGGAATCCCTTGACGTTCATCAGCTCGCTCAGCTGGCCGGCCGCCTTCACCTCGCCGCGATGCAGCACGACCACGCGATCGCACAGCTCCTCGACCTCGGAGAGGAGGTGGCTGGAGAAGAAGATGGTCAGGCCCTGCTCGGTGGCCAGCTTGCGCAACAGGATGCGGAGCCCGTGGATCCCGTTGGGGTCGAGGCCGTTGGTTGGCTCGTCGAGGATCAGGAGCCTGGGCTTGCCGAGCATCGCCTGGGCCAGCGCTAGGCGCTGGCGCATGCCCATCGAGTAGCGCTGCACCTTGTCGTCTCCCCGCTCGGTCATGCCGACCAGCCCAAGCAGCTCCGTGACCTGTTTTTCATCGACAGGGCCGAGGAGCCGGGCGAACAGGCGCAGATTGTCGCGACCGGACAGGAATCCGTACAGGGCCGGCTGCTCCAGCGTGGCCCCGAACAGACGCGCGGCCTTTGCATGCGCG
>WNFJ01699989.1_pt1 | contig 18333 bp, 19 predicted proteins | sample 5400461 | NCBI WGS metagenome assembly WNFJ01 (sample SAMN13153349, study PRJNA577476) | soil metagenome | isolation source: 115 cm saprolite on Douglas fir-dominated hillslope | place: USA:California | collected 2013-09-17 | reverse complement strand
TTCTGGTAGCCCTCGCGCAGCCCGACGTAGTACGCGTCGGGGAACCGGAGCCCGGTGATCGCCGCCTCCTGCAGCGGATGCGGCGCTCCCACCGTGACGAAGTCGTGGGCGCGGCGGATGCCGACCGAGAGCTCGGGCGGCGCCACCGCGTAGCCGACGCGCCAGCCGGTGACGGAATAGGATTTCGAGATCCCGGAGATGGTGACCGTGCGATCGGCCATCCCCGGCAGCGTCGCGATGGGCGTGTGGCCGTGGCCGTCGTAGACGATGTGCTCGTAGATCTCGTCGGTGATCGCGAGCAGGTCGTGCTCCAGGCACACGTCGGCGATGGTCTGCAGCTCCGCGCGCGAGAAGACCTTGCCCGAGGGGTTGTTGGGGCTGTTGAAGACGATGGCCTTCGTGCGCGCCGACACGGCGCGGCGCAACCGGTCGGGATCGAACGTGAAGTCCGGCGGCTCCAGCGGCACCCACACCGGCCGGGCGCCGGAGATGATGCAGCCGGGTCCATAGTTCTCGTAGAACGGCTCGAAGATGACGACCTCGTCGCCGGGATTGAGCACCGCCAGCAGCGTCGAGAGCATCGTCTCCGTCGAGCCGCAGCACACGGTCACGTGGCGCTCGGGATCCACGTCCATGCCGTAGAACGTGCGGTACTTGTCGGCGATGGCACGGCGCAGGCCCGGCGTGCCCCAGGTGATCGCGTACTGATGGAAGTCGCCGTCGATCGCGCGGTGCGCGGCCTCGAGCAGCTCCTTCGGCGGCGGGAAGTTCGGCATGCCCTGGGCGAGGTTGACGCCGCCCAGCTGGCTCACCACGCGCGTCATCTCGCGGATGACGGACTCGGTGAACCCCTGCACACGCTCCGAGATGCCGATCACGCGATGACGTCCGACTCGATGGGATCGACCTGGACGCCCTTGCCCTTGAGCCACGCCACACCGCGCCCGAGCGTGTCCTCTCCCGCCTCCATCTCCAGTATCACCCACCCGCAGTCGGCCTTCACGTCGGCGCGCCGGATGTTGATGACGATGTCGAAGTCCTTCACCAAGCGATAGACGATCGGCTCCTGGATCAGGCTAGGGGGAAACGTCAGCTGCACGCGCGTCCGGGCCACGGCGCCACCTCACCTTACCTGCCGCCCGCGATGGCGGGCACGATCGACACGGCGTCGCCGTCCTTGAGCGCCGTCTTCTTGCCGTCCATGAAGCGGATGTCTTCCTCGTTCACATAGATGTTGATGAACCGCCGCAGCTCGCCGGTCTCGTCCACCAGGCGCTCCTTCAGTCCGGGGAACTGGCGCTCGAGGTCGGCCACGACGTCGTCCACGGTGCCGCCTTTGGCGGAGACCTCGGCGTTGCCTTTTGTGACCTGGCGCAGCGGCGTGGGGATGCGGACCGTCACCGGCATCGTCGTCTCCTTGTCAGCTCGTCTGGTTCTTGAGGTCGGCCAGCGCGCGATCGAAGGCCGAGAGTGAGGGCTTGATCTTGACGTGCGCGTCGAGGCGGTCGTAGAGCGCGTCGGGCGTCTTGAGACCGTTGCCGGTGATGGAGATGACCACGGACTCGTCGCGCGGGATCACGCCGGTCTCGATCAGCTTCTTGGTCGCGGCCACCGTCACGCCGCCCGCCGTCTCGGTGAAGATGCCCTCCGTGCGCGCCAGCAGCAGCATCCCCTCGATGATCTCCTCGTCCGTGGCGTGCTCGCCGAAGCCGCCCGATTCCTTCGCCACCTTGTAGGCGTAGTAGCCGTCGGCGGGGTTGCCGATGGCGCTTGAGGACGTCGCTATCGGTCTTGATCATGGTCACGATGGGCCCACAGCCCAGCGCCTGCGCGGCGTGCATCTTCGTCTTCACGGGGCCGTCGATCAAGCCGAGCGTCTTCAGCTCCTTGATGGCCTTCCAGATCTTGGTGATCAGGGAGCCGCCCGCGCAGGGCACGACGACGTGCTGTGGCGTCCGCCAGCCGAGCTGCTCGACGATCTCGTAGCCGAACGACTTGGAGCCTTCCGAGTAGTACGGCCGGAAGTTCACGTTCACGAAGGCCCAGCGGTACTTGTCGGCGATCTCCGAGCAGAGGCGGTTCACCTCGTCGTAGGTGCCATGCACGGCCACCAGCGTCGGGTTGTAGACGAGCGTCGCCAGGACCTTGCCCTGCTCGAGGTCGGCCGGGATGAAGATGTAGGACTTCAGGCGTCCTTCGGCTGCGTGAGCGGCCACCGAGTTGGCGAGGTTGCCCGTCGAGGCGCAGGCGACGGTGTCGAATCCAAAGTCGAGCGCCTTCGTCACCGCCACCGCCACCACGCGGTCCTTGAAGGACCAGGTCGGGTGGCAGACGGAATCGTTCTTGATCCACACCTCTTTGCAGCCCAGCTCGTCGGCGAGATTCTGCGCGCGGATCAGCGGCGTGAAGCCGACGTGATGACCGACGGCGACGTCGCCCTCGATCGGCAGCAGGTCCTTGTAGCGCCACATGCTGGGCGGACCGGCGGCGATCGATTCGCGCGTGACCACGCCCTTGAGGGCGTCGTACCGGTAGTCGACCTCGAGCGGACCGAAACAGAACTCGCAGACGTGAACGGGGGCCGCCGGATAGTGGCGACCGCACTCCCGACACTTCAAGCCCTTCAGCTTCACCATGGCGTCTCCATCGGTAGGGGAATTGAGCCCCGAGTTTTGCTGCACCGACAGCAAGACATTTGAGTTACTAAAGCATATCCAGCGGGAAATACAAGGGTATGCTCCCCTCGTGCTTCCGCTCGTGCTGCTGCTCGGCTTCGGCGTGGTCTTCGCCGCGGCATCGCTCGGGGGCTCGATGCTCGGCTTCGACGACCATCCCGGCCAGCTCTATCGCGTCTGGCACGTCATGACCTACGGCCCCGCACCGTGGGCGTGGGACCGCGGCTGGTGGGCCGGCTATCCGGAATTGCAATTCTATCCTCCGGGCTTCGCATACCTGGGCGCGCTCCTCGCGTGGCCGACCACGGGCGTGCTCGAAATCGGGACGGTCTACCAGGCGCTGCTCTGGCTCGCCTACCTCCTGCCCGGCGTCACGACGTACGTCGTGCTCGCGCGGCTGACGGGCAACGGCTGGTCCGCGCTGCCGGCGGCCTTCGTCGCGCTCACGCTCTCGGCGGGCCTCGCGAGCGGCGTGGACGGCGGGGTGCGCACGGGGATGGTCGGCGCGCGCCTGGCGTGGGCGCTGCTGCCGCTGCTGCTGTGGCTCCTCGCGCGCTGGGCCGACGACGACGGCGCGCTCTCGCCGGCGGTTGCGCCGCTGCTCGCCGTCATCACGCTCCTGCATCCTGCGCAGCTGCCGGCGGCCGTCGTGCTCGTGGCGCTCGCCGCGTACGCTCGGGCGCCCTGGAGGGCGCGCACGCGTGAGGCGCTTCGCGCACTGGCGTTCGCGGCGGCGCTCACCGCATTCTGGACGCTGCCGCTGCTCTTCCGGCTGGCGGAGACGCGCGCGCTGGCCTGGGGAACGCTCTCGACCGCCCAGCTCGCGCGTCCCCTGCCCGTCGTTCTCGCGGCCCTCGCCGTGGCCGGGCTCCTCGACCGCACGCCCGCGCGCGGCGAGCGGCTGGCGTTGTGGTGGCTCCCGGCGGCCGCCGTCGTGACCGCGCTCGATCACCTGGCGGTGGAGCGGCTCGGGATCCGCTGGCTGCCGGCCGATCGCGTCGTCGATGGGGCGTGGATCGCGCTGGTCCTCGGCGGCGGCGTGGGTCTGGCGCGGCTGGCGCGACGCCTCGACGCGATACCGTTCACGCAGCGCCTGGCCGTCTCGCTTCGCGGCCCCGCGCTGGGGCTCGGCGCCACCGCCGTCTTCGCGCTGCTCTCGCTGAGCGGCGCCACGCTGATGCTCCGCCCCGGCGCCGCCGTCTGGCCGTCGCTGTCCTCGATCGACCGCGGCCTGCGGCTGCCGGATTTCTGGAGCCTGCTCGGTCGGCTGCCGGAGGGGCGCCTGCTGTTCGTCCGATCGGGCGTGCCGCTGGTCTACGGCGGGAACTGGTGGCGTCCGCACAGCCACGTGACCGCGCTGACGCCGGTCGGGAGCGGCCGCGACATCGTGCACGGCACATTCACGCATCCGTCGCCTATCGCCGCCCTCATCTACCGCGGCGACGCCGGCCGCGGCGCGATCACGCAGCTGGCCGAGCAGCTCGACGGCCGCACGCTCTTCGGCGAGAGACTGGAGGCGCTGGATCCGGCGCGCTTCTCGACGCAGGCCGACCGGCTGGGCGTCGTGGCCGTCGTCGCGCTGGAGGACGACGACACGCAGCTCGGCTGGCTGGCCGAGAGCACCGCGTTCAGGCGCCGGCTTGCCCTGGCGCCCTTCGTCGTCTTCGCGCGGGAGAGCGCGGTCGCCCTGCCGACCGCGCGCGACGGCGCGTGGCGCATCGCTCTCGCCGGCGAGGCGGGCGGCTGGACGTCCGCGCGCATCGCCTACTATCCGCTCTGGCGCGTGGAGGCAGACGGCGCGCCGGTGCCGACGCGCCGCGGCGCCGACGGCCTCCTCGAAGTGCGGCTCACGCGCGCGCTCCAGGCGGTGACGCTGCGCTACGCTCCAGGCGTGCCGGAGATCGCCGGCGTCGCGCTCAGCGCCATCGCGCTGGGAGCGTGGGTCAGCTTCGCGTGGAGATCCGGCTAGCCCTTGACCGCGGCCGCGCCGGCGTCGGCGCACTCCTGGTCCTGCTCGCCGGTCCCGCCGCCGCAGCCGATGCCGCCGATCACCCGTCCGCCGACGACGATGGGCGCGCCGCCGAGCGTCGGCAGGACGTCACCCTGCGCCACGATCGGCATCACCTGCCAGAAGCCCCAGCCCTTCGCGCCGAGCGTCGTCAATTCGGCCGTGCTGCGCCGAAACGCGGCGGCGGCCGTCGCCTTGGCCCGTGACGTCTCCGGCGTGAGAAAACCGGTCCCGTCGCCGCGCGCGCTCAGCACGAGGCGGCCGGCCTCGTCCACCACCGTCACCGTCATCGGTGAGCCGAGCGCCTTGGCCTTGCCCTGCGCGGCCTTCACCGCGGCTTCGGCCGTTTGAAGCGTGAGGTCGATCATCTGGAGTCTCCTTTGGTAGCGACGGCGCTTACACGGATTGAAACGTGGGTGGGCTGCCCTAGATGGTCGCGGCGCCGCTCGCCCGGTCGACCGTTCACACGCTGCGCTCGATGGTCGGGGCGCCGCTCGCCCGCTCGACCGTTCACACGCGGCGCTCGATGGTCGGGGCGCCGCTCGCCCGGTCGACCGTTCACACGCGGCGCTCGATGGTCGGGGCGCCGCCCCTGCGGTCAACGGTCAACCATCGCAACTCGGGGGTAGCCGCACACCCGATTCATTGTAGCGACGGCGCGTGCTCGGTTCGAAGCGTGGGTGGCCTGTTCTAGATGCGTCGTGACTCCGTTGCTCATTCGGGGCCGATGGTGTGGGTGAACATCATGGCGCCGGTGTCGTCGATGAGGCGGACGGTCAGGTGCGCGGGCTCGATGACCACCTCGCCGAAGTTCAGCACGCCGCCGCGCCCGAAGAGCGAGCGCGGATTGAGCGTGGCGTCGAGGGGCCGGGGCCGCCCCAGTGTCGCCGACAGCGGGCCGGCGACGAACTCGTGAAACGACCACTCGGGCGTCGGGTGGTGGCGAATCAGCTCGGCGTGGTGGACGTCGGCGGCCACGAACACGAGATTCTTCACACCGTGCTTGCGGAAGCGATCGAGGATGGCGTCGCGCTCGGTGACGAAGCCCGCACCGTCCACCGGCAACCCAAACGCGCTCACGCCGGTCCACGAGTCGCGCGCGTCCGGCTTCCCCGTCGGGATCGAAAGCGACACGCTCGTGACGACGACCTTCCAGGTCGCGCTGGATGAGGTCACGCCATCGAGGAGCCAGCGCTTCTGCTCGGCGCCGAGCATCGTCTTAGCCGGACCGTCCGTGTCGGCGTTCGGACTGCGGTACTGGCGCGTGTCGAGGATGAAGACCTCGAGGAGTCGTCCCCACCGGAAGCGACGGTACAGTCGCGTCGGCTCCTCGGCCGGCGGCGCGATCGGCCAGTAGTCGAGCAGCGCCTGACGGCCGACGGGCATCAGCCAGTCGTGCGGGCCAGAGAAGTCGTTGCGCACCTCGTGATCGTCCCAGATCGCGTAGACCGACGTGCTACGCAGCAGCGCCTGCAGCGGCGCGTCCTCGCGATTGTAGCGATGGCGGGCGCGGTACTGCGCGAGCGTGCGCGCACGAAACTCGGCGCCGGCAACCACGCCGGGCCTGTCGCACGGCACGTCGGCGTAGATGGTGTCACCCACGAACAGGAAGAAGTCGGCGCGGCGCTGCCGCATCGGGCCGAAGATCCGATAGCCGCCGTCCAGCGGTCGGCAATAGCCGCCGCCGCCAAGGTCCCCGGACCAGAGGAACGTCACGCGCGCCGACGCGTCAATCCCGCCTCGGCGCGCGTCTCGCCCTGGCTCACGCGCACGACGTAGCGTGTCGCCGGCGTCAGTCCCGTCAGCGCAAGCTTGCCGGTGAAGTCGCCGCCCGCCGTCACGCTCAGCGCACGGCGCGCCGTCGGCGCGCCGGCGCCCGCGACGCCGTATCGGACCTCGAGCGTTCCCGCGTGCCGGCCGCGCGCCCAGACGACCGCGCTGGTGGGCGTCACGTCGCCGGTCGCCAGGAGGATCGCAGGCTCGGCCGCCGGCACAGACGCGGCCACGGCCAGCAGGAGAACGAGCGCCGAAGCCGTGCGGCTAGTGCGAGGACTTCGCCAGATGGGCCAGCGCCTCCCGCTCGAAGTCCTCGAGCGATTGCCCGAAGGCGGCCGCGAAGCGGCCGTGCCGGTCGCCGCGCGTGGCGAGGGACCGGAAGTAGTCCACGACGTGGTCGAGCCCGTCGCGCGCGATCAGGTAGTCGGCGAGCAGGTAGGACAGCTGGTACGTGGCTTGCGACCCCTCGCGCAGGTGGCGCACGGTGAAGCCGCGCGGTGTGCCGAGCGTTTCTAGATCAAGACGGCGCGCCACCACCGGCCGGTGGTCGCGTACGGATTCCACCGCCACGAGCCGCCGCCGCACCACCGTGTCCAGACGCAGGCGCTCGAGCACTCGATACGCCACCCACTCGGCGAGACCCTCGGCCAGCCACTGCTCGGCGCGCCCCTCGCCTTCGGCGAGCTCGATCTGCGAGACGTGGGCGAGCTCATGCGCCACCAGCCGCACCCACTCCGCGCTGCCGACGTTGGGCTCCTGATGCAGAAGCAGCTGCCGGCGCTTGCCCACGCCCAGCGCGAAGTCGCTCAGCTCGGCGGCGCGGACGCGGGAGACGCGGCCGTCGTCCACCAGGCCCTGCTCGAAGATCTCTCGTGACGAGTACACGAAGACCGTCACCGTCTCGGGCAGGGGCAGCCCGAGATCGCGCACGATGATGCCCGCGATGCCGCGCACGGTGGCTTCGTGCGACGAGAGATCGACGGCGGAGGGCGTGGCAAGCGCGGCCGGTTGCATCCGGACGGGAACGACGGTCCGCCCGTTCACGCACCCGGCGGCCGTGAGCGCGATGAGGGCGAGACCGATGAGACTCACCACGCTCAGAACCGATACTGCACGCCGACGTACGGCCCGTGACGCTCCGTGCGGTTCTCGAGAAGCCTGGTGTCGACGTCGCCGGAGGTGAAGCTCGCTGTCTCCGTGCCCTCGCCGGACTTCACCCGCCAGTACTGGTAGCCGACCTCCACCGACAGTCCGCGCCAGACCTGGTACGTGAGCCCGCCATCGGCCTGAACGCCCAGCCCGCCCGAGGCTTCGCCATGGAAGCTCGGATCGTGCCGGAGATCACTCCGACGGTGGTGGATGTCGTCGATAATGCTGTACGACCACGGCAGGAGGAACGCCCTCGCCTTGAGGCTGAGTCCGCCGAACAGAGGCACCTGCGTGCGCCCGCCCAGCCGAAGGCTGTGCCAGTAGTAGTCCTGGGTGATGACCTTGGCATTCGACGAGATCGTCGGAACGACGCCCGGAAACGCGGACGTGGCGCCGAAGGCAACGTAGCGCTCGTGCCAGTACTGATATCCGGCGAGCGCATCGACGAAGCCGAGCCGCCCAGGCGTGCCCCAGCGCAGCGCGCGGAACCCGACGTCGGCGTTCACGTAGAAGAGTCCGTCATCGTCGGTGTCGGAGCGTGTGCGGGAGAACCGATCCTGATGGCCTCGGTCGTTGAAGTCCTCGTCGATCAGGACGCCCTCGCTGATCGCGCCGCCGCCGAGGCTCCCCATGAGCACGAACCGGTTCCACACGAAGTCGACGTTGACCTCGGGCACGACGCTGTTCACCCCCCTCCAGCGGAGCTCGGAGAGAGCGATGCTGTTGACGCTGTAGCCGCTCGTCACCCACAGGCGGCCGCCGATCGTCAGGGACGAATCGGGCGGCAGCTGGGCCCATGCGGCTGAGGACGTTCCAACGGACGCGAATACGATCCCGACGATGATGGCAACGCGCCGCATAGACCCTCCTCGCGTGACGCCAACGACCGCTCAGACGAGCGGGTCGTAGTTGAAGTACTGGCCCGACGTCACCAGCGGCACCAGGTGGTGCTGCAGCGTGCCCGGGAACATGTCGGCGATCTTCTCGGGCGTCCAGCCCTCGTCGTTGTGCACGCGCATGATCGGCCGCTCATGGCCGAAGAGCATGATCTCCTTGCCGCGCACGCCGAAGACCTGGCCCGTGACCTCCTTGGCGGCGTCGGACGCGAGGAAGACGGCGACGGGCGCGATGTGCTGGGGGCCCATTCGCTTCACCTTCTCCACGCGCGCCTTCTGGGCCTCCGTCTCGGTGGGGATGGTGCCGATCATCCGCGTCCAGGCAAACGGCGAGATGCAGTTGGCGGTGACGTTGTAGCGCGCCATGTCGAGGGCGGTCACCTTCGTGAGCCCGAAGATCCCCAGCTTGGCCGCCGCGTAGTTGGCCTGCCCCACGTTGCCGATGAGGCCGGAGGTCGAGGTCATGTTGATGAAGCGCCCCCATTTCTGCTCGCGCATGAGAGGCGCCGCCGCGCGCGTGACGGCGAAGGTGCCCTTGAGGTGGGTATTGATGACCGCGTCCCACTCCTCCTCGCTCATGTTGAAGATCATCCGGTCACGCAGGATGCCGGCGTTGTTCACGACGACGTCGACGCGGCCGTAGGCGTCCAGCGCCGTCTTCACGATGGCGGCGCCGCCGGCCATCGTCGCCACCGAGTCGTAGTTGGCGACGGCCTCGCCGCCGCCCTTGCGAATGTCGTTCACGACCTCGTCCGCGGGCGTCTTCTCGCCGCCGATCCCGGCCGACGACCCGCCGTAGTCGTTGACCACGACGCGCGCGCCCTGTTTCGCCATGAGCAGCGCGATCTCCCGGCCGATCCCGCGGCCGCCCCCGGTGATCACCACGGCCTTGCCCTTGAGCATCATGTCGAGCACCCTCCCGGTCGGAGTCGAACAGCGGGGGGAAAGATACCACAGCGCGTCATGGAGGCGGCCGGCGTGCGCTCAGCGCCGGCCGGCCCGCTTGGCGTCCAGCGAGGCGACGTACGCGGCGCCGAAGACGAAAACGATGGAGGTGTAGTAGACGAACATCACGAACGCGATGAGCACGCCGAGCGGGCCGTAGATCTGGTCGTAGACGCCGACGCGGCGGATGTAGAGGCGGAAGAGCTGCTTGGCGATTTCCCACAGCACGGCGGTCAGGATGGCGCCCGTGACGGCGGCGCTCGCCCGCGGCCGGCGCCGCGGCACGTAGCGGTATCCGAAGTAGAACATCGCGGTGGACAGCGACAGGCTGAAGGCGACGGCGATCCAGTAGAGCCAGGCCCACGGCACGCCGATCGCCTGGAGGAAGTACTCCTGGAACCACTGGAAGATCGCGGTGACCACGGACGCCAGGAACAGCAGCAGCGTGAGCAGGAGCACGAGGACGGCGTCGAGCAGGAAGTTCCGCAGAAACCCCCCGCTCGCCTGCACGCCGAGCATGCGGTGCATGACGAGCCGCGAGGCGCCGAAGAGCGGCGTCGAGAAGAAGACGAGGACGAGCGTGCCCGCGATGCCGGACAGGGCACGCGTCTCGACGATGCGCAGCAGCACCATGGCGATCTCGCGCCGGTAGACGGGAAAGTTCCGGGCGAGCTGCCCCACCACCTCGTCGGCCGCGCGCTCGGTGGAGAGCACGAAGCCGAGCGTGGACACGCCGAGCAGCGTCATCGGGATGCAGCAGATCAGGAAGAAGAACGCAAGCCCCGCCGCCAGGAAGAAACCGCTCTCCGCGAAGAAACGCGAGAACGCGCCGCGGATGGCGAGCATGGGCGGCGGCTCAGAGCAGGCCGCGCACCAGGCCCCCGTCCACCTGGATCGCCGTGCCCGTGACGTAGGAGGCGCGCTCGGAGGCCAGAAAGGCGATGACGTTCGCGAACTCCTCGGGCGTGCCCACCCGCCCCATCGGGATGTCGGCGCCCAGCTGCGTCACGTACTGCTCGCGCGACAGGCCCGAGGCCTTGAGGCCACCCAGCAGGCGGTCGGTCAGGATCCGGCCGGGGCACACCGTGTTGAAGGTGACGTTGTCCTTGCCGTAGCGCAGGGCGAGCGTCTTCATGAACCCGTGGGTGCCGGGACGGATGGCGTTGGACAGCAGCAGGTCCGGCAGCGGCTGCTTGACCGAGACGGACTGGATCGTCAGCACGCGACCCCACTTCTTCGCCTGCATCCCCGGCAGCACCGCCCGCACGAGCCTCACGACGGAGAGCAGCGAGAGCTCGAAGGCCTGCTGCCACTGCTCGTCGGACATCTCCTCGAAGAAGCCGCGCGCGGGCCCGCCCGCGTTGGCCACGAGGATGTCGGGCGCGCCAAGGCTCGCCGTCACGCGCTGCACGAGCGCCTCCACGTCCTGCTTCTTCGTCACGTCGGAGACGACGGGCAGGACCTCGGCCCTGGTCGCGGTGCGAATCTCATCGGCCGCGGTCTTCAGATCGCTCTCCGAGCGCGCGCACATGGCGACCCGGGCGCCCTCCGTCGCGAACGCGAGCGCGCTCGCCTTGCCCATGCCCTTGCTCGCCGCCGTCACGAGCGCCACCTTGCCCTTGAGTCCCAGGTCCATCGAGCTCTCCTCCTTATGCCACGGCTCTAGACTTGCTTGAAGAATTCCGCGCGGTCACCCGTCGTGATCTCCAGACGGCGCAACCGGTTATCGCGCATCACCTCGAGCGTGAGCTTCTCGCCGGGCCCGTGACGCCAGAGCGACAAGTAGAGCTCCTTGCGGCTCGGCACCTCCTCGGCGTTGAGCGACACGATCACGTCGCCTTCCTGCAGCCCGCCACGGTCGCCCGGCCCCTCCGGTACGATGCCGGCCACCACCACACCCTCGTCCACGGCATGGGCGAAGACGCCGAGCCACGCGCGCTTCGGCCGGCTCACGACGCGGCCGTAGCGCAGCAGCTCGCTGGCGTGCTCGCTGTAGTTGTCGACGGGGATGGCGAGCGAGCACCGGATGATCTCGTTGAGGTTCAGCGAGACGATGCCGAGCAGGGCGCCCGTCATCGAGAAGAGACCGCCACCGCCGAAGCCCGGATTCTGCGCGCTGCTGACGATGCCGCGCTCGAGCAGGTATTCCCAGTACGCCTCGAACTCCCCGAGATAGGTCACGAGCCCGCCGCTGAGGCGCCGCTCCTGAGGTCCCGTGGAGCCCACCGCGATGACCGGCTCGCCGCAGCTCAGGTCGGCGCCGGCCGCGAGCGGCACCGCCGTGAGGCCCTGGCGCTTGACGCGCACGAGCGCGAGGCCGACCTCGAAGTCCTGCGCCACCACGTCGGCCTTCACCCGCCGGCCCTTCAGAAAGCCGACGTCGACGGTCGGCGCGCCCATCACGACGTAATTGACGGTGAGGATGAGGCCCGAGGGATCCACGACTACGCCGCTGCCCATGCGCTCGTTGCCGAGGATGCGCGAGGACGGATGCGCCTTGGGCACCAGCGCGTGCAGATTCACCACGGCACCGAGCAGATGGCGCGCGAACTCGACGGAGACGTCCATCACGCCCGCCCGCCGAGGTGGCGCGCAAGGAACTCGCCGACGCGCCGGTGCGCGTCCGCGTTGGCCGCCGCGTCGAAGCCGACGGTGGCGCCGCAACACTGGCCGGTCTTCGCGTTGCGGTTCTCAACCTCCGGCAGGAACACGCGCGGCTGGCCGTCGACGTCGAAGTAGTGGACGGCGCCCGGATAGACGACGAGCGTGACGTCGGCGCCCCTGGCGCGCTGCTTGACCGTCAGCTCCTCGCACTCGGCGGGATTCGTCCAGTCGTCGTCGGCCCCGATGAGGATCAGCAGCGGCTTCACCGACAGCTCGTTGACGAGCGAGGAACAGGCGCCCGGGTAGACGGCGACGGCGGCCTTGTAGCCCGGCGGCGGGATCTCGACACCACGCCGCTTCGCGCGCTCCGCCGTCGGTCCGTTCACGGCCGCCATCGAGAAGGCGCCGCCGTTCGACCAGCCGATGATGCCGACGCGCTCGCGGTCCACGTACGGCTGCGCCTGCAGCCACTTCAGCGCCCCGATCGCGTCGTCGAACCGGGCCGTGTTCGGCAGATCCTCGCCGGGCGTGCACTGCTCGCCGAGGCCGCGCGACGCCCACGAGTCGACCACGAGCGCCACGTAGCCGCGCGCGCGGAGCCAGCGTGCCCAATCCCGAACGGCTGGCGACACGCCGTGGCAGCCGTGCATGAGCACGACCGCGGGGAACGCTCCCGGGCCTGCTGGCCGAAACTCCTCGGCCTGCACGCGCACGGGCGCAGCGGGGGTGACGTTGTCGAAGGAGACGCGGCCGGTGGCACAGCCCGCAAGGACGATGGAGGCGGCCAGCACCGCCCAGAGGCGGACCATGCCCGGATTCTACCTCGGACATTCAGTGTATCCTCAACGCATGGCCTCCGACGTCCGGCTCGTCGTCTACAGCGACTACCTCTGACCCTGGTGCTATCCGGCGGCGGTCCGCCTCCGGCGACTTCAGAACGAGCGAGGCGGCTCGCTCGTGATCGAGCACCGTGCGTTTCCGCTGCGTCCCGCCCCCGTGCCGCCGGTACCGTTCAAGGGCACGTATCGCGAGGCGGGCTGGCAGCGCTGCGGCCAGATGTCCTCCGTGGACGGCATCACGTTCACGCCCTGGCCGCACGCGACGATGCCGAACTGGAGCATGCCCGCGCTGGAGGCCGCCAAGTGCGTGGCGCGGCAGGGTGACGAGCTGTTCGAGCGCGTGCATCCGCGGCTCTACGAGGCGTACTTCACCAAAAGCCTCAACATCGCCGACCCGCGCGTGGTGGCCGACATCGTGGCCGCCGAGGGCGTCGACATGGCGTGGTTCAGCGCCGATCTCGAGTCGGGAGCCGGCCGCGAGGCCGTCGTCAAGGATTACGAGGCCGCCGTCGCCGAGGGCGTGCGCTCGATCCCGACCGTGATCGTGCCGGAAACCGGCCGCGCGCTCGTCGGCCTCGTGGACGCCACGATGTATCGCGCCGCCGTCGAGGAAGTCGCCGGCTGAGCACGCCGTCCCCGCTGTTGTTCGGCGCCGATCCCACGCCCGGGCTCGTCGCCGCTGCCCTCGCCGACGACGGCCGCGCCATCCGCCTCTGGATCCGTGACGGCGCGGCCACGCGGGTCGAGCGTGTCCCCTTCACGCCGTTCGTCCTCGCCGCCGATGAAGCCCTCCTGCGCGACGCCTCCGGGCTGGTCGCGCTGACGCGCCTGGAGGGCGCGGGCGAGCTCCGCTGGCTCGCGCGCTTCGGCGCCTGGAGCGCGGCGCTCGCGGCACGCGATCGCTGCCGCGAGGCGACGGGGCTCGCCGCCAACATGCCGGAGGCGCCGTACCGCTTCTTCCCCGATCCGGTTCACCAGTACCTGCTCACCGCGGGGCGTACCTCGTTCGGCGGCCTGCGTTTCGGCGACCTGCGACGCCTGGCCCTCGACATCGAGGTCGTGACGACGGAGGGCTACGAGTTTCCGTCGGCGGCGCGCGAGGGCGATCGCATCGTTGCCATCGCGCTCGCCGACTCGACCGGCTTCCGCCACGTCCTGCGCGGCGACCGATTGGACGAGCCGACGCTGCTGGCCGAGTGCGGACGCATCGTCCGCGAGCGCGATCCCGACGTCCTCGAGGGCCATAACGTCTTCCGCTTCGACCTCGAATACATCGAGGCGCGCGCGCGGCGGCATGGTGTGACGCTGGCGTGGGGCCGCGACGGCAGCCCGCTGCGCGCCCGGCCGGCGCGGCTGCAGGTCGCCGAGCGCGCGATCGGCTTCCGCCGCTACGAGGTCGCCGGCCGCCACATCGTCGACACGTGGATGCTCGCGCAGCTGCACGACGTCGGCGCCCGCGACCTGCCGTCGTTCGGGCTCAAGGACATCGCGCGCCACCTCGGCGTGGCCGCCGCCGACCGCACGTACGTCGACGCCTCCAGGGTCGCGCGGCAGCTCGCCGACGACGCCGACCGGTTGATGGCCTACGCGGGCGACGACGCCGTCGAGACGCTCGCCATCTCCGCGGTCCTCTCGCCGCCCTACTTCGCGCAGGCGCGCCTCGTGCCGTTCGACTACCAGGCGACCACGCTGCGCGGCTCGGCGGCCAAGGTCGACGCGCTGCTCCTGCGCGAATATCTGAGGGCGGGCCGCGCGGTGCCGCGGCCGCGGCCCGGCCAGTCCGTGGGCGGCGGGCTCACCGCCATCTGGCACCAGGGTGTGGCGGCGCCCGTCCTGCACGTGGACGTCACGTCCCTCTACCCGTCGCTGATGATCGGCGCGCGCGTCGCTCCGGCGTGCGACGAGCTGGGCGTGTTCCTCGACCTCCTCACCCACCTGCGCGACGTCCGCGTCGCCGCCAAGCGCGCCGCCCAGGCCGCCGCCGGCGACGAGGAGCGCCGGCATCAGCTCGCGCTGTCGCAGTCATTCAAGATCCTCATCAACTCGTTCTACGGTTATCTCGGCTTTTCCTCCGCGCACTGGAACGACTTCGAGGCCGCCAACCGGGTGACCGCCGAAGGCCGCGCCATCGTCACCTCGATCGTCGACCGCCTGCGGGCCCTCGGCGCGACCCCGGTGGAGGCGGACACCGACGGCGTCTACTTCACGCCGCCGCCCGGGCACGCGCCCGAGGACGACACGCGCCTGCTCGACGCGGTGGCCGCCGGACTGCCGGCCGGCATCACGCTGGAGCTCGACGGCCGCTACCCCGCGATGTTCTCGTACAAGATGAAGACGTACGCGCTGCTCGACGAGCGCGGGCGCGTGACCCTCAAGGGCTCGGCCTTCCGCTCGCGCGGGCTCGAGCCGTTCCAGCGGCGGCTGATCGACGAGCTGGTGCGCCTGCTGCTGGCCGGCCGGCGCGCCGATGCCAAGGCGGTGGTGGACCGCTGGCTGGGCGATTTCGCCGCCCATCGCGTGGACGTCCGCGTCTTCGCGCGGACCGAGACCCTTCAAGAATCACTCGAAGTCTACCGCGAGCGCCTCGATGCGGGCCTGCGGCCCGCGGCGGCCGCATACGAGCTGGCGGTGGCGAGCGGCCGGCCCGTCCAGCCCGGCGATCAGATCTCCTACTACGTCGCCGGCCGCACGGCGCGCGTGGCCGTCAACGAGACCGCGAAGCTGGCGAGCGCGTGGGACCCGGCGCGCCCGGACGAGAACGTGGAGTACTACCAGTCGAAGGTGCTCGAGACCTGGGAGCGCTTCCGCCGCTTCACCGAGCAGGACGGGCTCGTCCCTTATATGGACGAGCCACCGGAGTCGCCGCAGCTCAGCTTGTTCTAGCCGTGTTACGGGGTTGGGGGGCCATTTCGGGGCCCCCCACTGTTCTCACCGCCTCCAGCCGCCTCCGCCTCCCGGACCGCCGCCCGGGCGCCCACCGCGGTCGCCGCGCGGGCCGCCACCGCCCCCGGTGCCACGCTGGGGCTGTGGGCGCGCCTCGTCCACGACCAGGTTGCGATCGCGGAAGAGCCGCCCGTTGAGCATCTCGACCGCTTTCGTGGCCTCTTCTTTCGTCGCCATCTCGACGAAGCCGAATCCGCGCGGCCGGCCCGTGAACTGGTCGGTGATGATCCGCACGGTCTCCACGATCCCCGCCTGCGCAAATAGCTCGCGCAGGTCTTCTTCCGTCGCCTGGAAGGAAAGATTGCCGACGAACAACTTTGCCGCCATCTCGCGAACCTCCTGCCCTCGTTGAAAGCGGCGAGATACGGAACCCCAGCCAGCGCTAGGGGGAAAGATAATGACAGGAGGCAACGCATGTCAAGGAGCCGCCTGGGCTTCGGCTGACGCCGTCCTCCGAGCCGTCGACGCCTCAGGCGTAGACGCCGCGCGTCGCGCCGCCGTCCACCGTGATGCAGATGCCCGTGATGAACGAGGCGCGCGCGGAGGCCAGGAAGCACACGACGTCGGCGATGTCCTGCGGCGTCGCGATCCGGCCGAGCTTGTAGGGCGCCTCCGCGGCCGCGCGCATCTCGCCGACGGTCTTGCCCGCCGCCTTCGCCTGCTGCTCCATCAGCTGATCCCAGCGCTCCGTGCGCGTGGCCGCCGGCGACACGGCCGTGACGAGCACGCCGCACTCCGCGCCGAGGTCGGCGAGCCCCTTGGTGAAATTCACGAGCGCCGCGTTGGCCGCACCGCCCGTGAGATAGGTCGCCGTCGGGTTGCGCGCGGCCGCCCCGGTAACGTTGACGATGCGGCCGCCGCCCTGGGCCTTCATGATCGGGAACACGGCGCGCGCCATGCGGATGTAACCCATGAGCTTGAGGCTCCAGTCGTCGAGCCACTGGGCGTCCGGGATCTCGAGGAAGCCGCCGCCACGGATCGCGCCGGCGTTGTTGACGAGCACGTCGATTCGGCCGCCCCCCGCACGTTTGGCCTCCGCGACGACGCGTTCCACCTCCGCCAGCTTCGAGAGATCGGCGCCGATGGCGACCGCGTCCTTGCCACGTAGGGCGCGCGCCTCGGTGGCCAGCTTGTCGAGCGCCGCCTTATCGCGCGCCACCGCGACCACGCGCGCGCCCTCGGCGGCCATGCCGAGCGCGATCGCGCGGCCGATGCCGCGGCTGGCGCCCGTCACCACCACTACCTTGTCGTTGAGCTCGAGGTTCATACGCTCTCCTCTCTCTCGCCCGCCTGACTGCGCTCCGGGAACGGCGGCGGCGTCGCTGCCGGCAGTTGCCTCACCGCCTCCGACGTCGCGCGTGCGAAGGCGTCGAAGTCGCGTCCGCCCAGCCGTCGCCCGCGCAGGCGCGCCGCGGCCTCGGTCAATAACGATCGCGCGCCGGCGACGTTGTCGTTGGCGAGGTGCTGCCAGCCGACCGCCGCCTGGATCACACCCTGCAGCGCCTCCCGCATCTGGCCGCTCGCCGTCATCCAGTGGGGCTCGAGCAGCTCGTGCACCTCGAAGTGCAGCCCCGCTCCGTACAGCCTGGCCGCCGCCTCGAGTGCTCCGTCCACGCCGCGCGCCGACGACGGCGGCATCGCGCCCAGGGCCTCGCTGGCCCGCCGCGCGCGCGCCGCGAGAAGCGCCGCCCACTGCCGCTCCTCGGCCGCCAACCAGGCGTCAGGCGCCTCGGCCAGCGACGCCAGCGCGCGTCGCGCCCCGGCGTCGTCGACGGCCTTCAGAATCGTCGCGGCCAGCCTGTTGCGCAACGCAAGCGGCAGCGTGCGGATCACCCGATCGATCGCGGCTCCGACTCCGGCGGAGGCTGAAACGGCACCGCCGCCGGCACGGGCGACGCCGCCACCGGCGGCGGCGCCGGGCGCCGCCCGCCGATGCGCCGGCTCGGGGTCGGGGACGGCAGGCGCTCGGCGCGGCTGCCGGCCAGCAGGTCGTGGAATGCGCGCTTGTCCTTGCGCAGCCCGCCCACGACGTGGCCGATCCCGAACGTGAGGACGAGCGCCGCCCAGAATGCGATCGCCCGCAGAAAGGAGGCGCCGAGCGGCAGCGCCTCGCCGTCCAGCGCGACGACGCGAACACGCGTCGCGAGCTTGCCGAGTGTCTGGCCGGCAATCGTGTGCAGCACCGTGGGATACGCGACGGCGAACACGAACGTGAAGAAGGCGACGGCGCCCATCACTCCGTCGGCGTCCGAGCGAAAGCGCACCCGCGCGATGACCTGCAGCAGGAACTGCACGACCATGATCACGAGCAGGTCGATCAGGAACGCGACGAGCCGGATCCAGAAGCCGGCGGGGTACGTCACGGCCGGAGTCGTCCCGTTCATGGCGCGTATAATACGCGCATGATCTCGGTGCGCGACGGGCAGGCGCAGATTCTCGCCCGCATCGGCGCGCCGCTGGCGCCCGAGCTGGTGCCGCTCACGCGCGCGCTCGGGCGC
>WNFJ01441760.1_pt4 | contig 18336 bp, 19 predicted proteins | sample 5400461 | NCBI WGS metagenome assembly WNFJ01 (sample SAMN13153349, study PRJNA577476) | soil metagenome | isolation source: 115 cm saprolite on Douglas fir-dominated hillslope | place: USA:California | collected 2013-09-17 | reverse complement strand
GGGCGCAGACCTCAACTTGCTGAACCGCCGGATGCGGACCCGCATGTCCGGTGGTGTGGGAGGGGAACGGTAGGACCTCCTACCGTCCCCTATCCCGATCAGGGGCGTGGAGCGATCGCCCGGTCTCCTTGAGAGGGCGATGCCGCTCGCGGCGGGCCGCTCGGTGGGCGCCGCGCCTCACACCCTCCCGACGCGCGCGCGCCGGCACGGTGTGTATATTCCCCCGCGTCTCTCTTTCTTGGGGTTTTCGATGCAGGTCATGAAGTTGCCACTGCTCGTCGCCGGCGCGCTCCTGACGACCGGGGCAGCGAGGCTCGGGGGGCAACAGGCGGCGCCGCCCGACCCCACGCCGCTCGCGGTCGGCACCATGGCCCCCGATTTCACGGTGACCGGTGCGACGCGCTACGGGGTGCTGGCCCGACCCGTCCACTTGAGCGAGTTCCGCGGCACGACGGTCGTCCTCGCCTTCTTCTTCAAGGCCCGGACCAAGGGCTGAACGGTGCAAATGCACGCGTACCGTGACCAGTACGCGAAGCTGTTCAAGGACGGCCAGAGCGTGGTGTTGATCACGATCAGCGCGGAGCCCGCCGACACGCTCGCCGCGTGGGCGCGCGACGATCAGTTCCAGTGGCTGTTCGGGGCCGACCCGGGCTCGGTGGTGGGGAAGCAGTACGGCGCCTATGCCCCGAAGTATCAGCTCGACAACCGCAATCTCTTTGTGATCGGTCCGGACGGCAGGATCGCGTACCGGCAGACACCGTTTCGAGAGATCGATCCCACGTCCTACACAGAGCTAAGCGCAGCGCTCGAGAAGCTGGCAGGGGCGCCCGCGGAGGGACACAAGGAGGGGGCGGGCGAGGGGCGCTGAGCCGACGGGCTCGGGGCCGGCGTGAGCCGGTGGTGAGAGGGACCGAAGCGCCAACGGGCCCGACTGCGGTCGGGCCCGTTGGCGTCTCGAGCCAGTGCCGCCTCGAGATCCTGATCCGCCCCGACGCCGGTATAGACGACCTTGCCCTGGGCGTCCAGGACCACCACGTAGGACGTGGAGGAGGCCTGGAACGCGCGGGTGGCGTTGCCGTTCGTGTCCCACAGGAATGGGAACGGCATGGGGTGCGCGGCCAGGTGGCGGCGCACGCCCGCGGGCGTCTCGTTTACCGCGACCGCGACCGCGACAAAGCGCACGCGGTCGCCGAACCGACGGTGCGCGGCCTTGAGCGCGGGCTCGAGCGCGCGACACAACGGACACCAGGTGGCCCAGAACTCGATCAGCGCCGGCTCTCGGCCGATGAACTGGCCGAGGGCAACCGGCTTCCCGTCGAGGTCGGCGATAGTCACCGCGGGCGGTGTCGCACCAACGGCGATGCCGGCGTCCACCTCCTGGGCGACCAGGCGGCCCGCCCCCAGCAGTGCGAGCCAAAGCCCGAGGAACCCGAGCGCCCGCGCCCCACACCGGTTCACAGCACCCTCCCGACCTGGATGAAGTAGTACTCCGCCACCGCCAGGATAACCACGCCAGCGGCCCGTTTGATCCAGAGCGTCCACGCCCCCGCCCGCGGCAGACTCGCCAGCGTGCCGGAGAACAAACCGGCGACGACGAGGAGGGCCGTCATGCCGAGGGAGAACACAAAGAGATAGAGGAAGCCCAGCACCGCGCTTTTGGTCGCCCCCACCCAGGTGAGCACCACGGCAAACGCCGGCGCGCCGCACGGGGCGGCCACGATACCCGAGGTGGCGCCGAGCAGGAAGACCGCGGGTGGGGAGCCGCCCGTTAGCCGAGCCGCCCACGCCGCGAAACGCTGCGGGGCGCCGACGGGGATGACGTCCAGCATGGCGAGCGCGAACACGAGGAGCAGGTTGCCCATCGCGAACAGCGCCCAGGGGTGGGAGGACACGGTCCCGAACAACGACCCCGTGAGCCCGGCCAGCAGACCCAACAAGGCGTAGCACAGCGCGAGCCCGAGTACGTAGACGAGGGTCAGCGCCGCCGTCCGCCCACGCGACGCGACGGCCCCGGCGCTCGCCGCGATGATCCCTACGGTGATCGGGAGCATCGGGTAGATGCACGGCGTGAGGCTCGTGACGAGCCCAGCGCCGAACAGCGCGGCCAGGGCGAGGAGGGGCCGGTGGGCGAGGGTCTCGGCGAGGCTGGAGCTGAGGACCAGGGGAAGGAAGGGGAGCACGAATACAAGTTAGCCGCTGAAGGGAGGGCGGCGGGCTCATGCGGCCAGCGCGGGTCCCCGTCGCCATCATCGGGGGGCGCCTGGTCACTCGTCGAATCCGCGAACGTGCTGTTGGCGGCGATCGCGTCGTCGTCGGACCGCGAATCGATGAAACCCCACATATCCGAAAAACTGTTGTGACCCGGCTCACGGAGCGTCGGTCACGGACGTCACCCGGGGCCGGGCCGGGTTACCAGACCGAGCCGCGCGACTCTTTACTGACCGACCGAACAATGGGGAGCAGGAACCCTCCCGCGGCGCTGGATGCCGAAACCACGACCCGGATGGGCAATCGCCACACGCGGCCCGCGGGTGAGAGCGAAGGAATCGCATGAACAACGAGGCTAGTGTGAATCCGATCTTGCGGGACGAGCGCGGCATGGCGCTGGCGCTCGCAATCGTGGCGATGGTGGTGGTCGGGGCGCTTGTAGCCGGCGCCTTTTTCTCGGGTACCCAGGAGCAGCGCGCCGCCGAGAACTCGCGCCGCATCCTCCAGGCCTTCGGCACCGCCGAAGAGGGCGGCTACGAAGTGATCGATCAGTGGAAGCCGCTCGTGAACGACACCCTGAAGGCCTATCCCGCGAACTCGTTGTCGGTGGGGGGCTGGCCCAACACCTGGGCCACGGCGTCCAACAAGACCGGGGTGTACGGCGGGTTCCTCTATCATTTCAACAACGAGGTGTATCTGGTGGATATCACGGCGCGCGACCAGGGCAGCGTGGTGAATGCGGCGCTGGTGACCCAGGGCGGCGGGGGCCGCGCGCGCCTCGGCCTCTTGCTGCGCAATCGGCCGCTGCAAGTCGGCATCAAGGCTGCGTTGACGACGGGCAACGCCTCGTCGGTGTCCGGCACCACCACGATCAACGGGGTCGATCAGAGCCCCACTGGCTGGGCGTCGTGCGGGCCTACGGCCGCCCCGCTCGCGGGGATCCGCGCCGCCACAGGGACCAGCGTCAGCGGCGGCGCCACCGTCATCGGCAACCCGCCGGTGATGGTCGACACCTCGGTGCATCCGAGCACGTTCGATCAGTTCGGCAGCGTGAGCTACGCGCAGCTCGCGGCGATGGCGACCATCACGCTCCCGGGTCAGAACTTCGCGACGGGGATCTTGCCCGCCGTGACGGCGGCAGGGGCGTGCGACCAGACCGTGCTGACGAACTGGGGCGACCCGTTGAACCCCACGGCGCCGTGCGGCAACTATATGCCGATCATCCACATTACCGGCAGCGCGACGATCAACGGCCAGCAAGGCCAGGGCATTCTGCTCGTGGACGGCAGCCTGTCGGTGTACGGTGGGTTCCAGTTCTACGGCATCACGATCGTCAAGGGCTCCCTTATCACGGCAGGCGGTGGCAGCAACCCGGCGCACTTCTGGGGCGCCACCTTGGTGCAAGACAGCGTCTCGCTCGGCTCCACCAACTCCATCTCCGGAAACGCCAACCTCTTGTACTCGAGTTGCGCCGTGCAGAAGGCGCTGGGGATGACCGCGCTGGCGACGCTGATGCGTTCGCGCAGCTGGGTGCCGCTGTTCTAGGAGAGGTCGCACGATACTAAGAGGCCGGGCCTTCGGGCCCGGCCTTTTTTGTCCCCAGGTGTCCCAGCTGACCGGCGCGGGGGCTCGGCTCTGGTCCATGCGCTCGAGTCGACGACGTGGCGCTGCTAGTCGCGGCGCGGCCTCGCGATCACGGAGACGGAGGTCAGGGCTCCGCTGCCAGGCGCGCCAGGCGAGCCCGCACGTCCTGAACCGCGGGCTGGAGCTCGGGGTCCGCAGTCTTCCACAGCTCGACGAAGCGGCTGTAGTAGCTGCGGGCCTGGGCCCGATCGCGCTTCGTCTCGTACAGCTCGCCCAGCCGCTTGTACGTGGCGCCGAGGTACAAAGCGTCGCTGAACAGCCGATACGGATCGGTGGTCATCGCGAGCTGCTGATAGAGCGCGATGGCCGAATCGGGCTGCGCCCGGCGCTCGTACACCTGGGCCTGCTCGAACAGTCCGCACTCGCTGCAGCCGATCTCGTCGCGCCACGCCTGGTAGGCCGCGAACGCGTCGGGGAGCCGGCCCTCCGCGAGCGCAATATCCCCGACCGCTTCCTGTCGCTGCGAGTCGCCTTGGCGCAGCGGTGCCGGGACGACGCGCTCGTACTCGGCGAGCCGGCGCCGCGCCTCCTCGGGGTGGCCAGCATGAGCGTAAAGCGAGGCCAGTCCCGTGTAGGGACGGTCCAGGGGCGGCAGCGATTCTAGGGGATGGCGAGCCAGCGCGAGGGTCACTTCCCGGAGCCCGGCCGCCGGCCGGGCGCGGTACATCACGTCGATAAATCCCAGGATAATCGCCCCTTGGAGGTAGTGGTCGGGCAGGCCGCGCCGCTCCGCTTCGGCCATGGCGTCCCGCGCGTCCCGTTCCGCGAGGGCGAGGTGGCCCTGGACCGCGGCGAGCCGCGAGAGCACCGCGCTCGTCTGTTCCCGGAAAAACGAGCTGCCCTGCTGCTCGGCGCGCAGCTGCCGGGTCACGCGCTCGGCGGTGGCGTAATCGAACTGGCTGCTGGCGCGCAAGGAACGCACCCACTGCACCCCGGGGTCGTTCGCGGCGGCGCGGGCGAAGCGCTCGAGCGTCGCCTCCGCGTCGCTGCCACGGCCCTGGAACGCCTGCGCGGCATAGGCGGTCATGTAGCACTGGTCGCCGCAGCGCCCGGTCGCGACGCCGCGCAACGCCAGGCTCTCGGCCTCGCTCCACTGCCGCTGGCGGGTGAGGATCAACGCGAGGTTATTGAGCGCCACGTGGTCGCTCGGGTCGAGCGCGAGGACGTCCCGGTAGGCCGCCATCGCCCGCGCTGGGTCGTAGGCGACCGCGTAGTAGTAGTACGCCGTCGCGTGGTCGCGCTCGCGGGTGGGCAAGCGGTCGCGGTGCTCGAACGCGTGCGTCGCCGCGGTGACGACCTCGGTGTTGGACCGGCCCACGTTCCCGAGCATGGCGGCGAGCTTGCGGTAGGCCATCGCGAACCCCGTGTCGAGCGCCGTCGCGCGCTCGAGCGGGGGGATCGCCGCTTCCTCATTGCCGCTGGCATCGGCGCGGAGCGCCGCGGTGTACTTCTGCAGCGCTTCGAGCGAGCGGGTGGTCACCTCCTCGAGCGGCGGATCGGCCCGGATGGTGGTGAGCGATTCGCCGATCCGCTCGCGCAGGGCGCGGGACAGGGCGTCGAGCGCCGGGATGAGCGCCGTCTCGTCGGGGGCGGCGGCCCGCGCGCCCGTGAGGACCGCGCCGTCCCGCGCGGCGACGACGCTCGCCACGAGCACGTAGCCCTTGCCCACCGGATCGATCGCACCGGTGACGACGGCCTTAATGCCCTCGCGCTGGGCGAGCTCGCGCGCCAACGTGGGCGTGAGCGGCGTCGCGGGGTCGCGCTGCATGCGGCGCAGCCCCTCGGTGAGCCGGGCGGCGTCCACCAGCTTGACGGTGGGCGACTGCGACAGGTCGACCCGGAACGCTTCCGTCAGCGTGGGACCGAGGCTGGAATCGGCCGCGCGGTTCTCGAAGTCGCTCAGGATGATCGGCTCGCGTGCCTTGAGCGCGCCCTTGGCGAGCAGGGTCCCGAGCGGGCCCACGCCGAGGAGCCGCAGCATCGTGTGCGCGGCGACGATGAGGGTGAGGCCGCCGAAGGCGGCCCCGCCGCCGAGCAGCGCCTTGCGCAAGGTGAGCCAGCCGGCGAGCCCGCCGGGCGGGGAGTGGAGTCGAATCGTCCCGCCGCGAGCAGCACTGGCCACCCGATCACGAGCAGCAGGACGGCCGCCGGGAAGACCCAGTCTGGCAGCCCGAGCTTCACCATGAGGACGTGGACCAGGCCGAGCACGGCGGCCGAGGCCAGCACGAGGACGAAGAGTAAGCGCAGCGGGTGAGGGCCCGAGAGGGTCGTCGCCACGGCTCCGGCCGCGACGGCGCCGCTTGGCGCAGCCTGGGTCGGCGTGATGCTGCCGGTGGGCGTCGCCATGGCGTCGAGCTGGGCGAGCAGCTCATCGGCCGCTTGCCACCGGTCGGCAGGCCGTTTCTCGAGGCAGCGCATCACGAGGGCGGCGAGCGCCGGGGGGACGGCGGGCCGCAGCGTCGTCAGCGGGTCCGGGGTCAGCGTGACGTGCGCCGCGAGCATCGCTTGCGGGCTCGGGGCGACGAACGGCGGCCGCCCCCCCAGCATCTCGTAGGCGAGCACGCCGACCGCGTACAGATCGGCGCGGTGGTCGGTGCGCGGGTCGGCGGCCCCCTGCTCGGGGGCCATGTAGGCGGGCGTGCCCAGGGCGATGCCGAGCGAGGTGAGCGAGCTGCTGCCCGCGGACGCGCTCACGGCCTTGGCGACGCCGAAGTCGGTTACGACCGCGTGCTTTCCCGTGAGCAGCACGTTGTCGGGCTTGATATCGCGATGCACCACGCCCTGGGCGTGGGCGTACGCCAGCGCGTCCACGACGTCCCGGAGGATGCGCACCGCCTCCCCGATCGGGAGCTCGCCCTCGCGAGCGAGCTTGGCGCGCAGCGACTCGCCGGGGATGAATGGCATGACGTAGTAGAGCAGGCCGAGGGCGGCACCCGCGGTGAGCAGCTGCACGATGTGGGGGTGTTGCAGCGAGGCGGCGAGTTGGATCTCGCGGCGGAAGCGCTCGGTATTGACGCCGGCCGCGAGCTCGGGGGGCAGCACCTTGATGACGACGCGGCGGCCCAGCGCCACCTCTTCGGCCAGGAACACGCGGCTCATACCGCCGCCGCCGAGCTCCCGCTCGATCCGGTAGGTCGCTCCGACGGCTTGCTGGAGCTGCTCTCTCAGGTCGGTCACCGCGCGCGTTCTGAAGATAGGGGGGCGAGGGGGGTGGGCGCAAAGCGCCGCGGGGAGGCCGGCCGCGCGAAACTCTCGTGGGCGGCGGCAGCGTAGGGGGCGTGAGGTGGCGCGCATTTGTGCTGGCGCGCCTCGCATGCTAAGACTCCAGCGACTTCCCTTCTCACGCGAGGAGTAGCTCCGTGAAACTGCTGCCCATCGCCGCGGCGCTCGGTCTCGGTGTGGTGCGACTGCTGGCCGCGCAAGCCGCGACCGACTCCACAGCCTGGACCGCCTACGGTCATGATGCCGGGGGCACGCGCTACGCACCGCTCGACCAGATCACGCGGGCCAACGTGGCGGGTCTCGAGTTGGCGTGGGTTCATCGAACCGGTGACCTGCTCGACGGACGCGGCCGCTTCGAGGCGACGCCGCTCTTTGTGGACGGCCTGCTGTACCTGGCGACGCCGCTCGGGCGCGTGCTGGCGCTCGACCCGGCGAGTGGGGACGAGCGCTGGAGCTACGATCCGCGGATCGACCTGCACGGCGATTACGGCGATTTCGCAAACCGCGGTGTTTCAACCTGGCTCGACACCCACGCCCCAGCGGGCGCGCCGTGTCGGCGCCGCGTCTACGTGGGCACCGTGGACGCGCGGCTCATCGCCCTCGACGGCGCGACGGGACGGCCATGCCCCGATTTCGGCGCGCAGGGCGCCGTCGACCTGACGCGCGGCCTGCGCAACGCGCCCGAGTACGTGGGCGAGTACGAGGTGACCTCGCCGCCGGCCGTGGTCGGCGACCTAGTGATTCTCGGGTCGTCGGTCGCCGACAACCACCGCACCAATGCGCCCGACGGCACGATACGCGCCTACGACGCGCGGTCGGGCCGCGAGCGGTGGCGCTGGGATCCGGTGCCGCGCGACGCGGGGACGCCGGGCTACGAGACGTGGCGCGGGGCGACGGCGCATGGCACCGGCGCCGGCAACGCCTGGAGCGTCCTGTCGGCCGACCCGGCGCGCGATCTCGTGTTCGTGCCCACCGGCAGCGCGAGCCCGGACTACTACGGTGGCGAGCGGCTCGGGCAAAACCTCTACGCCAATGCGGTCGTGGCGCTGCGCGCGTCGACGGGCCAGCTGGTGTGGCATTTCCAGGTCGTGCACCACGACCTGTGGGATTACGACGCCCCGGCGCAGCCGGTGGCGTTCACGCTGCGGCGCGGCGGCGCCGCCATCCCCGCGCTCGCCGTCGCGACCAAGATGGGGCACCTCTTCATCCTCGATCGGCAGACGGGGGCGCCGCTGTTCCCCGTGGAGGAGCGGGCCGTGCCGCAGACGGACGTCCCGGGCGAGGAGAGCTGGCCGACGCAGCCGTTCCCACCGCCGGCCTTCCGCCTGGTGCCGGAGAGCCTGCCGGCAACGGACGCCTTCGGCGTCACGCCCGAAGCCCGGGCGCAATGCCGCCAACGCATCGCGGCGCTGCGCTCCGAAGGCATCTTCACGCCGCCGTCGGTGCGCGGTTCGTTGCACTATCCCGGCACCCTGGGCGGCGCCAACTGGTCGGGGGTGGCGGTGGACGAGCGTCGCGGCTGGCTCGTCGTGCCCACGAACCGCCTCGCGGTGGTCGTGACGCTGATTCCGCGGGACTCGCTCGAGGCGGCGCACCGCGCCAACCCCGCCGCCGAGATCGGCGAAATGCGGGGCACGCCATATGGCATGTCGCGCGAGGTGCTGTGGATCCCGCAGCGCCAGCTCTGCACCCCACCGCCCTGGGGACAGCTCACGGCGTTCGACCTGGGAGCGGCGCGAATCAACTGGCAGGTGCCGTTCGGATCGCTCCCGCCGCGGCTGGTCGGGGGCGCGCCCCCCGCCCCGGGGTGGGGCTCACCCGGCTTGGGCGGTGCGCTCGTGACCGCCGGTGGGCTGGTGTTCATCGCCGGCACGCTCGACGGGCATCTGCGGGCGTTCGATCTCGAGACCGGTAAGGAGCTGTGGCGTGCGGCGCTGCCGGCGGGCGGCCACGCGCTGCCCATGACGTACGCGGTGGGCGGCCGCCAATACGTCGTGATCGTGGCGGGCGGGCATGATCGGCTCCGCACGCCGATGGGGGATTACGTGCTCGCGTTCACCCTCCCGGGGCCGGGGGCGCCGAGCCCCGACACCGTACCGCGACCGCTCCCGGGCACGTGGGTCGGGGAGCTGCGGATCGAGGAGAATCGCCACGCCGCGACGGTCGAGTTACGCGCGAACGGCGACTCACTCACCGGGGACATGACGCTCACGGACGTCCACGCGGGAGGTCCGCTCAGCGCGCGGCAGCAAGGCGGCGAGGTTTCCTTCACCGTCGCTTTCACCTATGCCGCGATGCGGTGCGGCGGCACCATCGCGGGGAGCGGTGCTCAGGCGAACGGGGGCAGGCTCTTGGTCGGTACGCTGCGCGTGACGGGCAGCTGTCGCGAGCATCCCGAGACGGGCACCTTCGCCCTGTGGCGCCGCCCGAGCGGGGACGCGCCACCGCCGCGCTAGGCCGTGGGGCCCGCGCCCCTCCGTCTCTAGGTCAGCAGGCGCGCGATGTCGCGCCACGTAGCGAGCGTGATCTTGGCCTCGGCGAGCGCCTGGCGCAGGATCGGGCTCGTGACCGCGTCGAGCTCGCGCTGCCGCCCAGTCGCGCCCCAGTTCAAGCGCGGCGGCGCGAAGGCACGGAACTCCCCATCGTCGTAGCCCACGTGCATGAACAGCTCGGTGACGCCGGGGGACAGCCCGTGCAGCGTCTCCACGTACCAGGGGATCCACTGGTCCGGCGCCACCCCGGGCGGGATGGTAATCGCGTGATCGAGGGCGATGCCGTCGGGGCCGCCGGCGGCCAGGTAGGGATGCTCGGCAAACCAGTTGCGGCTCACGCGGATCGGGAGCCGCTGTTCGGTGGCCACGCGGCGGAACAAGTCGAACACCGCCGGGCCGAGCCATTGGAGCCGGTGTTCGTGCGAGTCCAAATGCGTAGGCCGGACGCCGAGGAGCCGAGCCCGGTCGACTTGCGCCCGCAGCTCCGCTTCCAATTCGCCCAGGTCGACGCGGCGCGTCTCGTCCCACGCCGTGGGGAAGTAGCCGTCGCCGTCGACGAGCGAGGGGACGGCGGCGGGACCGAGCACGGGACCCCAGCGATACGACGGCCGCTCGCTCGTGAAGGTGAGATGGAGCCCCAGATGAGCTGGGGATGGGCGCGCGCGTACGCCGCGGCTTCGGCGAACCAGGGGCAGGGTACCATCAGGCTGCCGGAGTTAGCGACGCCGGTCTCGAAGGCGACCACGGCGGCGGCGTTGACGGCGTGCAGCAAGCCCAGATCATCCAAGTGCACGATGAGCAGCCGCGCGTCGGCGGGGTAACCGAGCCGTTCGGCGAGGGTCGGCTGCGGTAGCCGCCGGGCGTGGGGCGGGGCCGCGCGGGGCAGCGTGAGCGCCGCCGCGACCGTCGCGAGGAAGTCGCGGCGCGTGACCTCGGAGCGACGGTGTGTGGTCGACATGGTGCGAACCCCTCAGCGCTGCCGGACTGGTCGACGCTGAGGCGGCGCGTGGTGGAACGGCTCCTGCAACATAGGGTGGTGGCCCCGGTTGTGGGGGCGATCCCGCTTTACGGCTCGAGCACGAACAGCGCGAATGTCCCGGGCATGATGGGCGGCCGGGGCCGCGGGTGCTCGGGGGTGGCCGCTGGGGTGGGTCCGAAGTCGGCCGTCACGGTGAAGACGCGGTGCGTCGCTTCGTCGAGCTCCATAGTGCGGGCGCCGCGGCGCGTCGGGACGGTGGCGACGACCCGGAACCGGTCGGGGGCGTCTTCGTGCACCACCGTCAGGGTGCCATCGCCGTTCGAGGCGAACGCGAGTTGGGTCGCCGGATCGAAGCGGCAGGCGTCGACCGCCTGCCCGATCGGCAGCGTCGTGATCAGCTTGCCGGCGCTGGCATCGGAGATGGCCATGACCCCGCTGCGACAGCCGCTGAAGAGGCGGTGATGGGCGCGGTCGATGGCGAGCCCGGTGGGAGTCTGGCACGGCGCGAGGGACCATTGGCGCGTCACCTTCATCGCCGCCGCGTCGATCTCCGCCACGGCACCTTTCTCCTCGAGATTGACGTAGAGCTTGCCGTCGCCGGCGGAGACGGCGAACTCAGGCCCCGTCCCGAGATCGATCGTCCCGATGCGCTTCCCCGAGGTGGCGTCGAGCACCGTGGACGAATTGGCGTCGCCGTTGAACGTGAAGACGCGCTGCGTCGCCGGGTCATAGAGAATCGCATCGGCATCCAGAGCGGCCGTCGTGCGACCCGCCACCGCAAGGGTCTTCAAGTCGAACATGACGACGCTCGAGTCGCGGCCCGAGGTCGCGAAACCGCGGCCGCTCTGATACGCGAACGCGACGCCGTGCGCCCCGTTCAAGCCGGGGATCTCGGCGAGGACTTTGCCGGTGCCAGGGTCGACGACCATGACGCGGTCTTGCCGCGCGATGAATAGCCGGTGGCCGGCGGTGTCGAGGCTGACGTAGTCCCATCCGCCGCTGCCACCGAGGGTGTAGGTGTGGGCGACGTGATAGGACTGGGCGCCGGCCGGGCAGAGCGCGGCGCACACGAGCATGACGCTCGGCGTGAGGATCCGAGATGAGGCGTTCACGAGGGGTCTCCGGGAGTGTGGGTGGAGCGTGCGCCGGCACTCCAGCGGACGGCGGTGCCGCAGGCAACCGGCGGAATTCTAGCACCGTTTGCGGGGGCCGCCAGTCACGGCCGAGGGTCGCGGCGCGCTCCGCCGTTCAGCGGCGGTCGCGCGGGTTGCGTTGCGCCGGGATAGGGAAATCGATGCGGAACGTGGTACCGCGGCCCAGGGTGGACTCGACCGCAACCTCACCCCCGAACATTTCCTGGGTGAGCTGGCGGACGACGGTGAGTCCCGTGCCCGAACCGGAGCCGAACGCCTGGGTTGTGAAGCCGGGCTCGAAGATGCGGTTGCGATGTTCGGGGGCGATCCCCACGCCTTCGTCGCGCACGCTCAGGCTGAGCGAAGCGCCCGACAGTTCCAAGCTCACCACGACGGGTGCCTGGCGCTCGCGCGAGGCCGCGACGGCATTGCGGATCAGGTTGGTGATGACCTGATACAGGGCGTTCGGGTCGCCCTGGAGGAAGACCCCGCTCACGCTGACGACGCCTTGGAGCGTGACGCCGCGTTTGCGCGCCAACGGGCGCTCCAGCGTGACGCACGAGCGCACCACCTGGGCCGCATCGAAGCGCTCGGAGCGGGCGAGGCCGCCGCGGGCGCGATCCTGGATCGAGCGCAGAAAGGCGATGGCCTGCTCCATGCTCTCCCCCACGGCGCCCAGGTCGTCGAGCAACTCGTGGCGGAGCTCGGGGGCGAGCGCGCTGGCGGTGCGGACGCGTTCCAACGTGAGATCGAGGCCCGCCAGCGCCGCGGTGAGGGGATTGGCGACCTCGTGGGCAATGACACTCGGTTGGCGGGCCAACTCGGCCAGGGCGTCCGGCTCGGGGAGGCGCGGCCGGGTGGTCGCGGCGGGTTGGTCGAGGAGGCCGAGGCAGAGACCGGCGAGTTCGAGCGCGAGGCGCTCCCGGCTGCGGCGTTCGACGCCACCGGGCGGGGGTGCGGGTGGCTGCGTGCGCACGGGGGCCACGCACCACACCCGATCGTCCAAGCGGCAGCCCACCCAGCGGCTGCCTTGAATGATCGGGGCGCTCCAGCGGCGCAGCGTGCCGTCTAAGTCCAGGGCGGTGTCTTCGTAGCGCGGTCCGATGGCGCTCGTGAGGACCGGCACGACGTCAGCCCGTTGCGACACCTCCCACAGGGTGACCGTGCGGCCCTGCAACACGACACTCGCCTCGCGTAACACCTCTCGGTGACGCTCTTGCATAGGTCGGGGTCTGGCCCTCTCTTCTCGGGAGACGCGACCGCGGCGGTTGCCGTGCGGGGGCGGGAAAGCCGGTGGCGGGCGCGCGCGCGTTCGGACGGCTGGGACAAGCTAGCCCGCGCCGGCCTGGCCGCCTAGGGCGTTTTTGCGGCACCATGGGTAGAAACGCGGCAGGGGGCGGTGCGCGCAGCGGAGCCCCGTGACCGCCCGTGACGCCCGGCTGTTCGCGGGGAGCTAGTCTCCCTGGCGGGGAGCTAGGCTTCCGTGGGGAGGTACCGCATGAGCCGCATTTGCTGCTGGGCGATCGCCCTAGGCTTGCCGCTCGGCAGGCTTGGGGCCCAAGAGCCGCCCGCGCTGGCCGCTGGCGCCCGGGTGCGGGTGCTCGCCCCCAAACCGATCTGCACCTACCCAGAAATGGCGCCGTGCTACGGCAAGGTGGTCGGGTCGCTCGAATCTATCGACAGCGCCAGCATCGTCATCCGGCGCGAGACCGGGGACACCGTGCGGATCTCCCGGGCTCCGGGCGTGCGGCTCGAGGTCGGCAGCGGTCGTCGCGCGTGCAGCGAGCACCGCGGGAGCTGTGTGGTTCTGGGCCTGCTCGGCGGCGCGGCGGTCGGAGCGGCGGTCGGCTTCGTTTCGGTCGAATCACAAGGTGGCCCGAGCGCGTGCGGTGAGAACCTCTGCGAGCTGATCTATGTGCTCACGGTGCCCGCCGGAGCGGTCCTCGGCACGATCGTCGGTGCGCTGGTCGGCCCGGAGGACTGGGAGGCAGCCGAGTTGCCGGCACGCCTGAGCCTGGGGCCTGCCGGTGCAGGCCGCCTAGCCATCGGCGTGTCGCTGCGGTTCTGAGTGGGCCTCTGGCCACACCGGGGAGCAGGGCGAGGGCTACGCGGGGCCGGTGTGGCGCCGCGACGGGCGCTGCGTTCTCTTTCGCTCCGTCCCTACCCGCTACATCATTCAGCGATGCAACCCGTTAGTCAGACGCTCGTGGAATCGATCCGCGCGCCGATCGACCAGGTCTTCGCGCTGCTCACCGATCCCGGCCGCATCGCCGAATGGTTGCCCGGCTGTGACGCTGTGGAGAATTCGGGACCGCTCGCGGTGGGCGTCCGCTTTACGGCGCACTTCGGTGCGCGGCTCACGGAGTTCGAGGTGGTGGACTACGCACCGCCCCGCACGGTGGCGTGGCTGGAGCGCGGCGCCCGCAAGGGATGGCAGACGTCCTATCTGCTCGAGGCGGTGGCCGGTGCGACCGCGGTGACGATCACCGGTACGTGGACGCCGGAGTCGGAGGACGCGTGGTTGCGCGGCCGCACGTTCGCGCGCCGCCGCGTGCAGAGCCACCTCAAGGCGATCATGGAGAACCTCCGCAACCTCCTCACCGCCTGAGGCGCGACCGCGGGCGTCACGCGCCTGGGGGTGCGAGCGCCAGGTCCGCGAAGCAAAACCCCTCGCGCTCCACCCGCTCGCCGACGTGCACGGCGATCTGAGCCGGGAACATCGGCCCGGCGCAGCAGAACGTGTGGAACTCGCCGCGCTCGCCGCACGGGTCGACGCCGGCTGGGAGGTCGGCCAAGAAGGCCGCGTCGTAGCGGCGGCCCACGAACGACGGCGCCAGCTGCTTGGGGTCGACACATGTGAGCACGGCCTCGAGCCCGGCCTCGAGCATGCGACGGGCCAGCCGAGGCGTGGCGCTCGGGGCGCACCACAACGGGAACAGCGGGTCGAGCCCGGTGCCGCGGAGCTGGCGAACGCGGTAGTCGCGGATCTCCTGGAGGAAGAGGTCGCCGAAGGCGAGGTGGGTGACGCCGGCAGCGCGGGCGCGGGCGATCACCGCGGCCATGCGTTCCTCATAGTCGGCGTTGGAACAGGGCGAGGGCAGGGGCACGCGCCAGAGCGGCAGCGCCGCCGCCCGCGCCTGGGCTTCGACGAGCGTGCGGCGTACGGCGTGCATGGCGACGCGATCCGCCGCCTCGTTGAAGGTGGTCAAGAGGCCCACGACGTCGACCCCGGCTTGGCGCAGGGCATGCAACGTCCAGGCGCTGTCCTTCCCCGAGCTCCACGACAGCAGGACGCGGCGCGCTACCATGCGGTGGCTCGACCGGGGCAGCAGGCCACGGCTTAGGGCTGCAGCAGCTCCGCCAGCTCGCGCGCGGCGGCGGTGCGCGCGGCCAGGTCCACCTCGAGCTCGCGCCCGAGCGCGGCCAGGTCCGGCCCCGCCGCCCGCAAGAGATCCGCCGACTGGCCGTGGAGCTCGCCCAGCACGCTCAAGACCTCGAGCAGCTGCTGCACCAGCGCATCGCGCGTGCGTTCACACTCCGTCACGCCGTCGAGCCACCGCGCCGAAAGCGTGGGCCAGCGTTCGCGCTGGGCGTCGAGCGTCCGCAAGTTTTGCTCGAGCTCCCCGAGGGCCATGGCGACGCCCGCCGCCGCGGCGAGGAGTTGGTGCACCAACGGGGGCAACGACGGTGCCCCGTCGCCGCGGGCGGCGGCGATCACGAGCCCCCGCCCGAGACGGACCACGTCGGCCAGAAGATCCCGCGCGGTGCCGGGCGGAAGCTCGGTGAGCGCTTGCACCACGACGGCTGCGACGGCGGGGGGGAGCGGCGCCTGCTGACGACGGGGCATAAGGAGCGGCCGCCGCAACACCTGGTGCGCCCCGCCGACGAGGAGCAGGATCACGAGCGGCGTCGTCCACAGGAGCGCGGGGAGGGCGACCGCACCGGCGACGCCGCCGACGCCGGCCGTGGCGCCCAGCAGCAGCAGGAACGACCCCGGCAGCGCGCTCCAGGGTCGCCGCGCGGGCACGGCGCGGGCCGGCAGGCCCCAGGCGGCGAGTCGCTCGACCACCCGCGGCCCGAGAGCGGTCGGCACCCGGACGAGCGGCCGGTGCCCGGCGGCGACGCGCTCGAGCTCCGCCGGCGGACCTTCCGCGGCGATCACGCTGCCGAGCCGCTGGGCGATCGTCGCGACCTGGGAGCCGCCAGCCGGCGCGAGGAACACGAGCGTGTCGGCACGGTCGCCCAGGGCCCCGCCGCAGCGCGGACAGATGATCATGCCCAGGGGATCGGGCGCTCCACAGACGACGCAGAACTGCGCGGGTAGGGGCTGGGAGGCGGCGGCGGGCGCCTGCGCCCGCCGCAGCGCGTCACCCATGCTCGCCGCCGAGGGAAACCGCTCGGCCGGCACGGCCGCGGTGGCGCGGGCGATCACGTCGTCCAGCCAGGCGGGCACGTCCGGTCGCAGCGCCCGCGGATGATACCCGCCCGCGGTCGGCGCCGGGGGGCGTTGCGGCGATCCGCGCTCGGGCAGACGACCGGTGAGCACGTAGTAGAGCGTGATGCCGAGCGCGTAGACGTCGGATCGCGCGTCGCCCCGCTCACCGGCCAGCATTTCGGGCGGGGCGTAGGCGAGGGTGCCGACGAGGCCGCCCGTCTGCGTCATGGTGGCCTGGCTGTCGAGCCGAGCCGAGCCGAAGTCGGTCAGCCGGGCGCGGTCGTCGGGTCCCAGCAAGATGTTTTGCGGCTTGACGTCGCGGTGCAGGATGCCGCGGCGATGGGCGGCGGCCAGGGCGTCAGCGATCTCGCTGCCGAGCGCGATCGCGCGTGCCGGATCGAGCGGGCCGTGGTCGCGCACCGAGACCTGGAGATCTTCGCCGGCGACGAGCTCCATGACGACGAAACTCCAGGGCGCCTCCTCGAGGAAGTCGTGGACGGCGACGATATTCGCGTGCGACAGCGTTCGCGCCGCTTGCACCTCCCGGCGCATGCGCTCGCGGGCGACCTGGGCGGTGGCGGGAGGTGGCACGAGGAGCTTAATGGCGACGTCGCCGTCCAAGTCGCGATCGCGGGCACGGTACACGACCGACGAGCCGCCGCGCCCGATCTCGCCCACGATCTCGTAGCGCCCCTTCAACACCGTCCCGGGCGCGAGGTAAGGCGACGCGGTCACGATCCGCCCAGGCGCTCCAACGTCACGCGCGCGTTCTGGCGCCAGCCGTCGTTGTTGGTGTAGAGGTTGAGGAAGGCCTGCAGATGGGCTCGCGCCAAGTCGAGCTGCCCCAGCGCGTATTCGGACATGCCGGCGTGGTAGAGTGCCATGTAATTGTTCGGCCAGTACTCGAGCACGAGCTCCATGATGGGGCCGGCGGAGCGATCGTCGCCCGCGTCAGCCACGGGGTGACCCACCTCGAACACGATCCCGGCCGCCTGCCACCGCTGGCCCCGCGCCACGCGGTTGATCATCGTGCGCGCGCGGTCGATCTTGCCCGCCAACGCGTAGCAGGCGGCGCTGTAGCCGGCCCCCGTCAACGTCGCGGGCGGCGGGGACTGCTGCTGGCGGACCTCCACCTCGACCGCGTTGCAATAGGGTTTCATGGCCGCGAACCACTGTTCCCCGGTGCTGTGGGGGCCCGGGGTCGTCGCAGGACTGGGCCCGTGCGGTCGAGCGCCGCGCCACGCCCAGGCGGCGAGTGCGAGGCCACACGCGACGACGTACGCCCAGCCCGTCAGATGCAGTCCTCTCGTCACGTCAGCTCCTGTGGCCAGTGGTGCGCCGGCTCGCGCCGCGCGTCAACCGATCGGACGCGCCCGGGGACGGGGGGGCCGCCACCCCTCGGGGCAGGGTCACACCGCTTCCCGGAGAGGCCATCAATGGTAGGGGCACGGGCCGGACGACGGGGTGAGCGCCCTCACAGCGCCGGACCGGTGTCGCGCCGACGGCCGTCTTCACGGCCCCGTGACCCCTGATAGTACCCGTGTCAGGCGCTCGGGCGATACCGCGGCGCGGCTAGAATCGATACCCCGTAATCAGCTTCACGATGAGGCGGTCGGTCGCGGGCGTGAGCCCGACCCCCACCCCGAGGTTGAACTCGACGTTGGGCGAGAGGTTCAAGTCGATGGTGGGGAAGAGCTGGTGCTGCTGCTCGGAGAGCGGGGCGAACCCGCTGAGCGGGCCGAGGGCGCCGTAGTACTCGAGCCCCGCGGTGGTGGTCGCGGTGATGTCGTAGGTGAGGGCGGCGGCGGGCGAGAAAGCGAAGCCCTGGGAGGCGGTCTCGCCTTGGAGCGCTCGTTCGAGGGCGGGGTTCACGGCCCAGTACCAACGGCCCACGCGGTGGTCCACGATAGGCCGAATCTCGAGCGTCCACGTGTCGGCCGAGAAGGCGCGACGCTGATAGCCGTATTCGAACGACAGGCTCACCGCGACAGGCCAATGCCAGTCCGCCGGCGCGCGCAGCCGGGGCCGAATGTGGTTGCCCACCCAATTCCAATCCGCGCCCCGCTGTACGCTCGTGAAGGTGTACCAGGCGACCTCGAACCACGGCGTGAGGCCGTGCGTCACCTCCACGGTCTCATGCCAGGCGTGCTCGCTCGGCCAGATGCCGTTGGTGACGGCGCGTCGGCCGGTCGCCGTAAAGTTGCTGTGCAGCTCGAGCATCGT
>WNFJ01139453.1_pt2 | contig 18336 bp, 18 predicted proteins | sample 5400461 | NCBI WGS metagenome assembly WNFJ01 (sample SAMN13153349, study PRJNA577476) | soil metagenome | isolation source: 115 cm saprolite on Douglas fir-dominated hillslope | place: USA:California | collected 2013-09-17 | reverse complement strand
TTTGCAACAGGGCATCGAGCAATTCCGGATAGGCGAACTGGTGCTGCAGCGCCATGCCGCCCGGATAGCCGAAGCACAGATGGACGAAGGTCGGCACCCACACGCCCTCGAGGCAACGGTCAAGCGCGCGTGCCCCGTAGGCGAAGACCTTGTCGTGGTAGCGCGTCATCGCCGGCTCGTCGAGCTGGAGCACGTCGCAGCGGGCCGCCTGCAAATCGATCAGCTCCGTATTGACGGCGGCGGCGATGTCCATGGCAAGCTCGGCTTCGTCCTCGTAGAATTCGTTGAGCGTGCTGTCGATCACCGTCATCGGCCCGGCCACCGCCACCTTCACCGGCCGTTGCGTATGCGTCTTGGCGAACCGCACCTCCTCCAGGCACGCTGGCGCGCGCCGCTTCACCTTGCCGGTGACGCGCGGAACGATGCGCGGGCTCCTGCGATTGCGATAGGTTTCCTTTTCGCGCTGGTTCGCCATGTCGATGCCATCCCAGGTCGCGGCGGCGTGGTAGACGAAGCTTTCGCGCCGCTGCTCGCCGTCGGTCAGGATGTCGAGGCCGATATCCTCCTGCTCGCGCAGCGCCAGGAGGGTGGCGTCGTCCTGCGCCTCGCGCAGCGCCTCGCCTTCGAGACGGAAGATGGCGCGGCTGCGCTCCGTCGCCGCATCAATGGTCCGAATTTCATCAGGATACCGGTTCCGCCCAGTCGCGCCACAAGGCCAGAAGCACGGCCAAGATGGTGGGGCCCAGGAACAGGCCGAGCAGCCCGAACGATTCCAGCCCACCGAATATGCCGAGCAGGACCCAAAGGAACGGGAGCCTGGCCGCGCCGCCGATCAGGATCGGGCGCAAGAAATGATCCGCCACAAACACGACAAACGATCCAAACGCGAGCAAGGCAACCGCAGCTCCGGTCTGCGATTGGCTGAGCAGCACGAGCGCGCCCAGCCCAAAGACGAGCGGTGCCCCGAACGGCACGGTGGCGAGAACTCCCGTCACGGCGCCGAGCAGCACCGGGCGCGGCAAGCCGACGATCGCATAGGCGACGCCGAGCAGGAGACCTTCGCCGAAGCCGACCAGCACCAGGCCATTTACCGTGGCACGAACGGCGGTGAGCACCTGGGGCCCAAGGCGGGTCCCGGTCGCCCCGAAAAAGCGATCGACGACGACCGACGTCTGCTGGACCAAGGCCTCGCCATCCCGAAACAGAAAGAACAGCGTCAGAAACGTGAAGATCAGGATCGTCAACCGATGAATGAGCTGGAACCCCAAAATGCGCGTCCATTCGATCAACCAGCTCCGATCGATGCGGCCCAAGAGATTGGCCGCCGCCAGCGGCTCGCTCAGGTTGCTCATCCACCAATCAGCTACATAGCCGCCGATCAGTGGAAGCCGCGCCAGCCATTCCGGAGAAGGAATACCGACCCGCTCGGCCTCCCTTATCCATTGGACCGTCGCGACCGCCTCGCGTCCGATCTCGATACCCAGGACGATGAGCGGCACGATCAAGACCACGCCGATCAGAAGGGTGGCTTCCGCGGCAGCGGCTGTGCGGTTCCAATGGCGCAGCCGGCTTCGTTCGACCAGCGGCCAAATCGCGATCGCCACCACAACCGCCCAGACCAATGCGGGCAGGAAATCCCAAATGATCCAAATTCCGAGCGCCAGGAGGGCGGAGATGAGCGCGAACCGGCCCAGCCGCCGCGTTGACGGCAGAGCGGCGGGATCGGAGATGGAATCAGGGACCGCATGCCCGCCGGATGGCGGTTTGGATTGGGACGGCTCTGGGACGCTGGCCACGAATGCGCTCTTCAATCCGTCGATCCTTGCCCCGAAATCCGTCGATCCTTCGCCCCGATTTGGCACCATTATCATCTTCCGAGGCCTCGGAACACGCCAAGATTTGCATTCGCATATGACGAAACCACCGCGCTCTCAGCGATACCCCCCTTGAAAGGGAGAGAGCCTGCCCTCGGGCCACGACCCGAGGGTCGACCCGCAAAGCGGGTCGGGTGGGGGTCAAGCAACAAACACCAAATCTGCCGGGAGAAAGGACCCCCATCCGGCGCCCCGATCTCGGGCCTGCCCGAGATCGGCATCATGGAGCGCAAGTCGAGTAAACTCGACTTGCGTGGCGCCGCCTCCCCCACGCGACGTCGGGTATACCCGACTTCGCCATTCAAAGTGATCGAAGTCGGATAAATCTGACTTCGATTGGGGGAGGGATTCGGCACCAGCCTGCCAAACAACAAAATTCAAATGCGATCGCCCTGCTACAACTCGGATTTATCCGAGTTCGGTCACTCGATAACGTGGCCGAAGTCGGATAAATCCGACTTCGGCTGGGCAGGGAGAAGGCCGAGCTTGCGGCTCACGCCGCGTTCAATTCGCAGGAAAGTGCTCCAGGCGGCAAGCGGGCACCCGCGGGGGAGCGCTTTACCGAAGCGCTCGCCTGCCCATTCGCAGCCTGATGCGAGAAATGCGCTCAAACCGCGTCTTTGACGGCCTTCACCGGGCGAGCCTTGATGAGCTTGCGGGCTGGCTTGGCCTTGAAAATCGTCGGCTCTTTCGTGAACGGATTGATGCCCTTGCGCGCCTTGGTGGCAGGCTTTTTGACGACGACAAACTTTGCGAAGCCCGGCAGCACGAAGGCCCCGGTCTTCTTGAGCTCCTTGTAGCCGACGCTTGCAAGCGACTCGATGATGCCCTTGACATCTTTTCGCGTCAGGCTGCCGGAATGGTGGTCCGCAATTGATTGAATGAGTTCCGATTTCGACATTTGCTTCATGCTCATGACCTTTCTCGAATCACATAGGGATTAAAGCGGGTCGGACCCTTGTGTGCAAGGAACAACAAGCACCGATTCACACTGATTCCAAGGGGAATCTTGCTTTTTTCAGGGGGAATCCTGCTTCTGGAGGCAGGCCCGCGAACCTTTAGAGAGGAATTTGAGCCCGGCTTTTGCGGCGCCGGCTGTCACGCCTCCCCCGGCATCAGCCGCACAACCGACGCTACTTCTTGAAACCTTTTCGGAACATTCTGCCAAGCCGATAGGCATTGTCGGTCCAGTCGCCCTTCGGAGCGGGCGGAGACGTGGATTGCTTGATCTGTTTGATCTGCCTGACGCCGCGGCCCAAGCGAAACAGGATGCCGGTCCATGTCCCCTCGGATGTCGCCTGCTGCCCAAGCCGCTTTTGCAGGCGTAATTTGAGCGCCTGCGCATTGGCTCGCTCGTTCTCGGTTGCGGCCGTATCCAAGAGAACGGCGCCAAGCGCTCGAAGCTTCCGCCGGATTGCCGCGGCGGACCGCGCATTCTCGCTCACAGGCACTGGCAAAATCCTACGATTGTGTGCGTTCTTGTCATTCCGTAAGCCTATTGCCATTCTTCCGTTCGATCAATTGCATCGCGACAAGGTGATCCGGCACCGAGGAGGAACCCGAATGTCCGTCGATCTTCCCGAACCCATCGCCGCCTATATGGCGGCCGAGAACGGGCACGACGTGGAGGCCCTGGCGCGGTGCTTCGCCGAGCATGCCGTCGTGCGAGACGAGGGCCGTATCATCGAGGGCCTGGCCGCCATCAAAGTGTGGAAAGCGGACGGGCACACGGTCGAGCCTCTCCAATCGGTTCAAAAGGACGACAAGACCATCGTCACCAATCGGCTCACGGGGAATTTCCCCGGGAGTCCGATCAATCTCGAATTTGTCTTCAGGCTGGAAGGCGGCAAGATTGCCTCGTTGGAGATTCGTTCATGAGCGATGCTCGCGAACGCGATGGCTTGCAGACTGTCATCACTGGCGCTGGTCACCGGCCGCACCAAGGGATCGGCGAAGCCGTGGCCCGCAAGGTCTGGGCGAAGCGACCTCGTCCGCCGCCGCGCGGAGAGAGGGACGAGGCGCCCGTCTGACGCTCAGGCCGGCGCCATGGCCGACGCCAGGCCATAGGACTCGAGGAGGCGAACCCCGAGCCGCGTCTGCTCAGGCGGCTCCACGCAGCGTTCGATAATGTCCTTCGCATAGGCCTTGAAGCTTGGAAGCTCCGTCACGGGACTGGAATCGTCCGCTTGGAAGTTGATGAACAAGTGGACGAAGTCCGCCCCATCCCGAAAGAGCGCGTAGGCCACATGGTCCGGCGCTGCGGCCCGGAGCTCGGCGAACACCGCCCGGGCCAGGGTCTCGTTTTCCACGGCGCGGTTCGGCTTGGCGGCGTAGCGCACCAGTGTCACTCTCTGCATGGTCTTGGTCCTTTCGTGAGGCGGCACGCACGACGCGCGCCGATAAGGTCAAGGACGCCGGGACGGCATTGAACGATTCCCGATCGGGAAATTTCGTCGGGGCCGAATCCTTTGCTCGGCGTCCGGCGTCTTGAGGGGTGGGGCCGCGCCGCGCAGCGGCGGCCGAACCGAAGGAGCAGGCATGGCGGACAGGGGCCTGAAGCCAGAGGGCTTGGAGCCGGAAGGGTTGGGCCGGCTGATGGTGGAGCTGCGCCCGCGCCTGCACCGGTACTGCGCGCGAATGGTCGGCTCGGCGGTCGACGGCGAAGACGTGGTCCAAGAGGCCATGGCCAAAGCGGCGGAAGCGTTCCCCGCCGCCGGCGGGATCGAGCGGCCGGAGAGCTGGCTGTTCCGCATCGCCCACAACGCCGCGCTCGACGCCTTGCGCCGCCGCAAGCGGCAGGCGGCGGTTCGATCCGACATCGATCTGGCCGAACTGGCCGACGCCAACGCCGCCGCCGACCAGCGCGTGGCCGCGGCCGCGAGCCTGCGTGCCTTCCTTCACCTGCCTGCCGCCCAGCGGTCGAGCGTGGTGTTGATCGACGTTCTGGGCCATTCGCTGGCGGAGACGGCCGACATCCTCGGCTTCAGCCTTCCCGCAGTGAAGGCCGCCCTGCACCGGGGCCGCGCGCAACTGAAAGAACTCGTCGACACCCCCGAAGGCCCCACACCCAACCTGGATGCGGCGGAGCGGGACCGGCTGCGCGCCTATGCGGACCGGTTCAACGCACGCGACTTCGACGCTCTGCGCGACCTCCTGGCCGAGGAGGTGCGGCTCGATCTGGTGAATCGGACCCGCCTCGCCGGTCGCAAGGACGTCTCGGTCTATTTCCATCGCTATGCGGAGGTCTCCGACTGGCGGTTCTGGCCCGGCCTGGCGGAAGGCCGCCCTGCCCTCCTGGTCAGCGATCCGGCCGATGCCACAGGCTCCATCCGCTATGTGGTGCTGCTCAACTGGGCGAACGGGCGGATCGTGGCCATCCGCGACTTCCACTATGCGACTTATGTGATGGAGAGCCTGGCCGTGTCGCGTCTGTAAGGCATAGCAACCGGATCATCCCGGTCTGAAACCGTTGGATCGCGTCATGGCTTATCTCCAAACGGTCAGCGCTTCCCGTCGAGGAATGCGCGGATTGCGGCGACTGTGGCGGCGGGCTGCTCTTCCATCAGCCAGTGGCCGGAATTGGGGATCACTTGTTCGGTGACGTCGGTCGCGGCGGCGCGCATGACGACCGCCATCGTGGGCCCAAAGGATTTGTCGCCGCCGATCGCCAGAACCGGCATGGTCAGCATGCCGTTCTTGAGGAATGTCTTGTTGTCGATCACATCCTGGTCGAAGGCTTTGAACTGCTCGAAGCCGGCATGCATCCTCCCGGGCTGCGCATAGAGCCTGGCGTAGTGCCGGCGCGAGGCTTCGTCGAACCTCTTGGGATCAGCCGAAAACTCGTTCCAGAAGCGATCGAGGTAGATGCGTTCGCGCCCGGCCACGAGACGCTCCATGTCCGGTCCGCCGAAGCGGAAGTGCCAAAGCAGCGGGCTCTTCAATATCTCATCCCATGGGCCGACGCCGGGAAGCGGGGCATCCATCAAGACAAATTTGGTGACGCGGTCCGGGTGCTCCGCCGCGAAGGCGTAGCCGACCATGTTGCCGATGTCGTGCGTAACCAGCGTCACCTTGTCGATCTTGAGGGCGTCGAGCACGCCGGCGACGTCGCCACCTTGAGTCTTTTTGTCGTAGCCGCCCGCCGGCAGCGACGAAAGGCCCATACCGCGAAGGTCAGGCACGACGACGGTGTGGTCGCGCACCAGCTCCGCGGCAAGCGGTTCCCACATGTCTCCCGTTTCGCCAAAGCCATGCAGCAGCACCGCCGCCGGACCCTTGCCGCCGACTCGCACATGGATCTGTACGCCATTCGACGTGATCATCTCGCTCTTGAAGCCGGCCGGAAAGGGCTTGACCTTCGCCAGCGCGGGCGCGGCCAAGAGCGTGGCGCAAACTAAGGCAAATACAAACTGTCGCATTTTCTTCAATCCCCCTTGGGCTCAAGACCTTCCTTGGCGAAGCCGGTACCCGTCGAGCTTGCGTCGAGACGACAGAGCGGCTCCAGCCGGATGCCGCCGTTATTGTATAACGACCAGTATATAATCGGTAAGCCCATAGGGAGATCGCATGACCACGGGATCACGGCGCGCAGATCGCGGCACGGCATCGGCCGACGATCCGGCGGCGAGCGCTGCTTGGAGTCCATTCCGTCACGCGACCTTCACGGTGCTCTGGAGCGCGACGGTCGTCTCGAACGTCGGGACCTGGATGTACACCGCGGCATCCGGCTGGCTGATGACGATTCTCAATCCGGATCCGCTGATCGTATCGCTCATTCAGGTCGCAATGACCTTGCCCATGTTCCTGTTCGCGCTTCCGGCGGGCGCGCTGGCCGATATATTCGATCGGCGACGACTGCTCATGGTGGCCGAGATCGGCATCACAGCGGTTTCAACGATATTTGCGATTCTCGTCTGGCTCGATGCCGTGACTCCGGCAAGCCTTCTGGTTTTCACTTTTCTTACAGGAGTTGGCGGGGCCCTCACCGCACCGGCATGGCAGTCGACGGTGCCGGACCTGGTGCCCAGTCGCGATCTCCAGCCCGCCGTGGTGCTCAACGGGATCGGCATCAATATCAGCCGCGCCGTCGGGCCGGCGCTTGGCGGCATCATCACCGCAGCGTGGGGAATCGCGGCGCCATTCTGGATCAATGCCGTCAGCAACCTCGGCGTCATCGCGGCGCTTATCTGGTGGCGTCCGCCGCAAAAGGGCGCCAGGCATCTGCCCGCGGAGCGATTTTGGAGCGCCATGCGCCACGGTCTTCGCTACGCCAGGCACAATCCGCATTTGCGGGCGACGTTGATGCGCGCGGTAGGCTTCTTCACGTTTGCCAGCGCCTATTGGGCGCTCCTGCCGCTGGTCGCCCGCAACCAGATCGTGGGAGGACCCGAGCTCTATGGCGTTCTGCTCGGAGCCATTGGATTGGGCGCGGTGGTCGGTGCCTTTTGTCTGCCTTGGCTGAAACCCAAGCTCGGACCGAACCGTCTGACCGCAGCAGGCACGATCGGAACCGCCGTGACGCTGGCGCTGTTCGGTGTCGCCTCCGAGCCTGCGGCCGCTCTGCTGGCGAGCGTCATCGCCGGATTTTCTTGGATCGCCGTCCTCTCCGCCCTCAACGTGTCCGCTCAGGTCGCGCTGCCGGAATGGGTTCGCGGACGCGGCCTCTCGCTTTTCGTGACAGTCCTGTTCGGGGCGATGACCGTCGGCAGCATCATTTGGGGGAAGCTCGCCGGGATGGTCGGACTGCCTGCCACGCACTTCATCGCCGCGGCCGGCGCGCTGCTGGCGATGCTGGCGACATGGCGGTGGAAGCTGCAGACCGGCGCCGTCGATCTGACACCGTCAATGCACTGGCCGGCACCGATCGCGACGCATGGCGTGGAGCAGGATCAAGGGCCGGTGCTGGTCACGGTCGAATACCGGATCGATCCCAAAGATCGCGACGCGTTTCTCGCCGCGCTGGAAAGGCTGGCGCAGGAGCGCCGTCGCGACGGCGCCTATGCATGGGGCGTATTCGAGGATGCCGCCGAGGAAGGCCGGATGGTGGAAACGTTCTGGGTGGAGTCCTGGCTGGAACATTTGCGCCAGCACGAGCGCGTCACCAATGCCGATCGTGTGCTGCAGGATACGGTGCTACGCCTCCACACCGGCGGCACGCCCAAGATTACTCATTTGATTGCGGCCGAGGCAGGCGACCGGGCCCGGCCGGAGTGAAAATCCGGCGAACTGAGGTTCAGTATAAGTGGCGCGGTCGCGCCCTCTTCGGTCGGCGATGGTTGCGCGTCCTTCGGGCGCGCAAGGGCGATCATTCTGCCCCTGGCCCAATGAATGCGGGCTTTATGCAGTTTGGTATCACGTGCCAAGTATGGTCCCGCCCTTGGACGAAACCATAATAGGCTTTGGCGAAGGCCGGATTGCCAAAAATACGGGGGTGGTAAACCGGATTAACTCCGTCCAGGCTGCACGGGACCACATACGGCTCGCGGCCACGGTCGCGATCCGACCCGACCGCCGCAGAAGCGGCGCCGAGAATGCCCAGGGCGGTGACTGCAAATGCAACGAAAACTTTCTTTCCATTCATGGTGATCTCCTCCCGTTCGTTTGCAGAGGCGATTGTGCCGCGTCTTGATCAGGAGATAGGGGCGTGACCAGTGTGCGATACTTTTTTGCAATGCTTGTCCGTACACGGCAACCGCTGGCCTATTGTGGGCGAGCCAGAAACGCGACACGATCCGAATCTAAGCCCCTTTGACCGCACTGCAAGGTGAGGTCGGCTTGAGCTGGGATTGTTCCTGGATGGGCATGCGTGGGCCGAAGGCGGAAACCGGGATTGCATCGGCGAACGCATCCGCATTCATCAGGGGGCGTCGTGGTGGCACAGCTCGCAACGAGCGCATTTGGCTCGTCTTTATTGGCGCGCTCGGAGGGATTCGAACCCCCGACCCCCAGATTCGAAGTCTGGTGCTCTATCCAGCTGAGCTACGAGCGCTGAAGGTTGCGCAGCAGTCCGGCCGTCGATTTGGAAGGCCCGCCTCTCCCCGCCGGCCGACTCTCGCGCTGACGATCGCTTTTCAGCGATGCCATCAGCCATGCTATGAGAGCCGCGCGACCACCAGACGACCAAAGATGGATCAATCGGGACCCTCGCCGTTCACCCCGCTGATGGGCATGAAAATCATCAGCCGGACGGCGCAGCGCACCCAATCCGAGCTTCTCGTCCGCGAAGATCTGTGCAACCGCCACGGCATCATGCATGGCGGAGCGGTGATGGCCTGGGGCGACACCTTGGGCGGCATGACGGCGGTCGCCGCGCTTGCCGAGGGCCAACGCACCGCCACCATCGAGAGCAAGACCAATTTCTTCGCGCCCATCCCCAAGGGCGACGCCGCGCACGCGGTCTGCACGCCGCTGCATAGCGGCCGCACCACCATCGTGCTGCAGACCAACATCACCCGCAGCGACGGCAGGCTCGCCGCCATCGTGACGCAGACCCAGATCGTGCTGCCGGCGACCAAGAAACCTTCCGGGCGAGACGACTGACCGGACCACGGAACGCAAGTCGGTGCACGCATCCTTCGAGACGGCCGCGCCAAGCGCGCGGCCTCCTCAGGATGAGGCATCTTCGAGACGCATCGCTGCGCGATGCTCCTCGGGACGAGGCCTGTTAGGGCAGCGTGAACACCTGCAACCGGTCGGTCAGCCCGCCGCCGCCCGGCTTGCTCGAGCCGCCCACGAAATACAAGTTCGGCCCGATTACGCCGGCGCCGAAGCCATGGCTGCCCTCGGGCATGGGCGCCAGCGATACCCAGGCCTTGGTCTTGAGATCGTAGCCCTCGTTCTCGGTGAAGGTCCGGTTCTCCGGCGGCCATTCGCCGCCGTCGACCACGATCATGCCGCGATAGAGCGCGGCGGCAACCGCGCTGCGCGGGGTCTTGAGCGGAGCCGCCGTGCTCCAGCTGTTGGTCGCCGGATCATAGATTTCATGCATGTCGGTGCGATCGACCGGGCTGGTGAAGCGGCCGCCGATGACGTGAATTTTCCCCTCCGCCACCACCACGCCCATGTGGTCGCGGCCCTTGGACAGCGGCGCCGCATCGGTCCAGGCGTCGGTTGCCGGATCATAGACCGCGTGGGTCGTGGTGGTCACCTTGTCGAGCCCACGGCCGCCGAAGACATGAATCTTTCGATCGACCACGGCCACGCCGACCGAGCCGAGCGGAGATTTGAGCGGCGCGCGCGCCCGCCAGGTGTCGGCGGCCGGATCGTATTCGAACACGTCGGTGCCGGCCCCCTCATGCACCGTCTTCACGAAGCCGCCGAACGTATAGATCTTGCCGTTCACCAGCGCGACACCGACGTGATCGCGGGCGACCGGCATCGGGGCGCGCGCGCGCCAGCGATCCGCGGCCGGGTCGTATTCCTCGTTGCGCGGCACCGCATTGCCGGCGACGTTGCCGCCGATGGCATAAAGCTTGTTTTCGAACACCGCTGCAGCGACCTCGCCGCGAACCGCCGGCATCGGCGCCTTCACGGTCCAGGTTCCGGGTGGCACGGGTTGGGATCGCGCCGGACCCGCGGCGGATAACCCGACCAGGACGGCGAAGAGCGCCATGCCGGCGCACCATGCCACAATCGAACGCAACGAATTCATGCAAGCCTCCCCTGGGCGGCAGTTTCTGAGATTGTTCAAGCCGAGCCCCTGATTGCACATTATCATGCTTTGCGGTTTTTTAAGATGCTCTCGAACCGGGGTGGGAGGACGGCAATGGATGTGCGTGCGGCAGTGGCGTTCGAGGCGGGCAAACCGCTCCAAGTGGAGACCGTCAAGCTCGACGGCCCCAAGGCCGGCGAGGTGCTGGTGGAGATCAAGGCCACCGGCATCTGCCACACCGACGAATTCACGCTCTCCGGCGGCGATCCCGAAGGCCTGTTCCCGACCATCCTCGGGCATGAGGGCGCCGGCATCGTGGTCGAGGTCGGCCCCGGCGTGACCTCGCTGCAAGCCGGCGACCATGTCATCCCGCTCTATGCGCCGGAATGCCGGCAATGTCCGTCCTGCCTGTCGCGCAAGACCAATCTGTGCACCGCGATCCGCGCCACCCAGGGCAAGGGCCTGATGCCGGACGGCAGCTCGCGCTTTTCGCTGCAGGGCAAGATGCTGCATCACTATATGGGCTGCTCGACTTTCGCCAATTTCACGGTCCTGCCGGAGATCGCTGTGGCGAAAATCCGCCCGGACGCGCCGTTCGACAAGGTCTGCTACATCGGTTGCGGGGTCACCACCGGCATCGGCGCGGTCATCAATACCGCCAAGGTCGAGGCCGGAGCCAATTGCATCGTGTTCGGTCTCGGCGGCATCGGCCTCAATGTCGTCCAGGGGCTGCGGCTTGCCGGCGCCGACGTGATCATCGGCGTCGACATCAATCCTGATCGCAAGGCGTGGGGCGAACGCTTCGGAATGACCCATTTCGTCAATCCGAAGGAGATCGGCGGCGATCTCGTCCCCTATCTGGTCGACATGACCAAACGCGGCGCCGACCAGATCGGCGGCGCTGATTACACCTTCGATTGCACCGGCAATGTGACGGTGATGCGCCAGGCGCTGGAAGCCTGCCACCGCGGCTGGGGCGAGAGCATCATCATCGGGGTGGCCGGCGTCGGCCAGGAGATCCGGCCGGGTGTGGCGGGGCACCGCCTTCGGCGGCGCGCGCGGCCGCACCGACGTGCCCAAGATCGTGGACTGGTACATGCAGGGCAAGATCGAGATCGACCCGATGATCACCCACGCGATGCCGCTCGCCGACATCAACACGGCCTTCGACCTGATGCATGCGGGGAAAAGCATCCGCAGCGTGGTGGTGTATTGATCACCCGCTCAGTCGCCCCAAACGCTCGCATAGAAGACGAGCCAGAGCGCCGGACAGAGAAAGGCGCCGAAGGGAAGCTTGGTGGTGGCGTGCATGGGCCGGCCGCGCGCGTGCGCCAGCAGCACCGAGACGAGCGCAGCGCTCGCCGCCAAGGCAAAGCAAGCCGGAATGGCGTCGAGCGGGAGCCAAGCCCCGATGCCGGCCGCGAGCTTGACGTCGCCGAAACCGAGGCCCTCGCGGTCCCGCAACCGGGCGTAGCCCCATCGCAGCAACAAAAGCACGGCCGCGGTCCCTCCCGCGCGGGCCGCCGCCGCAACCGCACTTGATCCCGGATCGAACGGGTCGAGCGCGGGCGCCGCCAGAATGCCGCTGATGAGCGTTCCCGCGGTCACGGCGTCGGGCAGCAGAAACGTTCTTGCGTCCACGTCGGCGCCGGCAATCATCAATGCGCCAAGCACGGTCGAGGCCAGCGCCGCCGGCCATGCCAATGAAGCAAACGAAATGACCGCCACCGCAGCCGAGCCGGCCAGGAGAATCGCCAACTGGGGGCGCAGATCCGTCTCCAGCACGAACGCCTCCTTGGCTCTCTTGGCGATCAATTCTTTCTATTGGGGGCAGGCCGAGGCGCCGGAGATACATCCTTGCCTTCGATGAACTCCCTTGGCCCGCGCATCGATTCCAGCCGCTCACGGAATTCCTCGGTCACGGCCTGCGCATCGACGCCGTTGCGAACCACCATCGGCCGGATGAAAACGATGATCTCGGAGCGCTGCCGGCTCTTGGACGTATTGCCGAACAGGTCGCCCAGATATTTGATCTGGTTGAGGCCGGGTATCCCAGCCTTGGTCGTATCCTGCTGCTCGCTGATCAGCCCTCCGAGCAGCACGGTCTGGCCGCTGGTCACCGCGACGGTCGAATGGATGCGCCGCTGTGAAATCGTGGGGGTCAAGGTCTGTTGATCCGGATTGACCACGTTGGAAATCTCCTGCTCGATCTCGAGCTGGACCACTCCATTGGCGTGGATGCGAGGCAGCACCTTGAGGATGACCCCGGTGCTGCGCATCTCGATCGTGTTGACGATTGTGTTGGTCGTAGTGAGCACGTTCGTCATGCTGGTGGAGACGGGAATCTGATTACCGACCTCGAGCACGGCCGGCTGGTTGTCGATGACGACCAGCGAGGGCGAGGACAGCACCTTCACATCGGTGATCGTGGACAAGGCGCTGAGGATCACCCGCGGCTGCGCCTCCGGCCCGAGCAGGAGGTTAAAGCCCGGCAGCACTCGCTGCAGGAACGCGGCCTGAACGGTCTGAGCGACCGCCTGCGCGCCGGACGACGTCGTCGATGACGTGGCGGCGGACGAAGCCGGCGCCCGGGCCGGCAGCAACCCGGCCGAGCCCTTGTCGGCCGCCATCCCGACATCGGAGCTGGTGAAGAAATGCTGCACCCCATACTGCAGATCATCCGTGAGCGTCACCTCGGCCACCGTGGCGTCGATCGCGACCTGCAACCGCGGCCGATCGAAGTCGCGCAAGGCGCGTTCGATGCTCCGGAAGTCCTCCTGATTGGAAAAGATGACGATCGAATTGTTGACTGTATCGGCGGTGATGCGCACATTCTGGAACAGTCCGCGCCCGATATTCCCGCTCGGGAGACCTGATGCCGCGCTGTCGGTATCGCCGCCGCGCTGGCTCGAAAATCCTTCGAGGTCGGCCGCGGCCGAACCGCTGCTGCGAATGCCGCCGGCCCCTGTCCCGCCGGTGCTTTGACCGGCGTTGCCGGCGGTCGACGCGTTCCCGTTGTTGGCGCCCATGCTGCCGGTCCCCAGTGAATCGCCAGCTGACCCGCCGGCGTTTCGGCGCTCGGTCCGGAGCGCCCGACGAAAATGTCGCTCAGGATCTTGGCCACCTGCTGGGCGTTGCCGTAGCGCAGCCGATACGTTCGCAGCGCGTTGCCGCCGGTATCCGACCGGTCGAGCTGCCGCACCCACTGCGTCACCCGATCGAGCGTTTTCGAGCTCTTGGCGACGACCATCACGGCATTCATGCGCGAAATGGCCTGAAACTGGACCGTGCCCTGGCCCTGCCCGTTTTCACCGCTCTGGAATATTCGATCAAGCTCCGCAATCATGGTCTCGGGCGTGGTCGATTTCAGCGGATAAACTCCCACCGACTGATTGCGCAGCCATTCCACGTCGAAGGTCGCAATCACGTCGAGCGCCGCTTGCCGCTCGAGGCTGGTGCCCTGGATCAGCAGGAGATTGCGCGCCTGATCGGCCCGGATCGCGCCCGGGCGCGACAGGAAGTTCTCCGCCATGCGGGCAACCGACGCAGCCGACGTGTAGTGAAGCGGCACGACCGACACTCCGAACCCGGGCTGTCCGGCCGCCGCGCTCATGGCCCCGGCGCCTGCGGCTTCAGGTATCGGAATGATCTTCACCAGATTTCCGTCGCGCACCACCGCCGTCGGCGTCGTAGCCCGGCACCAGCAACGGTCGGCTGGCCCGGTTCGCGGTGCCGGATTGACGGTCAACGCTGGGGGATCGGGGCCCCAGGTCGGCATTGCGGATGGTGTCGAGGACGTCCTGAGCCGGAAACGAGTAGCTGTCCTTCGCCGAGCAGCCAATCAAAAGATCACAGATGACCGCAGTGACACAAATCTGCAGTACGATACGCAAGAAGTACGGCCATTGGACGCATCGCAAACGAACAACTCCCCTCGCCCCTCGACGATCGCCCCGGATCGGCACGCGCAACAGGCTCCCGTCAAATCACCCATGCCGGCTGGCGCCCGCTCATGCGGGCGCAAGGAGAATGAATGTAGGCGGGCGCCTACTGGAAACGTCGGGATGCAAGCTATGGCTTGGAGATAACGGTTACATGACACGAAGGATAAGAATGTGTTGCTCAAAAGCCACATCGCTTCTGGGCGGACCGGGTACCGAGCGCGAATTGTTTGATCTTTGTTTCTAGCGGCCGGACCTGCGGTCGATCCGTTCCTGCGCCACGTTCTGCACTTGCGTATCGGGAGGCGACCTCGCCGGGACGCCACGCGCCGAACTTCTCCCTCCCATGCGGTCGAACAATGAGAAGCTGACGGAACGATCATCATTCGACAGGGTGAGGCGGCGCGGTTCGATCTGCGTGACTTTCCATCCTCCGATCTCATCGCCAAGGCGCGCGCGCACGACCTTGTCGGACGCATCGGTACGCACCATGGCTCGGGCTCCGTCGGCTTGCGTCACGATCCCGAGCAGAACGACGCCGGGCGGGGGAACCGGTGTGGCCTCGACAGGACGGACGACCGGCGCGGATGGCGGTGGCGGCGGTCGACGGCTGGGCGCGAACAGCGGCCGATCCCGGGTGGCCGACAAGACAGCAAGCGGCCGCGATGCGAGCCGGCTTGGCCCTCGGCCGGACCGGCCGGCTCCGCCGCGAGCGCCATCGAGGCAAGGACCAGCACCGACGCGATCATGCACAACCGCTGAAAATCAATCATGCCGCGCTCCGCCGCCACAAGGCGCGCAGGCCCAGCGTCACCCGCAGCGGTGAATTCTCCCCGCCGCCGGCTCCCGCAGACGTGGTCGCGCGCACCGTCATGGACTCCACAAAGACGTAGGGGGTGCCGCTCTCCAGTTGATAAAGCAGCACCTGCAGGGCGGAGAGGCTGATGTCCAAGCTCGCCTCGATCCGAACCACATCGGCGGCATCCTGGCCGGCGGAGGGCTGCGTCCCGAATGACACCAGCGCGGCGTGCCGGTCGGCAAGGCGCGCGATGTAGGCTTGCAATTCCGCGCCCGCAAGGCCCGGAGTGGGAGCATCCAGGAAGGCCTGAGCGGGCGCGGCCGCGGCCCTGGTCTCGCCATGGGGCTCGGTTCGCGATCGCGCGCGAGCCTCAAGGCGCGACAGCACGTCCTGTCGGTCGGAAAGTGCCTCAACCGCATCGGCGCGGATCTCGAGCGTCAGGACCACGGACGACAGGCAGGCGATCAGCAGCACGCACAGCGCCGCAACGGCCATCGCGTGTTCACGGTTGAGCGTCGTCATGGTCCGTTCTCCGCGACCCCGATATGCGGCTCGACCCGCGCCTCGATATGGAACCAGAACGACCTGCCGTCGGGACCGCGCGTGGTCGGCGCAAAGAAGCGCACCTCGGCGAATTGCCCGAAATGCTCGAGCGGCGCGATCAGCGACGGGGCATCGCCGGCCAAGCCCACGATCCGCACGGTCGATTTCTGCAGCGACAGCTCGGTGACATAGGCCGTATCCGGAAGCGCCCGCGAGAGCGTCTCGAGCACGATCACCCCGGAGGGCGCGGTCTCCTTCAAAATCCAGGCGCGCTGCGCCGGATCGGCTGTGGCGCCCGGCGATGATGCGCGCGAGGGCTGCAGCTGCCGCTGCAGCGTGGCGGCACGCGCCGCCGTCTCCTCGCTTTCCGAGCGAATGGCGCTCGCCGATGCGAGCGACCAGGCGCACAGGACGACGCTCGCGCCGACCGCCGCGAGCACCGCCCCGCCGACCACCCGGCGCGCCTGTTCAAGTCCCCTCCCCGAGGCGCTGTCGAACCGCGACCACAGCGTGACCGGCGGCGCACCTGCGCCGCCCTCCTCGCGCGCAACGATCCGGTCGGCCGTCACCCCCATGGCGGCAAGCTCGCCGCGCGCAGTCTCGAGATGGCTGCGCGACGTCATCAATACGCGTGCGTCGAGCGTGTCCGCGTCCCCTGGGCTCGCGGTGGCGTCGAACCCGAAGACGACTTGATCGACCGGCCAGGGCGAGAGACGCTCGATCTGGCTGCGCACGATGCCGGGAAGAAACTCGCGCGCCCGCGCCGGCACGTTGATCCGCTGCAGCACGATCTCGTCGGCGGGAAGCTCGAGCGTGATAAAGTATCGGCTCCCCGCGCTTGCGAGCGCGGCCGCGAGCGGCGATCCCGAATGCGACGCAGTCGCCTCGCGACGGCTGCCCGGCGCCGCGCCGGAGCGAACGACCAGGCGTTTGTTCTCGATCGCAACCGACAGCGCGCGCCGCGCACGCCAGGCCTCATGCAGGCCGATGACGAGAGCGGCGAGGGTTTCGATCCATCTGTTCCAGACTGCGTCGATGCGCATGAGCTCCATCCCGGGGCGAAAGCGTCGATTCAAGGACGCGACGGCGCCACAAGATTCCAGGCCAGGACCCGATAGGGCTGCCGATCCTTCGGCAGACACACGATCACCGCCTCGGCGGCGGCCGCATAGCCATCGGCGAGCACGGCCACAAGATGCACCGAAACGGCGTGCGGCGGCTTGGCATCCAGATGGACCTGGGCCGCCCCCAAGCCTGCCACCAGCTGCTTTGGATCGGCCGCGAGCGCCCGCGCTTCGAGAAAGGCCGCCAGCCGCGCCTGGTCGACACCGGGAAGCAGCGCGAGGACTTGCGCCGGCGCGGTTAGCGGATTGACGGTCTCGTTGCCGAACACGGTGACGAGCGGAACGAGGGCGGCAACCCATTCGGGACGCATGCCGGGGACTTGGCCAAGCTGCGCCACATCGGTGAAGACCGAATCCGGGGCGGGCGACTTTGCGGCGTCCGCAGCCTTCGCGGCATTCGCAGCGTTGGCGGCCGGCGCCGGCGCCGCGCCCTTGCCGGCATCGGCGTCAAGCTTGCGCCATTCGACGATCCGGCGCGCGAACGCATCGGCATCGGGCGCTCCGATCGAGCGCAGCAAGGCCGCCAGCAGCTCGGCTGGTGCCTTTCCGATATCGATGCGGCCGCCTTCGTCGTCGAGACGAATCCGGACGGTGCCGGACGACAGCATAACCGCGGATTCCACCTCAAGGAGCGGACTGTCTCCGGCACGTGACACGAGGCCGGCGGCCACTTCGAGCCCCGCCGTCAATAGCCCGTCGGCCTTCAGCCGGTCGCGGTCGATGGCCATGATCCCGGCGAATCCGCGAAATGTCAGCGACGTGGCCATGGCCAAGGTTGCAAGCAGCGCAACCGTCCAGAGGACGGTGATCAGGACCACTCCCCGGCGCGCGCTGCCGCTCAAGGCGATGCCCTTCCCGGCTCTTGCAGACTTGCAGGCGCTGCTGCGGGTCGGGCGCCGGCGGGGCCTGCGAGACATTCAGCGCTTGCGGCCGCCTGCGCGCAGGCACGCGGAGCATCGGCACGGATCACAAACGCGGCGCCGCCAAGCAGGTCGATGCCCGTGGCCCGATCGCGCAGGCTCAGCTTTACCAGTCGCGGCAAATTCCGCTCGCCGGCCCAGCTGCTGCTCCAGGTGAGCGCGCCTTCGGGCGATATGCGCGCAAAGGCGAAGGCGGCATCGAACTGCCCCGCAACCAGCACGACCTCGTCTCCCAACGCCACGTCCTCGATCCGCGCGCGCGGATCAAGCCAGGCGGCGCGGCGCCTGACGACCTCCGTGGTGCCGTCGGCGGCCTCGACGGTCACGCTGACGATCTCCGGCAGCGCCGGCGTGACCGCATCCGGGCGCCGCGCAGGATCGATCAATCCGGCGCCGATGAAGGCGATCTTGGTCGGCTCGCCAAGAAATGCCGCAACCGCACCGGCCGACGTCGTCTGCTGTACAAAGCGGGCCGAACCGACATC
>WNFJ01680877.1_pt1 | contig 18341 bp, 22 predicted proteins | sample 5400461 | NCBI WGS metagenome assembly WNFJ01 (sample SAMN13153349, study PRJNA577476) | soil metagenome | isolation source: 115 cm saprolite on Douglas fir-dominated hillslope | place: USA:California | collected 2013-09-17 | reverse complement strand
GCCGAACGCGACGGATTGCCGCGCGAAAGAATCTACGATCTGTGTCTCTGGTTGCTGTTGTCTTCGCTGGTCGGCTCGAAGTTACTGATGTTCTTTACTGAGCCCGAGTATCGCGAGCATCCTCTGCAACTTTTCTCTCTGGACTTTCTGCGTTCGGGTGGAGTTTTCTACGGCGGGCTGATCGGCGCCTTGATCGCCGGTTATTTCCTGATGAAGCGATGGAAGCTGCCCTGGTGGAAGACCGCGGATGCCTGCGCCCCGGGAATTGCCTTGGGGAATGTGCTGGGACGACAGGGTTGCTTCTCAGCCGGATGCTGCTGGGGTAAGCCGACGAATTTGCCGTGGGGCGTGCGCTTTAGCGAAGCGGGCCACGAAGTCACCGGCGTGCCGATCGATGTCCGGCTGCACCCGACACAGCTTTACGAATCATTCGCGATGCTTATTGTTTTCTTTTTTCTGCTCTGGTTGCACAAGCGAAAGAAATTCAGCGGCCAGGTGATTCTCGCTTACGCGCTCATTTACGCGACGGTCCGTTTTCTGATTGAGTTCGTCCGCGACGATCCGCGCGGCGACATCTTCGGCCTGACCACGCTGACTGGACTCTCCACTTCACAGATGATTGGGATAGTCGTGGGAATCGGCGCCTTGATTCTCATGATAGTTCGCTGGCGGCGTGCGAATGCTTCGGCAGTGGCGAGTCCCGCTGTCGCATCGCGTCCGCTGGAATCTGAGTTGAACGCAGGTGACCGATTCTACTGCCCGGATCATCATCCTCTCGGTCGTGGTCACCTTTGTGGCCATTAGTTGCGTTTGGAAAAGGCCGGTGACCTATAACGGCAAGCTTTCGCTTTGGTTCTGCCTGGGTAATGTTGTTTCCTGGCTCATAATCTTGCCAATCTCCAGGTCCGGACATCCGCCACCGGGGCTGATGCTCGGACTACTTCTGTGGACGCTCAACCTTCCTCTCTTAATCGTGACCGCCACATTGCTCTGGCTGACCTTCAAGAGCCATGAAGAGAAGCCCGGGTACCTTCTTGTTGCATCAACATACGTCTTGCTGAATTCTTTGGCCCTTTACATCGTTCCATTAATTGCTTCGTTGGTTTGGAGTTGGTTTGGCGCGTCCTAGCTTGCGCAGTGGCAAATACGTACACGCCTTTGCTAAGATTGCGGACTTCTTTTCAACCGAAGGGCTATTCTGATCTGAGATGAAACTTCGCGTCCTTTATCACGGTCATTGTTTTGACGGCGTCGCCTCGGCGGCAACATTCACGCGCTTTTATAAGGAGAGAATCCATCCCGAGGCTGAAGTGCAGTATGCCGGGCTGTTGCATCGTCCCGGGAACCTTCTATTCGAGGGCAACATGTTTGACGGCGACGAAAACGCGATCGTCGATTTCAAGTACTCGCCTTCTGAAAAGCTGACCTGGTGGTTCGATCATCATCAGTCCGCGTTTCTTACTCCCGCAGACGAAGCTCACTTTCAGGCCGACAAATCAGGTAAGAAGTTTCTCGACCCAGATCGCAAATCATGCACGGAATTCATCGCCGACGTGGCCCGCGAAAAGTTTGGCTTCAATGATGAGCCGCTGCACGACCTGGTTCACTGGGCGCATATCATCGACGGCGCGCTTTATGAATCTGCCGCGCAATGCGTCGAACTTAAAGAGCCGCCGCTGCAATTGATGCAGGTGATCGAAGCTGATCCCGATGATGGTTTCATCGAGCAGATCATTCGAAATCTAACCCGGCAGACGCTAAATGAAGTGGCTACCAGCGCGGAAGTGCAAAAGCGTTTTCAGCCGATTCTGAAACAGCATTTGGAAACTCTCGAAGCAATTCGCCGCAAGGCGACGCTCGATCATGGCGTGGTCCAATTCGATTTGATCGATGAAGGCTACGAAGGCTTCAACAAATTCATTCCGTACTATCTTTTTCCGGAAGCTACTTATTCGATCGCGCTGACGCGTGCGCCGCAACGGACCAAGATTTCGGTAGGCTCAAATCCCTGGGCGCCGCGGCCGCGCACACACAACATCGCTTCGATTTGCGAGCGCTATGGCGGCGGCGGTCATGCTGTCGTGGGTGCTATTTCGTTCGGCACGGACGAAGTTGAAAGAGCGCGCCAGGTAATACGCGAGATTGTCGCCGAACTCCAAACCGGCTGATAATGGCCGTCAACTAAAAGGCGGCAGGGTTGTCCGCGAACGGCCGACAAGATGTCGGGCTCCAAGTAAAATATGACATCACCAACCACCAACATCGAATCACTGCAACACGAGGCGCGCGTCTTTCCGCCGCCCACTGAATTCGCTGCTCAGGCGCACATCAAATCGATGGCAGAACTCGAGGCGATGCGCGCTGAAGGCGCCGCCGATCCGGAAAAGTTCTGGGCGCGCTTCGCGTCAAGCGAATTGCACTGGTTCAAAAAGTGGGACACGGTCCTGAACTGGGAGCCACCGCATGCCGAGTGGTTCGGCGGCGGCAAAATCAATATCTCTTACAACTGTCTCGATCGTCATCTCGGGACCTGGCGACGAAACAAGGCCGCTTTGATTTGGGAAGGCGAGCCCGGCGACACGCGCACCCTGACCTATCAACAACTGCACACCGAAGTCTGTCGCTTCGCGAACGTCTTGAAGAAATTGGGAGTAGAGAAAGGCGATCGCGTCGCTCTCTATATGCCGCTGATTCCTGAGCTGGCCATCTCAATGCTGGCCTGTGCGCGCATCGGCGCAACGCATTCCGTCGTCTTCGGCGGCTTTTCCAGCGCCGCCTTGATCGATCGCATCAACGACGCTCAGTGCAAGATGGTGGTGACCGCGGACGGCGGCTGGCGCCGCGGCAAAGAAGTGAAGTTAAAACCCGCGGTCGATGAAGCTTTGAGAGAAACGCCGTCGGTTCAATCCTGCATCGTCGTCCGCCGCACCCGAAGCACGATTCACATGGAGTCGGGCCGCGATCACTGGTGGCATGAACTGATGGAAACCGTCGATGCGAATTGCGCCGCCGCAGAACTCGACAGTGAACACCCGCTATTTATTCTTTACACTTCGGGCACGACGGGAAAGCCGAAAGGCATTCTGCACACAACCGCCGGCTATCTTTTGCAAGCTCACCTAACTACTAAATGGATCTTTGACCTAAAGGACGAAGACATCTACTGGTGCACGGCCGACATTGGTTGGGTCACCGGCCACAGTTATGTCGTCTATGGCCCCCTGTCGAATGGCGCGACAGCTTTGATGTACGAGGGCGCACCCAACTGGCCTGAGCCGGATCGTTTCTGGGACATCATTGAACGCCATCGCGTGAACACGCTTTACACCGCGCCCACGGCGATTCGCGCTTTCATTAAGTGGGGAGAGCAGTGGCCGCTCAAGCACGATCTCTCCAGCTTGCGTTTGCTCGGAACTGTCGGCGAACCAATCAACCCGGAAGCCTGGATGTGGTATCAACGCATCATCGGGAAAGAGCGCTGTCCGATCGTCGATACGTGGTGGCAGACTGAGACTGGGGCAATTATGATCACGCCTTTGCCGGGGGCGACCCCGACCAAACCCGGTTCCGCGACAAAGCCATTTCCGGGAATCGAGGCTGACGTGATGACTCGCGAAGGCAAACCCGTCGCACCAAACGAAGGTGGATATCTTGTTATTAAGAAACCGTGGCCCGCGATGCTGCGCACAATTTACGGCGATGACCAGCGTTATCGCGACCAGTACTGGTCGCAAATCGAAGGCGTGTATTTCGCCGGCGACGGCGCGCGGCGCGACGAGGATGGTTACTTTTGGATCATGGGCCGCATCGACGATGTCATCAATGTCGCCGGACATCGATTAGGAACCGCGGAAATCGAAAGCGCGCTGGTATCGCACGAATCCGTGGCCGAATCAGCCGTGGTTGCTCGTCCCGACGATTTGAAAGGGTCGGCGATTGTAGCTTTTGTGACTCTCGAAGGCGGACGCACTCCCACCGAGCCTTTGAAGGAAGAGCTGAGGCAGCATGTAGCGAAAGAGATTGGCGCGTTAGCGCGGCCGGACGAGATTCGTTTTGCCGACGCTTTGCCAAAGACACGTTCGGGAAAAATCATGCGCCGCCTGTTGCGCGAGATTGCCACCAGCGGCTCAGTCGCCGGCGATACAACGACGCTGGAAGATTTTTCCGTGCTGGAAAAGTTAAGACCGGAAGAAGAGTAACGTTTCTGGTTCCAAGGTGGATTTCACCAAGCCGCAATCGCAAGCTGACAGCTTGCGCTACCAAAAGTCCTCCGCAAATAGCGAGTTTCCCTGTATTATACGCGGCAGTCGCCCCGAACGACTTGATTGCAAAGGAGCTATACCTCGATGCCCCAGAGCCAAATGACTGAAAATCGGACCGGCCCGCGCTACATTCACGCCTTTCCCGTGCGCGCGGAATGGGACACCAACGAAGGCGTGCACATGGTCGCTGAGGGTGAGACTGAGAACGTCGGACCCGAGGGAACTTTGATTCACCTGCACCGCGAATTGCCGCCGGTAGGCAGTCGCGTGAATTTGCTGGTGATGGGCGACGACGCCGCCGAGAAGTTGCGGGTGATTGCCGAAGTCATTCGGCTGGAGCGCAACCCCGCCCATCCACAGGCGGCCTTACAACTGCTGGGTGAAACCGATGAATGGCGCGGCCTGATTTGGGAAGAGGCCGCGATAAAAATGGCCGAAGCCGATGAGATTTACGACGACGATGAGTTCTAGCTCGTCCCTTGATGGCTGATTCGCCTTTCTTAATCCGCTGAGATTACGATGCCGGCCGACAATCACGTCGCCTCAAAGGAAAACGCGCAGATGGCCTGGGCGCAGACGAGAGTTGTGCTGCGCATTATTGTACTCCTGCTCGCTGTAGCTGCCCTGCTCTGGATTATTTACAAGCTGACCGCAGTCATTCTGCTGGTCGTTCTCTCGATCTTCTTTGCTTATCTGGTAGCACCTCTGGTCGACCTGGCTCAGCGACCGATCCGCGTGGGCAAGCGCGAGCGAGTGATACCCCGGGGTCTGGCGATCGCGATTGTCTACGTCGTCTTGTTCGTGGGGATTGGGCTGGCGATCTATTTTGTCGCGCCGCAACTGGGAGCGCAGTTTCCCGAATTCAAGAAGCAAGCTACGGAATACTATAAGACAATCACCAGCGCCGCTGATCGTCTCAATCAATATTTCAAACAGCACCGGATGCCGGAAGGTGTGGTTGATACGTTCAATAAGACGGCCCTCGGCTTGATAGCCAGAGGCGGCGAGCTGGCCAGCGCCGCATTCGAGCGCATGCTGGGTTTGATTATCTTCATCCCGTGGCTGGTGCTGATTCCCATTCTTAGTTTCTTTTTCTTGAAAGACGCTGACAGCTTTCGGCGTTCGGTGCTGGCGATGTTGCCGCGTGGCCGTCTGCGCTGGCGCGGCGACGAATTCTTTCAGGACGTCAACAGCACGCTGGCCGCTTACATTCGCGCGCAACTCACCGCCTGCGTTCTGATCGGCGTGATTTGCAGCGTAGGCTTTGCTCTGATCGGCCTGCCCAGTCCGCTGGTGCTTGGTTTGATCGCCGGACTCTTAGAGTTTGTGCCGCTGGTAGGTCCCTTGACCGTGGCAATTCTGGCCCTGGTGCTGGCCTTGCTGCATTCAGGTTTCGGGATGGCCTTCGTCGTCTTGCTGTTCCTGGGCGTGCTGAGAATAGTCGAGGACTATGTGATCTATCCCCGCATCATCGGCACTGGAATTCACTTGCATCCGCTGGCGGTGATTCTGGCAATCCTCGCCGGCGCCGAGATCGCGGGCATCGCCGGAATTTTCCTGGCCATTCCGGTGATCGCCGTGCTCACGGTCAGCTATAAGCACTGGCTGGAACATCGCGGCAGCGAAACTATCGCTGAAGTATTGGAACAGGCAGTCGTTGAATCTGAAGTTGAATCAGAAGAAGAGTTGTTGCGTCCAACCGCTACCACCACTGCTGAGGATATGGCCCGCGCGCGTCCTGATCTGCTTACCGGAGAACTGAAACTGCCGAAGGAAGAGTGAGCCGGCTAACCTGTCAGCCACAGATGAACACAGATAACACGGATTCTGTAGTAAAGACTTTTCTCCGGTGTTCTGATCTGCGTTTATCCGTGTAAATCCGTGGCTCGTCTTGAGGCCGCAGCACTTCTCTTTTCCATCAATTCAATAAACCTCTTGAAGTGATGCGCCGCATCATGCGGGCCGGGTGCGGCCTCAGGGTGATACTGCACCGAAATGACCGGGAGGGTTTTGTGGCGCAGGCCTTCGACGCAACGGTCGTTGAGGTTGACGTGCGTGACTTCGACTTCGGGCGGCAGGCTGTCCGCTTGGACCGCGAAGCCATGATTATGCGAAGTAATCTCGACGTGGCCGTCACGAAAATCCTTGACCGGCTGATTGCCGCCGCGATGTCCAAAAACGAGTTTGAAAGTCTTGCCGCCAAACGCGCGTCCCAGCAATTGATGGCCAAAGCAGATACCGAAAGTCGGCACGCCCGATTGCGCGATCTGCTTCACCTCCTCGACTTCCCTGGTCATCGACGCGGGATCGCCCGGGCCGTTGGAAAGGAAAACTCCGTCAGGCTTCATCGCAAATACTTCGCTTGCCTGAGTCGAAGCGGGCACGACGGTTACGCGACAACCTGCCAGTGATAACTCGCGCAGCGAATTTGTCTTCACGCCAAAATCGAAGCAGACCACATGAAATCGCTCGTCCTTAGCGGCGAGCACTTCATAACGTTCTTTGGTAGTGACAACGCTCGCCAGTTCGCGATTTTCCATCGCCGGCGACTTGCGCGCTTTCTCGATCACGCTGTCGGCATTGGTATCGACGCTGGAGAGGCAGGCGCGCATCGCTCCCTTGTCGCGGATGTGACGGACGAGAGCGCGCGTGTCTATGTGATCAACGCCCGGGATGTTCCAGCGCTTCAGATAATCATCCAGTGGTTCTTCGGCGCGCCAGCTCGAAGCCATCCGACTGGCTTCGCGAACTACAAAGCCTTCGACCCACGGCCTGCTTGACTCAGGATCTTCGCTGTTGACGCCATAGTTGCCAATCAGTGGATAAGTCATGCAGACGATCTGTCCCGCGTAGGAAGGATCGGTGAGTACTTCCTGATAGCCGGTCATGGAAGTGTTGAAGACCATCTCGCCGCAAGACTCGCCTTCCGCGCCCCAAGACCTGCCGTGAAAGACACGTCCGTCTTCGAGCGCGAGAATTGCCCCTTTCATCTTATTCATAAGCAACTTTCCGAAAGCTCACTTCGCGCGTAATCACAAATGTTATGGATACGCTTTGACTGCTCAACATTTCTCTGAGCACGGTCACTGAAGGATTGGCCCAGCCTCGTGACATGAGGAATCTTCTGATGACCCTAATTGCCTGGCGGACCTGGACTGGATCGTCAACCGAGTCTTTTTCCAGATTGAGGTGCTCCCGGCGAAGCGCGTCGATGATTTCAGTTTCTTTGATGTGTCGCAATCCCTTAAAGCCTATCTCAAGGATCCGCGGCAGTTCCACGACTTCAAAAATGATGACAACACCACCGCGCTGTCCGGCTTCCTGAAGTACCGCGTCTCTCGTTTATCGAACACGCCCAATGCCAAAACGGATTGCAAATCACGCTGAACCTGGTTCCAGCTGTAAACTTCGCCGGGCTTAGTTTTGACGTGTCTTAGAATGTCTTCCTTCGACAGGCGCCGGTTGCCAATGACTGCGACTTCTTCAACAAGTCGCCTTGCTCGCTGGGCCCCAACCCCATAACCTAACCCGCCAACCGCAACTACAGCGACCGCTGTTCCGACCAGAGAGATTCGGCGCAAGAACATGATCTTTATTTCTCAGAAGCGGAGGAACTCAACCTCCCAGATTGATATTGAAGCCAAGTAGTTGCGAATGATAGATGTCAAATAATGTCAAATGATAAATGGAAAATGAATTCGTCTCTAATGCCTGGTGCCTACGGCCTGGCGCTGCGCGCCCTTCAGGAACTGCTGCGCTTCATGCAGCCAGCGTTTTTCGGTGCGGTATTTATAGGCGGGCGCAGTTTTGACGGCTTCAATGCAGGCCTGCATTGAACTGGCGGCTTCCTGATTATCACCGAGCCCGGCGTGAGCTCGACCGATAAGGTATAAACCTTCCGGGTCGTTGGGACGGCGATCGAGAAATTTCTCGAGGGCGTCGCGCGCGTCGCTATACTGGCCGGCGGCAACATAGGTGGCCCCGATCTCACGCCAGATTTCGTTCTGCGCGTGTGACTGATCGCGCTGGACGACTTCCTCGAAATGACCGATAGCTTCGGGCAAACGGTTTTGAGCGCGCCCAATGCGCCCAAGCTGATAATGCGCATCCAGCTCGTCCGGGTCGACATCTATCGCCCGTTGAAAACGCTCGCGGGCCTGATCCAGCTCGCCCCGCTGCTGATGAATTAAGCCCAGATTGTAATGCGCCGACGAATCGCGCGGATTGATCGTGGCGGCTTCCAGGTTCTGTTTGAAAGCCGCACGTGCGCGTTGAGTGTTGACGATGCCACTGAAGTAACCGCGCAGCAGGAAAAAAAGCATCAGCAGCAGAAACGGCGAGGCCAGGACCCGAGAGAAAAGAAAACCCCAGACTTGCGCAGTCATGAGCACGACCGACGCTGAGAGCGCTACGATTGTAATCGCGCGCAGAATCGAAGGACGAAAGATCTCTCTTACAACGACGATCATGCCAACAGTAAATAGAATCAGCTTGGTCCCAAACAAAAACCCCGCAAAAACGGCGGCTGGATCAGTCAGGAGCCTTTGCTGCTCGGCAATCAATTCCGCGGAGGCGCCCATCGAGCGCCACATCTCGATCGATTGCGAACTCTGCTGAATCATGTCATTGACCAACTTCGCCTGAAGGCCCGTAAAGTGGACAAGTAGGCCGACGAGAATTACAGCCACATTGACAGCAATCAATGTGTACAGACTCACCGATGCGAGCGGAGCATATTCCTGCTGGATCACAATGCCAAAGCTGCCTCGGCGGTCGAATAGATTGGCAAACATCGCGATCAGCGGAACAAGCACGATGAGGATAGGCAGTAAGGAAGTAGCAGCATGAAATAGATAACTGCCAACCAACATCGGATGGAAGGCCCGATTACCGAAGATCCACTGCGTCGCGAAAACATAGATCACCTGCGAGAGATAAGCGCAGAGCACCATCGGCGCCAGCGAGCCGCGATCGCGCACTTCGCGCATGCCGCGCAAAGGCGCATAGAAGATCATCACGATTAGTCGCAGCCAGTCAGTCATTCGGGAGCGCCAACATCCCTGTCGGCGGTTCGCGGGGCATCCTGCCCGCAGCTATTTCATCCCGCTCGCTGCCGCGAGCGTTCTGTGACCATCTCAGGTCACCGGCTATCCGAATCCGGGGCGTTCTCTGCATCCCGCCGATAGTTCAAGCCGGGGGGTACCGCGCCGTTGTGCGGGTCGCGCGTAATCACCCTGGCCGTGCCCAGCGGCCAGTAACGAAACAGGGCCTTGCCGTAGATATACTTCTTGGGCACCAGGCCCCAGATGCGCGAGTCGCTGCTGTTATCTCGATTGTCGCCCATCACGAAATAATAGCCCGGCTTTACATACGTCGGCGGCCGGGTCGCATGCGACATATTCAACTGCGGATCGAGATAAGTTTCTTCCAGATCGCGTCCATTGACGCGCACGCGGCCCTCGTGGACCTCCACGGTGTCGCCCGGCAGACCAATGACGCGCTTGATATAGCTCTTGGAAGGATCATCGGGAAACCAGAATACGATGATGTCGCCACGATAAAGCTTTGGCGCCCAGCGGTAGTCGTCATAATAGACTAATTTGTTGACAAAGATTCGCTCGCCGTCGTGCAGGTATGGGAGCATCGACGTTCCTTCGACCTTCACCGGCTGAATGATGAAGACCATCACCAGAGCCAGCAGCATCAGCGCAAAGATCAAATCGCGGAACAGCAGGCGCGATTCATGCCAAAGGTGCTTACGGGCCGCGTCCCTGGGACGCTGCACCTCGATGTCTCGATCATCGTCTGGATGAACTGTGCCGAACGGCGGTGGTTGGTTAAATCGCTTTCCAAACATGATGCTTCAAAACGAGGACAACGACGATCAAATCAATTTGCGCAAATGACCCTCGTTGCAACTCATCAAGCTTTCTGATCGAGGTTATCCGTCGTTCGCAGCCATTGTCAAACCAGCGGATGCGCACCGCCACGCCAGCCTTGTCTGCGGCTCGTCGGCTTCCCTGCCGGCGACCTATTCACCCCTGGCGCGGGTTCGCGGAACCAGGCTTGACAGTCATGAGCGCGGCTCACTATCATCCCCACGCGTGAGCAGCAGAATTTTCTAAACTCAATCGCCAGAGAAATAAGAACGCTGAAGCGGAGGCCATCCGTGATTAAACTTGATATCATCAACCGTCTCGCCGACCAAACCGGCATTCCCAAACTGAAAGCCGAACAAGCCGTTGACGCCCTGTTTCATTCGATGAAGGAAGCGTTGGCGCGCGGTGATCGTATCGAGCTGCGCGGCTTTGGCGTGTTTATAGTCAAACCGCGCAAGCGCGGCGTGGGGCGTAATCCGCGCACTGGAGAGGAAGTGGCAATTCCTTCAGGCAAGACAATCCGTTTCAAGCCCGGCAAAGAGCTTCAGGCACACGGCAACGGCGAGTAGGCGCCTGACGAATTTGAGAATAGTTTGAGGGCGATTCTTGAAGCCGCGTAATGTTTACAGCTCCCCGCCAGCATCATCGGCCAAGCTCCTTTAGGAGCAAGATGTTTCTCTCTCGCCCATGAACGGGCTCCAAGCACCGAAAGACATTGCACCGTGACTATAGACATCTCATGCCGACGGCACGAGGACAGTCCCACTTACTTGCCTGCATTTGCAACCAAGGCACGGCCGAACCTATCCTGAAGCAACTCGCATTTGGATTACTGTTCACCTGTGTCTGAGCTAACCGAAAAGATCGCGACCCTCCCCGCAGCAACCGCTCACACTCCGCGCAGCGTTGCCCATCCCACGGCGCGCCAATGGCTTCTGCACGGGTCTCTGTTTTTGATTACCGCCGTCACCACCACGATCTCGGGAATTGTCTGGTTATCCGGTTCTGAAGTGAACGCGGTAAGTTCTCCGCCCGAGACCGGCGGCGGCGCCGGATCACTTTTGCTGATTCCCTGGTACTACCTAACCGCAGTCGGTTCGCTCATCTGGCAGGCGCTCTCTCATCCGGCGGTTCTGTTACCGGGGGTGAAGTTTTCAGCTTCGCTGCTGGCTATCCTGACCGCGCATGAATTCGGCCATTACTTTTTCTGTCGCCACTACGGCGTGGATGCTACGTTGCCTTTCTTTGTTCCTCAACCGCCGGGATTGTTGCCGGGAACTTTTGGCGCCTTTATCAGGATGAAATCGCCCGTGCCCTCGCGTGGGGCCTTGTTCGATATTGGCCTCGCAGGTCCGCTGGCAGGCTTCATTGTAATCATTCCGGTTGCTTTCGCCGGAGTACTCACGCTTAATCACGTGAACATTCGGCCAGGTGAGTCCGCGGGACTGACTTTTAACGATCCGTTACTGTTTCGTCTGATTGCCTTTGTCTTTAAGATCGATCTGGCCAGTTCCCTCGCGAATTCCTATTACCTTGCCGCGTGGGTGGGATTGCTCGTTACCGCTTTGAACCTGATGCCGGTGGGCCAGCTCGACGGCGGGCACGGCACGTTCGCAATTTTTGGCCAGCGCGCGCACTGGTGGATTGGCCGGGTCGCGTTCGTCTCGATGGCTTTGATTTCGGTTTTAGGTTGGTTGTGGCACGGCAGCCCCAGCGGATTCGTTTACGTTGTGCTGCTGGCCGTGATGCTGCGTGTGCGGCATCCTCCTCCGGAAAATATGGAACCGCTCGGCCGCGCTCGCACTGTGATTGGAATCATCACCCTAATTGTTTTTGCGCTGTGCTTTCTGCCGTTTCCGATTACGATTAGTTGAGGGTGATTCTCTGCGTTACCTGTGTGTCTCTGGTGAGAACTGGTTACAATAAACTCAACCACAGAGGCCACAGAGGCTATATTCGAAAAGTTTCCGTGCTATCTTGCCCATCTCAGCGCGTGATACGGACGACGCTGAAAGGAAATACTATGAGCGACGAAGGTAAGACAATCGATCCATTACCCGAATCATTTGAGACTGAAGAAAAGGCGGGAGAGTTCTGGGATGCTCACAGCACGATGGACTATAAGGAATTCCTTGAGCCAACCGACGATACGATCGAAATCAGCGAACGCGTCTTCGAGGTGCGGGTTGCCGAAGACGTATTTGAAAAGCTACAGCGAGAAGCCGCCTCACTTCATCAGCCTGTTGCCAAACTCGTTGATAAGATATTACGAAAGGACTTGGCTTAGCCGAAATTAGGATTCTTCAGAGCAAACCTAGAGGTTACATGAACCATGTGAATCGGCGAATTGTGCGGAAGGCAACAACCCTTTAATCTCCGCACCAGCGACTCACTTCGTCCTGATCAGCGGGGCCTGTGCTAAGCGTGAGCGACGGGAATTGCTTCCGTTCTTTCGAACGGCTTAGCGCCGGTGGCTACATCGTGAACCGTGTGAAGAATCTCTGAGTTGTAGTACCTGCTGCCACACGCATCGCAGACTCCTATCTCAACATCTTCGAGAATGACAAAACCGTTCTTGTGCTTAAAGGCCTCGCGCTTTACCCTCTTGGACCGAACGGTTCCTTCGCAGTATTCGCATTTGTAGTCATACATAGTTCTTATGCTCAGAATCGGCTATCGCATAGATAGTGATAATCAAATAGCGGTCGTCAGTAAAACGGCCTACACTTCCAACCGACATCTGCTCCTCAATTGCAGGTCCTTCGATGACGTATCTCGTTCCTCTTGGGTCATCCTTTTCAAATCTCGAAATTTGACCGTACAGGATTGCTCGAAATCAAGAATATCGAGACCGTCTTCGGCCATTTCTTCGATAGCATGTACGGTCATATCGTACTTGCCAACACGGATGTTGTCCCTGATGTCATCGATATTTCTTCGCGCCACCCGGTGAGTCTATCAAAAGACCTGCTTTGTCGCTCTCAATTCGTGACGCTGGCCGGCAATAAGCCTTTAATCTCTCTTACCACCCGCTTCACGTCTTCCTGATCCGCCAACGCGATCATGAAAAACTTGTAGCCCTGATGGAAGCAAATGACGCCGTTGGCAAATAGCCAGACGCCGTCGAGAAAAGGATTGCCGCCCAGCAGCCAACTGATCGGCGCGCCAGTGATACCTCCAGGGCTGGCGATCTGCGCAAACATCACCGCGCCCGCCGCGCAACTGAATGCGCCCAGCAAAGGTGCGCCGACGTATTTCGCCATCTTGCGTTGAAATTCAACCCGCTCGCGCTCGGCTTCATCCAGCTCACCCGCCGCGATCCGCGCTTCCTGCTTTTTCAGGTACTCGTCGAATTTCTCGCTCGCCTTTTTCAAACCCCAGACGGGCAGCGCCGAATGCGTCAGCCAATGCGGATGCGAACCCAGCAGCACCGCGTCGAGGCCGGGAAACGATGCGCCCATACGCACGCCCAGGATCAGTGAGAAAGAAACGGCCGCCGCCTTGCCGGGATTTTCTTTGACCCAGTCTTTGGCTTTGATGATTCCCGCAGTCGCGGCAGCGGAAGCGCGGGTCACGCGCACGCTTTTGCCGGCCACCTTCGCCGCGGTGCTTACATAACTTTTTGCGTCGTCGAAAACCTCGCCTGCTTTTTTTCCAGCCGGGCCGGCGTTCCGAATGATTTTGCCGGCGTCGCCAGCGGCGTCCCGAATAGTTTTGCCTGCGTCCTTTGCCCGGCGTTTGGCTTCATCGGCAGCGCGACCGGCGGTTTCGCGCAAATTCGTTTCATCGGCAAAGCGTCCGGCTTCGGCGCGCAAATGTTCCGCGCCGTCGGCGATCGTCTTCGCGCCGCGTTTGGCTGCATCGCCAGCCACCCGCGCGCCTTCTTCGACAATGCCTGTGACGCCGAGCCTTTCGTCCAATTCGCGGGCCTTGCGCCGCGCGGCGCGGTGTAAGTCGTCCAGTTTCTCTTTATAGTCGGTCATAGTTCCAGAACTCCCTTCTCATTCTACGCCAAGCAGAAGGCGGGAGTTCGGAAATATACGGGCTGGATTGAGTCTGGCGCCGAATAGCCCTTGCTGACGCGCGGGCTTCTGACACGCACTTGGGTCTCGTGTCAGAAGCCCGACCGTGAGGGAGGGCATGTTGCTAAAGTGGGTCGCATGGGTTCCGCCTTTACTTTTGCCTTCTTCCTTCTTACTTTTGGTTGGTGTCTAAATGTCCGACGTGCGGAAAGCCGGTTGAGTGGCAAGACAATCCTGCGCGCCCCTTCTGTTCCGAACGATGTAAGCTGATTGATTTCGGTCGCTGGACCAATGAGGAGTATCGTGTGCCCGGGCGGAGCGTTGACCCGGACACGATTGATGACTTACCAAAGAACGATGACGCTGACACCGAACCTGATTTCGGAGAAGAATCGAAGTCTTGAACTGCGCCAAGGTCAAAGGAAGTAACTAATGTCCGGAGTGTTTGGTCGACTGCAAAATGGAGGAACCAGGGTGGCGCTGATTACGTCACTGCTCTTTCTCCTCATCCCCGGAAGTGCGTGCAAGAGGAGCAAAGCGCCGGAAAGTAAGGCGACTCCAGCTCCTTCATCTCCGACTACAAGCGACAACCGACTCAGTAACTACGCCTGGACCTTCGAAGACAAACAGCGCGCGAAACTCTCTGACTACTTGGGAAAGGTAGTCCTGGTTGATTTCTATGCGACCTGGTGCGAGCCGTGCCGCGATGAGACACCTCATCTGGTTAAGATGCAACAGCAATATGCAGCTCAGGGCTTGCAGGTAATTGGATTGAATGTTGGTGGCGAAGACGATCGTGCCGAGGTGCCCAAGTACGTGAAAGAGTTTGGCATTCAGTATCCGTTGGGATTCCCCGACGACGAATTGGTCGAAGCCTATCTGGGCGACAATGAGAATATCCCGCAGACGTTTGTTTTTGATCGCAGCGGCAAGCTGGTCAAGCACATCACCGGTTATGATGAAGAGGCTGGGGCAGAACTTGAGCGGGTGGTTCAGACCTCGCTAACGCAACGTCAGTGAAGTCAAGAGTGTGTGTGTCAGGACTTCAAACATGAGTGTGATGAAGCGTCTTTCTTAAACGCAGAGGACGCTGAGGCACTCGCACAGGTACGCAAAGGGAATGCTTCTCTGCGTCCTTTGCGAAAACCTCTGCGCCCTCTGCGGTAAAGCGAGCTTGGACAACCCACGTTCCTGGTTTGACACAGACCGTGAAGTGCTGGGTTAAGCACCGGCTGTCTGCGTATGCGGGCCGTTTTGGAGTCGAACTGACGGAATGATGCTCAGTCTTGATTTTTTGCCGACGATGGTTTTCGCCGTCGTGATGCTGTCGTGGTTTGCGTTCATCGTTCTGTTTCTCGCGCGCCAGAAGCCACTGGCCCCGCCGGATAGTAAGCGCAACCGCATTTCGATTTGGGGCATCGCGCTCCAGGGCATCAGTTACGGCATTGTCTGGTCGGTGCATCGGCCCTTTTTCACACCGATGGTTAAGATGGGAAGGCAGCTCGAGTTGATCGTCGCTGTCTTGACCATGATCGTGGCAATTGGCTCTGTTTGGTTTGTCTCAACTGCAATCCGTACGCTGGGCAAACAATGGAGTTTGGCCGCGCGCGTGCTGGAAGGACATAAATTGGTAACAGAAGGGCCGTATCGTATCGTCCGCAATCCGATCTATACGGGCATGTTCGGGATGCTGCTGGCAACCGGCTTGGCCATTAGTCACTGGATTGGGCTGCTGATCGCAATCGTAGTATTCGCAGTTGGCACCGTGATTCGCGTCCAGAGCGAAGAGAAGCTCTTGCGCGAAGTATTCGGGGCGGAATTCGAAGCCTATACGCATCGAGTTCCCGCGGTCGTGCCGTTTCTATTTTGAAGAGGACCACCCGCTGACGCAGGTGGTACTGACAAGAACTATTTTGAGAAGAGCAAAAATATTAGCCACCATCGGGCCGGCGTCGCGCGACCCGCAAATACTCGAAGCCATGTTGGCCGCAGGCGTCGACGGCGTGCGCATCAACATGTCGCACGGCATCTATGAAGAAAAAGCCGAAGACATCCGGCTGGCACGAACCGCGGCCGAAAGGATGAACCGGCCGCTGGCAGTGCTGGTTGATCTCTCCGGGCCAAAGATTCGCACCCGTACGCTGAAAGATCACCTACCGGTAACTCTGAAAGCCAATCAACAGTTCACCATCACTACCCGAGAGGTCGAGGGAGACAGTACCCAGGTCGCTACGAATTACCCTCGCATGCCGCAAGACGTACATGTGGGAGCGCGCGTGCTTCTGGACGACGGCGCGATCGAGCTGCGAGTTGAGAGCACTACCGAAACCGACATCGTCACCCGGGTAATCAACGGCGGAACGCTCGGCGAGCGCAAAGGAATCAATCTGCCCGGAATTACCCTGCCCATACCTTCTCTCACGCCAAAGGATCGCGACGACCTGAAATGGGCCGCGCGGCAGGGCGTCGATTATTTTGCGTTATCGTTCGTGCGCAGCGGCGCAGATTGCCTGGAAGCAAAAAAATTGATCGAGGCCGCCGGCAGCCGAGCGCCACTGATTGCTAAGATCGAAAAGGCCGAGGCCATCGATCAATTGGATTCGATCATCGCCGCCGCCGACGGGGTGATGGTGGCGCGCGGCGACCTGGGCGTCGAAACCAGCGTTGAGTTGGTGCCCGTCTATCAGAAACAAATCATCGAGCAGGCGAACGACGCCGGAAAGCTGGTGATTACCGCTACCCAGATGTTGCAGTCGATGGTTGCCAGCCCACGGCCGACGCGTGCTGAAGCTACGGATGTGGCCAACGCTGTCTGGGACGGCTCGGATTGCCTGATGCTCTCTGGCGAGACCGCCACCGGCCAGTATCCCGTCGCCGCGGTCGCGACGATGGCGCGCATTATCAAAACGGCGGAAACACGCAACGAAAACCGGTCCATCATCAGCAAGCTGGTCGGAAAGCAAAGCGGCCACGTCAGCCGCGCGCTGTGCGAAGCGGCGGCGTTTGCTGCTGATGAAATGAACAGCCGCATCATCGCCGTCTTCACCGAATCGGGACTGATGGCGCGGCGGCTATCATCTCTTCGTCCTGATCAGCGAATTATCGCACTGACTTCGTCGCGCGAGGTGATGAACGAACTTTCGCTGCTCTGGGGTGTCGATTCGGTGATCACCTCGCGATCAAGAAGTACGGAAGAGTTGCTCAAGCTTGGCGAGCAGACATTGCTCAAGGCCGATTTGATCGAGCTAGGTGAGACGATCGTGATTATGGCGGGCAGGCTTTCAGGGCTGGGCCTGTCGAGTTCGGTGACGTTGTATACGGTTGAGGGAGATATCCACGAGACGATGTAGGGCCGATCAAGGGGAAGCCGGGGAAGGTTTGAGTCGCAGACAACCTGAGTACAGAGTCTGAGATGGCTGAGGCAGTATCTTGCGGTGATAATCTCGGTTTGACACGTGGAGGTTCGAATCCTACGTCCCCTGGAAATCGGCACCCGCCATCAAACCCGCAACCGATAAATCCTCATCCAGTTCTGTCCAATGCAGCGAGGTGCCGCCGCCGCCGATTTCGTATTTCGTCCGCTGCTCAGGTGTGGCTGCGCGCAGCAGAGGAAACCAGATGATTGGAACGCTAATAAGGCGACCGTCAGTGAGCGAGACATGCATCATTTCTTCATCAAAGTTTACCGACTTAACCAGCGCCGTTGTTGGCACATAGGCTCTTTGTGATTTTGCGTCACTGCTGACTAAAGTACTCATTCCAAGCCTCCAGGAAAACAGCCGCGTTCTGCTCAACTAACCGGCTAAGCTCATTCAACTCCCGACTCGAAAAGCCATAGTTGGATGCTAGCTCTGTCGGATTAAGCCAGAACTTCGCTTCATCTTCACCAGCCTTAACGTGGATGTGCGGCGGCTCTTGTCGCTCGTTGCTGAAAAAGTAGAATCGAAATCTGCCTATCCGTAGCACGGTTGGCATATGGAAGTTTACCGTATCTTGTGAGAATCAGACAGAGCTAGTCAGCCCGCAGCACCTCGCCCACGCGCTCTTTCTCTTTCTGTTCGCGACGGATCTGGACCGGCGTCATTTGCGGGTCGCGCCAGTTGTCGAGGATGCCGACCTGGTGGACGCATTGAATTGTGCAGGTGGGCGCGCACCATTTCTCGGTTTTGTATTCCCGC
>WNFJ01023511.1_pt4 | contig 18341 bp, 21 predicted proteins | sample 5400461 | NCBI WGS metagenome assembly WNFJ01 (sample SAMN13153349, study PRJNA577476) | soil metagenome | isolation source: 115 cm saprolite on Douglas fir-dominated hillslope | place: USA:California | collected 2013-09-17 | reverse complement strand
AGGCGCTCTCCAAGCTGATCGACGCGCCGCTCGGCGATCGCGCGAAGTGGCAGCCGCAATGGCCGGACACGCCGGACCTGTTCGTCCCCTTCGGCGAGGCGCGCACCGTGCGGCAGGGGCGGGATCTCACGGTGGTCAGCTACGGGCGCACGCTGCCGCTCTGCACGAAGGCGGCGTCCGAAGTGGCGGGGGAAGGCATCGAGGCCGAGGTGATCGACCTGCGCTCGCTCTACCCTTACGACTGGGAGCACGTCGCCGATTCGGTGCGGCGCACCGGGCGCGTCCTGTACGTCAACGAGGACACCGAGGTGACGAACTTCGGCGAGCACCTGGTACGGCGCACGGTCGAGGACCTCTTCTACCAGCTGCTCGCGCCCCCGCGGCTGCTCGCCGGAAAGCACCTTCCGGGCATCGGTCTCGCCGACAGCCTGGAGATGGCCACCGTCCCGCAGCTTCCCTCGATCGCGGAGAGCATCCGCGCTCTCGCCCGGACTACCGCCTGAACGTCATCGCTTGGGGACGGCGCAGGCGCGCATGCCGAGGGCGGCGCTAATCTTGTGTCGCCGCCTGGCAAAGGCGTCGTAGCCCAGGTTGCCGAGCTGCCGCAGGCCGGGCGCGCGCAGCAGGGCGCCCGCCGTCGACCAGCCGCGCAGCTCGCGCAAGATGCGGGCGACGCCGTCGGCGCGGGTGAACTTCCGCCCCCCGTCGAGCACCACCATGGTGTGCTCCGTCTCCTCGAGCGAGACGCCCGCCGGCAGCTCCGCGACGTCGTTTCCGACGAACTGGAAGACGCCGCGGCGGTCGCGCTCGCGGATCCACGCCACCGACGCCTGGCAGACGCCGCAGTCCGCGTCGTGCGCGGAGGATAACTGCGCCCCGCTGCCCCGTCGATTCGCAATTGCGCAATCCGGTGAAGCGCGGCTAAGTGTTGCCGCATGCACCTCCTCGCCGCCGCACCCGGCCAGATCGACTCCGGCGATACCGCACTCCTCCTCGTCAGCGCAGGCCTCGTCCTCCTCATGACGCCAGGCCTCGCCTTCTTCTACGGCGGCCTCGTCCGCGCGAAGAACGTGGCGCACACGATGATCCTCTCCTTGGTGTGCATGGCGCTGGTGGGCGTGCTCTGGGCGCTGGTCTCGTACAGCCTCTCCTTCTCGCCGGGCGGCGCCGCCGATCGCTTCATCGGCGGCCTCCATTGGCTCGGCCTGCGCGGCGTGGGCGGCGAGGTCTACAAGGACCTCGCGCCGACGGTCCCGCACGCGGCCTTCATGCTCTTCCAGGCGATGTTCGCGGTGATCACCCCGGCGCTCATCTCCGGCGCCATCGTCGAGCGCGTGCGGCTCAAGGCGTACCTGCTCTTCATCGGCCTCTGGAGCATCGTGGTCTACACGCCGGTGGCGCACTGGGTGTGGGCGCCGGGCGGCTGGCTGCACGTGCTCGGCTGCCTCGACTTCGCCGGCGGCACGGTGGTGCACATCAACGCCGCCGCGGCCGCGCTGGTGTTCGCGCTCGTGCTGGGCAAGCGCCGCGGGCTCCGCCAGCCGTCGGTGCTGCCGCACAACGTGCCCTTCGCCATCCTCGGCGCCGGGCTGCTCTGGTTCGGGTGGCTCGGGTTCAACGGCGGCAGCGCGCTCGCGGCCAACGGCGTCGCCGCGTACGCTTTCTCCAACACCTTCTTCGCTCCCGCTGCCGCAGCGCTGGCCTGGGGCCTCGCCGAGCTCTTCTTCTTCCACGGCAAGATGTCGGGCATCGGCCTCGCCTCGGGCGCGGTGGCGGGGCTGGTCGCGATCACGCCGGCCGCCGGCTTCGTCGCGCCGCTCTCGGCGCTTCTGATCGGCGCCGCCGCGGGCCTCGCCTCGCTGACCGCCGTGCGCTACCGCCCGCGCCTCGGCGTCGACGATTCGCTCGACGTCTTCGCCGTGCACGGCGTGGCGGCGACGCTGGGCGCTCTGCTCACCGGCGTCTTCGCCAGCAAGGCCGTCAACCCCGACGGCGCGGACGGCAGCCTGCACCTCCTCGGAATCCAGGCCTTGGGCATCCTCGCCACCTACGCCTGGTCGGGCGCGCTCTCCTTCGTGCTGCTCAAGCTGATCGCGCTGGTAACCCCGCTGCGCGCCGCCGAGGAAGACGAGCGGTCGGGCCTCGACATGGCCGAGGCGGGTGAGCGCGCGTACATCACCGCGGACGAAGGCATGTAACTGGGAAGGCGCGTGTTAAGCTGCGCGCATGGTCTCGGACAAGTATCGGCTCGACGCCGTGGGGCGCTACCTGCTCGAGCAGTTCGAGCTGCGCCGGCCCGGCCTGCGCGAGTGGACGCCGCAGGTCGAGGCCTCGCTGCGCCAGCAGGCCGAGGCCGAGATCGTGCAGATGGAGCGCCAGCTCAAGGAGCTGGAGATCGACGACCCGCAGTACTGGCAGCGCGTGCGCCGGGTCATCGACGACATCCTCCTGCCGCGCTACGCAAAGGCGGCCACCGAGGAGATCGCGCTGCAGAAGCGCGACTACGGTATCTGGCGCGGCGGCGATCTGGTGGCGCGCGGCGCCTTTGCGCTGGTCGGCTTCATCCTCGGCATCATCGCCGTCGAGGTGCCGTACATCCCCATCGAGGCGAAGTGGTTCCCGGCGGTGCTGCTCGTCGCCGGGCCGATGTTCCCTGAAGCCGTGATGTGGTGGTACCGGTGGCGCTACCGGAAGAAGCTCGACGCATTGGTGCGCGATCTGGCAAAGGCCGGTGTTACGCTCGATACCTACCGGCCGCTCTCGGAGCTGACCCAGGCTCTGGAGATGCGCAAGGACCTCGCCGAGGCCCCCGCCGTTCCGCAGCAACGCGAGAGGAGTTGAAAGCCGTGGCCTTCGACATACCGAGAGTGAACGTCCCCACCGGCCGCCGGCTGCGGGTGCTGTGGATCGCCGGCGCGAGCCTTCTGATCCTGTTGCTCGGCTACAACTCCTGCACCACCTACGTGAAGCCCGGCGAGGCAGGGGTCAAGCAGATCAAGTTCGGCATGGGAAAGGGCATCGAGCCTTTCGTCTACACGACGGGGCTGCACTACGTCGGCGTGGGCGAGACCATGCACCGCTTTCCGCTGCGGGTGCAGGTGCTCGAGCTGTCGAACTCGCGCGGCGAGCGGACCAACGACGATCTGGAAGGCCACCGGGTCGCGCCCGGCGTCAACATCCAGACCAGCGAAGGCTACACGGTGCAGGTGGACGTGACGGTGCTCTACCGCATCGCCGATCCGCTCAAGGTGATGACCACCATCGGGCCGGGGCGCCTCTTCGAGGACAGCGCGGTGATCCCGCGGGCGCAGCAGGATCTGCGGCGCGCGCTCGGCGAGCTGGACGCGGAAGACTTCTACCGCGGCAACAAGCGCACCGTGAAAGCGCATGACGCGCAGGTGGCGCTGGAGGCGGAGCTGAAGGACAAGGGCATCGAGGTGCTCCAGGTCCTGGTGCGAAGGTACTCGTACGACCAGCGCTACCAGCAGGCCATCGAGCAGCGGAAGATCCAGGACCAGACCGTCTACAAGAACGAGGCCGAGGCCAAGGCGGCCACCGCCAACGCAGCCAAGAACAAGATCGTCGCCGAGGGCGCGGCCTCCGTGCAGGTGGAGCTGGCGCGAGGCGAAGCGGAAGTGAAGAAGCTGGAGGCCGAAGCGGACCTGTATCGCCGCAGGAAGGCGGCCGACGGAGATCTCCTGGTGAAGCTCGCCGAGGCCCAGGGAACCGAGCTGGAGAACCAGGCGCTGCGCGGCGTCGGCAGCGAGAACATGGTGGGCCTGCGGATGGCGGAGGCGCTGCGCGGGACGCGCGTGATCGTGCTGCCGACCGACGGCGAGGGCGCGATGAATCCGCTCGATCTGAAGACGCTGCTCAAGCGCTTTGACGTGAGGGAGTGATGATGAAAAGCAGGCCTCAGACCTCAGGCTTCAGGCCTCGGGCCGCCGCTGTCGCGGCGCTCTTCCTGACCGGTTGTACGTTTCACAGCACCGATTCGACCGAGGTCGGGGTGCTGACCCGCAAGATCGCGATCTTTGGAAAGGCGGGGGTGCAGCAGGAGACGTATCCGCCAGGCGCGACGTACACCTTCCCGGCCTTCATCACCGACTGGCACGTCTACAACGTCGCGCTGCAGAACCTGGGCATGGTGCAGTCGAAGACGGAGGGCGACCGCGCCGAACGCGACGACATCGAGTTCAAGACCCACGACGGCAACGACATCACCGTCGACGTGACGGTGGCCTGGCGCATCGACACCGCCAAGGCGCCGTGGATCCTCGAGCACGTGGGAGGCTCGACGGCGGAGGTGAAGGAGAACCTGGTCCGGCCCGCCTGCCGCAGCCTGGTGCGCGATGTGCTCAACACCATGACCAGCGAGGAGTTCTACGTCTCGGACAAGCGCTTCCAGAAAGCGGAGGAAGCGCGCGACAGGGTGAGCAAGGTGCTGGGGCCGGAGGGCGTCATCGTCGAGCGGGTGATCCTCGGCGAGCACCACTTCCATCCGGATTACGAGAAAGTGATCCACGACAAGAAGCTGGCGGAGCAGACCGCCGAGCGGATGGTCTCCGAGGGACATGCCTCGCAGCAGGAGGCGCTGCGAAATCTCGAGACCGCCAAGGGCCAGGTGTCGCAGAAGATCGCCACGGCGCGCGGCGGGCTCGATCAGGTGAAGCTGCACGCCGACGCGGACTACTACCGATCGCAGCGCGAGGCCGAGGCGATCCTCGCCGAGAGAAAGGCGCACGCGAAGGGCGTGGAGAAGACCAACCAGGCGATGAGCGGCGCCGGCGGGCGGACGCTGGTGAAGCTGCGCGTCGCCGAGGCGCTGGCGGGAAAGCAGATCGTCTTCCTGCCCGGCGGCGGGAAGGCAGGCGCCCTGCAGACGATGAACCTGAACGATCTGCTGGCGCGCTATGCGGTCAGCGAGACGCAGCAGCAGGCGCCGCCGGCTGCGCCGCAAGTCGAAGCGAAGTGAACCTCAAGCTCACTCTGGAGTACGACGGCGCGGCGTTCGTCGGCTGGCAGGCGCAGCCGAATGGGCGCAGCGTGCAGGCGGTGCTGGAGGGCGCGATCGGGCGGCTCTGCGGCGAGGCGGTGCGGATCACCGGGGCGGGGAGGACCGACGCGGGGGTGCACGCGCGCGGGCAGGTGGCGTCGCTGCAGGCTTCGCGCCACCTGCCGATGAAGGCCTGGACGGTGGGGCTCAATGCGCTGTTGCCCGCGGACGTGTCTTGCGTGCGGGCAGAAGAGGCGCCGCCCGGGTTCGACGCGCGGCGCTGGGCGCGCGGCAAGAGGTATGTCTACTCCATTGTACAGACGGCGGTGCGGTCGCCGCTGCGCCGTGGCCGGGCCTGGGAGATCCGTCGCCCGCTCGAGGTCGCGGCCATGCGCGCGGCGGTGCGTTCGCTGCTCGGCGTGCACGACTTCTCGGCGCTGCGGGCCGCCGACTGTCCGGCGCGCACCACCCTGCGCGAAATCCGCCGCCTGCAGATTCTGCAGAGCGATCTGCAGATCGATGTCGTCGTCGAGGCGAGCGCTTTCTTGAAGCACATGGTCCGCAATCTCGTCGGCACCCTGGTGGAGGTCGGCCACGGCCGCCGCGCGCCGGAGTCGCTGGCGGCGCTGCTCGAGGGCCGCGACCGCAAGCGCGCCGGCCCCACCGCCCCGCCGCACGGCCTCGTGCTCGACGAGGTCTTCTACCTGCCGGGCAACGCCGACCCGCTTCCAGCCGCGCACGCCCGCGGCGGGCCGGGCCCCTCGAGCGCGGCCGGCGATGGGCCGGAGACCGCCGACGATGAGTAAGCTGCGCGCCGCGATGTGGTCGCTGTCCATCGGCGTGACCGCCGTGGTGCTGGCGGCGGTGCTCTTCCGCCTCGTGCCGCTGCCGGGCGCCGCTTTCGTGGCGCTGCTCGCCCTCTGCGCCGGACTCGTCGCCCTGGCGGTGGGGCTGGTCGCGGAAGTTCCACCCGGCGTCGGCCTCGCCGGCGGCATCTTCGGAGCGGCGCTGGTCGTGGCCGTGCTGGGGCTCACCATCGCGCTCGCCCCATTGGCGCCCGGCGCCCAGCGCCCCGGCTTCTCCGATCTGCTCTGGCTGCCGCTGCTGGCCCTGCTGGCCACGATCATGCTCTGTGGAGCCGCGGGCTTCTTCGGCCTGAGCCTCGGGCTGCACCTGGCCCGCCGCCACCGCGACACCGCCGGCCCCCCAACCTGAATTTTGTACAAAATCGTCGGGCTCCGCCCGGCTGAGCAAGATGGACCCGGCCACCGGGAATTTTGTACAAAATTTCTGAAGGGCCCTGCGAGGGCGAAGGCCGGACCCCCCTTTGAGAATTTTGTACAAATTTTCTGAACGGGCCGGCGTGATCAAGGTCGCCGGACCAACTCCGGCCCGGCGTCGTGGCCGATGGGATACAGCCTTCCGCCAAGGTCCAGCGAAAAGCGCCCGTTCTCTTCCCGCAGATCATCGGACAGCGAAAGCTGCGCCGCGCGGGTCAGGCGGGCCCGCTCGCCGCGCACCCGGGCGTAGAGCGCATCGTCGGCGCCGCTGGCCAGCGTCGCCGGATCGAACTCGACCCACTCGCCTGAAGCGAGCTGCGCGCGACCCGGCTCGATGCGCCGGACCCAGAGCGCTGCATCCTCGACCTCGAGATACGCCCAGTCCTTTCCGATGCGCGTCGCCCAGCGCCCGTCGGCCGCGCGGTGGATTCCCTGGTGCAACACCGCCACCGTTCGCGCGTGCTCGATCGCTCCGCCGCGGTGCCAGAAGCGGCCCTCCTTGTCGAGCCGCAGCCCGCTCTCCTCGCGCAGCCTGTCGAGGAGAGCCGGGTCCATGGCTAGTGCAGCATCGCGGGCTGTTCACCGCCGGCGCGGGTGAAGGTGAGCACGTCCTCGGACGGCCCCACCTCCACCCGCACGGTGTCACCCGGCTTGTAGTCGCCCTGCAGCACCTTGATCGCCAGCGGGTCCAGCACCATCCGCTGCAGCGCGCGCTTGAGCGGCCGCGCGCCGTACACCGGATCGTACCCGGCCTTTCCCACCGCCTGTTTGGCGCGCTCGGTCAGCTCGAGTTTGAGCTGCTTGTCCTGCAAGAGCTTCGACAGCCGCGCCAGCTGGAGGTCCACGATCCGCGCCAGCTCCTCGCGACCGAGGCTGTGGAACACCACCGCCTCGTCGATGCGGTTGAGCAGCTCCGGCCGCAGCTCGGCGCGGATGGCGTCGGTGACGCGCTTCTTCGGTGACGCGCTTCTTCTCCACGTCGTGGTCGCCGCCCGAGATGTGCTGCGAGCCCAGGTTCGAGGTCAGGATGACGACCGTGTTGCGGAAGTCGATCGTGCGCCCCTGCCCGTCGGTGAGCCGCCCGTCGTCGAGCACCTGCAAGAGCACGTTGAAGCCGTCGGGGTGCGCTTTCTCGATCTCGTCGAAGAGGATCCCGCTGTCCGGCCGCCGCCGCACCGCCTCGGTGAGCTGCCCGCCCTCGTCGTAGCCGACGTAGCCGGGCGGAGCGCCGATCAGCCGCGCCACCGAGTGCTTCTCCATGTACTCGCTCATGTCGAGGCGGATCATGGCGCTCTCGTCGTCGAAGAGGAACTCCGCCAGCGCCCGCGCCAGCTCGGTCTTGCCGGCGCCGGTAGGGCCGGCGAACAAGAAGGATCCGATGGGCCGATTTGCATCCTGCAGGCCCGACCGCGCGCGCCGGCCCGCGTTCGACACCGCCCGCACCGCCTCCTCCTGCCCGACCACCCGCTGCGAAAGCCGCTCCTCCATGTGGACCAGCTTCTGCATCTCCGCCTCGAGCAGCTTGCTCACCGGAATGTGCGTCCACTTCGAGACCACTTCCGCGATGTCCTCGGCGTCCACCTCTTCCTTGAGCATGCTCTTCTGCTTCTGCAGCTCGGAGAGCCTGGCGTTCTGCGCCTCCAGCTCTTTCTGCAGCATCGGCAGCGTGCCGTACTTGAGCTCGGCCGCAAGCCCGAGGTCGCCCTTGCGCTCGGCGTCCGCCATCTTCTGGTTCGCCTCCTCGATCTTCTGCTTGGCGTCGCGGATGGACTGGATCGCCCTCTTCTCGTTCTCCCAGTGCGCCTTCAGCGCCGAGAGCTCCTCGTTGAGCCGCGCCACCTCGCGCTGGATCTCCTCGAGGCGCCCGCGCGACAGCGGATCCTTCTCCTTCTTCAGAGCCTGCTCCTCGATCTGCAGCTGCATCACTTTGCGCCGCACCTCGTCCATCTCGGCGGGCATGGAGTCGATCTCCATCCGCAGCTTGGAGGCCGCCTCGTCGATCAGGTCGATGGCCTTGTCGGGCAGGAAGCGGTCCGAGATGTATCGATGCGAGAGAGTCGCCGCGGCCACGATCGCCGAATCCTGGATGCGCACGCCGTGGTGCACCTCGTAGCGCTCCTTCAATCCGCGCAGGATGGAGATGGTGTCCTCGACCGACGGCTCGCCCACCATCACCGGCTGGAAGCGCCGCTCCAGCGCCGGATCCTTTTCGATGTGCTTCCGGTATTCGTTGACGGTGGTGGCGCCGATGCAGTGCAGCTCGCCGCGCGCCAGCGCCGGCTTGAGCATGTTGCCCGCGTCCATCGCGCCCTCGGCCGCGCCCGCGCCGACGATGGTGTGCAGCTCGTCGATGAAGAGGATCACCTGGCCTTCGCTGGCCGTCACTTCCTTGAGCACCGCCTTGAGCCGCTCCTCGAACTCTCCGCGGAACTTGGTGCCGGCGATGAGCGAAGCCATGTCGAGCGCGACGATGCGCTTGCCTTTCAATCCCTCGGGCACGTCTCCGTCCACCACCCGCCGCGCGAGCCCCTCGACGATGGCCGTCTTGCCCACGCCCGGGTCGCCGATCAGCACCGGGTTGTTCTTGGTGCGCCGGCTCAGCACCTGGATGACCCGCCGGATCTCCTCGTCTCGCCCGATCACCGGGTCGAGCTTGCCCTTGCGCGCGCGGTCGGTGAGATCGATCGCGTACTTCTCCAGCGCACGGTACTGCGACTCCGGATCGTTGGAGGTGATGCGCTGCGAGCCCCGCAGCGAGGTGAGCGCCTGCGCGATGCGGTCGCGGGTCGCGCCCACGGACTTGAGCGCTTCCGCCGCCCCGCCGCGCTTCTCCGCGGCGAGCGCCAGCAGGATGTGCTCGGTCGAGACGTACTCGTCCTTCAGCTTGCCGGCCTCTTCCTCCGCCGCGTCGAGGACTTTCAGCGTGCGCTGCGCCAGGTGCCCGCCCTCGCCGCCGTGGACGGAGGGGATCTTCTTGAGCTCCTCGTCGAGGCGCTGCTGCACGAGCTGCGGCTGGGCGCCGACGCGCTGGAGGAGCGGCGGCACCAGGCCGTCCTGTTGGTTCAGCAAAGCCGAGAGGACGTGCTCCGGCAGGATTTCCTGGTGATCGCGCTTGCGGGCGACCGCCTGCGACTCCTGCAACGCCTCCTGTGCCTTGACGGTAAATTTGTCGAGCTTCATGCCGCCAAGCTAAAGCAGGAACGGCTTTTGGCAAGCGCTGCCAGCCTCCAATGCTGCGGCCTGCGGCCTCCGCCCGTCGCGGGCAAAGCCCGCTCCTCCCCGCGTGGTACTTTTCGCGCCCATGTCCGAGGACCTGAAGGAGGTGCTCGCGCAGGCGCGAGCTGCGTTCAAAGCCGGCGACGCGCACGCCGCCGTGCGGGCGTACCGTCGGGCGCAGCAGCTCTCGCCGCGCGACGCGGAGATCCCGCACGAGCGCGGGCTCGCGCATCTGGAGGTGGGCGACGTCGGTCTGGCGGCGGAGGCGCAAGCGGAGGCGCTGGCGCTCGATCCAGAGCACACCGGCGCCCGGGCGCAGCGGGCGGCGGCACTGGAGGCGCTGGGCGACGACGAGGGCGCGGCCCGCGAGCTGGACGAGCTGCTCCACCGCATCGGTCCCAATCTGCCGCTGCAGGCGCGCTACATCGGGCTCGGGGAGTCGGCCCGGCGCGCGCGGGAGCGGAGGCTGATCGGCAACCCGGCGACGCGGCTGCAGTCGAGCCCGCTGGCGACGGCGCTGGCGCGCAGCATCAGCGAGCCGATGGAGTTCCGCGCCTCCTTCGCGGTCCTGCGCGGCGCCGCGGAAGGCGCGCTCCTGGTGCGCCTCGATCTCGTCTTCGAGGCGATGGATTCGTCGATGGGCCGCAGCGACATGACCTTCGGCGGCACCACCGTCGAGGAGGACGGCCGCCGCGTCCCGCTCGACGAGTTCACCGCCGCCGGCATCGTCTTCCTCGCCGAGGCGCTCGGCATCGAGACGCTTCGCGCCCGCCGCATGCTCTCCTTCCTGCTCACTCCCGACTGCGGGCTTGGGCCCCACAAGTTCGCCGGCTGCAGCGTCGGTTGGGCCCTCTCGGGCGACGACGGCGAGCGCCGCTATGGCCTCTTCTGCGAGACCTGCACGTAGAGCATGCGCAGGTCGAAGAGCATGTTGTCGAGGAAACGCGCCTCCTCGCCGGTGAGGTTGCCGCGCGTCTTCTCCTGCAGCATCGCCAGCAGATCGATGCTCTGCTGCGCCATCTGCAGCTCGGGCTTGTCGCGCTTCTGGCCCGTGGTCGGGTCGGGCGCCTCGCCCAGGTGGACGATGACGCTCGAGCCCAGCGAAAGGATGAGCGCGTTGAAGTCGAGCGTCGGCGCCTTGGTTTCATCCTGCATGCGTCACCCCAGATCGACCGTGAATTCCTGCAGCCGGTAGCCGCGCTGCACCAGCAGCACCGCCTGCCCGCTCTTGCGCGCCTGCGCCAGCGACTTCTGGAAGTCCTTCATCGACTCCACCTCGGCGCTGTTCACCGAGAGGACGAGGTCGCCGCGTCGCAGCCCGAGGCGCGCAGCCGACGAACCGCGCTCCACCGCCTGGATGGCCAGCACCGGCTTCTTCGTCTCGTAGCCGGCCTCGCGCGCCTCGCGGGCGGAAAGCTCGGCTACCTTCACCCCGCTGCGCGATTCGAAGATGCCCAGTGCGCGCTCCGCCGTCAGCGGCGAGGCCACGATGGCGACGTCCACCTTCTCCTTGCCGCGCACGACGCCCAGCACCACTCGCGTCCCGACCGGAACGTCGCGCAGCAAGAAGCGCAGCTCGTCCGCGTCGCGCACCGGCGAGCCCTCGGCGCGCACCACCGCATCGCCGCGGCGCAGGCCGGCCCTGACGGCGGGCGAGCCGTCCTCGATGGTCGTCACCAGCGCGCCCGCGTGCGCGCCCAGCGCAGCGGCGGCGTCGTGGTCCAGCGCCTCGGCGTCGAATCCCCACCAGGCGTCGGCGAGCGCGCCCGACTTCACCAGCTCGCGCGCGACCCGGAGCGCGCGGTCGAGGGGAATGGCGAAGCCGATGCCTTGTCCCGAAGCCAGCACCGCCGAGCAGACGCCGATGACGTTGCCGTCGGCGTTGAGCAGCGGCCCGCCGGAGTTGCCGGGGTTGATCGAGGCGTCGGTCTGGATGAAGTCGTAGTAGCTGCGCCCCTCGGCGTGGACGGGGCGGTGCAGGGCGGAGACGACGCCGATGCTCACGCTCTGGTTCAGCCCGAAGGGATTGCCGATGGCGATGGCCGGCTCGCCGAGCAGCAGATCCGCGCTGCTGCCGAGCGGCGCGGCGGCGAACTTCTTCTCGGCCTGTATCCTGAGGACGGCGAGGTCGCCGCCCGGATCGGTGCCGACCACCTTGGCGGTGTAGTCGCTGCCGTCGTCGAAGCTGACCTGGATGCGGCTGCCGCGGGCGACGACGTGGTAGTTGGTGAGGACGAAGCCGGCGGAGTCGAAGACGAAGCCGGAACCGAGCGAAGTGCGCACTTGATCGCGGGCGCGGGCGCCGCCGAAGAAGAGCTCCCACGGATCGTTGGAGGCCGCGGCGCGCACCACTTCCTGCGCGTTGATGTTGACCACCGCGGGGCGGACGCGCTCGACGGCCAGCACCAGCGGGGTGCGCCGCGCCGCGCTGGGGCCGGTGGTGAGCGAAAGAGCGAAGAGAGCGGCGAGCACCGCGAATGCCCCTCTCGGGCGCGGCTACCGGGTCGGGCCCAGCCCGTCGACGGAGGTGAACTCGGTCTCGACGCTGCCGGCCTTCTCGGCCTGGTCCTCGAGCGCCTTGAGGTGGCGCGCGTATTCCTTCTCGTCGAGCAGGCCGCGCTTGATGTAGCGCTCGACCACGCGGCGGTCGAGATAGCGAACCGGGATTTCCTTGTCCTTCTCAGACACGTCGTGCTCCTTGGCGATCGGGCGCGGGCTTCTAGCACATCCTTGCTGTATGGTACAGCCCCGATGCCCGCGCTGCCGCACGGAGTGTACGCCATCGCCGATGGCTCGGCCGGCAAACCGGTGCTCGACCTGGTGGGCGCGTTCGTCCGCGGCGGCGCGGCGGTCGTCCAGCTGAGAATGAAGGCCTCGGGCTTCGGGCCTCGAGATTGGGGCCTCGGGCCTGAAGCCTCGGGCTCTGGAGAATTCCTCGCACTCGCGCGGGAGGCGCGAAAACTGTGCGTCCGCGGAAAGACGCTGCTCATCGTCAACGATCGACCGGACATCGCGCGGCTGGCGGAGGCGGACGGCGTCCATCTGGGGCAGGCGGACCTGCCCTTGGCCGAGGCGCGCTCGATCGTCGGGCCGCACATGATCGTCGGCGTCTCGACGCACTCGGACGCCGAGATCGACGCCGCCCAAGGCGCCGACTACATCGGGTTCGGTCCGATCTTCGCCACGCAGAGCAAGCCGGGCGCAAAACTTCCCCCCCCGCACGGCCTGGAAGGCCTGCGCCGCGCGGTGAAGCGATCGCGTGTGCCGATTGTCGCAATCGGCGGAATCACCGTCGCCAACGCATCCGAGGTCGCCAAAGCTGGCGCCCACTGCGTTGCCTCGATCGCCGAATCTGCGGCTTTTCAGCCCGAGGCCCGAGGCCCGAAGCCCGAGGCCTCGGCAGCGGCCTCGGGTGCGGCCTCGGGTGCGGCCTCGGCAGCGGCCTCGGCAGCGGCCTCGGCCGCGCCGAAGGCGCGCCGATGAGACCGATCATCGGAATCACCCCCGACGTGGGCGTGACCAGCGCGCGTCCCGGCCGCCCGCCGCTGCCGCGCTACGAATTGAAGCAGGCCTACGCCGACGCCGTCCTCGCCGCCGGCGGCCTGCCAGTCGTGCTGCCCTACAGCGAGGACGAGAGCGCGCCCGCGGAGGCGGTCGCCATCTGCGACGGGCTGGTCATCACCGGCGGCGCCTTCGACATCCCGCCGGAACTATACGGCGCGAAAGCGGGCGACCGCCTCGGACCCATGAAGCGAGGCCGCACGGCCTACGAGCAGCGGGTTCTCCGCGCCGCGCTGGACGCCGGAAAGCCCGTCCTCGGCATCTGCGGCGGCATGCAGCTGCTCGCGGTCGAGCTGGGCGGCTCGCTCTACCAGGACATCGGCGAGGAGGTGGAGGGCGCCTTCGACCACGAGCAGAAGCTCGACCCGCGCGAGCCGGGCCATTCCGTCAAGGTGCTTGCGGGAACCGCGCTGGAAGCGATCCTCGGCGTCCGCGAGCTCTCGGTCAACTCGACGCACCACCAGGCGGTGCGCGACCCGGGGAAGGCGCGGATCTGCGCGGTGTCGCCGGATCAGATCGTGGAGGCGATCGAGCTTCCCGGCCGCTTCGCCATCGGCGTGCAATGGCATCCCGAGCTGATGGCGGGGCCGGAACACCTCGCGCTCTACCGGGCGCTGGTCGACCACTGCCGCGGCGCGGACCGGTCGCGGCCGTGAGCACTCCCTGCGTCCTGGTGCTGGCCGGCCTCGACCCGAGCGGCGCGGCGGGCATCCTCGCCGATGCGGAGGCGATCCGCGCCATCGGCGCGCGGCCGTTCTGCGTGGCGACGGCGCTGACGGTGCAGACCACGCGCGCGGTGAAGCGCTGGGAGTCGGTCTCGCCCGCGCTGGTGTACGAGTCGGCGCACGCCCTCATGACCGAAGAGAATGTCCGCGCCATCAAGATTGGAATGCTCGGCGACGCCAAGGTGGCCGAGGCGATCGCGAAGCTGCTCGCGCACCGCCGCGACCTGCCGGTGGTGGTCGACCCGGTGCTGCAGGCATCGAGCGGAACGTTGCTGTTCAAAGGATCGCTGCAGCAGGCGCGCGACGCGTACCTCGCGCTCTCCAGGCAGGCCCTGATCACGCCCAACCTCCTCGAAGCCGCGGCGCTCCTCGACCTGCCTCGCCAGCCGCAGGACGCAGCCGGGCTGGAGCAGGCGGCGCGCGCGCTGGTCGGCAAGGGAGTGCGGGCGGCGCTGGTCAAAGGCGGGCACCTGGCGGGCGATCCGGCCGACGTGCTGGTGATGGGCGACGCCGCCGCGCATTTCTCCGGGTCGCGCATCCGCGGCGCTGCGCGCGGAACCGGATGCAGGCTGGCAAGCGCCATCGCCGCCGGCCTCGCCCTCGAGCAGCCGATCCGCGAAGCGGTACTGGCGGCGCGTGGCATGGTGCGCGAGTATCTCGCGCAGTCCGCCGCGCAGCGGTAGCCTTTCAGGGCGCCGGCAGGGCTCCGTGTTACACTGAGGCGCCAGGAGGAAGAGCGATGCGCACGCGCAAGTACGCCCCGATCCTCATCATCATGCTGGCCGCCGGCTGCGGGCCCTGCGGGTACAACCGCATCGTCCAGGAGGAGCAGCAGGTCGAGGCCGCCTGGAGCCAGGTGGAGAACCAGCTGCAGCGCCGCGCCGACCTGATCCCCAACCTCGTCGAGGTGGTGAAGGGCTACGCCAAGCACGAGAAGGGCGTCTTCGACGACATCGCCAACGCGCGCGCCGCGATGATGGGCGCGAGCAGCCGCGCCGACAAGATCAACAGCGCCAACCAGCTCGATAGCGCGATCTCGCGCTTGTTGGTGGTCACCGAGAACTATCCGCAGCTGAAGGCCGACGCCAACTTCCAGCGCCTGATGGACGAGCTGGCGGGCACCGAGAACCGGCTGGCGGTCGAGCGCAAGCGCTACAACGAGGCCGTCCAGCAGTACAACACCGACGTGCGCGGCATCCCCGGCGCGTGGTGGGCGAAGATCGGCGGCTTCCCGCAGCAGAAGGAATACTTCAAGGCCGAGGCGGGCGCGAAAGCCGTGCCCAAGGTCTCCTTCCAGTAGGGGTCGCAGACATGCGCACCAGCAACATCCTCACCATCGGCGGGGCCTTCGTCGCCATCCTCGGCGGGGCCTTCGCCCTCTTGATGATGAAGGCCTTCCTCGTCGACAAGGGGCAGGGCTTCGTCGATCTGTCGGGCCTGGTCGCCGGCGGCGCCGTGCTCGCCATCGGGCTGGCGCTCGTTGCCGTCGGACGCAAGCGCGCGCGAGTGGAGGCCGAGAACGACGAGCGCAACTTCTCCGAGATGGCGCTGGCGCTGGCGAAGAAGAACGGTGGCCAGTTGCAAGTCGAGGCGGTCTGCAAGGCGAGCGGACTCTCGCGGGAGGAGGTGACGTCCCGGATGCGCGAGCTCACTGGACGAGGGATGTTCGACCTCGACTTCGACGCGAACGGACAGATGGTGTGGAAGCTCTCCCCCGAAGCGGGCCGCGCGCAACTCGCCGAGCTGGCCGGCCGGGGCGGATGAAGCTTCGCGCCGGGGCCATTCCGCTTCTGGCGCTGGCCATCCTGGCGGGCTGCAAGCCGAACGTGCGGGGACGCTGCAATACCAGCACGGATTGCCGGACGGGCACGTACTGCTCGATCGAGGGCATCTGTCTTTCCAACTCGGGTACCTGCACGCCGGCCTGTGTCGAGGGCTATATCTGCAGCGGCAGCGCCTGCGCCGCGCTCAAGCCGGTGGTGTCGGTGACCGCGCCCGGCGGCCCCCTCAGTCCAGCCTTCCCGCAAGTGACGGTGCACGTCGCGGCGGCGGTCGCCGTCGTGCTGCACGGCATCGACCTCGAGGTCGACAGCGACCACTCGCTGGCCACCGGCTCCCTCGGCGCGCCTCAGGCCGGCGACAACCTGGTCACGCTGACGCAATTCCAGGCCAACGCGGTGGGCATCGTCTCGGTGCGCGCGACGCTGCACTACCGGGCCCCGGGGGCGTCGGCGGACGAGAGCGTCTCTTCGGTGCCGGTGCCGGCCTTCATCGACGACGTGGCGCCGACGGTCAGCGTCTTCGTGCCGCAGGCGTCCGACGCCGTCAACGGCTGGGTGCCACGCACGAGCGGAACGCTGGAAGTGCGCGCCACCGTGGACGACGGCAACGGCAGCGGCCCGCAGTCGGCGACGCTCAGCTTCGACGCCTGTCCAGCCGCGGCACCGTGCAGCTACGCCGGCACCGTCCTCTCGCAGAGCGGCGGCGCGGCGGTCTTCTCCTTCGCGGTGCTGCGCTCGGCGCAGGCGGCAGGTTCGGAGGCGCCGCTCGCCGTCACCGTCAAAGCGCAGGACGTGGCCGGCAACCAGGGGCGGGGCGCGGGGACGGTGCAGATCGACAACGCGCCTCCGAAGATCGGCGCCTTCACGCTGGTGTCCACTACCGGCGTCGTCGGCGAGGACGGCAGGACCTGGTTCATCGGCGACAACCGGTCACCGACAGCGGCGCAGGCGTCGGCGCGCTCAAGCTGCACCTCGACTCCGCCGACCTGTACGGCGGTTTCCCAACCGCCTCGCTCGACGTGACCGGCACGCCCAAGGTCGATGGCATCCACTTCCTCCTCCCGGCGAGCGGCGTGCGCGGCCAGGAGCAGCACCTGCGCTTCACGCTGACCGCGAACGATCTGCTGGGGAACACGATGTCCCTGGGCCCCGACGACCCGAAGACCATGATCTGGGTGGACGCGCTGCCGCCCATGATCGCCTTCGCGCCGCGCGTCGATTACGTCAGCGCGTCGTCGGCGAATCCGCAGTGCGCGACGCCGGATTCCCCGACGTACAAGTGCGGGCGCCAGTCGAGCTCGCATCTCCTCACCGACGATACTGCGACGGTGAGCTTCGACGTGTACGACTGCGGGGTCGGCATCATCTCGGGTCAGCCGGATGCGTCGGTGAGCACCAAGGCCGGCAGCCCGCATGCGGCGCCCGTCACCCAGGTCGGGAACGACGGTACGCCGTGCAGCAACGGATCCACCAACACGACCCACCATTATAGATTTACCCTCAACCTCGCCGCGCAGGCGCCGGTGCTCGATCCGCCCGACCTCGGCGGCACCACGCTTGTGCAACTCGTCGCCAAGGCGGTGGACGGGCTGCAGTGGCCTTCGAGTCGCGGCGCTCCCGGCAACGCGATCACCGGCGACGGGCTGGCGCTGGTGTCGCTGTGGCGCTGGAAGAACCAGGTGGCGTCGACCGCCGCGCAGCCCAGCGGGTCGCCGGCGCTGATCCCGGGCACTGTGGGCCAGCGGCAGATCGCGGTGGGCACCACGCTTCCTTCGACGAGCCCCAACCTGTTCGTGCTCACTGCGGACGGATCGCCGGCGTGGAGCGCGCAGGTCTCGCCCGGCGTCGCGGCCGACGTCGCGGCGGGGCCGAGCGGAAAGTTGTACGTGGCATCGCCTGCCGCAGCGTCCTGCGCCACCGCGTGCTCGGCAGCGTTGAACATCATCTCCGCGCCTTCCAGCGGCACGATGGGCAGCGCGCAAAGCTGCCCGGCGAGCAACGTGAGCTTCGGCGCCTCGCCGGTGATCGCTCTCAACCCCGAGCGCGCGGTGGTCGCCTCGACCAACCACGCCCTCACGGCGCTCTTCAACGTTTTCGTCTTCCAGACCAGCAACTGCAGCTCTGCCGAAACGACGCTGGTCGGCACCGGCGACTATCCCGGCGTCAGCGCGAACTGGCCCACCTTGTTCCTCGCAACCGGACAGGGGTTCTCGTCGGTCGATCGCAACGGAGGGGACACCCTCTTCGACACCACGACCCTGACGGCCTACAACAATGGCAGCGCGACCGTGACGACGCTCTCGCCGCCCTCGGTTTCGAACGCCCCGGTGAACGCGTTCTTCGGCAGCACCTCGGACAGAAAGGTGCGCCGAGCCGCCAAGACCTGCACCACAGGGATCAACTGCTGGACCGACGTGGTCGGCTTCACGCCGGGCGCGACGGGGAGCGGCCTCCCGTACACGCCTGTGTTCGACAGCGCCACCATCTATACGGCCGATGATGTCGGCAAGGTCTACACCTTCGCCCGCTCCAACGGCGCCGCCGGACCGACCGCAGACTTCCGCGCCTGGCCGACCTCGGCATCGCCGTGGCCAAGCAACAGCTCCGCCACGGTCTCCGCGCCGGTGCTGCTGCAAGGTGGATCCGTGCTGGTGGTGCGCAACGACGGCGTGGTCGCGCTGGCGTCGGCGGCGGGCATCGCTCCTCTGCTCAAGGCGGCGCCCCTGAGTGGGGCTCCCGTGGCGCCCGCCATCGAGACGCGCGGCACCGGCGGTGTGGCCTA
>WNFJ01597208.1_pt1 | contig 18343 bp, 15 predicted proteins | sample 5400461 | NCBI WGS metagenome assembly WNFJ01 (sample SAMN13153349, study PRJNA577476) | soil metagenome | isolation source: 115 cm saprolite on Douglas fir-dominated hillslope | place: USA:California | collected 2013-09-17 | reverse complement strand
CGAAGAAGTTACTGGGCAACGAGACGGCGTGTTTCAAGCCCTCAAGCGGGTACGCGGCCAGGTAGCCTACTGTCGGCAAATAGGGAGTCTCCCAAAGTCGGAACGTTTCAAGCCCTCAAGCGGGAATGCGGCCAGGTAGCCCCCTACCAGGGGACATTGTATAGCAGGTCACTCGAAGTTTCAAGCCCTCAAGCGGGTACGCGGCCTGCTAGCCAAAGATACTCATTGTGCAGTTGATAGGATGGAATAGGTTTCAAGCCCTCAAGCGGGAACGCGGCCAGGTAGCCCGGCCAGCTACTTGCGACACGACACGAAACAGCAGATGTTTCAAGCCCTCAAGCGGGAATGCGGCCAGTTAGCCGAAGATTCGATATTCGAGTAATAGCAATGGAAGTAAGTTTCAAGCCCTCAAGCGGGTACGCGGCCTGCTAGCCCAGGATGCCAACGGACGCCACTACTAGGATAATGTGTTTCAAGCCCTCAAGCGGGTACGCGGCCTGCTCTCTACGGGTGTTACGTTTCAAGCCCTCAAGCGGGTACGCGACCATTTAGCCGTATCATACGATATGACTGGTGCATATGCTGCAAGATTTCAAGCCCTCCAGCGGGAACGCGGCCTGGGAGCCGACGCAATGGCGATCGGCAACTATGACGAAAACAAAGTTTCAAGCCCTCCAGCGGGAACACGGCCTGCTAGCCCGTGCCAGACCTCGATATGTCTGTGGTCGACAACCAGTTTCAAGCCCTCCAGCGGGTACGCGGCCTGCTAGCCTGGTAATTGACGGGAATAACAACATTGTCAACCCCGTGTTTCAAGCCCTCTAGCGGGAACGCGGCTAGTTAGCCGATCACCTGCTGGGTGCTGCCTTACCGGGAAGAGGAGTTTCAAGTCCTCCAGCGGGAACGCGGCCTGCTAGCCACGCTGCCTACCACACGAGCCTGGTCACCGATCAGTGTTTCAAGCCCTCTAGCGGGAACGCGGCCAGGCAGCCCTGGAAGGGCAGATGGCGCACCAGACCTGGGATGACCTGTTTCAAGCCCTCTAGCGGGTACACGGCCTGGGAGCCCACGAGTGCGGCTGCCCGATCTGGGTCACAGTGAAGTTTCAAGCCCTCAAGTGGGAACGCGGCCTGGGAGCCCTGATCCTGCACGAGCTGCATCTGGCGACCGGCGGTGGTTTCAAGCCCTCCAGCGGGTACGCGGCATGGGAGCCCTCATTAAGGAGCTGAGTTCGGGCGCAACCTTTAACGTTTCAAGCCCTCCAGCGGGTACGCGGCCAGTTAGCCCCGGAAAGTACCGTCAGGATCAGGCATGTGCGTGTCCTTGTTTCAAGCCCTCAAGCGGGAATGCGGCCAGTTAGCCTAGATGTAACAAACATGCCAACCGCGCAAGCTACCCAAGTTTCAAGCCCTCAAGCGGGTACACGGCCTGGTAGCCGGCCACAAAGGTTACCCCCAGCGCCGCAGCAGACAGTTTCAAGCCCTCACGCGGGAATGCGGCCAGTTAGCCCTCCACCATACCCGGCCTATCAGCAATTTGTGTATGGGTTTCAAGCCCTCAAGCGGGAACGTGGCCTGTTAGCCACAAAGTAATCTTAAGTACCGCCTGGCAAGGGACCTGTTTCAAGCCCTCAAGCGGGTACGCGGCCTGCTAGCCTCGAGGAGAAGTACGGCATCCACCTCTCCAATGCTGAGTTTCAAGCCCTCTAGCGGGTACGCGGCCTGGGAGCCGAGGCCATCACGCGGTGCATCACAAGAAGGCGCACGGTTTCAAGCCCTCACGCGGGGACGCGGCCTGGGAGCCCTAAACGGCCTGAAGCTGGCTCACCTGAACCTGAACAACGTTTCAAGCCCTCTAGCGGGTACGCGGCCTGCTAGCCAGCGGCATACTTTGCATTATCAGGGCAAGATGACCTGTTTCAAGCCCTCACGCGGGTACGCGGCCTGGGAGCCAAGAATGGATTGCCGAATATAACGCCAGCAATGCCGTTTCAAGCCCTCTAGCGGGGACGCGGCCTGGTAGCCCTTAACAATGCTGCTGCATATTCTGCCTTAGGTATGTTTCAAGCCCTCGCGCGGGTACGCGGTCTGGGAGCCTAGCACCCCAAATCCGATCCGTTCATCTACCTCGTCAGTTTCAAGCCCTCAAGCGGGTACGCGACCTGGGAGCCACGTACAGCTTCCCGGGCGAGATTGCGCTGCACAGGTTTCAAGCCCTCAAGCGGGAACGCGGCCTGTTAGCCAGCGTAGGTAGGAACGTAGCCAGGGCGAGCACAGAAGTTTCAAGCCCTCAAGCGGGTACGCGGCCTGTTAGCCCCCGGAACACATCCAGCTACAGACGACAGAGTTACTGTTTCAAGCCCTCAAGCGGGAACGCGGCCTGTTAGCCGGGAACGGAAACACAGGAGGCTCAGCTTCCATCCAAGGTTTCAAGCCCTCAAGCGGGTACGCGGCCTGTTAGCCTTTGTGATGCGTGGCATGTCGCCAGAAGAACAGAAGGTTTCAAGCCCTCAAGCGGGAACGCGGCCTGTTAGCCAACGAAGAGGGGTAGAGATTACGTGTGCTCTACTCATGTTTCAAGCCCTCAAGCGGGTACGCGGCCTGTTAGCCCAAGCTGTGGATTGCTGATACCACCGGGCTTTCCATGTTTCAAGCCCTCAAGCGGGAACGCGGCCTGTTAGCCACCTGATGAGAACACCTTGTATCCCAAGGTGTTGTTGTTTCAAGCCCTCAAGCGGGAACGCGGCCTGTTAGCCTGCTGTGGTTGTAGTGTAGCATGGAAAGCCAAAAGACGCAATCATTTGCGAAAGGCTCTTGTTCTTACCAGTTTTTCTCCCTCACAATCCGGGTGGTTGAGGGCTATTTTCTCGTCCAGGCGCTTATGGAGGGATGCGAGAGGCGACGCTCAGGAAGTCTGGCACTGCGCCTCTCGCGGCTGAGCTTATATTACGAACAACCACTCTTCGGCGGGTGGCGGCCCACCTATAGTTTCCACCCTGCTTACGCAGTTGGCACACAGGGCTTGAACCCGATCCCGTCTCGTTATATCCCTCATCAAGACTCTTCACCTACACCATATTTAGATGTGATATAGCCGCACTTGCAAGTTTGCTTTCTTTTTATTACATATTCTTTCCACTCAAAAGATAAATGGCTAACGGCGCTCGCGTGCCGCATCGCGAATGGTTTGCAGGTTGTGCAGTTCAGCGACTTCGTAGCTGGTGACGGGGCCGGACTTTGGACGCAGGCGGACTAAGGAGGGAAAGTGGCCGATGCGCCCATGCAACTCGGCGAGCAGGACGAAGGCGGCGGGGGCATATCCAGGGGGATTGACCAGGAGTGGGCGGCTCTGCCACTCCTGAGATGATAAGCCCGCGCTATCGACAATGGTAGCGACCTGGGGTTCGAGCGCTTCTTCCTGGTTAATCTGTACGCGAACAGTACGCACTTCCTCGATAGGCGTGTCGGCAAGCGCTTCAATTTGTGCGTACTGATCGTCGGTGAGCGGGTGGGTGAAGTTTAGTAGAAGCATAGTGTATCCTTCTTGATCCTGGAGTAGTTGTTACAAACGTACCATGATCCGCGCCACAATTCATCAGAGCTCCTTGTGAAAAAAATCAGAACTCTTTCTGATGTATTAGCCGGTCCGGGCAGGTATACTCTACTCATCGTAACCGAAGTACTTTCCAAAATGCTCACGCAGGAAATGGTAAGTGAGCGCATAGTTTGCGGGGAGGTCCCAGGCGATACGGCACTCGATAAAGATTTTTGAGGTATGCGTGCTGACTGTACTAAGGCTGATGCAAAGGGCAGCGGCCACTTCCTGTGGATTCATCCCTTTCGCAAATGCTTGCAAGATATCCAATGGGCGCTTGTGATCCAGAGCCTGCTCAACTCGCTCACAACGCCTGTGTTCCTGGAGATCCATATGATGCTGTACTGCCTGGGCGGAATCGGCTATATGTTCGATACCGGCGAAATAGGCTCCTAGCGGAATGAATGGCACCTCGATCAGCTTTACACCTGCCTCAGGGGGGATATGCATTCGTTTGCCATCCCTGACCTGTTCTTGGACCGGTTCGGGTGTATAGATATGCCAGATGTGATCAAACGGGTCAAATTTCAGTTGAGCAGCAGAGATGGCCAGCAGGGACATCAGGCGGCGTCCACCCGTTACCGACAGGTGTATATGGCGCGGCTGGCGCTTGAGTTCCTGGATGAAGCGATAGATAGTCTCGCGTGCCCCTTTAGCGCCAGTGCTATCTGAAATGTCGTCGAGGGGGGTGTGATCGAGTTCCAGCACTTTTGGACGAAAATGGCAGGTGAGCGCCTTCCCCTCAAACTGGTAACAGTCATCGACAAACTCCGCATTGAGCCGTTCCAACGAGTATTGCAGGCGTTTCTGTGCGGCATATGGATGAATGACGATCACTTCGCTGATGGGAAAGTCACGCCGCAGCAGCAAATCAAGGGTGAACGTGACCACCTGTGGCTGTCCGCCCAAAGGCGCGAGCAGGGTATGCGTATATTTCAGTTCTGGCACAGGCATCTCCTTTCTCCTGCATTGTATCAAAAGGTATCAGCATATGATAGCAGTTGGAGCATACGATAGTGATCATGATTGGAGTGCATCGATGGTGAACCTGCTTCCGGCCCTCCTCATAGGCGGGCCACCCAACGCGGGGAAATCCGTGCTGTTTTACGGTCTGACGAAAACGCTGCATGAACGCGGCGTGCGGCATCACGCCATTCGCGCCTGCCCGGATGGCGAAGGCAACTGGTATCAAGAAATTCACCAGGTGCTTAATCCCGAAACAATTCGCCTGCTTCGCATTAAAAAAGCATGGACCGAAGGCTTTGTACAGGGTATCTGCCGCGACCTGGAACGCCGCCACTTACCTCTGCTAGTCGATGTAGGTGGTAGCCCTGAGGATTGGCAACTGCGCATCCTGCAAGCTTGTACCCATTCCTTGCTCGTACTTCGCCGTGATAAGCCAGAAAGCGTCGATTTCTGGTCTACGCTCGTCAAGCGTGCCGGTTTGTTACCCCTGGCTGAAATCTTCTCCGAACGTGGCGGGGTATCATCCGTCACTTCAACAGCGCCCATCCTGGAAGGCACGCTCACGAACCTGGAGCGTGGCATTCCGGCGCAGGGTGCGCTCTTTGATGTGCTTGTGGAACGTATCGCCGCCCTCTTCACCTCCTATTCCCTTGAGGAGCTGGAACAGGCGAAACTCGTTATGGCTCCTACTGAGTTTACCGTGAATCTCGATCCGCTGCTGCGCACATTTGATCCACAGGCGAAAGAATGGACACCCGAAATGCTCAAGCGTCTCCCCGGCGAATTACCGAACGATACAGCATTCGCCGTCTATGGTCGCGGCCCCGGCTGGTTGTATGGCATGGTAGCTGCCTATGCCGGTCAACAACCATTTTACCAGTTTGATCCACGCATCGGCTGGCTCGCTCCACCTGCGCTAAAGATCAGCACACAGCCATCACCTGAAGAAATAGCCGTCCACCTGCGCGAATACCAGGATGCGCTCATACTCTCTATCCGCATCAACACCGATTACCTTGACTACTTGCAGGCAGAGCAGTTCACATTTCCGCCGGTGCCAGTCGAGCACGGTGTCATCTTCGATGGCAAAATGCCTCACTGGCTGTTGACGGCCCTGGTGCGTCTCTATAATGAAGCAGGCGTCGCATGGATTGCCTGCCATCAACCAACGCTCAAAGGAGCAGTTGTCGTCATTTCGCGCGTATCGGAGCATGTTCCAGGTGAGCTGATTCCATTGCCCATCTTCGACTAAGCCATGGTGGTCCTTATGGTCGCTCTAGCGATAACTCTCTAGGCCCTAGCCATTCTATCATATATGGTGGAATAGGGCAGAGATTTAAGGTAAAATGATAAAGTTGCTACTAAAGCATGAAAGGACGAAATAACTTCTATGGACGGTTCATCAACATTGTCGGCAACTTTGGCACCATTGACGACGCTTGCAACACCCTCGCCGGCGAAACTCTATGCCTTCCTCTTGAAGCTACGGCCCATTCAAGAAGGAACGCTAATGCCCTTTTCAGGAGAATTGGTAAACGCGGCCTGGCTCGACTGGCTGCGCACCGCCGCCCCCGATGTAGCAGCGTGGCTGCACGAAGGCAACAAACGCCGCCTGTTCACCTGCTCCAGCCTGCAATTTCCTCTCCCCCAGGAAAAAATGCTCGAAGTAGAGCGTCGAAATGTACACTGGCCGCTCTCACCTGAAAAGACCTATGCCATTCGCATCACCTTGCTGCTCGGTGAACTCTTCCCGCTCTTCCATAAAGCCCTGACCGATTTCAAACAAACGAGCAGCGCGGGCAGTAGCAAGCCGCCATTTATGCGCCTCGGCAAACAATCGCTGCTGCTCGAAGAAGTAGTGCTTGAGAACGGCGATGAGACGGGATGGACGGGTTTTACCTCATTTGCCGACATGGTGGAAAAGGTTCGGTCAAAAAAACTGGGAAGCGTTGTGCCACTGAAACTTGAATTTCCAATGCGAAAAATCGGGAATATGGCAACCACTGCGCGCGTCTCCCACTTCCCCACTACGTATTCCCCTATCTGGCGAAGCGCTGGAACGAGCTGGCCCCACCCGAGCTGGCACACCTTGTACAGAGACCGGCAATCGAACAGTATGCCCTGGACGAAGGCGTCATCATCGCCGACTATGATCTCAAGCCACATACCGTGAAATTCACAAATCACTGGGAGCAGGGCTTTGTCGGCACCTGCAAGTATCTGCTACGAGGCCCCGACGATCCAATCACCGAAGAGGCTCCCCTGACTGTGCGCCAGCAGATGCTATTGTTGGGGCAACTGGCATTTTATTGCGGGGTAGGGCATAAGACAGCAATGGGGATGGGGAGAGTGAGGCTTGCATAAATAAAAGGAAGTGCTTACTCAACTTCTAAATACTCCTGATATGAACTATTGTTTCTGATGTATTTATATGGTACAAATTATATCAAACCATACCAAATGGTATGGACGTTCTTTACATAACAGAATATGGAGGGTACTTATGAAAAAACTGAAGTGTTTTCTTTATCACCTAGTTAGGAATTGCTCCCTCAAGCTGAGGGGTTTGAACAAAACTTTGATTAGTATTAAGAGAGTTGGGGATGAGAAGAAGAAGTGGCAAGAGGTGGCTAGAGTAGTGACGGTGCTATGGGGTTGGACTGTAGTAACTGTAGTGGTTTTCGAAAGCCCTCAATATGCAGCTCCTTTAGCGGCTGCGCTTTTAGTAATACTGGCTCACTACCTTCGCCGCCATTGAAGGCCATTGGCAGACCCTTTTTTCTGACTTGCACAGCCTTAGAAATAGGCTGTGCAAGCCCTTGTTTTTGTGGTTATTAGGATTCCGACTTCCAATGATCTGCACATGATTGCTGAGTACGCAGATACAAGGAAAAAGGGTGGTAAGGGTCATCAAGCAATCAATCGCTAATCCTGATCTTCTCTTCCTGTGAGCAGTAGATTTTTCGCTTTTTCATGATATAATGTCTGTGATTTCTCCGTATAGCGTTTACTCGTGAGAGATTGAAACAAGCGTCGTTGAGGGAGAAATTCCTAACTAGGTGATGGCTACTAAAGCGATTACCATAACCCGTCAGGGCTTGGAGAGGAACAAATAAAAATACCCATGCAAATTGAGACATGGGTATTTTTATTTGGCTTACAAGTTCAGAACAGTCTCTTAGAAATTTCATAGGTATTTCTGATGTTCAATCTGCATCAATTGTGCTATACTGCTGATGCTTGAGCTATACCTCAAACGCAAACTGATAGAAGTTGGAGGTAAGTCACTCGTGGGGAAACGATTTCTCGTAGCGTTGGACACGGACCATATTAAACAGTATGTCATAGCTACCGACACATTAAAGGAAATTCGTGGGGCCAGCTCGATACTTGATGCTCTCAATCGCAGAGTTATGAAGCAAGTTGCTGATGATAAAGAATTTCATGCGAAAACAGTCTATGCCAATGGGGGATCGGGTTTGTGTTTGATTGACGGGGATGAGCAGATAGCTGAGAAATTTGGGAAACGCATACAGCAAGCGTATCGAGAGCGGACAGGCGGCGGCGCGTCTATCACCTTCGCGTTACAAGAGATTCCCGAAACGATCCCGGCACAGGATATTGAGACGAATCCAGATTTGCATCCTTACCTGCGATTACTACAATATCGCCTGCTGCACGCAAAGGGATATCCCCACCAGGAAAGAGAAGTTCTGCCATCTCATCCTTTGATGCGCCTCTGTGATTCATGCGGAACTTGCTACGCGGAGGATAGGTATGAGGACAGGTATAAAGAGGAAAGCCCCGACCCCCGTGACCAGGAGCAGATGTACTGCCAGGCCTGTTTGCAAAAGCGATTTGAGGATCATCAGGTGAAGATAAAGATCGAAGAAATTGTTAAGGAATGGGTACATACAGGAGAGGTGAAACCAGACAACAAAAATCCCTTTGCGTGGGAAAAACTTATCGATAAGCTTCCAGATACCTACAAGCTTCCGGTTGGCACAGACCGTCCTTCAGATTTCAACAAGTTCCAGAGACTTTCCAACGGTTATCTTGGCCTCATCTACGCTGATGCGAATAACATGGGCGAAATTTTGGATAAGCTGCCAACAATAAAAGAGCGCAGGGAAATGGCAGAGGTAGTTGATAATGCTGTCTATACAGCCATGAGCGCGGCCATTGCTGCGCATCTTCCGGTGGTGAAGGGAGATGGCGATACGCCCTGGATGTTTAAATTCGATGTGCTGATGATCGGTGGCGACGACATCATGGTGGTAACGCCTGCTGATGTTGCTCTCGATGTCGCGCTTACTCTGGCAGAGACATTCTATAAAGAAACAAAGACAAATGACATCAGACCTAAAAAAGAAGGATGTAGCCTCTCCATTGGCATCGTCCTCGCGCCCGTCAAATATCCTTTCGGCCTGTTGCAAGACCTCGCCGATAGCACTCTCAAATTTGCCAAGAAGGCAGCTGCGAAAGACCCGCCTAAAACGGTCTATGGCGATACCGTTATCAACTTTATGACCGTCACAGGCAACAATAGTCTGAATTTCAACAAGGTCTACGACTCGCTCCATGAGAAACACGGCAGGGCCGATGGTCGGGATACTGCGTTTTACGCAACACTGCGGCCTTACAGCGTTGAGGAATTGACCGAACTACTGCAAATGATTCGCGAGGGCAAGCAGAAGGGATTGGGGCGTACCAAACTACACCAGGTACGCGAGGCTGTGCTGCGTATGAATCTGACAACCTCGGTCAGTGAAGGACTGGCGGTACTGAGTAACTGGCGCGGGAATCAGCGCGAATTGGTGGTGGAGCAGGTCTATAAGCTGGCAGGACGTTACCAGGAGCAGCATAGTGATGTCGAAAAACCAGGGACATTATTCCAGCGCGTCACTTTTCCCTGGTTCGCCGATGGCCCCAATACGTACCGCACGTCTCTACTCGACTTCGTCGAACTTTACGACTTTATAGCGCAGGAAGAGATAGAAGATGCCAAATGATCGCTTAAAGATTGAGTATGATCTCACATTCGCTACACCCTTTCACTGTGGTACCGGCATTCGTGAGGGGTTGATCGACCGTACCGTTGTGCGCGACGATGAAGGGTACCTGTATGTACCAGGCTCCACTATCAAAGGCGTCCTGCGTGAGCGCTGCGAGCAACTGGCGCGCCTGTACGATCAGCAGGATATTGCCAGCCCACACGATACAAAGGCGGCCTTACAGGGATTAGGAACCAGAAAACCTTCCATGGTCACGCGCATCTTCGGTTCGCAAAATCTGCCCGGAAAGCTCTTCCTTGATGATGCCCGCCAGGATGAAAGCGATTTGAGACAGTACGATAGCCAGGAACGGCACGGAGGGAAAGGTAAGTACAAGAGCTTACAGGTGAATGTATCTACACAGGTACGGTTGGACCGGCCTACGCGCACCGCCGTACCGGGCGCGCTGTACACCAGCGAGTTTGGAGCCAGCGACATCCTGCTCAAGGGAACTATCCTCGGCTGGCTAGAATGCACAGCCATCGATTCCAGAGCTATGCAGGCTGAAACAGGCTCATCTTCTGGCGTGACTCCCACCTATTCCCTGCTGCTCTTGCTGGCGGGATTGCAGATGATTGAGTGGATCGGCGGCAACAAATCGACGGGTAAGGGCCACTGCACATGTACGATACGAGCGATAGAGGTCAATGGAACCAGGGTGCAGGAGGGTACGTGGAAATCCTGGCTCAAGCGACTCGACGAGCTTGCCAACTATGGCAGGGAGGGGTAGGGTATGCAATATTTTTCCCTTAACCTCTGGAGACAATATCACCACTGGCTATTCGCTCCGATCACGCACAGACGGGAGCGGGGAGCGCCGACTACATTTCGGGGACGGCCCTGGCTGGCAGTCTCGCGGCGGTGTACCGGCTCTACTACCAGCAGGACAGCCAACGATTCGAGCAATTGTTTCTGAACGGGCAGGTTTACTATCCTGATCTCTACCCCGCTACATTCGGGTCAGAAGAGATGCAGGAAGCGCTCAATGCTCCCGTCTACGCGCTGCCAAAGACGGCTCAGTCCTGTAAGCGTTTTTCTGGATTTGTCCCCTTGCAAGATGAAGAAGTAGAAAAGGACGAGCGACACGGGGCGCGCGACACCCTGCTGGACTGGGCGGCATTTGAACTGGGAAACAAGGCGCAAGAGGCAGGTCGGGATATTGAGGTAGCATCCTTACTCAAACCCTTGCAGGAGCATAAATATTGTTTATATCCTGGCTGTGGTAAACCAATGGATCATTTCACAGGCTATTATCGCCGCAGCGAGGATGAAAAATTGGCGAAGGCCGAGGTGGAGAAGCGGAAGCGACTGCAAACGCATACCGGCATTAACCGCGATACCGGTACCGTACAGGAGGGCATACTCTACAATCGCAGCGTCTTTCAGGAGCATACCCGTTTCTGGGGCCTGCTCAAGCTCTCCGAACACCTGATTACACCGTTAGAAGCATTTATCGAAGAGGTGGGATTGTCCGGGCTGGTGCGCGTCGGCACCGGGCGAACCCGAGGCATGGGCAGGGTGAATCTCAGCATTGAGCCACTGAAAGCAGAACAGCACAACATTGAGACTTTCCAGGAGAATCTGAAAACGTTTGACGACAAACTCAGACAAGTTGCGCAGCATTGGTTTCCTGTGGAAAAATACAACCTCGCGCTCAAACCGTTTTACTTTGCTGTGACGCTGCATTCGCCCGTTATCCTGCGCGATTCCCTGCTGCGCTATGCTGGAACACTGGATAAGCAAACCCTGGCCGCGCTGCTGGGTCTGCCAGAAGACACGTTTGAACTGCTCTACCAGTCAGCCAGTACCAAGCGCGTGACCGGCTGGAACGAACTCTGGGGAACGCCGAGGATGAACGAGTACGCCATCGATACCGGCTCGGTCTTCCTGTTCTCATCGGAAGTCGAGATGAACGAGCAGCTTTGCGAGGCGCTGTTCAAACTTGAGGAAGAGGGTACAGGTGAGCGCAAGGCTGAGGGTTTTGGGCGCTTGCGCATATCCGATCCATTTCACCTGGAGGGAGAGTTGCGATGAATCCTGAAATGAAAATCATCCGCGAAGTGAATATTCAGGCGGAGAACTTCTATAGCGAGGCGGTCAAACTGGGCGATCACGCCGCGTATGCACTCAAAGCGCAGCATCGTTCGCAAATGACCAATCTCGAAAATATCGCTGAAAGCTCGTTTAAAGCCACCGATATCCTCGATTATATTAAGAAGCAGACGGCCCGCTTCTCATACTGGCGGCAGCCATTTCCAGAAGACAAAGACGCGAACACGGGCTTTGGAGAGAAACTCAAGCATTACCTGGAACACCGTCTGCAAACAACACTGGAAAACATATGCGGCCCTAAACGCCTGGATATTGGGAATACGAGCGACGAGGACAAACAGGAGCGCAGGCGCATTTACCTGCTGCTGATTCGCCAGTTCATTCGCCAGATGGTGGTGGAATACGAGTACCAGGTCAGCCTGGGAAACGCCAGCCCCGGTGCTAAAAAGAGGGAGGCGTAGGCGCGATGCTCTCCAATGCGCAATTGCAAAAAATATACCTGCTGAGCGATACAGTCCTCTATCCAGAGGCGGTTTCCTTCATGCGCAAGCTGGTGCAGGAGCAGGAGTGCGATCCTTTGCCGACCAGCCAGGTGGCGGGACTGTTGAGTATCGCGGAGGCCACCCGCTACGATGACCTGCATCGCTTCGTGCTGCACCAGCGCGACCGCAACTGGCCCCCGTCGAAGCGCGACATCAAGACCTTTTATACCGCGCTCGAAGAAGTCTTATCGGTCATGCAGAGGAAGCGGCTCAAAGACGAATTTCACATGATGCCCGACATACAGGGACACAGTGTGATCGAGGCAAGGCAGGAATTGGATGAGTTAATGGCCAGATTGGCGCGCGAATTTATTCAACACCTGGTTGCGGAAAACGGCCTGCTTGCGGTGCAAAAGGCCGAAGAGCGTATGAAACAGAGAATGAACAGGAGATAACGTTATGGCTATAAGTGGACAGGCGGACGTATCCCAGAATCGTTATATGTTGCGCAATCGCTTCTTATTCAGCGGCAAACTGGTCATGCGCACAGCGCTGCATATAGGCGGGGGCAAGGTGACACTTAGCAGCAGTGATAGCCCCGTTGTTCTCACCCCCGAACAAAAACCATATATTCCGGGGTCCAGTTTCAAGGGTGCGCTGCGCAGTACCGTCGAAAAAATCGTTCCCGGCCTGCCCGGCTTCTCTACATGTGCGCTCATCGACTTGAGCAACGACGAGATCAGGGCGCTGGGAGGCAACCGCGAGGCGATCAAGAACATCTGCCCGACCGTCCGCCAGAGCGAGGTCGCGCAAAGAAGGCGAGAAGAGCCGGACAAAGCGGCAGAAATTCAGAAGGACACCATCGAGGAACTTTGCGACACCTGCCTCCTGTTTGGCTCGCCGTTCGCAGCCGCGCGCCTGAATGTGAATGACCTCTATATGCCGAAAGAGGAATGGAGCGGTGTCCTGCAAATTCGTGACGGCGTGGCAATCGACCGTGACAGCGAAAAGGCCAGGGACCGCCTGAAATACGACTCCGAGGTTGTTCCCGCCACCGCTGCATTTGACCTGGAGATCGTGCTGGAGAACGCGACAAAGAAAGACTTGCAACTACTGTGTGTTGGTTTGAGCGAGTTTGCGCATGGCTTCGGCGTGATTGGTGGCAAGCGTTCGCGCGGGTTGGGCGTTGCTGAACTTACAAATGTGCAAGTGTCCGCACTCGAATTGTTGTATGAAGGTGTGAAAGAAATAGAGGTAAGTGATGCGGAGCGCAAAAGTCGTTTGCGTAACTATCTGGTAAACAAAGAGTTTTCAAGAGTCTTTACTGACGGCTCTAAATTTCTTGAAGAATATATTAACAGCATCTTTGTGTAGGGAAGGAGTCGGCTGTATGTTGAAGAAACTGGTGAACGAGGCATTTTGCACATTGCGCATTACCACGACGGGCCCGCTGCTCGTCAAGTCCGGCCACGCCAGCATCAGCGGTCCGGATATGACGCCTGTACTGACCTGGCGCAACGGTAAACAGGAGGTGTTTCTGCCCGGCAGCTCGCTCAAGGGTGTCTTTCGCAGCCACCTGGAGAAGATCGTGTGCAGCCTGAAGCCGCGCGTGGTCTGCTACCCGTTTGAGGGTAACGAGGACAAACAGGCCGATTTGAGCCAGCGACAGCAGTACTATCGCGACTCGTGCGGCGGAATGTTTAACCAGTACGCCAGGCGCAGCGAGGACAACCGCCGCCGCCTGGAGGAGCGTACCGATCTCGTCTACGCGGCATCGTGCCCTACCTGTCGGCTCTTCGGCTCGACCGGCTTTATTGGCCGTCTTGCCATCAGCGATGCTTACCTGGCCTCGGGCGAACTCAAAGAGCAGCGCGACGGCGTTGGCATCGACCGCCTGACCGGAGGAGCCAGTTATGGGGCCAAGTTTGAATTAGAGGTGGTCAGTACCGGCGTGGTGTTTGAGACCGATATTCACCTGCGCAACTTTGAAATCTGGCAGCTTGGTATGCTCTTTGTGGTGCTACAGGATATGGAGGATGAGCTGGTGCGCATCGGCTCTGGTCGCTCGCGCGGCCTGGGCAAGGTGACGGCCACGATCAAAGAGCAGGGCAGCGAGGCGCGACCGGGTGGGTTTGTCACCAGCGCTATCCGGCAGAGCGAGGAGCCAGAGGAAGAGATCTGGGGCCTGGGCCGCTGGCTGCGCGATGGCAGCTATGGTACCTGGGAGGACGATTACCTTGAACTGAAGCCACCAGTCGAGCGCAGCGAGCGGGGCATACGCAGGCGGCGTATCTTCCAGGAAGATGCACTCAATACTCTGCGCGATGCCGCCATTGATCAGTTCGTCGCTCGTATGCAAGCATGGTCGGAAGACCTGGCAAGGGAATTTGCTCCTGCCAGCAGGCGCTAGCAGCACAGAGGAAGGATAATCGCATGGCGGAGGAAATACTCTATACAGGCTCCGTACAGGATATCGCAGAGCTGGTTGCCGCGTTCAACTTTCCACCACAGGCCTACATGCTGGTGGAGAGTATGCCACAGCATGTGGTCAAAGAACGACAGAACCTGCTGCGACTCGCGCGCCTGAACAATATACCTGACCTTGCTGAGCTTACGAACTTCACTTCTGGTCGCGTCTTTTACGAAGACTTTGAGCTGCGCTGGGAGCGGGTTTCCGGTAAAACACAGGTCGTGTTCCTGGGGACAAAAGCAGTGTATCAGGATATGCTACGCGCCGTTCCAGAGCTTAAACAGGACGAAACAGCCTTACAAAACCTGACTCCACATTCCCGGCATTACTACCTGTTCGGCCAGCTTCTCGACATGGATGATCGCCAGCGCATGGGCATCCAGGCAGCTGAGGGAGAGGAATACTATGCAGAAGTGCGTATTCCTCGCCTCTTACGCTATCCTGACATTAAGCCCAAAAGTTCACAAAAGGCGCAGCGTGTGCAATTGGCTGTGACGGAATTTGCCGACAAAAGCACAGGCCAGGTCAAGTTGTTTCGTTTTTCGGGCCTCAGACCCGCGGAGTAAAGTATATGAACCCGTATGATTTCGCGCGTATTGATTGGAACAGGCCACCGGAGCGCCGCAAACCCATCTGGCACCATCAACTGGCCGGACAGGAGGCGCGGCAACTGTATTCCGGCCATATAGATGTTGACGTGTTCGCCGAAACGCCCATCTTCGTCTCCGATCCACGTAACGTCCCGGCTGATCCCAAAAAGCCCGCACAGTTCATGCAAAACAAACGCGGCGAGTACATCATTCCGGGTAGCTCACTCAAGGGCATGTTGCGCACCGTCGTTGAGACGCTTGGCAACGGCTGTCTCACGCTCTTCGATGGCAATTATGAACGTGGTAACGTAAATTACTTTCGCGATGTGCCGCAAAGCTTCTTGCACTGTGAGAACAATACACACCTCTGCATCGCCTGCCGCACCTTTGGTATGCTCAAAGAGCGCGCCGGTGGCGTCTTTCTCGGCAAAGTCAATATTGGTGATGCGGTTGTCTATACGGATAGCATCTATAAATACGAGCCGATATATACCGCCGTGCTGGTAGAACCAAAGCCACACCACGAAGCGTTTTACTTGGACGAGACACACAGGCATATCGCCGGGCGCAAATTCTACTTTCACCACCCGTCCGACCTGAAGCCGCTTAGCGAAACCGGTATGAAACTCTTCAGTGGCAGGCCCGCTAATCGCTTTATCCAGCCTCTTGATTACGATACGCGCTTCCACTTCCGTGTCGATTTCACGGGCCTGGAGGATGATGAGTTTAGCGCGCTTCTGCTGGCTATCGCGCTGGAAGAGAAGATGCGCCACAAGATCGGCTACGGCAAACCACTCGGACTAGGTTCCGTTTATCTGCAACCCACGAGCCTGACGCTGGTCGATTACTCCACGCGCTATACATCACCCACTTCGGGACGCGGCAAAACAGAATTACAGGGTGATGCCATGTGGAACCTGCTCTACAAGCACATCGACGACTTTTCGCAGAAGCAACTGGTACCCGTGGCGATGGACGATCTGCGGCGTATCTGGCGATGGCCGCCGGAATCCGATGTTGATTACTATTATCCCAGCAAGCGCGATTGGTTCGACACAGAGGCAAGCCGGGGGAAGCGCATCAAAGACACGAGGAATGTACCATAGCAGTTCTGCGGTTAGCAAGGATGAAAAGTGCATGGAAAATATACTCATTGCCTCACTCGGCGAATCTCCTATCGTCATCACCGCAATGTATGACCTGCTGAAAAAGGAAAAAGAGCAGGTAATCGACAAGATAGTAGTACTCTATCCAGAGAAGGAAGCGTTAATTTCCACTGCCTTTGATCTGATTCGAGAAGCCTTTCGAGATAGATGCGAAGTGATACCCGAATACCTGCCATTTGAAGATGTTGCTAATGAAGCGGACTCCTTTTACTTTTTGCGCACGCTCTATCGCGTGCTCAACGATGCGCAAAAAAGCGAAAACAGGGTCTATCTCTCTCTCGCGGGCGGGCGTAAGAACATGTCAGCGCTGATGGCCATACTCGTCCCGCTTTTTCCCTGTGTCGAAGGACTCTACCATATAATTGACCTGGATGAAGGGACGCGCCGCTATCATTTCAAATCTGTCGAGGACATCTTCGATCTTCCAGATGATGAGCGGTTATCCTATTTCTTGCTCACAGATGACCAACTAAAACGGCTCAAACTGGTCGAGATTCCTTATGGGGAACAACAGCAGGCGAGCGAGGAGTACCGTTCACTCCTTTTTACCATCACAGAAGAAGAACTGGATGAGTTATGGGATAAAGACCCTACGCAGGCCGAAATTGTCGAGACATACCGGCATATTACACAAGAGTCGACTTTCACTCCTGTGCTCAAAATCAAGTTGACTGCCAGGGTCAAGAAAGAATACGAGCGCAAGCTCCATGATAACGCGCCACAAGCATTGCGCTTTGCTCGATGTTTTGAGCAGATGAAAGACCCGTATCATTTGTATGAAGCAATAAAGGACAGCGGTTTAACACGTTTCTCTCATTCGTTTCATTTCTACAAAAGACGGCGAACAGTCGAGCGGCCATTCTACCATACAGAGCCACAAAATATTGACCTGCTTGCCAAAAAAGCAAAAGTCGATACAGTAGTTATCTCCGGCCTGTCTATCGAGCAGAATGATGGATCTTACAAACCCACTGGCGACGAATTATTACAGGCATTTGACCTAGAAGAGCCTACCTTCCCCTTGGAGAGTATACTTCCTGCAGGCGCCTCTGCTCAGCCACTATCTGAAAATGAAAGTGTACTGATTGTTCCTCTCGGCGATAAGCCCATGATCGCAACCCAGCTTTATACACTGCTTACCTATCGGGGAAGTAATATTCGTGAAGTCGTTCTGGTGTACCCGGCGAAGGTGAAAGGTGGAGCGGAATTGCTGGTAAAGGCGTTTGAAGATGAAGGAAAAGGAGTAAGTTGCATTCAGAAGGTAGTGCCCGGATTTGACGATATCGACTCTGATAAAGCATGCCTAGTCTTTGAACAGACACTCGAAGAGGCGGTTGATGAGGTTCGCAAACATAGTCCTGGCTACCAAATAGAGCTAGCCCTTGCCGGTGGGCGCAAAGGGATGGCGGCTATGGCTATGTTCGTTGCGCAGCGCAAGGGTATTCGCTACCTCTATCACACACTTATCACTGATAAGTCTCTATTTGATAGTGTCGAGAATGACACAACTGTTGACGAACTGCGCCCTACGAAGGTCGGCAGAGAACTTCGCAATGATCGCCTTTTCTTGCGCGCATACGAAGGCAGCAACGGGCCATATACAAAGTTCATATTGTTCAGAGTCCCCGTGCTGCCTGCTAAGGGGTAAAGGCCCCTAGTAGCCACGCAGTTCTTTTTTCTGAGATTGTTCTAACCACTCCAGCTCTCGATAGAAAACAAAAAAACCACCCGGGATACATACTCCATCGCTGAACACCACCCAGCTGCTACCGGACGGAAGTAGAAGATGATAGAGAAAGGTACATGTAGCTCACGGAAAAAGTTGACTCAGGTTTGAGGTGGAACGATATTTGCTTCCTTGTTGATCCATAGAAGATTAAAAAGCTTGGCACAAGTTTGGAAAAAGCTTAGCATTTTTATTGCTGACTTGTAGAGTCGAAGCGCTCTAGTTTAATGTATGGATAGCAAA
>WNFJ01080579.1_pt3 | contig 18343 bp, 17 predicted proteins | sample 5400461 | NCBI WGS metagenome assembly WNFJ01 (sample SAMN13153349, study PRJNA577476) | soil metagenome | isolation source: 115 cm saprolite on Douglas fir-dominated hillslope | place: USA:California | collected 2013-09-17 | reverse complement strand
CGAGCGCCGCCGCGAGCGCCATCGCCGGCACAAGCTCGGCCAGCGGCTGCGTCGTCTCGACCCGCCCAATGCAGCCGCGCAGCTCGCCGCCGCACTCCAGCGTGACGAACGCGCCGCGTCGCTCGGCGGTCGCGAGTGTCGCTGCGCCCTGCGCCGCAGGCCGCGCGCCCAGACGCGCCTCGATGGCACCCCGGGCTGCGGCGAGCAGGGCTCGCCGGTCGGCGTCGCTCAGCTCAGGTGCCCCGATGGTACGGCTCTCCGCGCCGGATGGTGTGTGCGCGATACAGCTGCTCGTACACGATGACCCGCGCCAGCTCGTGCGGCAGCGTGAGCGGCGAGAGACTCCACACCCTTTCGGCCCGCGCCAGCACGTCGGCCGGCAGCGCGTCGGCGCCGCCGATGACGAGGGTCACGTCCCGCGCCTCCAGCTCCCAGCGCGCCGTCTGCTCGGCGAGCGCGGTCGAGCTCCAGCCCTCGCCGCGGCGCGAGAGTGCCACGAGGCGCGAGCCGTCGGGAATCGCCCCGAGGACCCGCGCCTCGTCCTTGACCTCCAGCTCCTCGATCTTCGCGTAATGCCGCAGCCGGTCGAGGTACTCGTCACACGCCGCGCGGAGCGCCGCGTCCTTCACGCGGCCCACCGCGACGACGCGATAGCGCATCAGGCATACATCCCGCGGAGCCGGTGCATCGCGGCCACGCGGTCGACCGCGACGATGTAGGACGCAATGCGCGTGTTCACCTTGTACTTCTCCGCCTTCGCGATCACTTCCTGGAACGACCGCACCATGATCGTCTCGAGGCGCCGGTTCACCGTCTCCTCGTCCCAGAAGTAGCCGCCGCGGTCCTGCACCCATTCGAAGTAGCTGACCGTGACGCCGCCGGCGTTGGCCAAGATGTCCGGGATCACGAAGATCCCTTTGTCCTCGAGAATCTTGTCGGCGTTGGCGGTGGTGGGACCGTTCGCACCTTCGCAGATGATCTTCGCCTTGATCTTCGGCGCGTTCTTGCTGGTGATCACGTTCTCCATCGCCGCCGGCACCAGCACGTCGCAGTCGCAGGTGAGCAGCTGCTCGTTGGTGATCGCGTCCGCCCCCGGGAAACCCGTCAGCTGGCGGTGGTCCTTGGCCCAGGCCATCGCGGCGCCGACGTCGATCCCCTTCGCGTTGTACAGGGCGCCGCTCTTGTCGCCCAGGCCCACGATTTTGGCGCCGTTCTTGGACAGCAAGTCCGCGGTCACCGAGCCGACGTTGCCGAATCCTTGGACCGCCACGCGCGCGCCCTCGACGCGCATCCCCAGCTTGGCGAGGGCCTCGCGCGTGACGAAGCCGCAGCCCCGGCCCGTGGCCTCGCGCCGCCCCAGCGACCCGCCCATCTCCACCGGCTTGCCCGTGACGACGGCCGTGACGGTGTGGCGGTGGTGCATGGAATAGGTGTCCATGATCCACGCCATCACGCGCTCGTTGGTATTCACGTCGGGCGCCGGCACGTCGGAGTCGGGCCCCAGGGTTTCGATGATGCTCGACGTGTAGCGCCGCGTCAGGCGCTCCAGCTCGCCCATGGACATCACCGACGGATCGCACACCACGCCGCCCTTGGCGCCGCCGAAGGGGATGTTGACCAACGCGCACTTCCACGTCATCCAGGCCGCGAGCGCTTTGACCTCCTCTAGCGTCACCCGGAGATCGAAGCGGATACCGCCCTTGGCGGGCCCGCGCGACGTGTTGTACAGGACGCGATACCCGGTGTAGACCTCTACCTCGCCGTTGTCGCGCAGCACGGGCACGGACGTGATGATCTGCTTCTCGGGACTGCGGAGGACCTTGTACAGGCCCCGGTCCAGGTTCAGCAGCTTGGCCGCGTGATCGAAGCGCTCCATCATCGCTTCGAACGGATTCTCCTCGGCCAGGACAATGTCCTTGTCGCGGCCGATGATGGGCTTCTGCACGTCGTCGTGTTTGGTGGCGATGTCGGTCATAAGAGAGTGTCCAGAGCCCGCACCACGGCGGCCTCGTTGCGTTCCCAGTGGACGTCCAGCTCGGCGACGAGCGGCTCCGGCGCATCGGCAGGCCAGCGCGCCCGGAGCTTCACCGCGTCCTTTTCGGTGACCACAACATAATCCACCCCCGCCGCCGCCCGCACCAGCCGCGCCACGTCGCGCGCGTCGTAGGCGTGATGGTCTTGGTATGCCGCAAGTTGCACGCTTGCCCCCGACGAGCGGACCTGTACGGCGTAGCTCTCGGGGTCGGCGATGCCGCTGACGGCGAGCACCGCGTGGCCGGTGAGCGCCTTGATCGGTCGATCCTGGCCCGAGACCATGCCCCGCAGGCGCGCGAGCTTCAGGTGCGCCACCGCGACCGGTACGTCGGGCCAGCGGTGCGCCAGCTGGTCGGCCAAGGCTGCCGCCGCCGCCGGCGGCGCGCGCTTACGCGTCACCACGATCAGGTCGGCGCGCGCGAGCGTCGCCACCGGCTCGCGCCAGGGACCCGCCGGCAACAGCCAGGGCGCGCTACGATGCTGCTCCGTGCTCGCCACCAGGATGTTGAGATCGCGCGCCACCGCGAGCAGCTGGAACGCATCGTCGAGCACCAACACCTGCGCCCCCTCGGCCTGGGCCCGCGCCGCGCCCGCCACGCGATCCGGGTCGGCGACCACGACCGCCTGCGGCACGAGGCGCCGGTGCACCTCGGGCTCGTCCCCACCATACCCCCGCAGCAGGATGCCCGGCCGCTTACCGCGCGCCAGATAATGACGCGCGACCCACGCCGCGAGCGGCGTCTTGCCGGTCCCGCCCACCGAGCGGTTGCCGATCGACACGGTCGGCAGCGGTAGCCGCCCGGTCCGGAGCCAGCCGCGGCGATACGCCGCGGCGCGCAGACGGACGATGACGCCGTACCCGAAGGCGAGGGGCAGCAACGCGACGCGTGCAGCACGCGCCGGAAGCGCGTGCCGCTGCCACAGCCAGTGGACGATCCGATATTGCACGCTGCTGCTCATCGGCCGTGCGTGACCTCCTCGAGCCCCCGCTGCAACGACGCGACGCCCGCGCGGACGCCTTCCTTCCCCGCACCCACGGTGATCGGCGCCGCATAGGCGACGTCGACTCGCGCGAACGGTTTGGGAATCACGAACCCGTCCCACGACTTGAGCCGCCACGCCGCCGAGGCGCGCGCCCCGATACAGAGGATCGGCACGGCCGCGAGCTGGGCCGCGGCGACCGCTCCGGGCTTGACCTCTTCGGCCGGTCCGCGCGGGCCGTCGGGCGTGATCGCCACGACCGCCCCGCCCTGCAGCGCGTGCACCACGCCCAGTAACCCGATTTCCCCGCCCCGTTGCGACGACCCGCGCACCGAGCGGTAGCCCCAGCCGTGCGCCAGATCCGCGAGATAGCCGCCATCGCGGTGGCGCGAGATCAACAGGACGATGTTCTCCGCCCGGTGCAGGAACAGCAACGGCAAGATGCGGCTGTGCCACAGGGCGTACACATACGGACGCCCGCGCAGCCCGTCGAGATGCTCGCGCCCGTGCTCGCGGTAGCGCCACGTCGCGGCCAGCAGGCGCACCACGACCGCCGCCACCCGGGTCAATATCGGATCGGCCCAGCGCAGCTTCACCCGAGCAACCCCGCGGCCAGCTCGGCCACCCGTGCGGCCGCGCCTGGCGGCCCCAGGCGCTCGCGCACCAGCGCGAGGCCCTCGCGCTGGCGCCGCGCCTCCGGCGTACGGGCATCGAGCAACGGCAGGACCCGATCCGCGAGCGCGCGCGGCGTCGCCCTGCCCTGCAGCAGCTCGGGCGCCACCTCGCGCTCCGCTACCAGGTTCACGAGGCCCACCCACGGCACGCGCAGCAATCGTTGCGCGATGAAGAACGACAACCCGTTCATGCGGTAGGCGATCACCATGGGCACGTCGGCGATCGCCGCCTCCAGTGTGGTCGTGCCGGACTTGCACAGGCCGGCGTCGGCGGCCGCGAACACGAGCTCGGGGCTACCCGTGGTCACGCGCAGCGGGCCGGCGTCGGGGTAGGTGCCGCCCTCGGTGCCGGCCACCAGCACCTGCACCTCAGGCCGCGCCGCCAGCACGCGCCGCGCCGCATCCCGAAAGATCGGCCAGATGCGCTGCACTTCCTGGCCACGGCTGCCGGGAAACACCCCCAGCACGGGCCGGTCCGCGACCAGGCCGAGGGCGCGACGTGCGTCGGCCCGCGCCGGCAGCGGCGGCCGGTCTTTCAGCGGGTGCCCCACGAACGTCACCGGCACGCCGCGGTCGCGAAAGAATTTCTCTTCGAACGGCAGGATCACCGCGAGGCGCCGCACGGCGGCGGCCAGGCGCTTCACCCGCCCTTCGCCCCACGCCCACAGCTGCGGCGCGATGTAGTAGAGCACCGGCACGCCCGCCGCCGCCGCGGTGGTCGCGAGGCGCAGGTGGTAGCCGGGGTAGTCGACGAGGATCACGAGATCGTAGCGGTGCGCCCGCAGCGCGTCGCGCACGCGCCCATGGAGGCGGTAGTGCGCGGGAATCTTGGCGAGCGCCTCGACGAACCCCACCACCGAGAAGCGCTCCATGCGGTCGAGCACGCGAGCGCCCGCGGCCTCGAGCCGCGGACCGCCGAACGCCTCAAGCGTGGCCTGCGGCAGCCGGCGCCGCAACGCCGCCGCGACCGCGGACGCGTGCGCATCTCCCGACGGCTCGCCCGCCGAGAGGTAAATCGTGGGCGACCGGGTCACGGACGCGAAAGCGCGGCGAGCGGCGACGCCTGGATGGCGTCGGCCACCCGGTAGGCCAGCTGCAGCGCCTGCAGGCCCGCGGCACCGGAGACCACGACGTCGCCGGCGCCGCGCGCGGCCTGCAGGAAACTCTCGAGCTCGAGCTTCAGCGGCTCGGCCTCCGGCGCCTCGAGCCGCAAGGGCTCCACGATCTCTTCGATCTTCTTGGCGCCGAGTGCTTGCCAGTTTTCTTTGAGGCGATAGAAGTGGCCGCCGCCCGCGGCGAGATCGAGCGAGAAGTAGCCCGTCGGCTGGAAGATGCGGAGTTTGCGCGTACGGTCCCGCGAGATGCGGCTCGCCGTGACCAGCGCGACCGCCCCGTTCTCGAACTCCACGCGCGCATTGGCGATGTCCACGTGCGGCGTGAGCACGGCGACGCCGGTCGCACGCACCTCGTGCACCGCGCCGCCCACCAGCTCGAGCACGAGGTCGAGGTCATGAATCATGAGGTCGAGGATGACGGCGACGTCGGTGCCGCGGGGCTGAAACGGGGCGAGGCGCTCCGTCTGGAGAAATCGCGGCTCGTCGAGGTAGGGCGCGGCGGCCCGCACGGCGCGGTTGAAGCGCTCCACGTGCCCGACCTGCAGCATGGCGCCCGTCTCGGCCGCTTTGCGCACCAGTGCCTCGGCGCCCGCCACCGTATCGGAGAGGGGTTTCTCGATCAGCGCCGCGAGGCCCCGCGACAGGACGGCGAGCCCGACTTCGGTGTGCACCGACGTGGGCACCACCACGGTCACGGCATCCACCCGCTCGAGCAGCGCCTCGAGCGATGGGTGCGCCACCGTCTCGAGCTCCCGTGCCACCTGGGCCGCGCGCTCGGGGTTCTTCTCGTAAATCCCGACGAATTCGGCGCCGGGCATCCGCCGCAGCAGGCGCGCGTGGTGGTAGCCCAGCGCGCCCGTGCCGATCACCCCCACGCGCACGGGGGCAACGCTCACACCATGACCCCGCGCTGCGACGCCTCGATGAACTTCAAGAAGATCTCCACCTCGGGCGCCTGCGGCAGCTCGGCGCGCGCCCGCGCGATCCCCTGGCTCACGGTCAGGTCGGAGTTAAACAGCAGGCGATAGGCGCGCTTCAGGGCGAGCTTCACGTCCGCCGAGAAGCCGGCGCGCTGCAGGCCGACCGAGTTCAACCCGTAGAGGTGCACCGGATTCCCCACCGCCTTCGTGAAGGGCGGCACGTCCTGGTTCACGCGCGAGCCGCCGCCCACGAACGCGAACGTGCCGATGCGCACGAATTGGTGGATCGGCGTGAGCCCCGAGATGATCGCCCGGTCGTCCACCGATACGTGGCCGGCCATCTGGACGGCGTTCGCCATGATCACGTCGTTGCCGATCACGCAGTCGTGCGCGATGTGCACGTAGGACATCAGGAAGCAGCGCTGGCCGATGGTGGTGTGGCCCGTCGCCGTGGTGCCGCGGTTGACCGTGCAGTACTCGCGCAGGATCGTGCCGTCGCCCACCTCGACCCAGGTCTCTTCGCCTTTGTACTTGAGGTCCTGCGGATCGCCGCCGATGACGGTGCCGATGCCTACCTTCACGCCGACACCGAGCCGGACATTGCGCTCCAGCACGGCGGGTGCCGCGATGCTTGAGCGGTCGCCCACCGACACGCTCGGCCCGATGATCGCGTACGGCCCCACCGACACATCCTGACCAAGGCGCGCGGTCGGGTCCACCAGCGCCGTACGGTGAATCAACGATCCACCACCATCGCCATCATGTCCGCCTCGGCCACGATCTGGCCGTCGACGTAGCCCGCCCCCTTCATCTTGCAGGTCTTGCCGCGGAACTGCACCATGTCGAGCTCGAAGCGGATCTGATCCCCCGGCACGACGGGGCGGCGGAATTTCACGTTGTCGAGCGACATGAAGTAGACGACTTTGTCGTCCACGTTCTGTCCCTCGAAGTGGCTCATCAGCAGCATGCCGCCCACCTGCGCCATCGCCTCGATGATCAGCACGCCCGGCATGATGGGGTGGCCCGGAAAGTGGCCCTGGAAGAACGGCTCGTTGATCGTGACGTTCTTGATGCCCACGATCCGCTTGTCGCCCTCGATCTCGATGATGCGGTCCACCAGTAGGAACGGATAGCGGTGCGGCAACGTGTCGAGGATGCGCCCGATGTTCATCGCCACGGCGCCGGTGCGCTTGCCGGCCTGGAGCAGCGCCCGCGCCAGGGCGATGTTGCCGCCGTGCGACGGCCGCGTCGCCACGATCTGCGCGCGGATGCGCGCGCCGGTGAGGGCCAGATCGCCGAGGATGTCCGCCGCCTTGTGCCGCACGAACTCGTCGGGCCAACGCAGCTGCCCCCCGTTGGCGAGCCCGCGCTCGTCGAGCACGATGGCGTTCGCCGCCGACGCGCCCTTGATCAGGCCCTTGGCCTGCAGCGCCGCCACCTCACTCGTGAACCCGAACGTGCGCGCCGACGCCAGCTCCCTGCCAAACGCCTCGGCGGTCACGTCGTAGGTGCCCGCCTGGCGGCCGATGAGCGGATGCGGCCATTCGATCGTGACCGTCAGCGTGAGGCGCTTGGCGGGCGCCACGACGTAGCTCGCATCGCCCTCGGTTACCGTGAACGGCGCTTGGATGGTGAGCACGGTCGGCTCGCCGCCGATCTCGACGGGCTGCGCCTTGGCGAGCGCGGCGAAGTACGGCGCGATGCTGCCGTCGCCGATCGGCGGCTCGGGCCCCGTCAGCTCGACGGTGAGATCGTCGATCTCGTGGGCCGCCACCGCGGCGAGGAGATGCTCGACCGTGTGGATCGTCGCTTCGCCCTTGCCGATGGCGGTGCGGCGCTCCACGGCCTCCACCTCGGTGAGACGCGCCGGGATTTCCGGGTGTCCCTTCAAGTCCATGCGCCGGAACACCACACCCTGCCCCGCCGGCGCGGGGAGAAACACCGCTTCCGTGGTGGCGCCGGTATGGAGGCCTGTGCCCTTCACGGACACGCGCTCCTTGATGGACCGTCTAGCGCTCTGCGCCATGGGCCTCGTGCACCAGGGTTTCCAACTCGCGTACGATCTTCGCGAGCCGGTACAGCGCCGCCTGCGCCCGCATGAAGTCTTTGTGATCGCGCGCCGGCATGCCCGTCACCATCACGCCGTCGGGCAGGTTGCCGATCACGCCGCCCTGTACCGTCACCCTCACGCCGCTGCCGATGGTGACGTGATCCGCGATGCCGACCTGGCCGCCCAGGAACACCTCGTCGCCCACGTGCGTGCTGCCGGCGATCCCCGCCATCGCCGCGATGAGGCAGCGCTCGCCGACGTGCACGTTATGGGCGATCTGGACCAGGTTGTCGATCTTGGTGCCGGCCCCGATCACCGTGTCGTCCACGCTGCCGCGGTCGACCGTGGTGTTGGCGCCGATCTCCACGTCGTCCCCGACGAGGCAGCGTCCCACCTGCGGGATCTTGCGGTGCGCCCGGCCATGGCCGCCCGGCACGTAGCCGAAGCCGTCGGAGCCGAGGCGCGCGCCCGCGTGGGCGATCACGCGATCGCCCAGCACGGTGCCGCTGTAGCAGGTGACCTGGGGGAAGAGCTGCACGTCGTCGCCCACCACCACCCCGTCGCCCAGCACGCATCCCGCGCCGATGCGCACGTTTTTGCCGAGCCGCACGTCCTGGCCCAGCACGACGTGCGGCCCGATCGCCACCGGATCGCTCCACGTGGCGCCGCGCCCGATCACCGCGGTGGGATGGATGCCCGGCATCCAGGCCGCCTCGGGGTACAGCACGGGCAAAAGCGCCAGGAGGGCTTCGTGCGGCTGGGCCACCACGATCCGCGTGCGGGGACCCGGGGCGTCGGCGAACTCCGCGGTGCAGAGGACCACGCCGGCGCGGCTCTGGGCGAGTGCGTCCTTGTACTTGGCGGTGGCGACGAACGACAGCTCATCGGGGCGCGCCCGCTCGAGCGGCGCGATCGCCGTGATGCGCGCGCCGTCGGGCCCGAGGAGGCGGCCGCCGGTGAGCGCGGCCACTTCCGTCGCGCTCAGCTGTCGCGGACCGTGGCCCTCCCCGCCCACCGGCGCCGCCCGCTCAGTTGGTGCCGGTGTGCGTGAGGCGCTGGATGACCTTCGCCGTGATGTTCAGGGACGGGTCCCAGGCCACGACGCTGCTGCCGGGTGCCGCGACGTCGAACACCAGCGCGAAATTGTCCTCGGCGCGGATGCCTTCGATCACGGCCCGAATGCGGTCTTGGATCGGCTGCAACAGCTCCTGCTGGCGCTGTTGCAGCCGCTGCTGCAGCTCTTCTTGGCGCTGCGTGATACGTTGTTGCTGCTGTTGCAGGTCCCGCTGCTTCGCCTGCTTGGCAGCCGGGGAGAGCGCGATGGACTGCTGATCGAGCGTCGCCACGGCCGAGTCGAGCTGCTGCTGCAGGCGCTGCACCTCATCGCGGGAGGCCTGTAATTCCTTCGTGAACGTGGACTCCGCCGCGGCGTAACCCGGCGTTGCCTGCAGGATCTCCTGCGAGCTGATGTAGGCCACCTTGAAGTCGCGCGGCTGCCTGGGGGCGGGCTGTGCGGCCGCTCCCGTGGTCGGGCGGACGGGCGGCGGATTCTGCGCCAGCACCGGGGTCGCGGCCAGGGCCAAGCACACGAGTAACGCACGCTGCATGGAGTGCTCCGAGAAAAAGGGCATCAGAAGAAGTTGCCGATCTTGAAGTGAAGTTTCCAGCCCGGCTTGGGCCGGCCCAGCAGATCCGTCTTATCGAAGCCGTAGGCGTAGTCGATTCCCAGGGGTCCCAGCGGTGAAATCACCGATACGCCGACGCCCGCGCCCCGGAACAGGCGCGTGGGATTGTATTCGCCCGCGCGGGACCAGACGTTGCCGGCGTCGTAGAACGTGGAGACGTAGAACATCTGCGACAGGCGCAGGCCCACCTCGCCGGTGAGGGTGAAGAACGCCTTGCCGAACGCGTTGGGGCTCGCCTGACCGCCGCCCGCGGCGTTGGGGTCGTAGCCCTGCGGCGTGATGGAGAATTCGTCGTAGCCGCGCAGCGGAATGCCGAACTGCGTGCCGCCCAGCGTGAACAGCTGATCGAAGAACGGCGCATTACCGAACACGAAGCCCGAGCGCGTGGACAAGCCCATCACGAACTTGAGCGGCGAGCCGCCGCCCTTGCCGCCGAGTTCGCCCAGGGGCGCGTACCAGCGCCCCTCGAGGTCGAGGCGCTCGAAGTTGCCGGTGCCGCCGAGCGGTCCGCCCGACTGCGACAGGCCGACCGATGTGTAGGTGCCGGCGGTGGCGAACGGCAGGTCGATGCGGGTGTCGCGCGTGAGGCTCACGCCGAGCGTGGAGCGGAGGCAGTTTTGGCAGCTGAACGCCGCATTGAACCGCGTGTTGGTCGCCGCGCCTGAGAACGACTGGTCGTCCAAGCCGTAGGAGAGGAACAGGCGCGTGTAGCGGTCGTGGAACGCCGGAAAGCCGAGCTGCAGGCTGCCGCCCCGGCGGCGCAGCTGCCCCAGATCGGAGATGGTGTAGCGCAGGCGCGTGTTGTGCAGGTCGAGCTGCGCGGAAATACGCGACTCGCGCACCGCCGGGTCGTACAGCGAGACGTCGAAGTCGTTGATGTTCTTGCCGAACTGCCACTGGAAGTGGCCGCGCTTGCCGCGCCCGAACAGATTCGGCTCGTCCAGCCCGAGGAAGCCGCCCAGCCCCGTCCCCTGCCCCACCGACGCCCCGAAGTTCACGTTGCCCGTGCGCTTCTCGGTGACGCGGAAGATGACGTCGACGTCGCCCTGATCGTTGGCGGGCTTGGTATCGGGGAACGGCATCGGCTGCTGGAAGAAGCCGAGGTTGCCGATGTTCTGGTAGGAGCGCAGCACCGCGTCCTGGCGGTACACGTCGCCGGGCAACAACACGATGGCGTCGCGGATCACGCGCTCGTGCGTGACGTCGTTGCCCGCGATTTCGATCTTGTTGACGATCGCGGGCTGGCCCTCCGTGATCACCCAGCGCAAGTCCACCATCGGCTTGCCGTCGGGGCCGGTGCGGCGCGTGACGTCGGCGCGCACGTTCGAATAGATGTAGCCGTTATTCCAGTACAGCGTGCGCAGCTTGTTGGTGGCCTCATCCCACTTGTCCTGGTTGAACACGGCCACCTTGGCGCCGCTCAGCGTGGGGAACGGGTTGAAGTGCTGCACGTCTTCGGTGGAGAAGCGACGGTTCCCCACGATCTCCACACCGCCGATCTTGTAGGGTTCGCCCTCGCTCACCCGCACCACCAGCGTCGCCTTGCCGGTGGTGTCGTTGACGATCAGCGTGTCTTCGAGGACCTGGAAGTCGACGTACCCGCGCTCGCCGTAGAACTTGGGCAGGCGCTCGGTGAGATCGGTGCGCAGCTTGTCATCGTCGTAGGAGCCGCCGCGGAACCACCAGAATCCTTCCGGCCTGGTCTTCATCTCCCCGGCCAGCGTCTTGGCGCGGAAGTGGGCATTGCCCTCGAAGCGGAGGCGCGCGATCGCCACGCGCCGGCCCTCGTCCACGTCGAACACCACCCGCACCTGCGTCGAATCGTTGGCGTACGCCCGCAGCGCCCGCACCCGCGCCAGATAGAACCCCGCGGCGCGATACACCGAGTCGATCCGCCCGCGCGCGCGCTCCACCGCGGCCGGATCCATCGGCCGGCCTTCGGCGAGCTCCACTTTGTCCTTGACCGTGTGTTCGGCGAGATGCTCGACGCCGCGCACGTTCCACTTGAGGAGCACCGGCCGCTCGCGCACCACCACGACGAGAATCGACTGGCCCGCCGCCGTGTCGGTGGCGATGCGGATGTCGTCGAACTGGCCGGTGGCGTACAGGTCCTGGATGGCGCGCTGGACGTCGCGATAGGAGAGCGCGTGCCCCAGCGTCAGGCCGCTGGCCTGCACGATGGCGTTGCGGGAGACGCGCCGGTTCCCGGCGACCGCGATGGAGTCGAGCCGTGCGGACGTCGGCTCGCCTTGCGCCCGAGCCGGGCGCGGGACGAGCAGGGCGAATCCGATGACGACCGCGGGGGAGAGCCGGCCGATCACGCCTTCGTGCCGGAGAGCGCGCGGAAGGCGAGGCGCTCCTTGTCGGGCGCCACATCGACCTCGATCTCGTCGCCTCGGGCGAATTCCCCGACGAGGATCTTCTCCGACAGCGGGTCCTCGACGTAGCGCTGGATGGCGCGCTTCAAGGGCCGCGCGCCGAAGTGTTCGTCGTAGCCGTGGTCCACCAGGAAGCCGCCGGCCGCCGGCGTTAGCCGCAGGGTCAATTCCTCCTCGCCCAGCCGTTTCTGCACTTCGCGCACCAGGATCGCCACGATCAGCGCGATGTGGTCGCGGGAGAGCGGGTGGAACACGATGACGTCGTCCAGCCGGTTCAAGAATTCCGGGTTGAAGGTTTTGTTGATCTCGTCCTTGACCTTCTCGGCCATGCGGTCGAAGCTGGCCTTCGTATCCGACTGCCCGAAGCCGAGCGACTTGTTCTGCACCATGTCGCGCGCGCCGACGTTCGACGTCATGATGACGACGGTGTTCTTGAAGTCGATCGCGCGACCGTAGTTGTCCGTCAGGTGCCCCTCATCCAGGACCTGCAGCAGGATGTTGAACACGTCGGGGTGCGCCTTCTCGATCTCGTCGAGCAGCACCACCGAGTACGGCTTGCGCCGCACGGCCTTGGTCAGCGTGCCCGAGTCCTCGTACCCCACGTAGCCCGGGGGCGCGCCGATCAGCCGGCTCACGGAAAATTTCTCCATGTACTCCGACATATCCACGCGGATCAGGGCATTGGCGTCGGCGAACAGGAAGCGGGCCAGCGCCCGCGCCAGCTCCGTCTTGCCGACGCCCGTGGGTCCGCTGAAGATGAACGAGCCGATGGGCCGCTTGGGATCCTTGAGGCCGGCGCGGCTGCGCCGGATGGCGCGCGAGATCACGGCGATGGCCTCGTTCTGCCCGACCACCGTCTCGTGGAGCTCCTCTTCCATGCGCAGCAAGCGCGCAGTCTCCGCCTCCTGCAGCCGCGTGACCGGAATGCCGGTCCAGCGGGAGACGATGAACGCGATGTTGTTCTCGTCGATGGTGGGGCGGCGCGTCTGGCGCTCCTTTTCCCACTCCTCCTGCTTGCGGCGGATCTCCGCCTGCAGCTCGCGCTCCTGATCGCGCAGCGCGGCGGCGCGCTCGAAGTTCTGGTCGCGCACCGACGCTTCCTTCTGCCCGTTGATCTGCTCCAGCTTGTCCTTCAACGCCTCGACTTCGGGCGGCGGCACCTGCGCCGCGAGCCGCGCGCGGGCCCCGGCCTCGTCGATCACGTCGATCGCCTTGTCGGGCAGGAACCGGTCGGTGATGTAACGCTCCGACAGGCGCGCCGCCTGCTCCAGTGTCGCGTCGGGGATGATCACGCGGTGGTGATCCTCGTAGCGCTTCCGCAGCCCCTTCAGGATTTCGATCGTCTCGTCCACCGTCGGCGGATCGACGATCACCGTCTGGAAGCGCCGCTCCAGCGCGCCGTCCTTCTCGATGTACTTGCGGTATTCGTTCAACGTCGAGGCGCCCACGCACTGCAGCTCGCCGCGCGCCAGGGCCGGCTTCAGCATGTTGGAGGCGTCGACCGCCCCCTCGGCCGCGCCCGCGCCCACCAGCGTGTGCAGCTCGTCGATGAACAGGATGATGCTCTTGTTCTGGGCGATCTCGTTGATCACCGCCTTGAGCCGTTCCTCGAACTGGCCGCGATACTTCGTCCCCGCGATCACCGCCGCCATGTCGAGCGACAGCACGCGGTGATCCTTCAGCGCGTCGGGGCACTGCCCGCTCGCGATCAGCTGGGCCAGCCCTTCGACGATCGCCGTCTTGCCGACGCCCGGCTCGCCGATGAGCACGGGGTTGTTCTTTTTGCGGCGTGACAGGATCTCCATCACGCGCTCGATTTCCTTGAACCGGCCGATCGTCGGGTCGAGCTGGCCTTCGACGGCCAACTGCGTCAGATCGCGGCAGAAGTGGTCGAGCGCCGGCGTCTTGGATTTCTTCTCGCTCTTGGGCGTGGTGGGCTGCGCGCCTGGGCCCGCGCCGGCGGGCGCCGCCGGCATTTCGCTCCCCAGGAGCCGCAGCGTCTCGGCGCGCGCCTGCTCGAGGTTGACGCCCGCGTCCGTCAGGACCTGCGCCGCGATCCCCTTCTCCTCACGCAGCAGGCCCAGCAGCAGGTGCTCGGTGCCGACGTAGCTGTGGTTCAGCTCGCGCGCCTCGCTCATCGCCAGCTCGAGAACTTTCTTGGCGCGCGAGGTGTAGGGCAGATCGGGCCCCGCCGCCGCAGCGGCTTTGCCCTTCTTGACCGTCTCCTCGATCTTCTGCTGGATCTCTTCGAGGTCGACGTTGAGGTTGGTGAGGACCGCGGCCGCTACGCCTTCGCCCTCGCGGATCAGGCCAAGCAGGATGTGCTCGGTCCCCACGTACTCGTGGTGCAGTCGCGCGGCCTCTTCCCGCGCCATCTGCAGGACTTTCCGCACCCGATCGGTGAAGTTGTAGCCGTTCATCTCGAGAGCTCCGTCGTCAACCGCCTTCGGTTTCCAACAAGCGGCGAACGTAGTTCGCACGCGCCAGCTGCAGCTCGGGATCGCCCAGGGAGCGTCCCTCCAGCGCCGCCAAGTGGGCCGGCTGCGTGTAGATCAGGAGCTTGTTCAGTGTGTATACACTCAGCCCCGGGATCAGATTCAGGCCGGCCCCCAACCGCACGCCGCTGAGCAAATTCATCGTCTCTTCGAACGACAGGCTGCGGGCGTACTTCAGCAACCCATAGGCCCGCCACACCTTGTCTTCCACCGTCCCTGCCGCCGTGCGCAGCAGCACGTCGCGGGATTGCTCCTCGTACTCGATGACCTGCCGCACGATCTTGCCGAGGTGGTCGAGCAACTCGTCCTCGGACTTCCCCAGCGTCGTTTGATTAGATAACTGGAAGAAGTTCCCGACGACATCGCTGCCTTCACCGTACAGGCCCCGAAAGGTCAGCCCGACCTGCGTCAGGCCCTCCAACACCTTCCGGATTTCCTTCGTCAAGACGAGGCCCGGCAAGTGGATAAGCACGCTCGCCCGCAGCCCGGTCCCGGCATTCGTGGGACAGGAAGTAAGATAGCCAAACTCCGGATGAAACGCGAACGGCAGGCGTCGGCCGAGCTCCGCATCTATCGCCTCTAGTTGGGCATACGCCTCCTCCAGCGCGAAGCCCGACCACATGCCCTGGATCCGGAGGTGGTCTTCTTCATTCACCATGACGCCGGTGGGCCCCTGCAGCACCAGCGCCGCCCCCACGCGCGGCCGGGCGTCGCCGTCGAGTGCTGCCAACTCCTTGCTCACCAGGTGCCGCTCGTGCAGCACCTGGCGGTCGAGCCGCTCCAGCTGATCCATCCGGAACGTCACGCCGCCGGCGATGGGCGTCGCCGCAGCCGCCTGCTGCACCCGCGCCAGCACGGCGAGTCGGTCTTCGTCGCCCGCCCGCTGGCCGAAGGCGAAGCCGTGGATGTTGCGGGCCAGCCGGATGCGGGTGGACAGCACGATGTGGCCCTTGGGCCCGGAGGCGTCGAGCCAGTGCATGCCGCCGTCGGGAAGCAGGGTCAGATCGATCATTCCAGCACCCGGATGCGGTCGCGCAGATCGGCCGCCAGCTCGAAGTTTTCATTCTCCACGGCGCGCCGCAGCTGCTCTTTCAGCTCGAGCAGGTCGCGGACCGCGTCCGGCGCGGCCCCGTTGGGGGCGCTGTAGCGCTCGCCCACGTGTTGGCTCGACCCATGCAGGCGCCGCAGCAGGTCGCGCAGATGCGGGCCGAACGCGTCGTAGCAGGCGGCACAGCCCAACCGCCCCGTCTCGCGGAAGTCCCGCAGCGTGGAGCCGCACGACGGGCAGCGCAGACCGTCGGCGGGCGTGGGGAGGACGTTGGCACCCTTCCCCATCGCCGCCACGAAGCCCCCCAGCGGCGACTTCAACACGGCCGCCCCGGTCTCGACCCCCTTCTCCTGGGCGCACTGCTCGCAGAGATGGAGCGTGACCTTGGCGTCGTGCTCCACCTGGGTCAGGTTGATGACCGCGTCGCGCTCCTTGCAGTTATCGCACAGCATCAGGGTATCGCGTCGACCGACCCGACCACGGTCAGCCGGCCGTCCTCCAGTAGTAGAATCCGATCGGCGCGGCTCGCGAGCTGGCGATTGTGCGTCACGACCACGACCGCGGTCTCATATTCGCGCGCCAACCGGAAGAATAGCTCGTGCAGCCGCTCGCTGTTGGCGTGATCCAGGTTGCCCGACGGCTCGTCGGCGAGCACCACGCCGGGATCGTGCACCAGCGCCCGTGCCACGGCGCAGCGCTGCTGCTCCCCGCCCGACAGCTCGCTGGGGCGATGGGTCATCCGCCCCGCCAATCCCACCTGCGACAAGAGCTCCTCGGCGCGCGACCGCGCCTGGCGCAGCGCCATGCCGCCGATCATCAGGGGCATCATGACGTTCTCGAGCGCCGAGAACTCGCGCAGCAGGTGATGAAACTGGAACACGAACCCCACTTTCCGGTTGCGCAGCTCGGCGAGGCCCGCGGGGCCCAGGTCGGCGTAGCGCGAGCCGTCGAGCCACACGTCGCCGCTCGTCGGATGATCGAGCGCGCCCAACAGGTGTAGCAGCGTGCTCTTCCCCGCTCCCGAGGCGCCCACGACCGCTGTGAATTCGCCGCGCGCCACCTCGAGATCCACGCCCCGCAGCACCTCGAGCGGCTGGCCATCGCCGCCGCGAAACACCTTGCGCAGGCCCCGTCCCACCAGCAGCGCGTTCATTCGGACCGGATCGCTTCCACCGGGTCGAGCCTTGCCGCCTGGACCGCCGGATACAGCGGCGCCAGCGTCGCCACCACGATGCTCGCCCAAACCACAAGGAGCACGTCCGTGGCCTGCATGTGCACGGGCAAATGGTCGATGAAGTAGATCGATGGATCCAAGGGGATCCACTGACCGCGGTTCACCATGCCACCCATGACGATGCCGAGCAGCGCCCCGAGCGCCGTACCGGCGAGCCCGATCAACACGCCCTGCACCAGAAACACGCGGCGGATCGCCGGGCGCGGCGACCCCATCGCCAAGAGGATACCGATTTCCCGCATCTTGTCCCGCACGACCATCGTCAGCGTGCCCACGACGTTGAACGCCGCGACCACACAGATGAGGAACACCACCAAGCCCATCGCGAGTTTCTCGAGCTTGAGCGCGGAGAAGAGCGATGCGTTCTGCGACTGCCAGTCGAGCGCGCGGTAGGGGTAGCCCAGCTGGGCGGCGAGCTGCACGCCGAATGGCCGCGCCTGCCACGGATCGTCGAGCCGCACTTCGATGCCGGTGACCGCGCTGTCCAACCCGGCGAAGGTCTGCGCTTGCGCGCGCGGCATTGCGACGTAGCTGTTGTCGTACTCGTACATCCCGGTGTCGAACAGGCCCGTGACTTCGTAGCGGTGATACCGCGGCACGAACGCGCCCACCGTCGGCGCGAACTTGGCGCCCACCAAGGTGACGACGTCGCCGGGAAAGGCGCTGAGCTTGCCGGACAAACGCGCGCCCAGCGCGACGCCGCCCTCCACGTCCTCGCGCGTCGTGCGAAATGTCAGATCGCCTTTCGTGAAGTGGCGCGGCAACACGGTCACGGCGCGCCGGCCGGTATCGGGCTCCAGCCCGAGCACTTCCACACCCTCGACATAGTCGTGACCCGCCGAGATCAGCGCCTGCGTCATCACGAACGGCGCCGCCGCCGCGACTCCGGGCGTGCGGCGCACCTGCTCCAGCACGCGGTGCCAGTCGTCGAGGCGTAGGCCCTCGCCGTACGTGAGCACCCGCAGGTGCGGGTTGGCGACCAAGATCTTGTCGCGCAGATCCTCCTGCATGCCGTTCATCACGCCGAGCACGCCGACGAGCGCCATCACGCCCACGGACACACCGCCCACCGCGATCAGCGTGATCAGCGACACCAGCCACGACGAGCGGCGACTGCGGAGGTACCGCATGGCGACGCGCAGGTCGAGGCGCGACGGCCAGTTGGTCGCCAGCACCCCAATCGTGACGGCGGTCGCCATCAAGAACAGGCCTTTGAGTACGGCAAGCAGCGTGGGTGACATCACTCGGGACGCAGCACGGGAAAGAGGATCACGTCGCGGATGTTGGGCTGATCGGCGAGGATCATCGTCAGACGATCGACGCCGAGGCCCACGCCGCCGGTGGGCGGCATGCCGTACTCGAGGCCCACGCCGCCGGTGGGCGGCATGCCGTACTCGAGCGCGCGCAGGAAATCCTCGTCCAGGCGCTGCGCTTCGGCGTCGCCCTTGTCGCGGAACGCCTGCTGCTGCTCGAAGCGGCGGCGCTGCTCGTCGGGGTCGTTCAATTCGCTGAACGCGTTGGCCAGCTCGCGCCCCAGCACGAACAGCTCCCAGCGCTCGACCTTGGTCGGATCATCGCGCTTGAGCTTGGCGAGCGGCGACAACGCCACCGGATAGTCCAGCACGAACGTCGGCTGCACCAACGCCGGCTCGACGGTCGTCTTGAACACCTCGTCGATGAGCCGCGCGCCGTTCAGCTGTTCCACATCGGCCACGTGGCGCTTGGTGAG
>WNFJ01398114.1_pt1 | contig 18347 bp, 16 predicted proteins | sample 5400461 | NCBI WGS metagenome assembly WNFJ01 (sample SAMN13153349, study PRJNA577476) | soil metagenome | isolation source: 115 cm saprolite on Douglas fir-dominated hillslope | place: USA:California | collected 2013-09-17 | reverse complement strand
CGTTGACGGCCGTATAAGTCATGCGCTCGGCGGAGCGAATCACCCCTTCGCAAAGTTCGTAGCCGATGATTTCGCCGCGAGGATCAATCTGCATCACGCATGACAGCACCAGCCGGTCGACTTGCGGGCGCAGGCTGCAGATGTCGGTCGATAGTTCGAGAGGCAGCATTGGCACAGCGCGGTCGGGAAAATAGACGCTGGTGCCGCGCAGACGCGCTTCCTGGTCGAGTGCGGAATCCGGCGTGACATATTGAGCCACGTCGGCAATGTGGACCTGCAACTCGAAATTGCCGCCGTCGAGATGGCGCACAGTAACGGCGTCATCGAAGTCGCGCGCGGTTTCACCGTCGATGGTAACGATTGGCAAGTCGCGGAAATCGCGGCGGTGGCGAAGTTCCTGGGCCGGGATGACGGCGGGAATATTCTGCGCTTCTGCGAGTGTTGGCGCGGGAAAGTGGTGCGGCAAGTGAAACTTACGGATGGTGATTTCGACATCCACGCCGAAGTCATCCAGGCGGCCAATAATTTCAATGACTCGGCCTTTCGGATTTTGTGTGGGCGTGGGCCAGTCTGTGATTTCGACGTCGACGACCATGCCTTCAAGATCGTCCCATTCCGAAGGCCGTGCGGCTTCGTTGCCGAGCACGCGGTCCACGGATTTCTTTCGTAGCGCCGGCATCTCGCCGGCTGTTTTGGCAGTGTCTTGCAGTCCAGTGCGTGGGCGGGACGCCCCCGCGACAGCCGCCGGGGACGGCGGCGCTACGTGGGCGTCCGGGAACTCCATGCCTGCCGGGATCACGATATCCATCGTGATCTTGCTGTCGATCGGCTTCACCGTATTGTGCCGGCTGCCGTAGTGGAAAATGCCGACCACCGTAGGATGCGCCCGCACCACCGGCCGCACGATGCGGCCTTCGGCGCGGCCATCGGGACGAGTGGCGACGATGTCTACCAGCACGCGATCACCGTGCATGGCATTGCCGATGGCGTGCGGCGCAATGAAAATATCCCCTACGAGACGCGACTTGAGCGACGGGCTGAGCGAACTTGCGTCTGGAATTACGAAGCCGAAGCCGTCGCGGTGCATGGTGAGGCGCCCGACCACCAGATTTTTATCGGCCGCGGGTTGCGGAATGGCGTAGAGGTCGGAATTGACCTGAACCAGTTCTCCCGCGGCGACCAGCTTCTGAAGATGCGTGTCCAGTTCTCCGCGGACGTCTCCGTGCAAGCCCAGCTCGCGGACCAACTGCTTGAATCCGGCAGAGCGCTTGGGCTGGCGGGCGATATGTTTGAGGATGGTGGAATCGGAGAGCATGAGGGAGCTATCAGCTCTCAGCATAACCCAAGTCTAAGACCTAAGACCTGCGACCTAAGACCGGTTCGCGAAGTACTTCTCCTCCAAAATCCCGCGGTGGTGCAACTCATGCCCCGCGATGATGTACGCCAGTCCCCGCACGCTGACTTCATTCTTGTTGGCGATCCCGCGCCGTAGCCAGGCTGCTTCGTCGAGATTGCGGAAGAGCGAGAGCGTGGCGCGGCGCACAGCGATGAAGTCCTCGACCAGGTCGGCCAACGGGCGATTCGCGAAAGGACCATTGCGCACATAGTCATCCTGCTCGAAGCCTTGGAGAGGCGTGGCGTCGGCACGCGAAATGCGCATGGCGCGGTAGGCGAAGACGCGCTCGGTGTCGCACACGTGTCCCAGAACTTCCTTGGCGCTCCACTTTCCCGGCGCGTAGCGGAAGTCTCCATCGTCGTCGTCCCGGCCAGAGAGCAGCAGCATAGTCTGGCGGCGCTGCTGGTCAAGGGTGTTGAGAATGTCCTCGCCCGGAACCAGAGAAATATAGCGTTCGTAATAAGGCGCGTACTCACCGGCCTGCGGCCGGGCGATGTTGAGGGACGGAGGAGAGATGACGGCTGGTTCTGACATGGTTTGCTCCTGGGAAGACGGATCGACTTTCAATAGACGAGCCAAGAGCATACTCCGGTAGCCGGTAAATCTGTAGTCCCGGCAGAATCTTTTCGGGAATCCTTACACGAAGTGAGTGCCAAAAGGAGGGTACAGGCGAGCAGGACCACCACGATTGGAGGCACGGAAGCACGTACCACTGTAGGAAACTTCATTGAAAATAAAGGGTTTTCCACAGCGCTCACTTTGAGAGTGGGGAGTACAATTCTATTTGGTCACGCAAGTGCGGCCAGTGACCCCAATCCCAACAAGGAAAGGAACTTTGTCACCCATGTGGAAGCCCACGAATCAGCCTACGACCCCTGGCCGGCCAGGAGAGCCGGAGCGTCCAACTATGTCCACCCCGAGCACTCCTGCAACCATGGCGACTGAGCCATCCGTTGCACCGCGTCCGGCGACCTCATCCTCCACCACTACTACCGCGGATCAGGCGACCATCGGCAAATCGCTGGTAATTAAGGGCGAGGTAACTGGTTCGGAGTCGCTCTACATCGATGGCCGCGTGGAGGGCTCAATCAACCTGGCAGGAAACCGGGTGACGATTGGCCGGAATGGAGTGGTCGCCGCCAACATCAATGCGCGCGAGATCGTCGTACTCGGCAAAGTGCGCGGCAACCTCACCGCCAGTGATCGCGTGGATATTCGCAGCGATGGCTCGCTCACCGGCGACGTGGTAGCGGCCCGCATCTCGATTGAAGACGGCGCTTACTTCAAGGGCGGCATCGATATTCGCAAGGGCGGCCAGCCGGCCCAGACGAAGGCGAATGGCGAGGACAAGATCGTCGCAGCGCCGGAGCCGGCAGCAGTTGGCGCGCGCGCCTAAGTCGCGATCGAAGCGCCTCGTCACGGATTCGGTTAGAAGATTAGCGGCGGAGTTCGCAGTCAACGCGAATGTCCGCCGTTTTGTCTTGCCATTGAACCTGCGAGTCTGCGATCAGTTGCTCGCACCCATGCTAGCGCAGTACCATGAAGCTTCCGCAGATCCGTTTGTCGACTTGGGTTGGGCGTTTGGCTCTTCAGTCTGCGAATCCGGCCGCGCCTCAAGACCGTTCTGATGTCTGAAAAGGGAGAAGTGCGTTTTGATGGATTTGGGCCACCGGTTTCGCAGTCTCTTGGTTGGTTTTGGTAGCCTCCTTTTCGTGGTTTCCGCCCTCGCGCGACTGCAAGCGGAGACCGCAGCTTTTGATCTGATCGGGCCCAAGGTCGAAGTCCGCGTGCAACGGGACGGCCACACCCTGCCCATTTCCCAAGTCCCGAATCTTCAGGCCGGTGACCGGCTGTGGGTGCATCCCGATCTGCCCGAGACGCAGTCAGTCCGTTACGTGATGGTGGTCGCATTTTTACGTGGTGCAACGAATCCTCCATCGGACTCCTGGTTTACTCGGGTCGACGCCTGGAGTAAGGTCGTCCACGAAGAAGGCATTTTCGTCACGGTTCCCGATGGAGCCGAGGAAGCAATCGTGTTCCTCGCGCCAGAAACTGGAGGAGCGTTTAGCAGCTTGCGCAATGCGGTTCGCGGCAAGCCCGGAGCCTTCGTGCGTGCCGCGCAAGATTTAGATCAGGCCAGCCTTGACCGTCAGCGCCTGGAAAAATATCTGGAGTCGGTTCGTGAATCCTCGATTAGCGATCCCGAGCAGATGAAGGCTCACACCACCCTGCTGGCGCGCAGCCTCAACATGCGTCTGGAGCAGCAGTGTTTCGACAAGCCCACCGCGCAGCAGGTTCCTTGTCTTACCCAAAATACGGACCAGCTCGTTCTGGACGACGCCCACAGTCAGAACATGATGACGACTCTCACCACCGGCTCCCCGACTGATTTGCTGGCGCAGGTCAGCGCCACACCCACCGCGCGCGGTGGCTACTACAGTGCTTATGTCGGCGCGGTCGTGGATGTCGTACGCATACTCGGCACCGCGCACACCGCGCAATATCAGTACATCCCAGCTCTCTCGTTGCCCAGGCAAGACGACCTCAATCTTCGGCTTAACTCTCCGCCCTCTTTCCGAAACCCGAAATCTGTCATCGTGATCGCTCTCCCGCTGGTGCGGCCGGCGCCCAATCCTCCGTTGCATCCGCTTGACGCGGCGCAAGTCTTCTGCGTGGATACGCCTTCTCTGGTGCTTCCCGCCGATGGAGCGCCTTTGGTATTCGCCACAGCATTGGCCCACGACTTTGTTCTTCATGTGGAAACCAAATCGGGCCCCGGGATTGATCTGCCGGCCGTGCCCGATCCGGGCCGCGGCGGCTTCGTGATCGACACAACAGCGATGCAGTCGGTGGAACTCGAGGGCGAGGTCAGCGGCATCCTGCGTGGCACTTGGGGATTTCGTCCCTTCGAAGGTCCGCATTTCCGGCTGCGCAGTTCCAGTTCAGGCCAGTGGATTGTCGCCTCCAAAGACTCGAGCGCTCTGATCGTCGGCCGCGAGGACACTTTACATCTTCAGTCTCCTAATACTTGCTGCGTCAGTGGCGTCAGGATGCGCGATGAAACCGGCAAGATCATCGACACACCGTGGAAAATCGTCAAGCCTGAAGAGTTGGAAGTAAAAGTCCCGCTGCAAACGGCGACTGCGGGTACGGTCACCATTGTGATCCATAAACTTGGCTCGCGGCGGCCGGACGAAATCCCCCTGCACACGTACTCGGAAGCCGGCCGCCTGGACTCGTTCAACATTCATGCCGGGGATGCCGAAGGTGTGCTGAAAGGGACGCGCCTCGATCAAGTCACTGCACTCGAAGTGGGCGGAGTGCATTTCACTCCACAAGGCCTTTCCCGCGCGAATCAGCAGGATGAACTGAAGCTTGTCTGCCAGGATGCAGGTGCAAGCAGCCGATTCCAGGCTGGCGACTCCATCACGGTCCGCGTGACGCTGAAAGATGGCCGGTCTTTGGATATCAAGACCGCGGTCGAAGCGCCTCGCCCGCGCGTCACCGTGCTGAGCAAGAGCGTGCAGCTGGATTCGTCAGGACCGCCTTTCCAGGTTCGGCTGGAGAATCCGGATGAACTTCTCCAGGGCGCGCGCCTGAATTTCTTTCTCAAGACGCAGGTGCCGGAGAGTTTTCCTGCCAGCGAGAAAATCGAAATTGCCACCGACGACGAGTCCTACCGAGTGTTCTTAAGCGAGAAAGATGGCAACCTGACGCCGCAGGATTCCAAGACCATGTTTGCCGAGCTTGATCCCATGAAGCTGCTAGGCCCATCGGCGTTCGGGCCGCTGAAACTTCGTCCGATTGCGGCGGATGGAAGTGAGGGAGATTGGCAGTCTCTAGTGATGCTGGTGAGAATCCCCGTGATCGAGGGAGTCCATTGCGCGCGCGAAGCGGAGAAGCAGTGCACGCTCAGCGGAGACAAACTGTTTCTGATCGATGCCGTGAGCACCGACCCCAACTTCACCAATTCCGTCACCGTGCCTGACGGCTTTGTCGAAGCCGAACTGAGGATTCCCTCGCCTAAAGGGACTACTCTCTACATTAAACTTCGCGACGACCCTTCCGCCGTTTTTACGGCCAATGTACCGATGTTGAGCACATCGCGGTAGGCCGGCTGCGCGCCATGCTTTCAGGCTTGCCTTCCCGCTCCCAGAATTTCTTTGCTCTCACCTTCGGCCACCGCGGGATAGGCGGTTACTTTCCGACGTCGCAGATCGTTGGGCAATTGCGACTTCAGCAGCCACAATCCCACGGCGGTCGCGGCTGCCCAGGTGACGGAAATCAATGCCAACTGCAGCAGATCAGCGATGCGGCTGCCGTGGCTGGATATAAACGGCGTGGCACTTCTCGCCACTTCCAAGCTGATGCCGCCGGCGACCACCGCAGTTACAGCAGACTTCCCTAGTTCACCCCAGCGTAGCGTTCTCAGCGAAACCATTTTTCGATAGTGCAGCAGCCACGCCAGGGCTACCAAGTTTGCGCCGATACCGATGTCGGAGGCGAAGGCCAATCCGATCACACCGTATTTATGGAAGAGCCACGAATAGACCGGCAGCGATGCGCCCGTGATCACCGTGACCGCAGCCATCGGCGTCAGCGTATCACCCGCCGCGTAGAAGGCCCGTGCGTAAAGTCCCTGCGCTGACCAGAGTGCCAGCGACAGCGAGAACCAGAAGAAATATGCGGCCGTGGTTTCGGTGTCGGAAACCAGGAAGCGTCCGCGACGATAGACCAGGTCAATCAAGGGGAAAGCGGCGGCCATCATCCATCCGGTGGCAAGAAACGACGCGGCGGAGACGCGGTAGACCGAATCGTTAACCGTGGTGGCGAATTCTTTCAAGCGCTTCTCGTTGAACAAGCGCGCGAAAAACGGCAGGGAGGCCTGTCCCGTGGCTTGCCCAAGAACGGCAATTGGCACGGCGAACAGTCTCTTAGCATAATTAAGCCGTGCAATATCGCCAATGCCGCTGGAAGCGTAGTGTCGCAGAATCCAGTCGTCGGCGGTGACCAGCGAAACGCCCAACATCAGCGGAATCGAAAGCCGCACCCACTCGCGAAACGCGGAATTGGTGATATCGAACGAGGGACGGTACCCGGTGCCAATGCGCATCGCGCCGATCACGCTCACCAGAAATGGACCCACCACGCTTCCCGCCAGCGCGCCATAGGCCAGCGAAGCAATCCCAAAATGGCGGCCGCCAATCAGACCGCCGAGAATGATGAGCAGGTTATAAAACAGCGGCCCTAAGGCGGGGAAGAGAAACAGGCGATGCGACAGCAAGACTGCCGAGACGACCCCACCGATATAAAAAAAAATCTGCGCCGGCAACAGAATGCGAGTCAAGTGTACGGTCAACTCCACCTGCGCGGGCGAGAAACCATGAAACATCCAGCGGACGAACTGCGGGGTGAAGATTTCCGTAACGATGGTCCCGGCAATCATCACCGCGGACATAACGGTGATGACGACGGAGAATGTCTGCTGCGCGTCGGCATCCCGCTTTTCCGCCAGAAACCGCGTATAGATCGAGATGAATGTGATGGAAGCGGCGCCCCCGGCCACAATGTAGTTAAGCCAGTCAGGAAGGGTGAAGGCGGCGACGTACGCGTCAGTCTGCGGTCCGGCGCCAAACGCGTAAGCGATGTAAGCCTCGCGGACGTAGCCGATCACCCGCGACAACATCACCGTCCCCATCAGCAGAAGTGTGGCCGAGAAAGGCGTGTGCTGGTGAGAGGGCCGGAAGAAACGCAGAAGTCTGGTCATGAGCGGCAGATTGTGCCCGGCAACTCCGGGCTCTTGTATTCGTGCGCGAGACGCGATTCTAAAAGCCTATCAGAGGCTCTTGCCCGCAAAAGTATTTATCGCTCGTATCCGGACCGGGCAGTTCCCTGATTGATACTGCCGCTGACGATCCAAATCTAATGTCGAGACCTGCGGCGCAGCACATAGTACTCGTTGATCGGCCGGTCATCGCTCAGAGCAGGAGTGGTGCGCGACATCGCGACGAGCTGGTCGATGGGCACTTCATTTTGCAAAAGGTGCGCGAATCGGCTTTCCGCGCTTTGTTCCGGCTCCCATTCCACCAGGTCGGCAGCCGCTCGGGCGGGGAGTCGGTCCGCTAATTCGGCGGCCGTGTGCGCGGGGAAAGGGCGGTCGCTGGCCAGGAAATGAAATCCCCAATCTTGTGTAAAGGCGAATGCGCGAACATAGGGAAATGATCGGTGCAAGGCGAGTGCCACGGCCGCTTTATCCTCGGCATCGCCGACCGGCAGCCACTGTTGCAGGATGCCTCCCGGACGTAGACGCTGCCGCACCACCGAATAGAAATTCTCCGAATAGAGCAGGCTGGAACCAGCGGCCTCCACCGGCGGCGGAGGATCGATCGTGATCACGTCATATTGCTGCGGCGTGCGCTCCAAATAGCGGCGGCCATCGTCAACCACCACATGGGACAAGGGAGAACTCAAGACCGAGGCGGCATCACTGTGGAAATAGCCGAATAGTCGCGGGACGCTTGGCACCAGTTCCACGACTGTTACAGGAATGTCCCAGGTGCGCAACGAGCGAAAAGTTGTCCCCATGCCGAAGCAGATGACCAAAGCATCTTGCGGAGGACGATCGAGGAACGCCAGCGGAAGATGCGCCATCATTTTCGTGATGGGGGTCAGCGAAGTCATGCCGTAGCCGTTGACCAGCAACCTCCTGCTCATGCCGCGTCCAGTTGCGATCACGGTTGCGGTCGAGTCACGCAGCACCAGGCTGCTCTTGCCGTACTGCTGTTCGTAACCCTTGCTTGCCAGGAAGAGTCCTAGCGCCAGCGGCAGTAATAGATAAGACGCGACGCGTGGCGCGAAGCCTGTCACGGAACTCGAAAGCCTCATCGGGCGAATGCCAATGATCAGCCACGGCAGCGAGAGCACCACCAGCGCCCAGCGTTCGCTGATCCACGGCAGGAGCACGAAGCCGGCCAACAGCGGCCCAAGGATGCAGCCCAGGACGTTCACCGCGTATGCTTTCCCGGCTTTGGCGGGATTGCCTTCCGACCAGCGATCCACCAGCATGGGCGTCAGAAACCCGAGTAGACCGGTAAAGGGCGCGATGCCCAGCAACAGCCGCTGGGGGCTGTGGAGAGCGACGTTTGGGCTGGCCGCCACCAGGGCCAACAACGCGAAGAGTGGAAGCAGCGTCCAGAGCAGCGCGCTTTCCTGAGTGTGCCGCAGGCTCCAACCGCGGTAAATGCGCGATCCAATGAACGTCGCGGCCAGATAAACCGCCAGAATCAATGCGAAGGCGTACACCACCGTTCCCACGTAGGGGGTGAATTGGCGCACCCACACCACTTCCATGCCCATACTGGTGAGACCGGTGGCAAAGAGCAAGACTAGAAGAGATGCTTTGCCGGTTTTCGCAACTCCTGGTTCGGTCGCAGCCCGCGCCAGTTCAACAACTCTGTTCCGTTGCTTCACCCGCGACACCGCCAGCGCGAGAATCGCTATCACAACGTTGCAGGCCGCTCCGGCTTTCAGGGTCCGGCGAAATCCCAGCAATTCAATCAGGAACAAAGGAAGAGCCGTTCCCGCCAAGGCCCCCGCCACATTGGCCGTGTACAAATAGCTGAACGATCGCGAGGCATTCTCAGGGTACATCCGCTGGATCGCCAGCATGGCCACCGGGATGGTAGCTCCCATCAAGGCGGACCAGGGAAGCAATGTGAGCGCAACCCATATTCCGGAGAACAGGTAGTAGCCCGCGGAGGAAGTCGATCCCAGCCGTTCCAGGAAACCGTGTCCTAGCAGCAGCTCATGCGGAACCAGGATCCCCGAGGCGCCGATGAGCAGCTCGATCCCGGCGTACATGCGGAGCGGCGGGAAGGTGATTTTGTTCCCATTTTCCCGGATCCATTTTCCGCTCACCCATGAGCCTAATCCCAGCCCGCCCATGAATACGGACAACACAATGGCAACCATGGCGCTGGTGACGCCGAATTGCGCCATCGACAATCGCAGCCACACCAGTTCGTAAAGCACGCTGCAGAACCCGGAAACGAAAAAGAAGATAAAGTACCGGTTCACGAGGCTCTCTCTTTAGCTGATCTTGAAATTGGCGGACTCTTCGCCCGCGCCCAATCCAAAATACGCTACTGCGCAGTAAACCAGAAACCTTGCTTGCCAAATGATCTTCGGTTGTAACTCTTCGAGTCTTCAGCCATTTATGACTTCATGTGCAGTTGAGAAACGCTTGAGCGCCGGTGCATTGCTCCCGAGTAGCTCTTTGACCCAAAGTGATCGCAGAGGCTGACGATAATCAAGCGCGGATACATGGAGGCGGTCATGGCCACTGGAATGACGGAACTTTGCGAGCAAGTAAACCCAAGCCTGCTAAGGGAAATGAGGCGGGCTCGGCCGTTTCCAGAGATGCGCCGCGTGCAGGAAAGTTGGGTCGCCACGGCAGAGAAACGCGCGTTGCTGTGGATGGCAGTGCGCACGCCGCAATGGATCGGCCCCGACCATCTGACGGCATTAGGGTTGGTTGCGCAGATCGGGGCGGGCGTCTGTTACGCGCTGGCGTCGCGTAACCGGCATGCGCTCCTGGGTGTAATTGCCTGCCTGGCGGTGAATTGGCTGGGCGACTCCCTCGACGGCACGCTCGCCAGGGTACGCCAACAATTGCGTCCGCGCTACGGCTTTTACGTGGACCACATGGTCGATAGCTTCGGCGCGCTCGCGCTGATGGGCGGTTTGGCCTTGTCGGGGTGCATGCATCCTGGAATTGCAATCGGCCTGCTGATCGCCTTCCTCATGCTTTCGATTCAGTCCTATCTCGCAACGTACGCCCTAGGAGAGTTTCGCCTGTCCTTCTGGCGTTTCGGTCCAACCGAGCTGCGCATCCTGCTCGCGATGGGCAACCTGGCTATCTTCTGGAAACCGCGGCTGCATCTGCCCGGCGGCGATTACAAATTGTTCGACGTGGGCGGCGCGATCGGTCTCGCGGGGATGGCGGTAATGGTGGTTTTCTTCACCACACAGAACACTGTGCGGCTTTATCGCGAAGAAAGGATCGCTAAATGAGGTCGCCGGGAAGCGTTGCTGTCAGACGCTGGCTGAAGTTCAACACCGTAGGTGGACTCGGAATCATGGTGCAATTAGGCGTGTTATTCGGCCTGGAAAGTGGATTCCATCTCAGCTATCTGTCGGCAACCGCGCTTGCCGTGGAATTGGCGGTGGTTCACAACTTCGTTTGGCACGAGCGGTATACGTGGGCGGACCGGGTCCAGCCATCGTGGCGACGGTCGCTGCCGCGGCTGCTGCGCTTCAATCTAAGCACTGGCGCAATCTCCATCGCCGGCAATCTGACGCTGATGAAGTTGATGGTGGAGTTGGGCCACATGAACTACTTTGCGGCCAACGCGGTTGCTATTGTCCTGTGCTCGATGGCGAATTTCCTCATCAGCAAGGAATGGGTATTCGAGGCGAAGCAGTATTAGGAAGTACGTCATCGACGGTGTTAGGTCGTCGAAGCTCGGTGTCCAAACGCTGCTGAATATTTGTTGCGGGGGAAATGTAGCGGGCAAACACCGGGCGGAAGTGTCTTCGCTACAGGTTACGGGCTGCAGATGCTGTCTTGCAATTGTGGGGCGAGTTGGAGAAAGTGCCGCAAGTTCAATGTGTAGATTCGCCTGCAATCATTCCCGGTTGCTGTGGCCAGGTGCAGCGCGTCGTAGACCAGACCACCCATCCATCCCTTTTCTGCCGCCTGCCGCAACACGGAAGTGTATTGCGCAGCGCTGAGTGCGGCCACGTGAAAATAGGGCAGAATATTCTCCGCAAGAAGGCGCCAAGCTTCACTCGGGTAGACGGGAGGTGTCAACGGAGCCCGGGTGAGTACAGCGTAAAATTCCGCGGTGCCGTGCGCGCTAATAACCGCCTCCACTTTTCTCCCGCGAATCTGCCTGAGCAGGGCCATGGACTGAGCATGATGGGGATGAGTTGAAACTGCGGCTGCGACCAGCACTGAAGTGTCACAATAAACCTTCATAACGGGATCATCATTGCCTAACCTCATTGGCCGAGAATATCGCGGAGTCGTTCCTGCTCCAAGTCGTCAAACAGTGCCCGCCAGTCAAAAGTGCGCGTCGCCTGGCCGGTATGGACCAGGAACCCGTCCTGCTCGACGAGGGATGGGCGCTGCTTGAGAGGCCGCAGCAAGACTCCGTCGCCAGCCTCCGTCGCCTCGAACGTGGTGCCGGCTCTTAACCCTAAGCGCTGGCGCAGCGGTTTTGGTAGGACTACCCTGCCCGATTTATCGAGTCGAAGTTTCATGCCATTTATTTTACCATATGGCATCATAAATGGCATTTTATTAGGTAAAAGGGCCGGTTTGAGAATGCCGACTCCGTGACTCACTCAATCTTCAGCACAACCTTGCCGTAGTTCTTCCCTTCTTGCAGCAGCTTGTAACCTTCCACCGCACGTTCAAGCGGGAAAACCTGGCCAATCTCCGGCGTCAGCTTGCGTTGCCCGATCCATTCCGAGAGCTGCTGCCATGCCGGCTCCATGATCTCGCGCTTCTGCGAGAGATAAGTCAGCCAGAGTCCCTGGATGCTGGCTGACTTCGCATAAAGCGCTCGCACATCGAGTTGCGGCGGCTTGCCCGTGGCGGTTCCGTATTGGATGACCCGGCCGAAATCACGCAGGCAGCGCAGGCTCTTCGCGGTGTGCTCGCCACCCAGCATTTCGAAAACCGCATCTACCCCTTCGCCGCGAGTCAGATTCTTCACGACCTCTTCGTAGTCTTGCCGTTTGTAGTTGATCCCGTTCTGCAGTCCAAGTTCTTTCACGCGCGCCAGCTTTTCATCGGACGACGATGTCCCATACATTTCCACGCCGAGAATACGGCCGATCTGTACCGCCGCCGTGCCCACGCCTCCGGCCACGGCGTGAATGAGCGCGCGATGGGTGCGGCCTACAGTGGTTGGCTGCGTCATGCCCGCCTGCCAGTAGCCGAGATATGCGGTGAAGTAGTTAACCGGGAAAGCGGCGGCTTGCTCATCACTCCAGTGCTCGGGAACCGGCCACAGCAGGTTCGAGTAGGCGGCAACTTTTTCCGCGAAAGCTCCCCATTGGATGTAACCCATCACGCGGCGCTGGTTGCTCTCTTCCACCCCGGCGAATTCGCGTCCCGCAATCAGCGGTGGCGCAGGAGTTCCGGGATAGCCGCCTTGCGTGGTCATGAAGTCGGCGAAATTCAGCCCCCCGCAGGTAACGCGGACTGGTATTTGTCCCGCCTTCAGCGCAGGCTCAGCTGTATCTTGAACAGAGAGCGCGTCCGGCCCAGTCAGGCCGGTGATCATCAAGGCTTTCATACCCCGAGTCTAGCAGGGTAATTTTTCAAGCGCGGCGCGCTTGGACCGACACATCTCGGGACAAAAAAATGAAGGTGGACCTTCTTGAGGTTGAATCCAGCAGAACTGAATCCCGACTCAAGAGGGCCACCTTCTCGTACAAAATCGCAGCCAGGTTGCTTTACATCGCAACGAAAATGGCAAGACGAATCCCGGGGTGAACCAAATCGATCAGGTAATACTCCCCGTCGATGTACTCGATGTAATAATCGTCGCTGTCAACCCACTCCGCAGGCCAGGCATCGATAAGTTCAAAGGTGTAGCCGCCATACTGAAATCGCGGCTGACCCCGCACGATTACGCTTTTTGCGTTGAAGTGATGCTCCCGGCCAAACTGAGCCCGGAATTTATCGTCGGGAATGTGGCCGCCCTTGCCGCCCCGGGCGCGATCGCCGTGCATTTCCGAATGTTCCTGCCCCCGCCGGTTGCGATCCCCTTGCATCTCTGGACGTTCCTGCCCTTCCGGTTTGGCCCGGTCGCCGGATTGCTCCTGGCCGCGCTTCTCGACCTGCTTATCCTGGTTGGAAGGCTTGGCTTCATTCTGACGAGTGGGTTTCGCTTCATCTCGCTTGGGTTGGGGTTTCGCTTCTTCCTGCCGCGCCGGTTTCTCTTCCTGTTGCTTCTCCTCTTGGGCGTAGAGAAGGGCTGCACTGCCGAGCAGCGAAGATAGAATCGCTAGATTCAAAAACCTTAAAGCTCGCATGAGCATCCTCCAAAGGCCATCTTTGATGGCTTAACGGCCGGCGACCTGCATGTTCCTTCAGCAGCTCGCGGATCACTGAGTTGAGATGCCATAGGCGCAATTTCGGGAGGGAGACGAAACCGTATAACTCGACTGGAAAAAACTGTAGGCGGCCCATTAGTAAAAATGCGTCGGCAACTGGTCTGGAGCCCTCGGCGGCTCGCACCCCAGGCAAGGCGGCTATTCCATTTCTTCGCTGGCTATTTCCCTTCCGGTATATACTTTTGGCGTTGGTTTACTGAGTCTCCCAGCCACGCCTCCAAGGGCCGGGACGGGGCGCACATTCATTCCCCTAATTCTTGCGCGCCCCGCATGCTGATTTGCCGATTCCCGCCAGGGGCGGCGTGGAAAGGCAACGGTGCATTTCGCCAGCGCTTCGGCGAACCGCATCGGAGGAGGTTCTATTGTGGATTTAATTCTTGTACGTTTTATTTTTGTCCTCGTAGTTTCAGTTGCTTGCTATTTCATTGAGCCGTTCCGCTTATCGCGGCCGCAGGATGCCGGGGTTGGCGCTCTGGTTGGGGCAGGGATCGTCCTGTTCGAATGGAAGCTGCGGACGGTCAGCCTGAAGCGCCTGATCGGTGCGGCCTTCGGGAGCATTCTCGGCATCTGCGGGGCCTACCTCTTCGCGCTGGTAATTCGCAGCAGCGTGCCTGCCGGCAACACTCAAAGTTTCCTGCAAATCCTGGTTATGTTGCTCATGGCATACGTGGGCCTGATCGTGGGCGCCAGCAAAGGCGACCTGCTGAACCTGGCGGCTCTGGGCGGCATCTTTGGCGGCGAGAAGCAGGGCAAGAAGAGCTACAAGATCCTCGACACCAGCGTCATCATCGACGGCCGCATCGCCGACATCGCCGAAACCGGCTTCCTCGATGGCATCATCGTCACCCCGCAGTTCGTTTTGCGCGAGCTGCAACTGGTGGCCGATTCCGCCGACTCCCTGAAGCGCAACCGCGGTCGTCGCGGCCTCGACGTTCTGCAGCGCCTGCAGAAGATGGCAACTCTTTCGATCCAGATAGTGGAGGACGATTTCCCCGCCGTCCGCGAGGTCGATCTCAAGCTGATCGAATTAGCCAAGGTTTACGAAGGCAAGATCATCACCAACGATTTCAACCTGAATAAAGTGGCGCAGTTGCAGGGCGTCGAGGTGTTGAACATCAACGAGCTGGCCAATTCGCTCAAGCCCATCGTACTGCCGGGCGAGATCATGAAAGTGTTCATCCTGAAAGAAGGTAAGGAGTACAACCAAGGCGTCGCTTATCTGGATGACGGCACTATGGTGGTCGTGGACAACGCGCGCAAGATGATTGGCAAGACTATAGACGTCTCGGTTACGTCAGTGCTGCAGACCACGGCCGGTAAAATGATCTTCGGCAAATGGGATGAACGCGCGTTTAGCAGAACCACCGTCGCCGTCCCGCCCGCGGTTCCGGTAGTCAGCGGCACGGCCGTAACGACGGCGGTGGTTCCGAACACGCTAGTGGAGACCAAACCCCAGCCCTAGAGAACTCCGTTGTGACCGCGAAAGCTTTTCACCGCAGAGTGCGCCGAGGACGCGGAAACAAATCCCTCGGATCTCTTGATGCTCGCGGTTCTCTCGGCGACAGTTGGCGATAGAAGCCCTCTTAACATTTGAACTCCCTGGTCTCCGCTCGTATACTTGCAGCCCGCGATGAAGGTGATTGTCATAATTCCGGCAGCGGGTCTCGGTACACGCATGGCCCCGGTATCCGCCGGCGCAAAGGGCAAGCGGAAAGCATCCCCTTCGAAGCAGTTCACCGAACTGGGCGGCACTCCGATTCTCATTCATACTCTTCGCCGATTTGCCGCCGTCGACGCAGTGAGCGAGATATGGATCGCTCTGCGGGAGAACGAAATTGCGGCATTCCGCGCGCGGCTCGACAGCGAAGCGAAAGATGTGCTGAAGAAGAACGTGGAGCTTGTGGCTGGCGGCGAGCACCGCCAGCAGTCGGTAGAGAACGCGCTGAATGCGGTGTCCGCGGCTGGGGATGATATTGTTCTTGTGCACGATGCGGTGCGGCCTTTCGTGACTCCCGAAATCATTCAGCAAGTCATTGACGCGGCGCAACGCGGCGCAAAAATATGGCGCCGCTATCGCCGGCCTGCCTGCCGTCGACACGGTGAAGCAAGTCGAGCGCACTGCGGAGGGCGCGCTGATCAAAGCGACAATTCCACGCGCCGGCATCGTGATGGCACAAACTCCGCAAGGTTTTCGCTACAGCGTGATCAAGAAGGCTTTCGACGAGGCAACCGCGGACGGATTCCTTGGCACCGACGAGGCTTCGCTGGTGGAACGATCAGGACACGATGTAGCCGTGGTGATGGGTTCGCCGCGCAATATCAAGATCACCGCCCCAGCCGACATGGAACTTGCCGAGTTCTACTTGAAGGGCGCGGATCGGCACTGACCCTGCATGCCAACCACCAACAACCAACGACTAACGACCAGCCCTGCCACGCGAATCGGCTATGGTTTCGATTCGCATGAGTTTCGTCCGGGGATTCCACTGAAGATCGGCGGGATCACGTTGGCGCACGAGCAAGGTCTGGGCGGACACTCCGATGGCGACGTGCTGCTGCATGCCATGACCGACGCGCTGCTTGGGGCCGTGGCTGCTCCCGACATCGGCGCGCTGTTTCCACCATCCGACCCGAAGTGGAAGGGGGCGGACTCGGTGGTCTTTCTGCGCGAGGCGCTGAAACGCGTGCGGGCTGCGGGATATGGGGTGGCGAATCTCGACGCCAGCCTGATTCTCGCCTCGCCGAAGATTGGACCGCATGCGACGGCGATTCGCATGCGCGTGGCGCAGTTGCTGGGAGTGCGCGCCGATTGCGTCGGCTTGAAGGCGAAGACTCCGGAAGGACTCAATCTGGAGAATGCCGCGATCGCGCACGTGGTGGTGTTGCTGGAGAAGCTTACCACTTCGAACAAGGCGCGGAAGAAAGCGAAGTAGCTTTCATTTTGCTGCGGCTTCGATCAGGGCGCGGAAGATGGCGCGTGAAGGTTGGTCTGCCTCCACGGATCGCTCCGGATGCCATTGCACGGCAAGCACGAAGAGATTGGGCGCGGTGCCTTCCAGCGCTTCGACATCCTGGCGGGCGATTGGTGGTGCGAGGAATTCAGCGGCACGACAAGTTTGCGTCCCTCAGAGGCTAAAGCCCGGATCTGTTCCGAGCCCTTATCAGCACTGCTGAAGCCGTGCCCTTCCTGGGCACCGAGCTGCGCTCGGTTGGACAGCCGGGGGCGGCTGTCCCCACACAAGATCTCTGCGAGCTTGGAATCTCTTTCAATCTCGATGGCATGGGCGACCGCGACTTTCCGTCCGGCTTCGTGATCCACGCGGCTGCGCAACTCTTCCGGTAGAAAATCTGGGATGTGTTGGGTGAGCGATCCGGCGCGGTAGAGCTTGCGCAGGTTGTAGGCGTCCTGCAGCAGCAGGCCGTCGACGGCGTCGCGGCGCGGGTCGGCGGCTGCGGTGCGCGGCGAGCGCGTTGCTCCGAACTTCGCGGGATCGACGTCGGCGTTGCTGCCGGGCAGTAGCACGGCGTCGCAGCGCTCGATGAGCTTCGTGACTTCCTTCATCCATTCGGCTGGAGTCTGATCGAGGGGAATGCGGACGGGCTCGCCTCCGGCTTGCTCGACGGCGCGCTCGTATTGGGGAATGGCGCGCTCAGCGTATTCGCGGTCGAGCGAGTGCGGCATGGGGATGGCGATGCGGGGACGGGTTTTGCTCGGCATCAACTGACTCTCGCAATTGCGGACAGCGTCTTCGACTGGCGGTAGTGGCGGATTTCCAGGGTGAGGGCAAGCACGAAGATGATGCTTCCCGCGACTGCTGCCGCTGGCAGGGCGATGTGGCGATAGGCCACGGTCATGTTGGGATTGACGTGGCGCAGAGACGACAACACCACGGTCCCGAAAATCCCCAGCAGCAAGCCAACCGCGAACGAGATCAGCGTGCCGATGAACGTCACCAGCAGGACGCGCACCGGAATCGCATACCAGCGGGGAGGGTGCGGGGGCATGGTCTAAGGCTACACCATGTTGGGATATGGGACTCTGGCCGGACCGCGATCTGGATTAAAAAAATAACGGATCGAAATGAGTAAAATATCTGGAATCAATGATGGCTCGAATCCGGCTAAAATATTGGAAGTAAAGGACTTGCTTGCAAAATATTACATTCAAAGGACTTATGGGATGTTGCTTTGACTAAAGTGCCTTGGAATCAGTGGCCGGAGCCGCAAAATATTGCATTCAGGGAAGTTATCTCATTGCTATTCGGATGTCAAAGAGCTAATGCGTGTAGAGATAGGGTGGCTCTTTTCGAGGTTGAAGTCAAGGGGAAAATGGTCGGTTGGAAAAAGGGTTACGCCTCAGGTTCCTCTTCTTCGTCTTCTTCTTCCTTTTGACGAGCCCGGAGCGTCGGCCCTACGGGGCTGTCCGGCCTGATCGACGCCATCGCGGTTCCCGCCGCGTGGCCGTTAACGATGCGCCACCTGTTATCAGCACTGTTTTTTCCGACTATCGCGGAGTATTTGTCGAACCTGCACTCGCGGACGTTCACTTCTTTCTCGTCTGGATATAGCCCAACGAGCAGGATCGGTAGCGTTATGGAGAGATTGGCCGAGGGCAGTTCGCGGACGGCGCGTTCGAAGTTTACAACATTCGAGTCAATTCTCCTCGACAAGACCTGCATCGGAACCACCGATAGACCCAGCTGGATAAGGTTGCTGCTGTACGCGGCCTGAAACTTGAAAATGTCGCTATACCAGCGCGCCA
>WNFJ01360776.1_pt1 | contig 18350 bp, 19 predicted proteins | sample 5400461 | NCBI WGS metagenome assembly WNFJ01 (sample SAMN13153349, study PRJNA577476) | soil metagenome | isolation source: 115 cm saprolite on Douglas fir-dominated hillslope | place: USA:California | collected 2013-09-17 | reverse complement strand
TCGCCGTACCAGCCGTCGTTGGAGATATTGATCAGCACCTCCGCCCCTCGTTGCGTAAACTGCCGCACCTCATCGCCAAAGATGGACTCATAGCAGATAAAGGTGCCGTAGCTATGGCCGCCAGTGGTGAAGACGGCCCTATGCTGGCCGGGATCGAAGGTGCCTACTTCATTGAGCAGGCTCTTCGCAAAAAAGAATAGTTGCTTGAACGGGACGTACTCGCCGAAGGGGACGAGGTGCATCTTGTCGTAGCGCCCTGCGAAATCCCCCTGCGGCGTAATGAAGGAGGCGGAGTTGAAGAGGTTGTAGCCTCGAGCGTTCTCCGAGGTGCGATCGATGCCGATGTTGCCGGCGATGATGGGGGCGTTGGCTTCGCGCGCCAGGCTGGCCAAGGCGGAACGAAACTGCGAGTCGTTCTCCTGGAATGGCGCGGGCGATTCAGGCCAGACAATTAGACTCGTGGAACTCGGCACAGGGGCCTTCGGATCGCCTCCTTCGACAGAAGGATGCTGCCGGATCAGATATACGGCCGGCGTACCGGGAAGCTCGGGAATGCCCAGCAGAAACTGAGCAGACGGATAACGGCTGAGATACGAGAAGGATTCGAGCAGTTGCTGGGTGGAGGCTTGCGGGCCCGTGTTGGCGGCGCCCACCTCCAGGTTCTCCTGGACCAGCGTGGCGTGGACGGTGGCCGGTACATCCCTTGGGTTTTGTATTCGGCGCAGCGCTGCAACGTAGAGCACAACGATGACGACGCCGGCGACGGTGAGCGCAACACGGGTGTACCGGCGTTCCCTGACACGGATGCGGATGAGCCAAAGAGCGTTGACTGCGGCGATGACAAAGGAGAGCCCATAGGCTCCGGTAACGGGAGCCAGCCGAATCAAGACCGAATTATCGACTTGGGCTATGCCCAGGAGATCCCATGGAAGCCCCGTGATGCGGGCGCGAGCTAGTTCTACCGCAACCCAGGCGAAAGGAGACAGGAGAAGCGCCGCCTGACGGCCGAAATGAGTCCGAAATACAGCAAGGAGCGTACCAAATAAAGCGTGGTAGAGACCGAGGTAGAGACAAAATAGCACTAGTATCCCGGCGGCGATGGGTTTTGCCAGGCCACCGTAGAGGTACATCGTCTGATAGACCCAGTAACAGTTACCGAGGTACCAGACAAACCCGCAGATATATCCGAGCGCCGCACCCTGACGCGCAGCAAGTGGATTTCCTATCTTGTCTTTGCCAAGGAGCGCCGCGAAAAGCGGTACAAGCGCGACCCAGCAGAAGGCGGTACGCCAAAGCGGCGTTGGCCCGGCGATGGGAAACGGCAGAACCTGCAGGATGCCGGAGAGTACTGCCATGGCCCATAGCCGCACGGGGATTCGTCGCATCGCGTCTGAAGTCTAACATCGGGCTATCAATGCAAATCTATTTCGGGGATACAATTCTATCTGTATGGATTTTGTGGTTCATCTAGTCGCGAAGATAGTGGTGCCGCTTTTCTTTGTCGGGATGGCGGGCTCTGCCGTCGTGATTGCAGTTAGTTTTATCGAAGATCTGAAGGAGTTGCTGGAGGATGAAGATTAGCCGTCGGAGGCGGCGTCGTGTGGGCAACCCTGCGGCTGCCGGAATGCAGACGGTCTTCCACTCAGGGTTGGGATCTCCAGCGTGGCATCGATTGGTTCGATGTCAGACATGGAGTGCAATGCTGAACGCAAACCATAATGGCATCTAAACAAACCACGTATAAGCCGCAATCGAGCCGGGTCCGTCTGGTCGTGGCCTCATCGGTCATGCTCACCTTTATTTCTTTCTGGCGAGCGGCGGCCATTGTCCTCAACGATCTTGGCTCATCAGCCTTCTATGCCGGTGGTATCGCGGAAGAGGCGGTCGGTAAATCTGCGCCCTGGTTCATCCTTGGCGTGATGCTGTTCAGCTTTGCGGTACGGGCGCTCTACGTCGAAAGTTGCAGCATGTTCACGCGCGGCGGGGTGTACCGCATCGTGAAAGAGGCATTAGGCGGAACATTCGCGAAGCTGAGCGTCTCCGCGCTGATGTTCGACTACATTCTGACCGGGCCGATCTCCGGCGTCTCTGCTGGACAGTACATCGTTGGATTGCTGAACGAGTCACTGAGATTGTGTGCCGCCCATCACTGGATGAGCGTGGTGGTGATGCATGCGGACGGAAGAGCTCGGCAGCTTCCGACCGATGGAACCTCCGCCGCAATTGCCGGGCTCGTCACGATCTACTTCTGGTGGCAGAACACGAAAGGAATCGAAGAGTCGAGCGACAAAGCGCTGAAGGTGATGAAGATCACTACTGTCATGGTCGTGATTCTGCTTTCGTGGGGATTCTTTTCTGCAATTCATACTGGGGTGCATCTGCCACCGATACCGACACCCGATCATCTGCACTTCAGTCAGGATGCTCTCGGGTTTCTGAAACACACGAACTTCATGCGAACGCTCGGGTTGTTCGGCGTCATCATGGCGTTCGGGCATTCGGTGCTCGCGATGAGCGGCGAAGAGTCGCTGGCGCAGGTAAACCGCGAAATTGAACACCCCAAGCTGAAAAATCTGAAGCGCGCGGCCATCGTCATTGCGATCTACAGCTTCATCTTCACCGGCATTGGAACGATGCTGGCAGTGATGCTGATTCCTGATTCGGTTCGGGTGCCGGTATATCGTGACAACCTGATTGCCGGCATGGCGATGTACATGGTCGGACCGTTGGCGCTGCGCATCGCCTTCCGCGTCTTTGTCGTTATTGTTGGCTTCCTGATACTTGGCGGCGCGGTGAATACAGCCATCGTTGGCTCTACCGGTGTGCTGATGCGGGTAGCAGAGGATGGTGTGCTCGCGGACTGGTTCCGCAAGCCGCAGCGTCGCTACGGCACGAGTTATCGCATTGTGAATCTGGTAGCTGCGCTGCAGATGTTCACTATCATCGTGACGCGCGGTGACGTCATTATCCTGGGCGAGGCCTATGCCTTCGGTGTGATCTGGAGCTTTACGTTCAATGCGCTGGCTATGCTGGTACTCCGGTGGAAATATAAAGGGGAACGTGGCTGGAAGGTGCCACTCAACTTGACGATCGGTAAGACCGAGCTACCGCTCGGGCTGCTTTCGGTCTTTCTTGTCTTGGCGACCACTGCGATCGTTAATTTATTTACGAAATCGGTAGCTACGGTAAGTGGAGTTATCTTCGCGGCTGCATTTTTTGTCATCTTTTCTTTATCGGAACGGGATAATAAGCGGCGCCATGATCTGACTAAACTACAGATGAGAGAGCATTTCCAACTGGAGCACCAGGCCACGGTCGGACGCGATGCCCTGGAGATTCGTCCGGGCGCGGTAGTGGTGACGATGCGTGACTCTGCCGCGCCATTTGCTCTGAAGTGGTCTCTGACCCACACGAATACCGATGAGCAGGATCTTGTCGTATTGGCTGCTCGAATGATGGGTGCGGGTGGACCGGAATATGTAGATGCCTCCGAGCAGTTATTCAGCGAACACGAACAGATGCTCTTTACCAAGGCGGTCTCGGTGGCCGAGAGCTTTGGTAAACATATCTCGCTGCTGGTAGTTCCGGCCGGCGATTTATTCGCGGCTCTGGTGCAGACGGCTAACTCACTCGATGCCGCAGCCGTAGTCTCCGGCTTATCGAGCAAGTTGACGGCCGAGGAGCAGGCCTACCACGTGGGTCAGGCATGGGAGGCATTGCCCGAGCCGAAGCGCCAATTTACTTTCTATGTAATCAAACCGGACGGGGAGGCGCTAAGCTTTCATATTGGACCTCATGCACCGACGATCCGGCCCGACGAAATACAGCTGGTCCATCGCCTCTGGCTCAACCTGCGGCGAGCTCCGGAGATGCATGATCTGCACCACAGCGACATTGTCACCTATGCGCTAACCCGCATGGCGACTGAGTTTGCGAGAGATAAGAATGCAACCCTGAAAGGACTGCAGCAATCTCTCGACGAAAACAGCAAACGTCGTGGCCTGGGAAGTTCACGCCATGAAGAGCTGGATGAAGCGGGGCCGGGATATGCCATACGGGCCCCACAGACAGGCTTGAGTACTACGGACAAAAAGCCTCTATAGGTCACTCGAATAGCTTTGTAACCTATGGATAAGATTGCCAGTAGCTAACTACTTCTGTATCGTAGCTGTGTGGCATTTCGGGAATTCGGTCTGCAGCTCCTAGCTATATCGAATGACTGCACTAGCGACACCAACTGGAGGTAACACGTGGAAGTTAGCCGTATCATCGCAGAGATTGATGCACAGATATCGAAGTTGCAGCAGGCACGCGCTCTGCTGTCGGGAACAGCAGCCCCGGCCGGCCGCTCAGGACCGGGCCGCCCGAAGGGCAGCAAGAATGCTGCAGCCCCGGCAGCAGCGGGATCGCGTAAGCGCAAGCTAAGTCCGGAGGGTCGTAAGCGCATTGCCGATGCGATGAAGAAGCGGTGGGCCGAACGCAGGAAACAGACCGCGAAGGGCTAACGATTCAAGCTTACAAAAGAAAAGCGCCAGCACTGGAGTTCACAGTGCTGGCGCTTTTTTCCTGAGAACTCTTTACCGGGTGATGATGACTTCGCGAAGACTATCCTTCGCGAGAAAAAATCGATAGGTGCTGAACTCGCTTAACATATTTTCAATCTTTCGGTTGCTGTAGATGTGCAGCAAGGGGTAGTTCCCTGCCTTCTGCATCTCGACGACATCGGTGTCCGTAAGATGATAGCGGCAGAAAGCACTCTCCGGACTTTTTGTAGCGTGGAAGAAGGCCAGCATGAGCCCGCCCGGTTCCATCACCTGATGAAGGCGAGAGAACACCGGGGCAAGTAGAGCCTCCGGCAGATAGTCTGCGGTATCCCAGAGAATGACAACGTCGAAGTTGCGGCCGGAGAAATTAAGATTTGAAGCGAGGAAGCGGTCGACATCAAAGCTCGCCGGCTCACCCGCCTCGCCTGGGATAAGCCACTCCGGCTTCGCCGCCTCTTCCACCAGATTCGCCATATAGATGCTGTGGCCAAGGCCGGTGATGTAGTTGATATTGGTGGAGGACGTTGGGCCGATGTCGAGGACGCGCAGCGATTCCTGTGTGCGCAGGTACTTGAGCAAATCCTTCCATCCGCTTGAGTGGCGGGGAACGCGGCTGGCGTCGGCTCCGCGTGTGCCGCTCGTACTGCCACTGCTGCCGAAAAGACTGCGCATACGCTCGCTTCTCTTCCTGTTAGGCCTTCGGTTCGAGGACGAGGGGGTCCTGGATGTGCGCCGCTGCACCACGTTGTGAGACCTGTACCTGCGGCGTCTCGACAGCTTTGAGCTCCACGCGCCCCCGGAAGGTGGCGCTTTCCTCAATGGAGAGCCTGCCGGCGAAGATATCTCCTTTGACCGCTGCGGACTGACGCAGCTCGATGCGGCCGGAGGCATGAATGTTTCCGGTGACAGTGCCGAAGACGATGACGTCACGAACGTGAATGTCGGCGAGAATGCGTGCGTTCGGGCCAACGGTCAAGCGGCTCTCCGGTAGCGTGATGGTTCCTTCGATATCGCCGTCCATGAAGAGGTCTTCATTGCCGGAGAGTTCTCCCCTGATCGTAACTGACTTGCCAATGACGGTGGAACCCTCTGCTGGCTTCATGAGCTTCGTATCTCCTGGTCGTGCGAATCATTTCGGTGCGCCTTGCCCGAACTATACCCAAGCCCATGCCATGAGGCAAACCGGAAAACTTTGCAACAGGTATAACCGTCTTACGTAAGATAAGCGGAACGCGCGGGTGCAAGCGAGGGGTGCTGGTTTTGGAAAGAGGTACGACGGGTAGGAATGTCGGTGTTCGACGGCGCGCGATACTTCCTGGGATAGCTGCTGCAGGCCCGACGGCGCGGCACTGCCTCGCGTTGGGCGTTCTGGTGGCATCCCATGCCATCGCCAACGCTTCAGCGATGGGACAGAGTGGAGCCACGGCCAGGGGAGAGGTGGCTCCGTCTCCATTGTCCCCCCTGTCTGTAGACCCGCATTCCTGGGCAGTTGATGCTGCTGCGAAAGAGTTGGTGGCCCTTCATCACACCGGCATGTACCTGCGATACCGCATGCATGTCATTGACGACAAGGGCGACCAGGTTCGCGATCTCATCGAAAGCAAGGATGGGACCGTGGCACGTCTGATCTTGAGAGATGGAAAACCACTGACCGACGATCAGGACAAGGCGGAGCGGCAGCGTTTGAACGACATGCTTGACTCCCCCTCAGGCTACGCCAAGCACGTGAAGAACGACGCTTCGGGCCGGAAGATAGCCGATTCTCTGATCAAGCTGATGCCGGACGCCATGATTTACACCTACGCGCCGGGACAGCCCCAGACGGGCAGTAACAATGGAACTTTGGAGATCGTGCTCGACTACAAGCCGAATCCGAAGTTTGTCCCTCCCTCGACAACTGCTGAAGCATTGACCGGCCTGCAGGGAAGGATCTGGATCGATGCGCAGAGTCGATACGTGGTGCGCATGGAGGGAACCATCTTCCGTGGCGTCAACTTCGGCTGGGGCATGTTGGCCCACATCTATCCAGGCGGCCACTTGGCGCTCGACCAGACGCACGCCGGCGAAGGACGATGGATTTTCACGCACTTCACCCAGGAGTTGAACGTGCGTGCCCTCATGGTGAAGTCCCTGCATGTCAAAGCCAACGTGGAGGCATCGAACTTCCAGACGATAGAGCCTATGAGCTATCAGGATGCGATCCGCCTACTGCTGAACACCCCATTGCCCGGGCGGTGAGTCATGCAACCCTAGGCGGTAACGCGGGCCTTCGCGCGCAACGTCTGGCGGCGAACGGTCAGAGCCTCGATGCGGCCCCTTTGAACCTCAAAGCCACGGCCGGCAGCGGTTGGAACGACAATCTCGCCCTTGGCGCTGACGGTCACCTCGGGCTCGATAATGTCCTGGGTCCAGTAGCGGCTGGAGGCGGAGACATCACCCGGGAGTGCAAAGTTGGGCAACGAGGACAGGGCGATGTTGTGAGCGCGGCCGATGCCCGTCTCCAACATGCCGCCGCACCACACCGGAATGCCGCGCTCCTCCGCTGCGTTATGGACAGCGATCGCCTCGCTGAAGCCGCCGACGCGGCCTACCTTGATGTTGATGATCCGGCAGGATTCCATATCGATGGCGGCCAGGGCGTCACGGCGGTTCCTGATAGACTCATCCAGGCAGATAGCGGTTTCGATGCGCTTCTGCAGCATGGAGTGGAAGTAGAAGTCGTCGTACCAGAGGGGCTGCTCGATCATGAGCAGATTGAACTGATCCCAGGTGGCGATGTGATCGATATCCTTCATGCGATAGACGGAGTTCGCGTCGCAGCTAAGCATGATGTCGGGCCAGCGGGAGCGCACTGCCTCGAAGATGCGGTTGTCCCAGCCCGGTTTGCACTTCAGCTTGATCCGTTGGTACCCTGCCGCCAGCTCAATCGCGATCTTGTCCATAAGCTGCTCTGGCGATGACTGGATGCCGATCGATACCCCACAGGGGATGGTCTTGCGAGTACCTCCCAGAAGCTCGGCAAGGGGCATCCTCTCCGCCTGCGCCTCCAGGTCCCACACCGCATTCTCCAGCGCTGCCTTGGCCATTCGATGGCCGCGAACCTGCTTGAAGATATCCGGGCAGCTCGAGCCGCCCTCCACGTCCGCGTCAAGCAGGCGCGGAGCAAGCTCCCCCTCGGTGATGATCCAGGCTGTGTCGATCATCTCGTCGCTGAAGTACGGGTGTTCGCCTGCGACGCACTCGCCCCAGGCCGTCAGGCCATCGGCTTCGAGCTCGATGAGAAGAATGCGGCGGCCAGTCGTAAGGCCGAAGCTGGTCTCAAACGGGTGAGCCAGCGGCATGTTGATCTCGCGCAGGTGGATGGCATCGATATTGAGCATATTGGGGTTCCTGTCTTTCAGGTACTTCAGAGATTTCCTAAACCATTGAATCGGCAGTTTCAAGACGTCTTCAGCTTTGTGTCACCTATTATCGGCTTCACTCCATTCGCCCAGCAGGAAGCTGCCATCTCCATCAGCGTCCCGTTCATAGCCGATGACAGCAAGACCCCGGCTGAACGCAGATTCGAGCGCCTCGCGGTTCTCCCGTTGCAGCGTCTGCGCAAGACCGCGCTGCTGGGCGTCCTGCTTCCACTGGTAGATGGCACGCGGGACCGTAACTCGTTCGACAACCTGTACCGGCTGGGCCTCCCCGCGAAGAAGGTTCACCACGCGAGGGGAGTTCAGCCACCACTCCGCGTATAGCCTATCCGTCGGAAGCCCGCCCTGCAACGGGGAAGATGATGGTCCGTAGAAGTCCGGATAGTAACGGCGGGAGATAGCCCCAAGACGGGCAATATTCAAATGTGCGTTCTTGATCTCCAGGGGGTCGTAGGTCCACTCCATCAGGTCGAAGCCCCGGGCGATCGCATCGTCGCGCTGGGCCAGCTTCAGCCGCCTCCCCAGGCCGGCATTTCGGTACTCCGGCAGAACGGCCAGCATATGCGAGTGAAGATAATACCCAGGCAACGCCATCGCAAAGCCAATAATGGTGTCGCCATCGAAGGCGCCCAGCACCTGACCGCCGATGCGCTGCGCCACCAGGAACACTCGCCGGGGAATCAGGTCCCCGTCGCTATAGCCCCATACCTCAAGCTGAAGGACGACGCAACGCTCAAACTGTTCAAGGGTGGTCAGAGGAAGTATCTGAATGTTGTCGTGAGAAACGGTGTTCATGACTTTTGCGACCTGTTCGCGGCGTTCTTCGCCTGATTCCATAGCTCTTCAAGTTGCGACGGTGTGCGGGCTGCCAGTTCCTCCGTGCCGCCCGCCGTCGCCTCCATAGCGGTGAAGCGGCTGCGAAACTTTGCGTTGGCCGCGCGCAAAGCAGACTCCGGATCGATCTTCAGATGACGCGCCAGATTAACCGCCGTAAACAGAAGGTCGCCAAGCTCCTCCTGCGCCGCCCCCGCGGAGCCTTCCGCCCCAGGACCCAGCTCCGCCTTCAACTCCGCAATCTCCTCCTGCATCTTATCGAAGAGCCCGTCTGCGTCCGGCCAGTCGAAGCCCACCTTGGCAGCGCGAGAGCCCAGCTTGCCCGCCTCCAGCATCGCCGGCATGGTACGTGGAATGTCATCGAGCATGGAAGCATCCGTGGAAGCGGAGCCTTGCTTCTCCGCGCGCTTGATCTGCTCCCAGTTGCGCAGCACGGCGTCCGAGTCCGTAGCCTCCGCTCCGGCGAAGATATGCGGATGCCGCCGAATCAGTTTGGCGTTCAGGTTGGCCGCCACATCGGAGAGGGTGAAGTACCCAGCCTCGGAGGCCATCTGCGCGTAGAAGAGGACTTGCAGCAGCATGTCGCCAAGCTCATCCTTCAGCTCGGGCCACGCGCGGCGTTCAATGGCGTCGAAGACCTCGTAGGTCTCCTCCAGCGTGTACCGCTTGATGGAGTCGAAGGTCTGTTCGCGGTCCCACGGACATCCATCGGGCCCGCGCAGCCGTGCCATGATCTCTATAGCTTCCTGAAGATGCTGAGCGGCCTCTTCGCTCGGGGTTGACGCCATACCTCCACTTTACCCGAACGCACGGCTGGTGACACCTGTCGTGGTAGCATCGCGCTCGGAGAGGTTTTTGATGCTTGGAAAATTTCTAACTGCTGTTATTTTGGCAGGCAGTCTTACTGCTTCGGCGCAGCAGGAGCCTCGTCCTCGCGCAATGGCGCCGGACACGCAGGTCGCAGAGCAACGCGCAGCGATCAGCCGTCTGGATTTCATGCTCGGCACCTGGACCGGCAGCGGCTGGATGATGCTTGGGCCGGGCCAGCGAGCGGAGTTCAACCAGACAGAAACGGTGAAGAAGAAGCTGGATGGAACGCTCATCACAATCGATGGCGACGGCCGCGACAAAAGCAACCCGGACCGCATCGTTCACAACGCGTTCGCTGTCTTCACCTACACCCCGGAGACGAAGCTGTACCGCTTCCAGCCATTCCTGCCCGGCCATCAGCTTGACGTGTCGCCGACCGTCTCCGACCACTCCTGGACGTGGGGTTTCGATGCACCCTATGGCAAGACCCGCTTTACCCTCGACTTCACGGATGGAAAGTGGCATGAGATCGGAGAGTTCTCCCGCGACGGCGGCCAGAACTGGATGAAAAATTTTGAGATGACTTTATCGAGAGCCAAATGACCACACCCCCCAAACGCACGAGGAGCCGATGGGTATGGCTCCTGCTACTGCCTTACCTCGCCCTCTGTTTTCCCCAGATCTACGCCCGCGCCACGCCGGCCCTTTGGGGATTTCCCTTCTTCTACTGGTATCAGTTCGCGTGGGTCATTCTGGCTTCGGCGCTGCTCGGCTTCGTCTATCTCAAACTCAAGACGTAGCGATGCGCAAAGCTTCCTGAACCAATGGGACAGGCTGGCAGGGCATGAATGATGCTCCCTGCCGCCATGGGAGAGGAGAGCGACGCGCCCGTAGCATCCCCGGCACGCCGCTTTAGGAATGATTTGTAGTGCGGGTTTTGTTGCGAAGATCGTGGAAGCTTTGTCTTACTGGCCAGTCGGCGGCTTAGCAGCTGACGTCGTCGGCTGATCACTCATGTTGGTCATCAGCTTGATTTCGACGCGGCGGTTCTTCGCCCGGCCTGCAGAGGTATTGTTGCTCGCAACCTCTTGATCTTTGCCGATGCCGATCAGGTAGAACTTATGCGGCGGAATATTGTGCTTCGACGACAGGTAGTTCACCACAGCATCCGCCCTGCGCTGGCTCAGCTCATAGTTATAGTTGGCATCGCCGACCGAGTCGGTCCCGCCAGTCACCTCAAGGATGTAGCTGCGCGCGTTCGTCAAGGTTTCCGCGAAGTCGTCAAGCTGCTTGCGGTCTGCAGCCGTCAGAACAGATTTGTCGAAGCCGAAGGTAACGCTCACGTCCGAAATCGGCTTGTAGTTATCCAGATTGGCAATGACTCCGCTCAGGCTGTCGACGCGGTTATAGGCCTCTTGAGCGGAATGGCCCGCAGCATCCGCGGACTGACCCGCTGCCACAGCATGCTGATCGGCTGTATCCGCGGCGCTCTGGGCTCCCGAAATGCCCTTCTGCGCACGCTCGTCCGTGTCTGTGATATTGCGGTGATCCGCAGCCGTCTTCGCGTCGAGTTCATTCGTCTGCTGGATGATCGGAGTCGTCTGCGAACGCACATAGTTCTTGCTGGAGCAGCCAGCAGTAAAGGCAAGCACCAGGGCACTGGCAAACACCACCTGGCAGGCGGATTTCATTCTGGTATCGATGCAAATATCAAATCTCATATTGGAGCTCATTGGTGTCATCTCCTGTGCAACAATCTTCAACACGTAGATATCAGCAATTACCTTGCCAAAGTTAAACACAGCGTAAGTTACCTGTAATAAATAACTTGCCAACATGGGATACCCTCGAATCACGGCGCTCAGAGCGGCCGCGTCGGGAACTTTTGATGCGTAGTTGCGTCAAATCTACTCAGATCGCATGCAGGTGTGGGCGTAGCCTTCGGGCCGTCTAAACTGAGACGCAGGCTTGTCTTACGGCAAAAATGGATCTCTACCAGAAAATTCGAACCATCCCCACCCAGCCGGGTTGCTACCTCTACAAGAACGCCGACGGCGAGGTCATCTACGTCGGCAAGGCCAAAAACCTGCGCGCCCGCGTCCGCTCCTACTTTCTCGATGCCTCCCAGGCCAACGCGAAGACCGGCTCCCTCATGCGCGAGGCCGTCGACGTCGAGTACATCACCGTCGCCAACGAGCACGAGGCCCTCGCCCTCGAGAACAACCTCATCAAGCAGAAGAAGCCGCGCTTCAACATCCTGCTCCGCGACGACAAGACCTACCCCTACATCAAGCTCACGCTCGGCGATCGTTACCCCAAGGTCTTCGTCACCCGCCGCCTCCGCAAGGACGGCAGCGCCTACTTCGGCCCCTACTTCCCCGGAAACCTCGCCTACCGCCTCGTAGACCTCATCCACCGCAGCTTCCTCATTCCCAGCTGCAAGGTCGACCTCTCCCGCTACCATCCCCGCGCCTGCCTGCAGTTCTACATCAAGCGCTGCCTCGGCCCCTGCGTCGAAGGCCTCACCACCCCCGAGATCTACAAGCAGACCATTCGCGACGTCCAGCTCTTCCTCGAAGGCAAGCCGAACGAACTGGAGCAGTCCCTGACAAAGCGAATGGAAGCCGCCGCCGAGGCCGAGCAGTTCGAGCTCGCCGCCCGCCTCCGCGACCAGATCGTCACCGTCCACCAGATGCAGGACAAGCAGCGCATCGCATCCGCGGAAAACGAGGACGCGGACGTCTTCGGCTACCACTACGAGAACGAGATGCTCGCGGTCAACCTCTTCCACATGCGCAACGGCAAGATCGTCGACCGCCGCGACTTCTTCTGGGAGGACCTGCCCGAGTTTCTATCCGAAACTCTCAACGAGCAGGCCGACGAAGCCGACACCGCGGGTGCCCCATCCTTTGCGGTTTCATCGCAAACCGGGGCCCCCACCCGCTCCGCGGGTGGGGTGGAAAGGATGGGGTCTGCCCGAATCACCGACGAAGCCAACCCCACCCTCGAACCCAACCCCACCATCTCAGCCCCCGAAGTCTCCGACTCCGAAGCCATCCCTGTCATCCAACACGCCAGTATTACCGAGCTCGGCGGTGCCTTCAGCCCCGCGGAGTTCTTCTCCGCGCTGCTCAAACAGCTCTACCTCGACCAGAGCTACATCCCCAGGTCGATCCTCGTTCCAGTCGAGTTCCCCGACCGCGCCGTACTGGCCGAGCTGCTCACCGAGCGCACTGGAAAGCGCATCGAGATCCTCGCCCCGCAGCGCGGAGAGAAGCGCTCGCTGGTCGACCTCGTCTGCCAGAACGCGAAGCAGTCCTACGATCAGCGCTTCCGCGTACTCCAGCCGTCGATCAAGGCCATCCAGGAGGCCCTGCAGGACGCACTCACCCTCGAAGAGCTCCCCCGCCGAATCGAGTGCTTTGACATCTCGCACATCCAGGGCGCCGAAACCGTCGCCTCCATGGTCGTCTGGGAGGACGGAGCAATGAAGAAGTCCGACTACCGCAAGTTCCAGGTCAAGACCGTCACCGGAGTCGACGACTTCGCCAGCATGCGCGAGATCATCCAGCGCCGTTACAAGCGCCTCCTCGACGACAAAAAAGCCTTCCCCTCCCTCATCCTCATCGACGGAGGCCTCGGCCAGCTCCACGCTGCCTACGCGGCGCTGGAAGAGATCGGTGTCACGCTCCAGCCCCTCGCCTCCATTGCCAAGCGCGAGGAGATCATCTACGTCTACGGCCAGGAGAACGACCCCGTGGTGCTGGATCGTCGCTCCCCCGTCCTGCACCTCATCCAGAAGATCCGCGACGAGAGCCACCGCTTCGCCGTAACCTACCACCGCAAGCGGAGACAGATGCGCGACCGCGACAGCGAGCTGCTGGCAATCCCCGGCGTAGGCCCCCGCACGCGACAGCGCCTGATCGAACATTTCGGCAGCATACGAGGCATCAAACAGGCAGCGCCGGACGCCCTGACAGCCGTCGTAAACGCCGCCACAGCCGAGCGCATCCGCAAATACTTCGACACCGCCCCGGATTCATCGAGCGCGCTCCCGGTCCTCAATTAGACTAGTCCTTGCGGTTGCTGTTGCGGTTGTTCTTGCAGTTGCTTGTTCTCTTTCAGCCCCCCACAACAAACGTCATCTCGACCGAAGGCGGCGCACTTTGCCGCCGCAGTGGAGAGATCCCTGTATTTCGTCTTTGCTTTTGCATCAAAACAAGTCCGTGTCGATCCCCACAATGAACTTGATCCCCGGAATCCTCAACTTGAGGAGCTTCTTATCCTCGGTAATGAAGAGATCGACTCCGAAGCTCGCGGCGCATGCCAGTTGAATCGAGTCTGCCGCTGCCGTGCGGTGTTCCGCCCGAATTCTCGCAAACAGGTCAACCGATTGCTGATCGAACGGCAGAAGCCTGATGTTCGCCCTCGCCATCCCCTCTCGGATGGCCTGCGCGGTCGCTTCATCTTTGTCCCGGTAAGCCCCAGCAAGAATCTCGCCAAGCGCCAGATGGCTGGTGCATATCTCGTCACCGCGTTCAAGCGACTGTCTGCGCAGAGATGCCACGCGCTCCCAGTGCATCGGGTCTTTCTGAAACAGATAGATAAATAGCATCGAGTCCCAGAAGATCCGGGTCATCGTCTCTGCTCGAAGTCGCGGTCCTTGCGAAGCTCCTGTAGAAACGCCTTCGCCCCTTCTCGGATAGCCCCTCTTAGGACTCCTGCCAGTTCAAGCAGCGGGTCTTCTGTCTCGCCCGCCCCCGGACGAGATAGCGTGCCTTCATTAAAGCGAAACCGAAGAACGGTCGTCACCCGCTCGGGCTGGCCTGCCGGACTGTCCAGCTTCAGACCAAAACGATCGCTGAATAACTTCGACTCCAGAGAGGTGCATATCTGTCGGATGTGACCAGACGGAAATCCCTCCCGCCGCAGCTTCTGTTGTATCTCTCCGACCGGGATGACAACATTCGCGCCCTTACGCCGCGCTGGCTCAACGTACTCCTTCACCGCCAACTGACGAACCTTCTCGCTCAACCCGGTATGCATTGCAGACCACCTTTCCATAGTTATACCATAATTTAAGTAAATCAATACATGTATTTAAATTATGTATCATCTCCCATTTTCTCCAGACCCTCTCAAATCCTTGTCAAGCCCAAAAACTAATATCCATTGCATAATCAGTGACATACACCTGCGTATTAGTTCCACCCAATCCGCTATAATCAAAATAGAAAGAAAAGCCCCGGCCAAACGCCGGGGCTTTTCTTTTAGAATCAAGACTTTACCAGTAAAGTATCTAGAATGAAGACTTTGCAAACATCGTGGAACCTATATCACTGAAAGGAGCTACTTTAGTCGAAATACCCCAGAGGGGGAGGGGTACTTAGAACGACGACCCAGCCGAGAACGTATTGCAAGCCGCAACGGTCCCTTGCTGCAGCCCGCGCTTGAACCATCCTGTGCGCTGAGCGGACGTGCCATGCGTAAAGCTCTCCGGGCTCACCGCCCCTCGCTCCATCTTCTGGATATGATCGTCGCCGACAGCCGCTGCCGCCTGCAGGCCAGCCGACACATCGGCTGCATCGATGATCTTGCGCTGCGCGGTGCTGTGCGCCCACACGCCGGCGAGGCAGTCGGCCTGCAGCTCCATATCGACAGAGAGGTGGTTCTTCTGCGACGGATCGTTGCCCGAGAGCTGCCGCACCTTCCTCTCGATCCCGAGGATGTTCTGCACATGGTGGCCGAGCTCATGCGCGATGACATATGCCTGCGCGAAGTCCGCCGTGCTGCCGCCGATGCGCCTCAGCTCATCCCAGAAGCCCAGGTCGATGTACACCTTCTCGTCCGCCGGGCAGTAGAACGGCCCGGTCTGAGACCGCGCGACGCCGCAGCCTGACCGCGTGTAGTCGCGGAACAGCACCAGCTTCGCATGGCGATAGTTTCGTCCTGTCTGCTCGGGCAGCGTCGCAGTCCACGTATGCTGCACGTCGTCGAGCACGAAGGACACCAGCTGCGCGGACCGTTCCTCTTGAGGAGAGGCTGCAACGGGACCGCGCGCCGCCTGCGTCTGTACTCTACCGCCGCCCGAGAGGTAACTGCCAATGTAGTTGCGCCCCGTAACCAGGCTGATGATGACGAGGAAGAGGAATCCAACGATGCCAAGCCCCCCGCCGCCAAAACCGCCGCCGCCAGACGACCCGCGTCTATCCTCCACATCGTCACTGAGACCGCCGGGCGTCCAATCCATGATTCATTCCACGAAACTTCAAAATTTTACTCTTCTGGCCAGATCGTGCGTCACCGAGCACTGATGCGCTAATGGTATTCGAAACGCTGTCTGCAAATATTTGCGGGAACCTCCGCGACGGCAAAGCCGTATGCGATGCTGGAAGACCTCCGGAGATTAACAAATGTCGAGTGCGCACACAACGGTCGTTCGCCCTGCCGATCCTTCACTCCAGTCAGCGCTGCGGCTGGCCCTGCTCTTCGCCGCAATCAAGCTCGCACTGCACATCGCGGCCAATCTGTGGGAAGCCCACATCGGCTACGGCTACTTTCGCGACGAGCTCTACTACATCATCTGCGGCCGCAACCTCGCCTGGGGATACGTCGACCACGGCCCCGGAGTAGCGCTGCAGGCGAAGCTCGCCCTCGCGATCTTCGGCAAGTCCCTCGCCGGAATCCGAATGCTCTCCGCCGTCGCCGGTGCAGGCCGAGTCTTCCTCACCGGAGTCCTCGCCTGGTCGCTGGGCGGACGAAGGCCGGCGCAGGCACTAGCGATGATCGGCGTACTCGTCGCGCCGCAGTATCTCGGCCTGGACAGCTACCTGTCCATGAACTCAGCCGAGTCGATCTTCTGGATGGGCTGCCTGCTGGCACTGATCCTGATCGTGCGTTGCGGCAGCGACCGGCTCTGGCTGCTCTTCGGCGTATCGGCCGGCCTTGGCCTGCTGAACAAGCCTTCGATGGCCTTCTTCCTCTTCGCGCTACTCGCAGCCCTGCTGGTCACGCCACAGCGCCGCCTGCTCTTCAATAAGTGGGCCGCAGCAGGTATCGCGCTGTTGATCCTCATTACTCTGCCGAACCTCCTCTGGCAGATGCACCATCATTGGCCCACGCTGGAGTTTCTCCATAACGGACAGGTTGAAAATAAGAACATAAAGCTCGCGCCTCTTCCCTTCATCGGAAAACAGATCCTGAACCTGCAACCAGCAACGGTGCTCATCTGGGGCGCTGGCCTGGTATGGCTACTGCGAAATCCATCGGCCAAAAGCTGGCGCTGGCTTGGACTGGCCTACCTGTTCTTCCTGGCCGGGATGATGGCGCTGCATGCGAAAGACTACTACGTCGCGCCCATCTACCCAATTCTCTTCGCAGCCGGCGGCATCGCATGGGAGCAGCGCTTCGCTGCCCGCCCGCGCGTAACCGAGAATCGCATCTTCGCCTTTCCCATCATCGAAACCATACTCGTCGTCGCCGGTGTGCTGATCCTGCCGATAGGGATTCCCGTGTTGCGGCCGCACCAGTGGATCTCCTATGCCAAAGGCATCCACCTCTACAACGCCACCAACACCGAGAACGACTCCAGCGGCCCCCTGCGCAGTTCTACGCCGACCGCTTCGGTTGGCAGGAGGAGGTCGATCAGGTCAGCCGCATCTATCACTCCCTCTCTCCGGAGGATCAGGCGAAGGCCGGCATCTACTGCTCGAACTACGGCGAGGCAAGCGCGATCAACGTCCTGGGTCACGATCTGCCCACAGCCATCAGCGGCCACAACAGCTACTGGGTCTGGGGGCCCCGAGGACAAACCGGCGACGTCATGATCGTCATCAACGGCGCGACCCCGGAAGAGATGCTCAAGCACTACGACTCCGTCCAGATCGCCGGACGCATGGACCATCCGCTCTCCATGCCCTATGAGCGCCGCAACATCTATCTTGTGCGCGGACGCCACAAGAACATCCTCGACGACTGGCTCAGCTTTAAGCACTACATCTAGAGTCTCCGGTTGCGATGATGGGGCGCAGGTGTGCTACTCTCCGTGCAACCCATGAAGGAAACCCGCTCTGAACTACCTCGCGTTCTGAACGTCTCCCACGCGACCGCCATCGTTGTCGGCATCATCATCGGCAGCGGCATCTTCCTCGTGCCGCGGGAGATGATGGCCGCAGTCGGCTCCTCGCACATGGTCTACGCCGTGTGGATCGTCGGCGGCTTGCTCTCGCTCTTCGGAGCCATGACCTACGCGGAGATCGCTGCGTCACGACCAAAGTACGGCGGCGAGTACGCCTTCCTGCGCGAGGCTTACGGCGACCTCACCGCCTTCGTCTTCATGTGGACGCAGGTCACCATTGCCAAGCCCTCCTCCATCGCCTCGATCGCCTCGGGCGTCGTCCGCGTCCTCGGCAACTTCTCGGCCTTCTCCTTTCTGTCGGGCGCCTTCCTTCCGCATGTCGTCTACGGCCAGCTCGTGGCTATCGCCTTCGTCTGGCTCATCACCGGACTCAACATCCTCGGTACGCGTAAGGCCGGGAACACGCAGCGCGCCCTCATGGGCCTCAAGGTCGCGATGGTCCTCACCGTCGTCGGAATCTGCATCTTCGGCGGCCACGCCACGACCGCCAACTTCTCCACTCACTATACCGGAGCCCGCGGAGGCTTCGCCGGCTTCATGGTCGCCCTCATCGCCGCCCTGTGGGCCTACGACGGCTGGTCCGACGTCACCCACACCGCCGGCGAG